>Ga0208958_1000044_pt1 | contig 175159 bp, 193 predicted proteins | sample RifOxyB1_FD_184032 | JGI IMG/M metagenome (GOLD analysis project Ga0208958, IMG submission 184032) | Soil microbial communities from Rifle, Colorado - Rifle Oxygen_injection B1 (SPAdes) | ecosystem: Environmental > Terrestrial > Deep subsurface > Rock core/Sediment | place: Rifle, Colorado...
ATCATCATAGTTTTAAATCGGTGAAGGAATGCATTGATGCGGGGTTTGATTCTGTGATTTTTGACGGGGCAAAATTGAGTTTTGAAGAAAATGTAAAAATTACAAAAGAATGTGTAGACTATGCTCATACCTTCAAGGAAGCTACTGGTCGGGATGTTTTGGTGGAAGCGGAATTGGGTTATATCGGCGAAGGTTCAAATATTAAAGATACCATTCCCGAGGGCGCTGGGATTTTAACTAGTAGAGATGAAGCGAAAAGGTTTGTGGAACAAACGGGAGTAGATATGTTTGCGCCGTCTGTCGGCAGTATCCATGGACTTATAAAAAGCGGTAAACCACATATTGATACAAACCTTGTGGCAGAGATAAAAAGGGCCACTGGAGTGCCCCTAGTGCTCCATGGAGGCTCAGGGTTACGAGATGTAGATTTCACGGATGCCATATCATCTGGTATCAATGTGGTGCATATCAATACAGAAATTCGTGTGGCTTATGTGGAAGGATTGAAAGAATCCATTTTAAAAAATAAAGACGAAGTGGTGCCGTATAAAGTTCTAGAATTGGCGAAAGAAGACGTAGAGAAAGTAGTGGAAGAAAGATTAAAACTTTTCAGTGGAATAAAATAATTTTTTAAAAAACTTGAAAGAAGAAATCTTAAAATTTTTTAAGGGTGATGCAGAAGATGATGAAGGAGCACTCATAAAATATTCGCACGATGCGAGCTTACTTGAAGTGCGTCCGGAAATTGTGCTTTTCCCGAGAGATTCGGAAGATGTGCAGAATTTAGTGAACTGGGTCAATGAGAACAAGCAAAATAAAGAAAAATATCCCAACTTATCTATTACTTGCAGATGTGCGGGGACGGATATGTCAGGTGGAGCGATAGGAGAATCCATCATTCTGGACTTTACAAGGTATATGAATAAACTGATTGGCGGGCCGTTGCCCATGGATGATATATCAAAATGGGAAATCGCGGTACAACCGGGAATGTTTTATCGTGATTTTGAGAAGATAACTTTAGAAAAGGGTTTGATTTTACCTTGTTATACGGCGTCCAAAAGTTTAAACGCGCTTGGCGGGATGTATGGTAATAATTCCGCAGGCGAAAGAACTCTAAAATATGGGAAAATGGAAGATTATATATTATCCGCCAAAGTTGTTTTCGCGGATGGAGTTGAGCGAACAGTAAAACCTTTTCCCGTGAAAGAAATTTCCGGGCAAGAAGAAATATATATAAAAGTTTTTGATTTAATCAAACAAAACGAAGAAGACATTAAACAAGCCAAACCGAAAGTCAGTAAAAACTCCGCGGGATATTATATTTGGAACACCATAAGTGATTTTTCCTCCCCTGCGAAGGGGAGGTTGGGAGGGGTCGTGTTTGATTTAAATAAGTTTCTTGTTGGTTCACAGGGGACGCTCGGCATTGTCACAGAGATGACTTTAAAATTAATTCCAGAAAACAAGCATTCTAAACTCGTTGTTATTTTTATGAATGACCTTGCTCCACTCGGTCGTTTGGTGGATGAAATTTTGACGCAAAATCCGGAAACGCTGGAAACCTACGATGATAAGACGATGAAATTGGCGGTGAAATTTTTCCCGGATTTCCTTAAAAACAAAGGGTTTTTTGGAATGTTTAAATTTATGTGGAGCTTTTTGCCAGAATTTTTTATGATGCTTACCAACGGTCTCCCTAAATTAATTCTTCTAGCCGAATTTGCTGGTGAAGATGAAAAAACAGTAAATGATAAATGCATAAAACTGGTGAAGAAAATTCAGGAGTTTAAATTAAAAGTGCACATCACCGAGTCCGAAACAGAGGCAAATAAATATTGGGATATCAGAAGAGAAAGCTTTGCCTTGCTTCGCAAACACGTGAAGGGTATGCGCACAGCTCCTTTTATAGATGATATTATTGTGCGCCCGGAATTCTTGCCTAAATTTCTTCCTGAATTAAATGATATTTTAAGTAAATATAATTTAACTTATACTCTTGCTGGCCATGCTGGGAATGGGAATTTTCACATCATTCCACTTATGGATTTCAAACGTCCTGATACGGCTAAAATAATAATAGAACTCGGAGAGTCTGTTTATGATTTGGTGGTGAAATATCACGGCTCTATCACTGCTGAACACAACGACGGACTAATTCGCACCCCTTATTTACGTAAAATGTATGGGGATAAAATCACGGGAATCTTTGAAAAGATAAAGGAAATTTTTGATCCCAAAAACATTTTCAATCCCGGTAAAAAAATTGTCACAGAAAATCAGGGTGGCACCAAAGAATATATAGCCTCGCACATAGCTAAAGAACATAAGGCTATACATAAAGTCTAGATTTGCTTTTAAGTCTTTTTCGTGTATAATCATTTTTATGTTTGCAATTAAAGCTAAAACAAGAGACGTTAGTGTTAAGTTGGATGCCCTAAGAAAGTCTGGAGAAGTTCCGGCTGTTTTTTATGGAGCAGGGAAAGACACCACCTCAATTTCCGTTGGAATGGTTGACTTCAAAAAGGTTTGGAGAGAAGCGGGAGAATCTTCCGCTGTGAAAATTACAACTCCGGATGGGATCATTGACGCCTTGATTCACGAAGTGCAGGTAGATCCAGTAACGGACGAGCCTATTCACGTGGATTTTTTGGCGATAGATATGAAGAAGAAAATCCGTGTTAACGTATCACTAGAATTTACGGGAGTATCAAACGCAGTAAAGAGTGGAATTGGAAATTTGGTCAAATCTATTCACGAGCTTGAAGTTGAAGCTCTGCCTGCCGACTTGCCACACAGCTTGACCGTGGATATTTCTAAATTGGAGACTTTGAAAGACCAAATTTTCGTTTACGATGTGGAAATTCCTGCCGAAGTGACACTCATCAGTAATCCTTCCGACGTGGTTGCTTCTATTATTGAACAAGTGGAAGAAAAAGAAGAAGTAGTAGTGCCGGTTGATTTGTCCGCAATTGAAGTGGAGAAGAAAGGTAAGAAAGAAGAAGAGGGAGGTGAAGCTGGAACTGAAGCTGCTCCCGCTCAAGAAGAAAAAACTGATAAAAAATAATTTTAAATATCAAACTAAATATGTTACAATAAAGGTTATGAAGCGGAATACGGTCATAGCCTTTTTTGTTTTAATATCAATGGTGTTTACAAGTTTAAGGACGCCAGAAACACGCGCTGCTTTTAACTGTCTTACCCTTACGACTTCTTCTAGCGAGAAAGATAAAGATTATTGCAAAAATGAGCTAGCGCAGATAGAGGCGGAGTTGGCGAGTTTGCTTGAAAAACAAAAAGAACAACAGAAACAAACAGGGACGATAAAAGGGGATGTGGATTATCTGACGAGTCAGATTAATGCCCTGAAGGCAAAAATAAAAGCGAGAGCCTTAGCTATTGCTCAATTGAAAGTGAATATTGCAGAGAAGGCAAGCAAGATAAAGTCTCTATCTAGTAAGATAGAAAGAGAACACGAATCTCTCTCTCAGCTCCTTCGCAACACGAACGAATTTGATAACGAAAATTTAGTTGGATTGATTTTGTCCGACGATAGCATTTCAAGCTTTTATAGCGATTTGGAATCTTACAATTCTATCAAGGAGGCGGTAAAAGATTCCATTGATGTCATAAATGGAGTAAAGGTGGAGACCGAAGTCGCCAAGCAAGACTTGGAGAAAAAGCAGGATGCAGAAACCGATGCCAAAGCGGATTTAGAAAGTGCGCAACAAAAAGTAGCGGTCTCGGAAGCCGAGAAGAAAAAACTTTTATCCATTAGTCAGCAGACAGAAGCCGCCTATCAGATGCTTGCTGCTGAAAAGAAAGCTCAAGCTGACAAGATACGGGCAGCATTATTTCCACTAGCAAACACTTCAACGAAGATAGATTTCGGGACAGCACTTCTATACGCAAATGAAGCTCAAAAGTTAACAGGCATAGAGCCAGCATTTCTCCTCGCAATACTTACCCAGGAAAGTAATTTGGGTTCAAACGTCGGACAATGTTATCTAACAAATCAAACTACTGGAGCTGGTGTGGGTAAAAATACTGGAACTCCTTTTGTAAATGTGATGAAACCGATGGGGATGCCGGGCAGAAAGGGAGACGTAGAAGATTTCTTAAGAATAACATCCAAGCTTGGTACCCCCTGGAATCAGACACCTGTTTCTTGTCCTATTGCAGGAGTGGCGGGTTATGGAGGAGCTATGGGCCCAGCACAATTTATTCCAACTACTTGGACACTATTTGAAAATCGCTTAAAGACATTACTTGGATATGATGCTAGTCCTTGGGCTCCGAAAGATGCGTTTATGGCTTCGTCTATGTATCTGACAGATCTTGGTGCTGTAGGCGCAAGTCCTAGCGCGCAACACAAAGCAGCTTGTAGGTATTATGGTACTGGTGGAGCTACGTGTTCATATAGTAATAGTGTTATGAAACTAAAAACTAACATTCAGGCAAACATAGATTTGCTTTAAGGTAAAAATTGTGATAACGTAATCAAGCAATGAAAAAAGATATACATCCCAAATATGATTTAAAGACGAAGGCTACTTGCGCTTGCGGAGCGGTTTTTGAAGTTGGTTCCACTATGCCCGAAATAAAAATGGAAATTTGCAGTCAATGTCATCCTTTCTACACCGGAAATGAAAAGATAATGGACACTGCCGGACGAGTAGAACGTTTCAAGAAACGAGCAGCTGCCACTGGAAAAGCTAAAAAGTAAATCACCACCCCTAACCCCTCCTCAACAAGGAGGGGAGTTTGCGTTCTCCTCTCCTCCTTGGTGAAGGAGGAGTGCCCGAAGGGCGAGGTGGTAATTTAAATGTTATAATTATTTTATGACTCTAGACTTAGAAGAACTTAAGAAGAATCACAATACTAGCTATTTGGCGAGTGTTTTAGAGAAACTTGTTCGTGAAGAAGCGGAAGTGCGAGAAATGCTGGATAGTGATGAGACTCTGCATGAAATGGCGGCGAAGGAGCTTAAATTTATTCAGGAAGAAAAAGAAAGAATAGAGGCACAAGTGGAAGATATTTTAAATAAAGACAAAGAGGCAGAAGAATTTCCGAATGAAATAGTATTGGAAGTACGGGCGGGCGCCGGAGGAGACGAAGCGTCGCTTTTCGCTTGGGAGCTTGCGCATATGTATGAAAAGTTTGCTGAAATACAAGGTTGGCAATGGAAGACTAACTATGAATCAAAGAGTGATTTGAATGGCTATAAAGAAGCAAGTTTTGAAATAAAAGGCCCCGCCAAGGACGGGGCAAGTAAAAATGTTTACAAGATGATGCGTTATGAGACGGGCGTGCATAGAGTACAGAGAATTCCCGCGACCGAAAAAAACGGCCGAGTGCATACTTCTACCGCTTCAGTGGCAGTGTTGCCAATCAGAAAAAAAGTGACCTTCCAAATAAATCCAGCGGACTTTGATATGGAATATTCCCGTTCGGGAGGAAAGGGTGGACAGAATGTGAATAAAGTTGAGACGGCAGTACGCATAATTCACATCCCCACAGGCTTGGATGTACGTTCTACAAATGAAAGAAGTCAGCTCGCAAATCGCGAGAAAGCGATGATGATTTTGACAGCCAAGCTTCAACAGCTAGAAGAAGACAAAGAAGCAGCCAAGCATGCCGGCATTCGCAAGGGACAAATCGGCTCTGGTGATCGTTCTGAAAAAATCCGTACTTACAATTATTCTCAAGATAGAGTGACTGACCATCGTATAAAAAAGTCTTGGCACAATCTACCGAAAATAATGGAAGGGGATATAGGAGACATTATTTCCGATATTGAATCTGGTGCAGTGGGGGATGAAGAGGAGGAATAACTTTTTGCTTTTAATTTTGCTTGTGTTATAATTAAATATGTAGGTCTCATTTAGCGAAACGAGTTTCTACGTTTATTAAGTAGTTTTTTGTCCCTTTTATTAAAAAGGGAAGAAGTAAAAGTATGGCTACAAAGCTATATGTAGGGGGACTCCCTTACAGCACCCAAGAGGACGCTCTTAAAGAGCTCTTCGCACAAGCTGGAAACGTTGTTTCCGCTGTGATTATCATGGACAAAATGTCCGGTCGTTCAAAAGGTTTTGGATTCGTAGAAATGGATAGTGCCGATGCAGCTGCAAAGGCTATCTCTATGTTCAATGATCAAGAATTTGAAGGACGCAAACTAACTGTTAATGAAGCTCGTCCTATGGAAGCTCGTCCACCACGAAGTGGGGGTGATAGAGGAGGATACAGTGGCGGAGGACGCCGAGAATACTAAACTTAATTTAGACAAAAAATCACCCGTGAGGGTGGTTTTTTGTTTTACCTCACCCCGGCTGCTACTGCATCCACCCCTCTCCATAATTAAATTATGGAGAGGGGAAGGCCTACCTACTGGCAGGCAGGGGTGAGGTGTATTTGCTGAAGTTTGTTTTTTCTGTTATATTTCTTATAGTGTTTTTATGTATATTGAGCGTGTAGTTCAGTGGTAGAACGCTGTCCTGATAAGACAGAGGTCGATGGTTCGATCCCATCCACGCTCACAGCGTAAGAAAGAAGCAAACAGTTTTGCTTCTTTTAGCTGTGAGGACCGCAGTGATGTTTTGCAAGTAAGCAAAACCACGAGGGGCGGGCTGCGAAAATTCCGAGTGGCGACGAGGAATTATTTGTAGCCACAAGAAACATTATTTGCATCTCGTAGGTTTTTCATTTATAATGCCTTAAAGCCTTAAACGGCTTTATTTTTGTGGAAAATGAAAAGCAAAATTTGAATAAAAATCCTTTACAAGAGTGGGGGAAGGGCCCTTGGTGGAAGCCAGCATTTGAGATTTTCAGTGAGATTTCTACTTGGATTGCAGTACCAATAATCTTGGCTGTGATAGGTGGAAAAGCTTTAGATGCTCACTACAATACAAAACCATGGTTTTTTATTGGATGTGTAGTTCTTTCTTTTATGATTTCATCTGTTGGCCTTGTTCGTTCAATGAAAAAATATGCTGATAAAATAAAAAACGAAGAAAAAGAAAAAGAAAAAGAAAAAGAAAAATAAAAATGACAATAAAAGAAACAGCACAAGAAAATATTTTAGAAAATGGAGCGCAAGAGGGAACTGAACAAGTCTCTCACGAAGTTACCATCTTCGCAGAGCCAATCAAGCATTTTGAAAATTTTACAATCACAAACGCTCTTTTTTCTAGTTGGGTTGTTGTTTTTATAATTATAGCTATTTCTGTAATTTTACGTTCAAAACTTCGTGAGATTCCAAAAGGGATTCAAAACTTATTTGAAATTATTGTCGAAGGGACAGTCTCTATATGTGATCAAGTCACAAATAATAGAAAGCTTTCTTTGAAAATTTTCCCTTTTGCTATATCTGTTTTCTTTTTTATCCTTTTAAACAACTGGCTTGGCATAATGCCTATCGGTGGTTTTGGTTTAATTGAAGAGGGGGCACATGGTTTAGCATTTATTCCTATTTTTCGTGGAGGTACAGCAGATATAAATATGACATTAGCCCTCGCTGTGATGGCAGTTTTTGGTGCAAATATCTTTGGTGCTTTTTCTCTAGGAATATGGAAAACTTTTAATAAATATGTTAATCTAAAAGCACTCGGACAAATAGGGAAAAAAATAAGAAAAGACCCTACAATCATCTTGGTTGCTCCGATCACGTTCTTTGTTGGTTTGTTTGAAATAATTGGAGAAGTAGCCAAAATAGCTTCGCTCTCATTCCGTCTTTTTGGTAATGTGTTTGCAGGAGAAGTTTTATTGGCGTCCATAGCAGCGTTGGTAGCGTTTTTTATACCGATACCTTTTCTTTTTCTAGAAATATTTGTTGGCATGATTCAAGCATTTATTTTTTCAATACTTCTCGTTGTGTACTTTACCATTGGTGCTTCAGATCACGATCATGAAGAAGGCCATGAAGTAAAGCACGAAGAGGAGCATGATAAGGTCGTTATTATTAATTAATTTAATCGTTATATTATATGGAAGTATCATTAGTCCCTTTTGCAAAAGCAGCAGTAATGGCCATTGGAGTAGCATTTCCAGCTTATAGTATCGGTAAAATCGGTGCTCAAGCCATGGAATCAATCGGTCGCAACCCTGAATCAGCAAGTAAGATTCTTGTTCCTATGCTTCTTTCTTGCGCATTCGCAGAAGCTATCGCTATTTACGTGCTTGTTATCGCATTCACAATATAGTTGGCAGTTGGAAGATTTAAAATTTAAGAATTTATTTTTTAAGTTTTGAATCTTTGCTACTGCCTGCTTGGCGTGCATTTAATATTATTTTTTAAATTAATTTAGAATGGAATCAATCATCAACGCATTTCACATAGATTATAAAATTATCCTTGCCCAAATGTTAAATTTTGGTATAGTTTTTGTTGTTTTATATTTTTATGCCATCAAGCCTCTGGGGAAAATAATGAAAGAAAGAGGAGATAAGATAGAAAAAGGTGTAAAAGACGCAAAGACAAATGCAGAAATATTGGATAAATCTAAAGCAGAATATGAAGAGATTTTAATAAAAGCTAAAAGTGAAGCAGATAAAATATTCCAAGAAGGAAAGAAGGAAGCTCAAACTAAAAAGACAGCAATGTTGGAAGAAGCCAAAAATGAAGTGGCTTTAATCATTGAAAATGGCAAGAAGACACTAGAAGCAGATAAAACAAAAATGGTAGAAGAGGCAAAGAAGGAAATTGTCACTTTGGTTATTAGCGCCACAAAGAAACTTCTAGGTGAAAAAATAGATGGGTCACTTAATGAAAAAACGATAAAGGAATTCAATAATTTATAATATGTCCATAATATCAAACAACGATATAGCGCATGCGATTTATTTAGCATCAAAAGATAAAAGTAAAGAAGAACAATCTTTAATTTTTAAAAATGTCATAAAATTTTTAGTAAAAAAGAAAAAAATTGCTAGAGTCCCAGATATCCTTCTCCGTTTAGGAAAGATAATAAATAATTATGAAAATAGGATAGTGGGAAAAATATTTAGTAAGGAAAAGATAACAGAGACACAAAATAAAGAAATAAATCAAATCCTGGCTCACCGATATTCTGTAAAAGAAGTTATCCTTAACGAAAAAATAGATGAAAAGTTGCTGGGGGGATTCAAGATGGAAGTGGGCGACGAAGTCATTGATCTCACTTTAAAGAAAAAGATAGAGAAATTACAAGAACATTTAACAAGTAACAAGTAACGTATGAATACAAATAACATTGTCGAAAATTTAAAAAGAGAGATAGAGAATTTTTCCACCCAGATAAAAGCTGAAAAGATAGGTAAGGTATTAGAAGTTTTCGACGGAATTGCAAAAGTCTCCGGGCTTTCTGATATTAAATCTTCAGAAATGGTCATATTTCCTGGAGGTGAGACTGGAGTTGCTTTAAACTTGGAAGAAGATGCTATCGGTGTCATTATTCTTGGTGATTTTTCTAAAATAAAAGAGGGTGATGAAGTAAAATCAACAGGAAAAATTTTAGAAATTCCAATTTCTGATGATATTTTGGGACGTGTAGTAAATGCTATCGGTGTACCGATGGACGGTAAGGGTGCAATCAAATCCACCAAAACTTATCCTATTGAAAAAGTTGCTCCTGGAGTCATCACTCGTCTATCTGTAGACCAACCAGTAGCTACAGGTATAAAAGTTATTGATGCTATTATCCCAATAGGCCGTGGTCAGCGTGAACTTATAATTGGAGACAGGCAGACAGGTAAGACAGCTATTGCTATAGATACTATTTTAAACCAAAAAGGTCAAAATATGATTTGTGTTTATGTATCTATCGGTCAGAAAGATTCTAAACTTAGAAAAATAGAAGCACGCTTAGAAGAAGGTGGAGCTATGGGCTACACCGTCATTGTATCCGCTGGTGCATCTGAAGCGGCAGCCCTTTCTTATATAGCACCGTACACCGGTGTCTCTATCGCAGAATACTTTATGGATCAAGGTAAAGACGTCCTCATTATTTATGATGATTTGTCTAAACATGCAGTAGCTTACCGCGAAATTTCTCTTCTTTTGCGTCGTCCACCAGGTCGTGAAGCATATCCTGGAGATGTTTTCTATCTACACTCTCGTTTGCTCGAACGTGCTTGCCGAAGAAATAAAGAATACGGAGGTGGATCTATCACTGCTTTACCTATAGTGGAAACTCAAGCTGGTGACGTGTCTGCTTATATTCCTACAAACGTTATTTCTATCACCGATGGACAGATTTTCTTAGAGACAGATCTTTTCTATAAAGGTATCCGCCCTGCTGTAAACGTTGGTCTTTCCGTATCTCGTGTGGGTTCTAGTGCTCAAATAAAAGCAATGAAAAAAGTGGCAGGAACTCTAAAATTAGACTTGGCACAATTTCGAGAGCTCGAAGCATTTGCTCAATTCGGTTCTGACCTTGATGAATCCACCAAGCGCCAGCTCGAGAGAGGCAAGAGAGCTGTGGAAGTATTAAAACAACTTCAATATTCTCCTGTAAAGACAGAACATCAAGTCGTCACTCTGTATGCTTTGACGAAAGGTTTTATGGATGACATAGCTATCGATAGAATTAAAGAATTTGAGCTAGGTTTAGCTTCTTATAGTGAAAACAATGCAAAAGTTTTTTATAAACAAGTTTTAGAGAAAAAAATGTGGGATGAAAAAGGTGAAGAGGAATTAAAAAAAGTTATTGCTGATTTTAAAAATAATTTTACCAGATAGAGCTTTAGACTTTAGATAGAGTCTAAAGCTCTATCTGGGCAACAATCAAATGGCCGGTACAAAAGAAATTAAAAGAAGAATAAAAAGTGTAAAGAGCACAAAGAAAATCACAAAAGCGATGGAGCTTGTGGCTGCTTCCAAGATGAAGCGTGCTGTATCTGCTACGCTTGCATCACGTCTTTATGCTGAATATTCTTCTAGTATTCTTACTTCTGTCGCTAAAAACATTGAAAAGATTTCTAGCCCTTTATTTACAGAACGAGAAGTAAAAAATGTATTATTAATACTTATTACTTCAAACAGGGGACTTTGCGGTGCATACAATGCTCAAATTATAAAAAGGGCACTTTTTTTGATAAAAAAAGAAAATGAGAATACAAACATTCACATTCTAACAATAGGTAAAAAGGGAGATGTGGCAATGCGCAGGATTAATAAAAACATTATAGCTAGTTTTTTTGAGCTTCCAGATTACGTATCTCTCAGGGATGTGGTCCCTATTTCTAAACTTTCTATTGATGAATTTTCTTTAGGAAATTATGATAAAGTTCTTGTCGCTTATACTGATTTTATTTCTGCTTTAAACCAAAAACCAAATATAAAACAAATTTTACCAGTTTCAAAAAGGAGCTTAAAAGAATTGATAGAAAACTTGGGAGAAAATAAAAATAATCAAGAAGAAAATAGTAAACAAGATAGGAAGATAGATTATCTTGTTGAGGGAGATACAAAAGATTTGATTGCATCCCTAGCTCTGAAACTCACTAGAATGCAAATATATCAAATGCTTCTTGAGTCCAATGCTTCAGAACAATCCTCCCGCATGATGGCCATGAAGAATGCAAGTGAAGCTTCGGGGGAGATGATTGATGATTTAACTCTAATGTTTAACAAAGCCAGACAAGCAAACATCACTAGGGAAATATCAGAGATAAGTGCGGGAATGGTGACGGCAGATTAACAAATTATAAGCGTCGCGCTAAAAGGACGATTGCGCGACATGATTTCGCAAAATCAAATATTATTAATAAATTATAAACAACATATGAAGACAACAGGTATAATCAAAAGAATAATTGGACCAGTCGTAGATGTAGATTTTGGTGGTGAGAATCAAAATTTACCAGAGATTTACAATGCCCTAGAAGTAATGAAGGATAATAAGAAAATTGTCCTTGAGGTAGAACAGCATCTAGGTGGTGGGCTTGTCAGGTCTGTCGCTATGGATACGACTGATGGTCTTTCCCGTGGGATGGAAGTAATTGACACCGGTGGTCCTATTTCTGTACCTGTTGGAGCTCCTACACTCGGGCGTATTTTTAATGTTTTAGGTGAAGCTATAGATGATGGTGCTTCTGTGGCAGTCGGTAAGAGATTACCAATTCATCGCAAGGCTCCAGAATACGTAGTTCAGGCAACCAAAGTTGAAATTCTAGAAACAGGTATTAAAGTTATTGATCTTATCTGTCCTGTTTTGAAAGGAGGAAAAGTCGGACTTTTCGGAGGAGCAGGAGTCGGTAAGACTGTCGTCATTCAAGAGCTTATTCACAACATTGCTTCAAATCACGGAGGATATTCTGTTTTTGCTGGAGTCGGTGAACGTACTCGTGAAGGAAATGACTTATATCATGAAATGAAAGAGTCCGGCGTGCTTCCAAAAGTGGCCATGGTCTTCGGACAAATGAATGAACCGCCAGGAGCTCGTCTCCGTGTAGCACTTTCAGCTTTGACAATGGCTGAACATTTCCGTGATGCAGAAGGTAAAGATGTCCTTTTATTCGTTGATAATATTTTCCGTTTTACTCAAGCTGGATCCGAAGTATCTGCTTTGCTCGGACGTATTCCTTCTGCTGTGGGTTATCAGCCAACACTTGCGACAGAAATGGGAATATTACAAGAACGCATCACTTCTACCGATAAAGGTTCGGTGACGGCTGTCCAAGCTGTGTATGTGCCTGCAGATGACTTGACTGATCCAGCTCCAGCTACGACTTTTGCCCACTTAGATTCTACTGTGAACTTAAACCGTTCACTTACTGAAATAGGTATTTACCCAGCTGTGGACCCGCTCGACTCATCTTCTACAATTCTTGACCCAAACATCGTAGGTAAGGAACATTATGAAGTTGCTCGTGAAGTACAACGAGTCCTTCAACGTTACAAAGATTTACAAGACATCATTGCTATCTTGGGTATGGAAGAGCTTTCCGAAGCTGACAAAGAATTGGTTGCTCGCGCAAGAAAAATACAAAAATTCCTTTCTCAACCATTTTTCGTTGCAGAACAATTTACTGGAACCAAAGGAGAATACGTACCACTTTCTGAAACCATTCGTTCATTTAGAGAAATCTTGGATGGTAAACACGACGACAAGTCAGAAAATGATTTTTACATGAAAGGTGCAATATAAAAATTATGCAAAAGAAATTAAAATTAAAAATAGTTACACCAGAAAGATTAATCTTGGAAGAGATGGTAGATCAAGTTAGTTTACCGACGACTCTCGGAGAGATCACAGTCTTACCTGATCATATCCCACTTATTACAGAGCTTGCGTCTGGAGATGTGGTCGCTTATGTAAATGGTGAATATGTGCCTATGGCTGTAGTGGGTGGTTTTATTGAAGTTAAATATAATGAAGAAAATATTACCGAAGTTGCTGTTTTGGCTGATTTTGCTGAACACTTAACAGAAATTTCTGATGATAAAATAGAAAAAGCTAAAGCTCGCGCAGAAGAACTAAGTAAATTAATGGAAAATAAAGAACACGTAGACTTTGAACATTTCGAAGCCGAGCTCGAACGTTCACTCACTAGAGTAAGGATTGCAGATAAGTGGAGGACAAAGAAGTATAGAAAATAAATGTCTAAATTTTATGTCATTGCGACGCCGATAGGGAATATGGGAGATATCACTCTCAGGGCTATTGAGACACTTAAAAGCGTGGACTTAATATTGTGTGAAGATACCCGCGAGACTAAAAAAATTTTGGATAAATATGGTATCAACAAACCCACGATGAGTTACCACGCTCAGAGCAAACTTTCTAAAACGGATAAAATTTTTGAATTATTGGAAGCCGGTAAGAATCTAGCTTTGGTGTCAGATGCAGGTACTCCGGGGATCTCAGACCCGGGAGCAATGCTCATTTCTAAAATAAAAGAGGATACACATATGCGCGATCGCGTAAATGTGATTCCAATTCCCGGAGCTTCGGCTGTCATTACCGCATTGTCAGCATCTGGATTACCTACACACGAATTTACCTTCTTGGGGTTTCTACCACACAAAAAGGGGAGAGAAACGTTGTTCAAAGAAATAGCGCAAGCGAAGAGGACGATGGTCTTTTATGAATCTCCGCATAGAATTTTAAAAACATTAGAGGCTTTAGTTAAATTTTGCCCAGATAAAAAAGTCTGCGTCGCTCGTGAGCTGACGAAGATTTACGAAGAATTTCAAACCGGCTCTCCGGCTGAAATTTTAGAATATTTTAATAAGAATAAAGATAAACAAAGAGGGGAATTTACTGTGCTGATTGGTTAAATTCGGGTTTATGGGTTTTTAATTCCTCTCCCCATTCTCCTTTTATAAAGTCGTATTCTCTATGCACAATTACATCAAAATAATCTGATATAAATGTGGCTTTATCATCTGTTACTAAAATAGACAAAAGTTTTTTTGGGATTTCACCCCTGGCCTCTTTTTTTATTTCTTGTGGTAGTATTTCATCTATTAATTGATAGATTTCTGTTTGTCTTTTTATTAAAATTTTCTCATCCCCAATTATTGTTACCCCGTGGTATTCTTTTGTGTTTTTTCCCGATTCATTAAGAGGGATTTCATCAATCATAGCAGAAACTTCTTCAGTAATATTTTTTTTAGGTGCCTCAGTCTGAGGTTTCCTTCCTGCTTGTATTTTACGTACTTCCTCAGGATCTAGGGGTACATTAAATTTATTTATTCCATCCATATTTATATTTTATAAGATTAATTAATAATGTCAATAAAAAGTTGTGGGGCGAGCTTGTTTCCAAGCTCGCCCCGACCGATGTCCTTCTCTAGTCAGTCGGAAGGGGAAAGTCCCTCCCAGCTGACGTATTCGTCTCCTCCCCTTTGGGGAAGGACGAATGTCGTGGGGACCCTGTGCCCATCTGCGTCGATGAGCCAGAGGATCCTGAGCCACTTCTCGAGCGGAAGTGGTGTGGCCAGCTGGTCCAATTCGTCGTTTGCCATCGTGGGTCTCCTTCTTCCTCTATAGGCGCGAAGCCTAGCCAATGTTCGATTCTATAGTATTATACACCCTTTGGGGGGTAATGTCAATAGCTAGAGGAGATCTTCGGGATCCACGTAGATTTCAAAGGTTGGTTGGAGAGAGTGTAATTTATTAAGTAAACTATCATCTATGGAGGAATTGGTGGATATTTCGGGTAGAGACCATTTTTTTGGTTCTATTTTTAAGAGCGCGTTGGTCGCATATTTACCCTGAAGTCGCGCCACGAATCCGCTGAAAATTTCCGGAGAATATTCTTTAAACATTTCTTCAAGCATTTTCCTGGCTTTCAGAGTCTGGTCCTTGTCGCCCAAGTGGGTGATTTTTATAAAACGTTTATACGGCGGGTAATCAAGATTTTTTCTGTCTTCTAATTCTTCCCGCACGAATGAAAGCAAATTGGCCGATTTAATTGCCATAAGCGCTTTATCTTTTTCATTCTTGGTTTGTATGATGACTTTCTTTTTAGCGCTGTTGATTATGGAAAGAATAATCTGAATTATTTTTTCACTCATTTTAAAATTTGGAATACTCCAAAGCGAGTCAAAAGAAGCAATGATGGATAGAGGGACTTTTTCTTTCAAATAAGAAAATGCCATTTCTGTGCCGATGAGTATGGCGCCAGAGCTACTTTCAAATTCTTTTACGATTTTTTCTGCACCCTTTGCTGTCTTCGCGGATTCTTTGTCTAGTTTAAAAATCTTAATTTTTGGCTCGCCCGTAGGGCTATGCCCGAGGGGAAATAATCTTTTCACTTCTTCGTATACAGTATCCGTGCCGATGCCGAGAGGCATCAAGTTCCAGCTTCCGCAAGATGGGCAGACAGTATCTCCGTCTTTATCTTTTTGACATCTATTGCATACAAATATCCTTTTTTTGCCTTGGTGTGAAGTATAAAGCACCTGGGGCGCTCCGCAGTCTTCACAGCTTATAGTCTCACCGCATTCTCGGCAGATAGTCATGGTAGCTAATCCCTTTCTTAAAGAAAAAATAAAAACATTTTTTTTGTTTGAGATTGCGGACCTTATTTCTTCCACACTTTCTTCTTTTAAGATTTTAAATTTTTCATTTTTCCCTAAAATTTCAATATCTCCGATAAAATCAATTCTGAAAGAAAGCGGGTGCAAGGGGATCAGATTATCCGTATCTTTTCTACCTATCGTTTCGTATCGGAGCATTTCGTCAGCCAAGATAAACTTCGCGTTTATCTTAGAAGCGTAAATTTCAGCGAACACCCTTAAATCCAAATGGGACCCGCCGACTGTTTTGTAAGCGCTGGAACTTTCGTGTTCCAAGATTATGGTGCCGAGGTTTCCCTCTGGAATAGATAAAAACGGCGGAGTGCCAATAAGTAAAACCGGATGGGAAGAAGCCAATACTTTCTCACAGGTTATTAAATTCTTCTTGGCGCTTATCCCACTATGGAGGGGAAAGGTAAATTGTTCAATTCCTTTAGATATCTGGTCTTTAAACTTATTAATATCACTCTCTGTCGGCAAGACGAGGAAAACAGATTTATTTCTGGCGAAAGATTCCCGGACTAGGGTTTTATAAATGGAAATGCGGTCCAGAAATGGCGCTTGGAAAAGTAATTTTTCGGATTTAATGGAAGATGAAACATTAGAAAAATTTTTCGGAGAAGTTATTTTTATTTTTGCCAGGTTATCATATCCTTCTAAGAAAACATTCGGAATCAGGGAAGCTATAGTGTTGTTTTTATTCTGAGCGAAATATTTGTTGGTGTCAAAAATCGTTTCCAAAAGTTCTTTTGGGAAAATTGAATTTCCCTTGTTCTCAATCACCTTTTTTAAATTAAAATTCATTCCCTTCACATTGCTTTTTTTGTCCTTCAATTCTTCCACTGAAGTTACTAGAGCCAAGACTTTTTTGCTTTTAATGGAGACGGTAACGATGTTTCCGACGGCTACTTCCAAGCTGGTAAAATAGGTCAAATCGCCCTTCGGGATGCCTTTTTTGAATGGTATGACGGATATTATTTTCATAATTTTACCATTTCATTCTAGCATAAATATGTGTTATTATGGCTTTATGGGATTTTTTTCACGCAAACTTGGGATAGATTTGGGCACTGCCAACACCTTGGTATTTATGCCGGGCAAGGGAGTGGTTTTAAATGAACCCTCAGTAGTCGCGGTTTCTGAACAAGATAATAAAATTTTAGCTATTGGCGCCGAAGCCAAGGATATGATAGGCAAAACTCCTGATAATATTATCACTTACTGTCCGATGAAAGATGGAGTTATCGCTGACTATCGAGTCACTGAGGCGATGCTACGTTATTTTATTGGTAAAGCGATGGGGAAGTTCAGTTTTTTCAAACCAGATGTGATGGTGTCTGTGCCGGCGGGAGTTACTTCTACGGAAAGAAGAGCGGTGGTGGAAGCCGCTATTCGCGCGGGTGCCAGAAATGCGTATGTGGTCAAGGAACCCATCTTAGCCGCTATTGGCGCGGGTATCCCCATCTATGAATCCAAGGGTTATATGGTTGTTGACATCGGAGGAGGTACGACTGACGTAGCGGTCATTTCTCTCGGAGGAATTGTCTCTTCCACTTCAGTCAAATGCGCCGGAAACAAGATAGATGCCGCCATTGCGGACTACATCAAAAAAACTTTCAACCTGGCCATCGGCGACAGAACAGCCGAAGAGGTTAAAATTAAAATAGGCGCAGCGGTGCAATTGGAAGAAGAACTGCGTGTGACTATTAAGGGTAGAGATTTCATCCAAGGACTGCCGAGGTCTGCTCAAGTGGGTACCAACGAAATAGTGAAAGCCATAGACTCGGAGTTGCGACAAATTATAAAAGCAATTAAAGATGTCTTGTCAGAGACTCCTCCCGAGCTTGCATCCGATATTATTGACCACGGCATAATAATGACTGGTGGTTCATCTCAACTCAGGAATTTGACTGATTTGGTCTATAGGAAAACGGGCGTCAAGGCTACCTTAGCCGACGATTCTCTGTTCTGTGTGGCGAACGGCACAGGTATAGCCCTGGAACACTTGGATGTCTATAAAAAAGCGGTTTTGAGTAAAAAATAAAAATAGATATGGGTATTTTAGAACATTTAGATAAAAATAATTTACACCATGCTTATCTCATAGAAGGCGCGAGGGATGAAATTGTTCCCGAGGTGTTGGCTTTTTGCGAAGATATAAATATTAAGACTTCGGGTAATCCAGATTTCTGTCACATATCAATTGATAATTTTAAAATTGATGAAGCTTTTGACTTGCGCGCGATGTCTACGAATAAAAGTTTTTCTTCCGAAAAAAGAATTTTTTTAATATGCGCGAATAGTTTTTCTCTTGATGCAGAAAATGTCTTGCTGAAAATGTTTGAAGAACCTGTGCCGGACACACATTTTTTCTTGATAGTGCCGGACGCAAACGCTCTTTTGAAAACACTAGTCTCCCGTTTCTATCTCATTTCCCCGACACCTGGTGTCGGGGTGGGGATAACTGAAGCGGAGAAATTTATTGCAATGCCACTGCGAGATAGAATTGATTTTATAAAAGAATTACTGACAGAAATAGAAGAAGAAGATGAAGAAGGGAATGAAATTGTGGCGCAGGACTCTACTCGTTCTAAGGCTATTAAGTTTCTAAATACGCTTGAATCTGTTCTTCATAACAATTTTCTAAAAAATAAAGATTGTTTTGAGCATATTTTTAAAGTTCGGGAATTTCTCCGTATGCCTGGGAGCTCCACCAAGTCCCTAATGGAGTCCGTGGCGTTAGTTATACCCAGTTTTTAATTTTTATAATAGAGTGTTATAATGATAATTATATGCAATACAATTTTTCAAATTTCAAATCAGAAATTAAAAAGGTAGAGGAGTTTTTAAGCAAAGAATACAGCCAACTCAATATCGGAAGAGCTTCACCGATGGTGTTAGACGGCATAAATGTGGAATCCTATGGCTCTTTTGTTCCGCTCAAGAACGTCGCTTCTGTTTCTATTGAAGATCCGAAGACACTACGTATTGCTCCTTGGGACAAGACTCAGATAAAAGGCATAGAAAAAGCGATTGTCGGATCAAATTTGGGGCTTTCTGTCGCGACTGATGATCAGGGCATAAGGGTGATTTTCCCCCAGCTCACCACCGAGACGAGGCAGACCCTCGTCAGAGTATTGAAAGAAAAGTTGGAAGAAAGCAGGATATCCGTCCGCCGAGAACGTGAAGCAGTAATGGAAGACATTGAGGCGAAAGAGAAAGAAGGCAAGATGACGGAAGACGATAGATTTAGGGCTAAAGAAGAATTGCAGAAAATTATTAACGAAACTAACAACAACCTGGAAGCGATTTTTGAGAAAAAAGAGCATGAGGTGATGGGATAATTTATGAGCATTGTAATATTTATAGTGATTCTACTGGTTTTAGTTTTAGTCCACGAATTCGGACATTTTTTTACCGCGAAAAGATTCGGCATCAGAGTGGATGAATTTGGTTTCGGTTTTCCTCCGAAATTGTTTGGTAAAAAATTCGGAGAGACCGAATACACCTTCAACCTTCTACCACTCGGCGGATTTGTGAAAATTTATGGAGAGAATTTTGAAGAAGCTGATTTTGTGGAAGTTGGATTCTTGGACAAAGACAAAACTCCAGCGCCAGATTTATCTCGCAGTTTTGTTCATCAGAAAAAATGGAAACAAGCGCTGGTGCTTTTCGCCGGGGTTTTCGCCAATTTCCTTTTGGCTTGGCTTTTGTTTTCTGTCGGCTTTATGTCCGGATTTCCTACCTCTGTCGGCAGTGAAAAAATGGGTTATGAGCTTTCTGATGTGAACCTGGTAGTAGTTTCTGTTCTAGAAAATTCTCCGGCTTATGACGCGGGGTTGAAAGTCGGCGATAAGATAGTGTCTATAGAAAGCGGGAAGGAAATGGTTCCCGAAATTAATCCTGAAACCTTGAAATCATTCGTGGTATCTCATCCTGATAAAGAAATTAAATTCGGCTATCTACGAGGCAAGAGTGAAGAAGTAAACTTTACCAGTCTTACCCCGATAGCAAAAACCGCCCTAGACAAGCCTTCTATGGGCATTTCAATGGACCAGATTGGAGTGGCTAAATTGCCCTTCTTTTCGGCTCTTTGGGAGGGTCTGCGCTTGGATTGGCTTATGACTAAAGGTACTGCTGTAGGGCTTTATACGCTTATTTCGGAGGGTATACAGGGGAAAGGTAGCTTCGCTGGGGTCACCGGACCCGTAGGAATGGTGGGAATCGTAGGAAACGCCTATGAATTCGGCTTCGTCTATCTCTTGTCATTTGCCGCCCTTATCTCTATAAATTTGGCGATTATCAATCTGCTTCCGTTTCCGGCGCTAGACGGCGGACGGCTATTCTTCTTGTTGATTGAAAAAATAAAAGGTTCACCAATGAATCCCAAATTTGCCAATATGGCCAATATGATTGGTTTCAGTATCCTCATTCTGTTGATGCTTGTCATTACCTATCATGATGTAATTAAGTTGTTCTAAAACATGTGAGTTTAAAGAAGGAAATGAAAGAAGAAATAAAAAATTGTCAGAACTGTAAAAAAGATTTCACTATTGAACCCGATGACTTTGGATTTTACGAAAAAATAAAAGTCCCTCTACCAACTTGGTGTCCTGATTGTCGCCTACAGAGACGTTTAGCTTTTCGCAATGAAAGAACTTTTTATAAGCGACCTTGTGATCTTTGTGGAGCAGATACTCTTTCTAGATTTGATCCTGATAGGGGTATCGTAAATTATTGTGGAGAATGCTGGTGGAGCGATAACTGGGATACAACAAGTTACGGACAGGACTATGATTTTTCTCGGCCATTTTTCGAACAGTTTAAGGAACTATTAAAAAAAGTCCCACAGCAAAATCTAATAACGATGTACAAAACTCTGACTAATAGTAGTTTTGTTAATATGAATCATTATCTAAAAGATTGCTACTATCTTTTTAATTCTGATTACAACGAAAAATGTATGTATGGTGAAGAATTAGAACATTGTATGAATTGCGTAGATTTAACAATGGCTGAAGGCACAGAGCTTGCTTATGAATCTGTAAATTGCAATAAGTGTTATGAAATATATTATTCTGTAGACTGTGAAAGTTCACACGATATTTGGTTTTCAAAAAATTTAGTTGGATGCTCAAACTGTTTTGGTTGTATTAATTTACGAAGTCAACAATATTGTATTTTTAATGAAAAATATACAAGAGAAGATTACCTCAAGAAATTAGAAGAATTTGACTTAAATTTATATTCTTTTGTTAAAGAAATCAAAAAACAGTCTCATGAATTTTGGCTGAAAAGCCCTAATAAATATATGCATGGAATTCAGAATCTTGATTCTAACGGAGACTATATTTACCACTCCAAATATGTAAAAAATTCCTACGTTGTTGAGGGGGGAGAATATTGTAAATATTGCATGTGGTTGATCGTTAAAAATAATAAAGAATGTTATGACTTAACTCAATTTGGGCAGAATACCGAACTGGTTTATGAATCTCTTTGCTCTGGGAAAGATATCAACAGAATTATTGGAGGAATAAATTCCGTAGAAGGCAGGGATTTAACATATGCAGTTTACTGCTACAACAATAATAGTAATTTATTTGGTTGTGTCAGTATGAAAAATAAAAGTTATTGTATTTTAAATAAAGAATATACAAAAGAGGAATATGAAGAACTGGTGCCAAAAATCATCAAGCACATGAGTGACATGCCTTATGTTGATAAAAAGGGGCGCACTTATGTTTACGGAGATTTTTTCCCTACCGAAATTGCACAATTTAATTATAATGAAACATCAGCTCAAGAATTTTTTCCATTAACAAAAGAAGAAGCGAAGGAAAAAGGCTATTCGTGGAAAGAACCCAAAGAAAGAAATTATAAAATTAGTATTAAGCCAGAAGATTTACCGGACAATATCAAGGATACACAAGATAATATAATATCTCAAATAATTGGTTGTGAGCATGAAGGGCTGTGTAAAGAACAGTGTACAACTGCTTTTAAGATTACAGAATCTGAATTTCAATTCTATAAATTAAAAAATTTACCACTCCCGCGCTTGTGTCCAAATTGTAGGCACTATCAAAGAGTTTTACAAAGAAATCCAAATAAACTTTGGCACCGTAAATGTATGAAAGAAGGTTGTGGTAACGAATTTGAAACCTCTTACGCTCCCGACAGTCCGGGGATTATTTACTGTGAAGACTGTTATAAACAGGAAGTATATTAATTTCCCCTATCCCGGGAGTAGGGGTGGGGATAACTTTTACATTGTTTTAAAAATGTTATACTCAAAAAATGCCAAATAAGAAGATAAAAATCGGGGTTTTGTTTGGGGGGAAGTCGGCGGAACATGAGGTGTCTTTGCAATCTGCACGGAATGTTATTGATGCGTTGAATAAGGATAAATATGAAGTTATTCCCATTGGGATAGATAAAAATGGCAAGTGGCAGCTAAATACAACCGCTAACTATTTATTGAACACCAATAATCCCAAACTAATCAAATTAAATAAATCGAACAAAGAAGTTTCTCTCTACGCACAGGGTCAAGGGGCTCTTACTTCTATAAATAACAGCTCTCAGATGAAAGGAAAGATTGATGTGATTTTTCCAGTAATGCATGGGCCATTTGGTGAAGATGGCAGTATGCAGGGATTACTAAAGCTCGCGGGGGTGCCCTTTGTTGGCCCAGGAGTGCTTGGTTCAGCTATTGGAATGGATAAAGACGTGATGAAGAGACTTTTGAGGGATGCGGGTATCCCTATTGGTAAATTTATAGCTCTAAAAGAGGGTGGTGAAATTAATTTCAATAAAATAAAAAAAGCCTTAGGTCTACCGATGTTCATCAAGCCTGCAAATATGGGTTCATCTGTGGGTATAAGCAAAGTACGAAATGAAAAAGAATTTAAGAAGGGGATTAATGAAGCTTTTAAATTTGATAGGAAAATAATTATTGAAGAATTTATACAAGGGCGGGAGATAGAATGCGCGCTCCTCGGCAACGATATGCCTATGGCGTCCGTGCCAGGAGAAATTATTGCCAACCAAGACTTTTATTCTTATGATGCGAAATACATAGACGCCGGCTCCAAGTCAGTCATTCCTGCGCCTATTGATAAAAAAACAACTAAAAAAATTCAAGAACTGGCTATTAAAACTTTTCAAGTATTAAATTGTGAAGGAATGAGCCGGGTAGACTTCTTCTTGAAAAAGAACGGTACTGTTTTAGTAAATGAGATAAATACCATTCCCGGATTTACCAATATCAGTATGTATCCGAAATTGTGGGAGGCGAGTGGTATCCCGGTATCCAAGCTCTTAGATAGGCTGATAGAACTTGCCTTGGAAAGATTTGAAAAGGAGAAAAAGCTTAAAACCACGGTCGCTTAAGATTTAAGGTTTATTTACTTGCCTTTTTAAGCTTTTTATACTAATCTATACATATGTCACAAGATAGACTTATAAAACTTGGTTGCGCGACCTGCAAACGTATAAATTACTGGTCCAGTAAGAATAAAAAACTCGTCACTAAAAAGATTGAGCTCAAAAAGTACTGCAAATGGTGCCGAAAGCAGACCAAGCACAAGGAGGTCAAAAAATAGATTTCAGATAGATTTTTTGGTTATTTATGATACAATTAAAGCGACCCTAAAAGGGTTGTTTTGGTTTTTGGGGCCTATAGTTCAGCGGTAGAATATCTCTCTCCAAAAGAGCAGACCGAGGTTCGAGTCCTCGTGGGCCCGCAAATTTTATGCAAAAGAATTATAAATATTTGGGCGCGATAAGTGTATTTTTTGTTTCAGTTTTATTAATTTCCAATGTCGCATCTACAAAAATTGTGGATTTGAAATGGTTCACTTTTGACGGAGGGACTTTGCTTTTTCCGCTTTCTTATATTTTCGGAGACATTTTAACGGAAGTTTATGGATATAAGAAATCTAGAGGCGTCATCTGGCTCGGATTTTTTATGGCATTACTTATGTCTATTGTATTCATCATCGTAGGCAAGCTTCCGGCGGCCGTTGACTGGAACAATCAAGCAGCTTATGACGCTATTCTAGGATTAACACCAAGAATTGTAGGGGCTAGTCTGATTGCTTATTTCTTTGGAGAATTTTCTAATTCTTTTGTCTTAGCAAAGATGAAAATCTTAACAAAAGGTAAGTGGCTCTGGACTAGAACCATAGGCTCAACCCTTGTGGGTGAGCTTGTAGATAGCACTCTTTTTATTCTGATAGCTTTTGTGGGTGTTTTACCAAATTCACTATTAGTGACACTAATAATTTCAAACTATATTTTTAAAACAGGCATAGAAATATTATTCACTCCGGCAACATACCGAGTTGTGAAATTCTTAAAAACAAAAGAAGGGGAGGACTACTACGACAGAGACACGAACTTCAATCCGTTTATAAAGTAATTTAATTTTCTCTTTCAAATATTTGCAATACATAGCTCACGATTGCGAGCACAATACCGAACAAGAAAGCGTACCAGAAGCCGGCAACGGTGAAGCCTGGCACTATATAGCTCGCAAGCATTACGAGGAGCGCGTTGATAACCAATACGAAAAGTCCAAGCGTAACAATAGAAAGAGGCAGGGTAAGCACCACGAGCACAGGGCGGATAAAAGTATTTATCACTCCTAAAATCACAGCGAGTACCAATGCTGCGAACAAACCGTCCACATATACTCCCGGCAAAACATAAGCGGTTATTAATATTGCTAAAGCCGAAACAATAAAATGTATTAATGTTTTCATGATCTTTTAATTATATCAAAATTTTTCAAAAATGAAACAACTTTGCCCCAGTGATGAAAATCAAGCTGGGGTTTGTGTGTGGACTATCGTGTCCGATATTAAATTGTCCCTTGCCCCCGTTCCGCTCTAGTTGGAACGGGGGCACCGCTAGTGGAGACCTCTACCCCTTGATCCTCTTGAGGAGAACGGATGACTCACCATTCGTCCATTCTCCTAAGGTCAGGGCGTGGCAGTGGACGTGATGCGAATTATAACGCTCTACCACGAGTACGAACTCCACACCCTTGAAGAGGAACCTTCCGAAGAAGATCTTGACCCTGCCGTTCGTTCCAGCCACTTGGAATGGAAGCTTGCTTCTTCTTCCAAGGAATGACAGCGCGGCACATATGTTGCCGATTTCGTTGAGACTCACCAGGGGCAAACCCATGACGCCGGCAGAGGGGTCGTCGATCCTGTACGCGCCGTACAGGATGTCCCTGTTGTCGTACGTACTGCCGATCGAGTAGATGAGGTTACGGAAGAGCTCACTGACGATCTGGGGATTCTTCCCTAGAAGATTTACCAGGTTGGTCCTCCCATGTCCGGCCGGGACATGAAAGGTCTCCAGAAGAACGATGTTGAGGCTCATTTCGAGTCTCCTTTCGTTCCCATTTATACATTAGATACTATAAAAAATCAATTTTTAGTTTCTTTGATGCATCCAGCCACTTGATTTCTTTATCTCTTTTAAACCAAGTCATCTGGCGTTTTGCATATTTGAGCGTTTCCGAGATAACTTTTTCTGGCGTAGGTTTAAAATATTCAAAGCCAAATTCTTTTAGTCTTTTATCAGAAATGCCCGCTTTCTTAAGTTTTTTGATTTCGTTTAGCAAACCTGCTTCAAACATATTTTTAACTCTTATTTCTACTTTCTTTTTTAATTTATCTTCGGGTAAATATAAACCAATTTTTATAAATTTATACGGAGGAGTTTCCTCCATGATTTTTGGTACCTTGCCCAGGGCCTTGGCTATTTCTATGGCTCTGATTAACCTCACTTTGTTTTTAGCGTCAATATTTTTTGCGCGTGTTTTGTCTAACTCTCGGAGTATTTTTAAAAGTTCTATTTCTGATTTCTTTTCTAAAATTTTTCGAAGCTTTAAATTTGGTGGAACTTTTGGGAAGACGACACCTTTTGTAATTGCATCAATATAAAATCCAGTGCCTCCACAAATGATTGGAGTTTTACCTCTTTTTATAATCTCAGCCATGGCGTAGATTGCTAATTTCTGATATTCCGTAACTGTAAATTTATGTTTAGGGTTTGCAATGTCAATTAAATGGTGGGGGACTCCACTCATTTCTTTTTGAGTAATTTTACCGGTACCAATATCAAGATTTCTATAAACTTGTCTAGAATCTGCAGAAATTATCTCTCCATTATTTTTTTTAGCCAACTTTACAGCCAAACCGCTTTTACCGGTCGCTGTTTGACCTAGAATTACTATAACTTTAGGTTTCTGCATAATTATTTTAGGATTTTAATATCCGCCCCGATAGAGTTTAAGCGTTCGGCTATTTCTTCATATCCGCGGTTGATCATATAGACATTGCGAAGGATAGATACGCCGGGAGCCGCGAGCATAGAGATGAGAATAATCATAGAAGGGCGTAATGCAGGTGGGCAGACGACTTGTGCGGCTTTTAACGGTGTTCCGCCTTGAATATAGACCCGGTGTGGGTCGGCAAGGGTGATATTGGCTCCTAGACGGTTTAATTCAGCGAAATATATCGCGCGATTTTCGTAAACCCAGTCATGAATCATTGTCTGGCCCTTGGCGCGAATCGCGATAGGCACAAAAAATGGAAGGTTGTCTATATTTATTCCGGGGTACGGATTGGAATGAATTTTATCAGGGAGCGCAGCCAATTTACTCTGGAAAATTTCTATGTCAGCAAGCTTAGTACGGCCATTAAAAGAATAGTATCTTTTTAAGATTTTATATTTTAAATTCATCCTTTTTAATTTTTCAAGCTCCAGAGAAAGAAAATCAATCGGGCAACGGGTGATGGTGAGCTTGGAATCAGTGACGATACAAGCCGAAATAAACATCATAGATTCAATGGGGTCTTCGCTGTTCCAATATTCAACATTCTTATTTATCTCACTTACCCCGTGAACGGTCAGAGTGGAAGTACCGATGCCGTCAATTTTCACCCCTAAGGTTTCAAGGAAAAAGCATATTTCCTGCACCATATAGTTCGCGCTGGCAAAAGAGATGACTGTGTCACCGGGGATTAGGGCTGCCGCGGAAAGAATATTTTCACAAGCGGTGTCTCCGGATTCGTACATTACTATTTCGGCTGGCTTTAATTTTTTCGCGGTAATTTCATAATTCTGCGAGGTTGTTTTTATTTTTACCCCCAGTTCTTCTAGCGCATACGTATGGGCTGCAATGGTGCGTTTGCCTAAAGTGCAACCTTGAGCGTGAGGCAAGGAAAAAGAAGGAAGGAAGTGGATGAGTGGACCCATCAGCATCACGATGGAACGAGTCTTCACGGCTGATTCAATATTTATATTTTCCAATTTAAAAATTTTAGGGGGGACAATTTTTATTGTGTTTTTTTCCAACCAAGAAACTTTAACTCCGATACTTTCTAAAATTTCTATCACTCTATTCACTTCTTCAATGCGGGCAATGCCGTGTAAAGTAGTCACGCCTTTATTTAAAAGAGAAGCGCAAAGGAGCCCCACGGAGCCATTCTTGGAAAAGTTTGTCTTAATACTACCGCTTAATTTCCTTCCGCCATTTACCAGGAAGTCGGTGGAAACACTCGGCTGTATTTTTGTTTTTTTGGTTTTCTTTTCCATACTCTTGTGCCCAGGGAGAGAATCGAACTCTCATGATGTTGCCATCAATAGATTTTGAGTCTATCGCGTCTACCAATTCCGCCACCTGGGCAAAGCAAACTGCTTTGGTTTGCCCCTAATCCTTTAGGAATCGCCGATGCGAGCATTGCGAGCAGGCGATCGGGGGCACGATTCCATATCCACACATTCTACACAGAAAATGCCCTAAAATCAATTGCTGAAAATAAAATTTTTATGCTAAAATCAAATTATGGCTAACAATTTATATTCAAATTCAATTTTTTGGATTGACACCGACAAGATAAAGCCGAACCCTTTTCAGCCTAGGCGCGACTTTGATGAGGCAAGGTTGCAAGATTTAGCCGATTCCATCAAGCAATATGGGGTACTTCAGCCCCTCATTGTCTCCCGAGTAGAGGTGGAAAAGGAAGGTGGAGAGGGAATTATGACCGAATATGAGCTTATAGCGGGAGAACGTAGGCTTCGGGCAGCCAAACTCGCCGGAGTTTCCCAGGTTCCAGCTGTCATCCGTACCGGAGACACGGCCATAATGAAACTAGAACTCGCTATTATTGAAAATTTACAACGTGAAGATTTAAATGTCGTAGATAGAGCACGCGCTTTTTTCAGACTAGTTAGCGAATTTAAATTCACCCACAATGAAGTGGCAAAAAAAATGGGCAGAAGTCGGGAATATGTTTCCAATTCTTTACGTATCCTAACCTTGCCGGAAGAAATCCTAAACGGTTTATCCGAAGGGAAAATTACCGAAGGGCATACCAGACCCATTCTGATGTTGGCCGACCACCCCGAAGAACAGCTCGTGCTTTTTAAAGAAATAGTATACAAGAAAATTACTGTGCGAGAAGCAGAGAGATTGGCGAGGAAGATAGCTTATGACCGCGTACGCAAGAAAGAATTTATGCCCGACCCGGAAATTACCGAACTGGAAGAAGAATTTCAAGAAAAATTGGGTACTCGCGTCCACATAGATAGGAAAGAGCTTGGCGGGCAAATTAAAATTGACTTCTTTTCCACGGAAGATTTGCGAACCATTTTAGATTTAATTCAAAAAGGCGAAGTGGAGAAGAAACCAGCTGATTTACTGGAAAATTATATTGCTCAAAACGATGCAACAATTTCCGAACCCGCTAATGCCGAGGGTGGAGAAGAAACGCCGATAGACGATAGAAATAAAGAAGAAGCGCAAAAAGACGATGCCGACCTATACAATATTTCCAACTTCAGCGTCTAACTACGACCGAATGATTTGAGCCTGGACAGTAAACTATTTTTTTCCAAATAGGATTTTATGTGCTTTTTCGCAATTGATGTTTTGACTGTTTCCAACCATTTGCTGGATGGCTTGGCATCTTTTTTGGTTGATATTTCCACAATATCTCCATTTTTCAATTTTGAAAAAATCGGGGACATTTTGCCGTTTATCTTGGCTCCGGAAGTGTGATCTCCGATATCCGAGTGTATGGAGTAAGCGAAATCAATCGGAGTGGAGTCTTCTGGCATATCTATCACATCCCCTTGAGGAGTGAAAATAAAGATACGGTCATTAAAGAAATCCATCTTAAGATGGTTGAAAAAGTTTTTCGGATCATCCGGCGAATATTTCAATTCTTTCAGCTCCTCTATCCATTTGAATTTGTCTTTGTCATCCCGAACCTTTTTTTCTCCCTGTTCTTTATAAGCGAAGTGCGCGGCGATACCGTAAGCCGCTTCGGCGTGCATTTCTTCCGTCCTTATTTGAATTTCCGCGATGCCACCCAAGCCGGTAAAAATAGTGGTATGAATAGAACGATAGCCGTTGGGCTTCGGCAGGGCAATGTAATCTTTGATTCTACCAGGCAACGGATTCCAAAGGGAATGAACCAATCCTAAAACCCGATAGCATTCCTCCACCGTGTCCACGACGACCCGCAAGGCCACAATGTCGTAGATTTTCTCTATATCCATATTATATTTCAGAAGTTTTTTATATAGGCTGTATCTGTGTTTTATTCTGTAATTTATTTCAACCACTTTTATTTTATTTTTTCGGAGTTCGCTTTTCAGTTTTTCACTCACTTCGGTAAGATATTTTTCATAGAGTCCTTTCTTCTCTTTTATTATTTCTTCTATCTGCATATATTCTTTCGGATATGCGAAAGGGAAGGCGGCGTCTTCCAAGTCGCCCTTGAGCTTTCCCATTCCCAAGCGGTTTGCCAACGGAGCGTAAACTTCAATTGATTCCACGGCAATTCGGTACCGTTTTTCTTCGGGTGCATGCTCTAGTGTTCTTAAATTGTGGAGTCTGTCGGCGAATTTTATAATAACTACTCGCAGATCGTTAGCCATAGCGATGAAGAACTTACGTAGAGATTCCACATGCCTGTCATGTCCACGATATTTTACCGCTCCTAATTTAGTCACTCCCTTTATTAGAAACAAAATATCTTCGCCAAAATTTTTTTTGATTTCTTCTTCCGTGGTAGGTGTGTCTTCCAGGGTGTCATGTAATAATCCGGCGGCTATAGTCTGCGCATCCATACCTAGTTTAGCCAGAATTTTCGCTGTCTCAAAAACATGAACAAAATACGGTTCTCCGGAAAGTCTTTTTTGCCCTTCATGCGCCCGAGAAGCCAACTCATAAGCATTACTTATAAGTTCTCCGTCCTTTTTGTTTACTTTCCCGATAAGGTCAAATATTTCCTTGACGTTGGGCATAGGGGGATTATAGCATCCGAAGTTAATTTAGAAAAATATTAGCCTATGCTTCTATTTTTTGTATCTTGTGCGGGTTATGCATCTTACAAGCCTTGTTGCTACATCTTTCAGGTATAGTTTTCGTCCCCTCCATCATCAAGCTTCCACATTCTTTACAAATATTTCCTGTTGGCTTTGCTTTTATCGCAAATTTACAATCCGGATAATTTGAACAGGAGTAGAAAATACCAAAGCGTCCTCTTCTCTCAGAAATATCACCCGTTTTACATACAGGACACATCACGCCGGTCTTTTTTCTGGCTTCTTCAGCTTCATCTTTTTTAATAAATTTACATTTTGGATAACGAGAGCAAGAAATAAAGGTGCCTGTACCATCTCGTCTTTGTTTGATTACCAATTTTCCTCCGCCGGATTTACCTTTCTTTTCCCCACACAAAGGACACATCTCTCCAGTTTCTTCTGGGCCTTTCAGCTCTGTCCCGTCTAACATCAGGGCTCCGTCGCAATCTGGATATTTGGAACAGGAATAAAACTTGCCTCCGCGAGAAAGTTTGATAATCATAGAGCTTTCACACTTCGGACATTTTATATTTTCTGGTGCGTCGCCTAGATTTGTCGCTTTTTCTAATTTATCTTTTAGTTTTACTTCTTTAGAAAATGGACCGTAAAAATCTTTCAAGGTCTTTTCGTATTCGCGTTCACCACGTGAAATTTCATCTAGTTCATCTTCCATTTCGGCGGTAAAGGTATCAGAAATATAGTTTGCAAAATGTTTTTCCAAAAAATCAGACACCACTTCGCCTGTATCAGTAGGAAAAAGTGTTTTATTTTCTTTTCTTACATAACCCCTGTCTTCAATTGTACGCATTATAGAAGCATAAGTGGATGGTCTACCGATTCCTCTACCCTCAAGTTCTTTAATCAATCCAGCTTCACTGTATCTTCCAGGTGGTTCAGTAAATTTTTCTTCACTACTCAAGCCCAATAATTTCAACTTCTCTCCCTCTTTACATATTGGAAGCTCCACATCATCACCTCGAGCGCCGGTATCCACCGCCAACCATCCAGGGAAAAGCAATCTAGAACCGTTCGCGATAAACTCCGGAAGGTCTTCGTGGTTTTCTATAATTGCAGTAATTTTTGTCTTTAGTAATTTCGCATCCGTCATTTGAGAAGACACTGCGCGTTCCCAAATGAGCCGATAGAGCCTGTCAAAATCATCATGCCCCGTGTGCAGTTTATCTATATGAGTTGGACGGATAGCTTCGTGGGCCTCCTGAGCATTTTTTGATTTGGTTTTATAAATTCTTGCTTGCGCATATTCCGCTCCGTATTCTTTTTTCACAAATGAAAGTATCTGGCCTTGCGCAGAGGCAGAAAGGTTCGTACTGTCTGTGCGCATATAAGTGATGTGTCCGGCTTCATAGAGCTTCTGCGCAATTTGCATTGTGCGTGAAGGGGAGTATCCGAGTCTTGAACTGGCTGTTTGTTGTAAAGTAGAAGTGGTAAATGGCGCACGCGGAGAGCGTTTCTGTTCGCTCTCTTTTACACCTTTTACAATCCATTCACCCTTCTTGCCTTCGGTCATTATTTTCTCCACCAATTTTTCATCTCTAGGCTCTTCACTACACTCCAAGGTTATTTTTGCTTCTTTTTGAGTTTCAAATAATCCTAGTATCCTCCAATATTTTTCTGGCACGAAAGCGCGAATTTCTCTCTCGCGTTCCATTATGATACGAAGCGCAGGAGATTGAACTCGGCCTGCTGAAAGCCCGTAGCGCACTTTTTTCCAAATAAGTCCCGATAAATCATAGCCCACGAGCCTGTCTAGCACTCTGCGAGCCTCCTGGGCCTTGCGCAGAGCCGTGTCTATATCTCTCGGATGTTTTAAAGCTTCCTCCACTGCTTCTTTGGTGATTTCGTGAAAGGCTACTCGCGAAATAGGCGCCTTCACTTTCTTGTCTTCATTAAGTAATGTCTCAATGTGCCAAGCGATGGCTTCTCCTTCGCGGTCGGGGTCTGTCGCTAACATTATCTCTGTCGCCTTTTCTGCCAATCCCTGAAGTTCGTGCACGACTTTTTCTTTACCTTTAGAAATTTCATAATGCGGGATAAATCCACCCTCAATATCTATTGCCTTCTTGTTTGATTTAGGTAAGTCGCGAATGTGCCCGACTGATGCGCGCACAGTAAATCTGTCCGCCGGGTTGGCGGATAAACCTTCTAAATATTTCTCAATAGTCTTTGCTTTTGATGGTGATTCAACAATTAAAAGTTTCATAACTTCCCAAGTATTACACGAATATTAATTTAAACGCAAATTTCAATTTAAAATACTGCGCGAATTTCTCCCATTTCTTCTTTGATTAATCCCTTGATTTCCATTATGGAAAGGAGTGAGTTTGCAGTGCTTGTTGATAAATTCATTTTCCGAATTAATTCATCCCTTTCCAATGGTTCTGTCAATAATTTTAATACCAATTTTTCTTCGGGTCTTGCATCTTCAAAAAGGCTTTGCTGTTTACTTTCTGCGTCTATTTTAAAACCCAAAGCCTCCAGAATGTCATCACTACAAGTGATAGGAGTGGCCCCTTGTCTGATTAATTTATTTGTACCTTTTGAATATTCTGAACTTATCGGTCCGGGTACAGCCAGGACATCTTTATTATAATCGAGCGCCATACGTGCAGTGATGAGCGTACCAGATTTTTCTTGAGCTTCTATAATGAGTGCTGCTTTAGAAATACCCGCCACAAGTCTGTTTCTCATCGGAAAAGTATAATACGCCGCTTTCAAATCTGGTTCAAACTCTGAAATGACACATCCTCCCGCCTTTATTATCTTTTCTGCAAGTTTTAAGCTAGTGGAAGGAAAAAAAACTTCTTCGGAAATTCCCGAACCGGGAAAGGCGACTGCAGTAAGGCCGGCATCGAGCGCTGCTTCGTGAGATAAAGCGTCTATGCCTACAGCCAAACCCGAGACTATGGCTATCGGATATCCTTTGAGTCCAGAAATTAATTTTTTTACAACATCTTTACCATAGGCCGTGGCTTTACGAGATCCGACCACTGCGAGGCACACTGTGCCATCCGAAGGCAAACTACCTGCTATATAAAGTTTTTTCGGCGGTTGAGGAATTTCTAAAAGATCGGCAGGTATAGCTTTTCCTTCTAAAATTTTTAAATCAAATTTCATATAACTTATATGTTTTGTAATTATCGCAATTCTATTATATACTATGTTTATGTTGGATATAAAATTCATTCGTGAAAACAAAGACATTGTGCAGGCGGGAGCTAAGAAAAAACGCATAGAAATTGATATTGGGAAGCTCATCTCTTTGGATGACTCTCGCTTGTTGGAGCTCAAAGCGGTGGAAGACTTGCGCAGTGAAGTCAATAGAGTCTCTAACGACATCGCCCGGGACCAAGACCCGGCGCTCAAGATTCAGCTCATTGAGGAAATGCGCGGAGTGAAAGAAGAGATAAAGGCCAAAGAAGAAAAATTGAAAGCTACGATGGAAGAATGGCAGAAAATAATGCTGAAGATTCCCAATATTCCTTCAGTAGATACTCCAGAAGGTCCTGACGATAGCGGTAACCAAGTGGTGCGAAGCTGGGGAGAGAAGCCACAGTTTGCTTTTACCCCCAAAGAACATTACGAATTGGGTAAAGCTTTGAAAATAATAGACACCGAAACAGCGGCTGAAGTTTCCGGATCCAGATATGCATATTTGAAAGGTGATTTAGTTATTATGCAATTTGCTCTTATTCAAATGTGTCTGGAAATTTTAACAAACGAAGAAACACTTAAAAAAATTGCCGAAGGGTCAAATATATCCGTAATCCCAACGAGTTTTATGCCTGTTGTTCCGCCGGTTTTCATTAGACCAATCGTCCAGGTAAAAATGGCTCGCTTTATGACTCCAGAAGAACATTATATGTTCCCGAATGATGATTTGATGCTTATCGGCAGCGCTGAACACACTCTCGGCTCTATGCATATGGGTAAAATTTTTGAAGAAAAAGATTTACCTATTAGATACGCCGGATATTCTACCGCTTTCCGAAGGGAAGCAGGCGCAGCAGGTAAGGACACGAATGGAATATTGCGTCAGCATCAATTTGATAAATTAGAAATGGAAGTTTTCTCCTTGCCGGAGAATTCAATGCAAGAACAAAATTTTCTAGTAGCTATTCAGGAATATGTTTTACAAACCCTAAAATTGCCGTATCAAGTAGTGGCTGTCTGCACCGGAGATATGGGCTTCCCGGATAGTAGACAAATAGATATTGAGACTTGGATGCCTGGACAAAATAAATACAGAGAGACTCACAGCGCGGATTCCACGGGTGGATTTCAGGCTCGTCGTTTAAACACGAGAGTACGAAGAAGTGATGGGAAAATTGAACACGTACATATGAATGACGCCACTGTTATTGCTATCGGACGTACGTTAATTGCCATTATTGAAAACTATCAACAAGCGGATGGCTCTATAAAAATCCCGGAAGTTCTACGTAAGTATATGGGTGGCAAAGAATTCATAACCAAGTAATATGCAAAAAAGAAACGTTTTAAATTCTCCGCGACTCACTGAGTTAAAAAAAAGAAGACGGAAGGCTGTTTTAAATAAAATTTTACTTTCTCTGTTGGGACTGGTGATAGTTTTTTTCCTTTTCGCTTATCTTTCCCGTCTTAAAAATTTAAATATTGCAGAGATACAAGTGATGGGCAACGAGATTGTGGACACAGGAGAAATACAAGCAACTGTGGAAGGGGAAGTAGCCGGGAAGTATCTTTGGCTTTTCCCGAAGGGGAACATCTTGATTTACCCGCAAGACTCAATAAAAAGCACCCTATTGGATAAATTCAAAAGAATCAAGAAAATAGATTTATCGATAGAAGACAATAAAACACTTATCATAAACGTCACCGAGAGGGTAGCGAAATACACTTGGTGCGGAGATGCGCCGTTTCAAATAGAAGAAAAATGTCATTTTCTAGATGAAGATGGCTATATATTTGACGAAGCGCCATATTTCTCTGGTGAAGTTTATTTTAAATTCTTTGGACAGCCCGTATCCGTACATAACTATTTTCCGGAACAGAACTTCAACCAACTTGTGTCATTCATTGATATGCTAGTAGAGATGAAGTTAAAGCCGGTATCTCTATACATAACTTTAAACAAAGACGCAGAAATCTTTCTTTCAAAAGGAAACACGGCAAAGACTGAACCCAAGATAATTTTTAAATTAGATGCTGATTTAGAAAATATAGGTAGCAATTTAAAAACAGCATTAAATACAGAACCACTTAAATCTGATATGAACAAGAGATACTCGATGCTGGAGTATATTGATTTACGATTCGGGAATAAAGTTTATAATAAATTTTCTAAATAAAATGACAAACTTCTGGACACAATTACATAGACCGTTCTTCTGCCTTGCGCCGATGTCGGACGTCACAGACATTGCTTTTCGTCATATCTTGGCTAAATACGGCAAGAATAGGGAGAATAAAGACAGGGTGGTCTTCTGGACAGAGTTCGTGGCTGCTGATGGTCTATGTAATAAGCTCGCCAAGAAAAAGTTGTCGCATATTTTGAAATTTTCAAACAGTGAGAGACCTATCGTGGCCCAAGTCTTCGGCGCTAATCCAGAAAATATGAAGAAAGCCTGCCAATATATCGCCAGTCTGGGCTTTGACGGGATAGACATAAATATGGGCTGTCCAGATAAGTCTGTGGTGGCTCAGGGGGCTGGCTCGGGACTTATCAGGACTCCCAAGCTCGCGAGAAAAATAATAGAAGCTGCTAATGCAGGAATAAAATCAGCTGGAGTACAGATTCCTCTATCAGTCAAAACAAGGATTGGTTTCAATAAAGAAGAGATAGATACCTGGATTCCGGAACTGTTGAAAGAAGATATCTCTGCCTTGACCATTCACTTACGTACGGTAAAAGAAATGTCTCTCGTTCCTGCGAATTGGGATTATATTAAAAAAATAAAAGAACTCATTAGGAAGAGTGGTAAAGATATATTGCTCATCGGAAATGGAGATATTCAGAGCATAAAAGATGGGGAAGAAAAAGCTCTCAAGTATGGCTGTGATGGAGTGATGATTGGGCGTGGAGTTTTCGGCAACCCATGGTTTTTTACGGGAAGAGAAAATGCGGATATTTCTATTGAAGAAAGATTGAATGTCCTAATAGAACACACGCAACTCTTTGAAAAAGAACTTTCCAAACCCAAGCACAAAAGTTTTGCCGTGATGAAAAAGCATTTTAAGGCCTATGTGAATGATTTTCCTGGAGCAAAAGAACTGCGGATAAAATTAATGGAGACGGAAAATGCCACGGGAGTGAGAAAAATAATTGATGATTTTTTAAAGAAAATGGAGTAGAATGATTTTATGCATGATTTAGCCTTGTATCGCAAATACAGACCCGCAAGCTTCAAAGAAGTCTTGGGCCAAGACCATATTACGAAAGTCCTAGAAAGCTCAGTGGAGACAAATAAAGTCTCGCACGCATACCTTTTTGTTGGTTCCAGGGGCACAGGGAAGACTTCCGTCGCTAGAATTTTCGCCAATGAGATCGGCGTATCTGTCAACGACCTCTACGAGATAGATGCCGCTTCCAACAGGGGAATTGAAGATATAAAAGAACTACGCAGTGGTGTGCGAGTACTGCCTTTTGACTCCAAATATAAGGTTTACATCATAGATGAGGTGCATATGCTCTCTAAGGATGCTTGGGGAGCCTTACTTAAGACCCTAGAAGAGCCTCCGAAGCACGTTATCTTCATTTTAGCGACTACCGAGCTTCATAAAGTGCCAGAAACTATCATTTCCCGTTGTCAGGTCTTCACTTTTAAAAAAGCTTCCGACGCAATGTGTAAGAAAATGTTGCTTGATGTCGCAAAGAAAGAGGGCTTTGAATTAGATGCCGGCAGCGCAGAACTCCTAGCCATCCTAGCAGACGGTTCGTTCCGAGATGCATTAGGTGAACTGCAAAAAATCTTAAACTTCTCCGGCAAGAGCAAGAAAATAAAAAGAGAAGACGTAGAAAAGATAACCGGCGCGCCGAAGACAACTTTAGTAAATGATTTTATTTCTGCCATCGCGGAAAAAGATTTAGTGAAGGGGATAGCGACTGTCAAAATGGCTTCAGAAGCGAATTTGGATATCAAATTGTATTTCAAACTCATCATTCAAAAATTTCGAATGGCGATAATCTTGCGCTACGCGCCGAAATTGAAAAATGAAATGATGGGCGATTTATCCGATGAGGATATTGAATTTTTACAATCTTTAGTAAAAGAAGACCCCGAACGAAAGCCTTCGGCTTCGGACGGGGCAGGCAAGGAAGCACATTTATTTACATCTTCCACCTTAGCTATTCTTCTTGAAGCGTATCAGAATATGGATAATGCGTTTATCACCGAACTGCCTCTAGAACTTGCGTTGGTGAAAATAATTGGAGGGGAATAAAACTCTAAAACATAGTTTTTTATAAGAATTTGTGCTATAAATTAAGTGTTTTTGAAAAAGTAATAAGCAAATAAACTTATTCGCAAAGCTGGGGGATCGTCTAATGGTAGGACACGTCCCTTTGAAGGACGTTATTTTGGTCCGAATCCAAATCCCCCAGCTTTGCGTGGAAGTTATAATAATATTTAATTATTTAAATTAGTTGATTAAAATAATAGTTGATCCCATTTTCTCCCCAAAAAAGCTATTATCTGTATATAAAACTATGAATACATTAATTTCAGTACTTGTAGGGTTGGGCATAGGTAGTATAACGACTGCCTTTGTTTCTAACTGGCTTGATAGAAAAAAAGAAGTAGAACTAAATCTCAAAAAAATTTTAGAAGATAAATATAGAGGATTACTAGTCTTTATGGCTTGTGCTTTAGATATTGAAAAGAAAAAATACTTTACAATTAATGAACAAGTTGCACAAAAAACTTCTCAAGATTATTTAAATCAGGTAAGAGAATATTATTATCACGGTACCTTGTATTCTTCTGACGAAGTTATCTTAGCCTTAAAATCTTTTATTAAATTACCGAACAAAGAAACATATGTTGGGGTTGCACAAGCTATGAGAAATGACCTTTGGGGAAGAAAAACGAAACTGAATTTTGATGATATAAATATTGAAAAATAATATGAAATTTGAACTTGAAGATTATCATCGTGGAGTTACAGACGAAGAACTTAATGCTGACTTAAAGCGAATAGCCTTTGAGTTAAATAAAAATTTTGTTACCCAGTTAGAAAATAAAGAAAAAGGAAAATATCACACTTGTACGCATATTAGGCGATTTGGAAGTTGGGGTGAAGCATTAGAAAAAGCAGGCCTGAAAAACATGTACCCAAAAAATTTTCTTGAAGAAGAGTTGTTTAGAAATCTAGAAGAAATTTGGATAAAACTTGGGAGACAGCCAAAATACAACGAGATTCAAAAACCATTTTCAAGATACAGTGTTGATACTTACGCAAAACGTTTTGGTGGCTGGCATAAAGCGTTAGAAAGATTTGTTGCCTTCATAAATACTGAAGAAAACACCTCGTCTGAAGAAGCAATAAAAAATTTAAAGATTGAACCAAATACAAAACACAAAACATCAAGAACAATAAATTGGAGATTGCGTTTCGTTGTAATGAGACAAGACAATTTTAAATGTAAAAATTGTGGACGTTCGCCCGCGACTGACCAAAGTATTATTCTTCATGTTGACCACATCAAAGCATGGGCAAATGGTGGTGAGACAGTTTTAGAGAATTTACAAACACTTTGTTCGGTGTGTAATATTGGGAAAAGTGATTTAGAGTAAAACATACATATGTTACAAGACCATAAGGATGTATTGAAAAATTCAATAAAGGATGCATTCTCATTACAAGATAAATTTTCAGATTTCGAAATTAATAGTAATTTTCAATCTATAATTTCTCAACTAGATTTATTTAAAGTTATTGCTAGTTTAGTAATAGGTATTATTGGTATTGGATATTTATATGATTCCAAACTAAGTGGAAATTTTTTATTGATTTCATTAATTTTTGCATTATTTACGTTGGTTTTATCTATTTCTTACACACGGGAAGTTATTGATTCACAAGGAAAACAAAATCAAAAAACGCATGCCAGTATCAAACAAAAGGTTCAAGAACATAATGATATAGTAATTGAAGCTTTCAAAAAAGACGATTCTGAAATATTTTTTAAATATGCGAAAGCTGAATCTGAAAGAAAACACCCAGAATTGCCTTTGAATTATATGGGAGAAATAATAATATTTTGTTTTTACCTATCAGTTGGTTTTTTAGGGTTGTCCTTTATATCATATAAATATCCCATAGAGCTAGTTTCATTTAAGGTTCTTTTTTTGCTAATAATCATATTTTTTATTAGTTTTAAGGATTGGAGTATGTGGTTTTCTGAAAAACTAAGTACGCCAATTAATAGTATATTCAAAAAAAAATCTAAATAAGAACGTTTAACCCTTATTATTAAACAAAAAGGTTCCAATAGCGTACTAAACACCCAGTAAATTACTTTTCTTGACAAAAAACTTTTAGTATAGTATTCCTATGAAAGAGTCTGAATGTACCAAAAGAGGGGATATGAAAAAGAAAGAGAAGGCTCGTCTCGTCAAGAGAGCAATCAAGCTGACATGGAGCTCCCTGAGAAGTCATCTGCCCTACACCCGTCATCCCTACAAGAAGGGAGAGCCAGTCAAGCACCATAAGCAGTGCGTCCGAGAGTATGCCGAGGTTCTCCACACCCTCTGCCGGCTCCTGTGAGCCAACATCACGCGTCCCCAGAGAAGTCGCCGACTCTCCTGGGGCGGCTTCGTTTTTATATGAAATTTTAATTTGGTATAATAATTCTATGACCACCCCAATCAAAATTCCGGAATTTGGGATAAAAAGAGAAAACGAGGAAAGACGAGACGGCGGATGCGGAGTTATTTTTGACCCGCAGACTCAAAAATATGCCGTCGGGAGGAGGGAAAACGGGCTTTTTATTCTCTACGGAGGAGGTGTGGACCCTAGTGAAGATATAAAAGATGGAGTAACGAGGGAGGTGACCGAAGAAAGTGGATTATTTGATTTTCTACATATTGAAAAAATAGAAGAAGTTATTTGTCATTATCATCACAATTACAAACATTTGAATCGTATCGCTCATGCCACTTGTTTTCTTTTTGTATTAAAAAGTGGCGACCTGGTGCCCACCAAACACGAAGCGCACGAAAATTTCACTCTAGACTGGTCAACCCCGGCAGAAATGTTAGCAAATTGGGAGGCGCGAAATCAAGAAAAAAATTATGACCATTGGATTTATTTTCTAAAAAAGTCCGTAACACGTTTGAAAGAATTGGGATACATTGCTTAAAAAAGAAGGTATGGAAATCTAGTCTTTTTTGCCTAATACCTTAAAAAGTAGTATAATAATATAAATTACGTGTAATAAATACCCCTATATCCTCGTCATAATATAGAGAAGGTATTTAAGTCCTTATTATTAATTAACAATATTATTAGCGTTTAATAAAAAATATTTTTATGAAAACAAAAATTATTTCTATGGTCTTGTCTCTTGCGGTCGTATTCTTCGTAGGATTCGCAAGTACAAAAAGCGCAGACGCGCAAACTGTTTCATATCCCGAAGGCTGCGCAACAGTGAACGAAGTGTTGAAAAGTCACTAATCGACCTTTGTTCACAACGTATTTCTGGTTCAGTACCAGCCAATTGTTCTCTGAGTGAAGAATAGGCTTTTTGAATGTGGAAATACCATTCGAAGGCTTTAATGTTGACTATTTTGTCTTTTATCTCTCGGTTCATACCCAGACTCTTGATGATTTCTTTTCGAGTTCTTTTGTCGCCATTTTTTAGAGCAATCAAGGCGTAAGTAGAATAATAAAATGCTTTCTCAGTTAGTTCCATGAGATTCTCGTTCTTATCACCCTCAACCTCATTTAATTGGGTTTTTAGGTTATTTATTGTCTTGTCTAATTCAGTTCTGGATTCTCTGAATTCTTCATCCGAAACAAAGCCTTTTGTAGCCATTTGGATTAACTTCTTTAATTCTTCCTGTTTGGTTTCTATAGTCTTTAAGATATTCTCTTTTACATCTTTTTCCGTTACTGTTTCTAGGACGTTATTATCTTTCATTACTTCAAGTGTCCAATTTAAGAAGTCAGAATCAATTGTATATTTTTGGATTTCAGCCTCTATTTGTTCCTCTACCTTGGTTTCGTTAATGTTGTATTTTTGGCTACAGTAAACTACGCTCTTTTTATGGCCACAAAGGTAAAATACATAAACTTTTGTTTCTTTAGTACTTTTTATAAATTTAATCTTCTCAATACCAACGAATGAACGATTACATTCACCACACGTAAAAGTTCCGCATCCATAAGCAAATTCATGTGTTTTTGCTCTTGGTTTACCATGTTCTTTAAGAAGTGTCTGCACACGGTCAAATTCTGCCATAGTTATCATTGGCTTATGATCTCCTTTATACATTTTACCTTTATACATAAAGTATCCTGTGTAGAACATATTAGTAAACATGCCATAAGCACTAGTGTAGCCAATTTTTCCTCCACCAACTTTTTTCTTTTTAGGAGTAAGTAAACCCCATTCATTTGTAGCAATATCTCGCACTTGGGGGACACTATAGTTTCCAGTTAGTAATAAATCCCACATTTTACGAACAAGAGGGAATCGTTCTAAGTCTTCCATTATTTTATTTTCTCCTCGTGTTGCTAATTTTGTATTAAAGTAACCAACTGGTGCTAGGCAGGGCATTCTACCCATAGTTAATTTATCACCTAATCCACGTTTTACATCAACACCAAGTTTGGAAGAATAATATTGTGAATCAGAAAGAGAATTTTGTAAGTGTTTTATTCCATCTGGGGTATTTTCAAAAGTATAACTTACAAATTTTAAATCTTTAATTAGGTTTTTTCTTATAGAATAAGTAATATCTCCAGCTTCTTTTTCATTTCTAGATAGGCGATCAGGATGCCATGCTATTATTCCATGCAACTCATCATTTAGTGCCATATTAAGCATTCTTACAAATTCTGGCCTATTGTTTGGTTCAAAGGCGCTACGACTTTCTTCAAACCAGACAATGTCGAAGTCTGGAAATTTATTTTTGATTGCTTCCTTTTGCGAAGCAATTGAAAGTGCTTGTTTTTCTTTTGCCTCACTCGATTTACGTATATACCCTCCATATTTATATTTCATAATTTTTTTCTACATTAATTAATAATCTACACCTTTTTAGTTTTAAGAAACATCTTTTTAGCCAGAGCATAGGAATAATCGGATATACTTACTGGCTGATAAAGAATTGCTATTGTTCGGAGTAGTGTTTCTGCTCGTGTGAGTGCTTCTGGTTCCGATAATGTTACACCAGTTTTTGCTTTAAAGAGATTTATAAACTGCAGAAGTCTTTTGCTGGAAATACTCGAGCTATTTAGGTTCATTCTATTGAATTTATTTGTAATTTTATCCATTTTTATTTATTTAGATTAGTAATTTTTCTAGTTTAGGCAAACTAAAAGGACGGTTCTGGCTGTCCAATACATTTTCTCCAAAATAGGATAGATATAATGGCAGAACCGCCCTTTCAGGGTCATTATACCTATTTATTCCTATTATCTTTGTATTAGACAGCATATGAATTATATCATTTTTGTCTCAAAGAGACCTAATTAGAAGGGTATATTCTCAGTAACAATATCAATGCCGTCTTTATCTAACTCTGGCAATATGTCTGCGTTTACCCCCGACCCACCTACACTATATATTTCTTCAGTATTGATTTCAGTTTCTAGTGGAATAACAGTCATCTCTCTGCTATCATTTGTACTTCTTTCCTGCATAATTAAACCAACTTGCTCCAATTGAGGAAGAATTTGTTGTCTTAGAGTAGCCATACTAAGTGATCTTCTATAAACCTCAAAATGTTTCTTTAGAATTTCCTTTCTAGTTATGGACTTCTTTCTATCTGCTGTGTCTGAGAATTCTGAGAACAGATTTCCTGGTTCATTCCAGAGCACCATAATAATTTTGATATATATTTCAAAGAGATAAGGAGGCAAACCATAATCTTGTCCATAGGATAATTTATTCCAAAGTTCAAAAGCATTCTCGATGTCTTCTTTCGAAGCCCAAATATAATTACCGTCTCGTTTTCTGAACCAAACATTAAGTAAAGCAAATCCTTTTATCATTGACATCACTTTCTTAACATCACGTTGTTGTCTTGGCTTAACACCCACTCCTTCCTTCAAAAAAAGTTTCATTATATATTCAACGTCTTCAATATTCACATCGGAAATATTTTCTTGTCTTATCCCTAGAATTCTTTTTTTGAGTAAGTTTCTATTTGGATCTGAATTTATTTCTTGATTAAATCTTTCATAGTTAGAAGCCTTTAAAATTGCCTGCTTAATACCTTGATATATTTTATCGTGCTCTATCGAGGGACTAAGCATTAAAAATCTGGTACTTTCTTGCTCGTCAGTTTTAAATCCAGCACTGCAAAAATAGACACTTGGAAAACCAATCAAGGTGATATTTTTAGTTTTGTTTCCACCCTTTTGTGCCTTGTCTGTAATTTTAAGTTTAGATTCCTTCTGGTCGTGTGAGAGAATAGGACGTAATCTGGAAAGTAACGATTGATCTGGCATATCAGTGAAGATTAAAATCTTTTTTGATAGGTCAACGATGATTTCATTTTTTTCTTTGTCATACTTTCCTTGTTCGTGGAAGAAGGCGGTAGGGGAGCAATAAGCTAAGGTTATTACATCTTCTTTTGGGAAGAGTTCAACCACAGATAGTGGAATATGTGATTTCCCTGTTGAGCTGGGTGCATTAAAGAATAAATTCATTTGTGCATCTTCTGTATAGGTAGTAAGCATTGCTAAAAATGTTACTATCTTATTTTCATCGTCCTTTTTAATTGTCGCCTCAAGAATTTGGCACACATCTTGCATACCCATCTCCTTAAACCCAGAAACATCAATTTTTTCTGGATATGGCTTCGCATATTTAGTGAATAGATCCTCAATTGGTAACCCTAGACGGACCACGTAGTCTCCGAGATCGCCTTTTTCTCCAACTTCTTCTGGCAGTGTAATAATAGATATGTTTTTACACTTATTCTTGAATAGTTTATCTGCCATGTTAACTGCTCCAGTTTTACCAGCTTTGTCATTGTCGTAGCAGATAAAGTACTCCACATCTGGCTTGAAGTGTTCCATCCATGCATCTTTAGTGGTTTCTGCTCCATGTGTGCCAGTAACGCAGGGGATTCCTTTTGATTTCATTAACAGAGCATCCATTTCACCTTCGGCTATTAACAGTCTATCTTGAGTCATTAGCAAGGTCTCCCAGTCATATATTTGGGCTTTTACTTCCATTTCAGCACTTCCACTAGGCCAGGTAATCTTGTTTTTCCCATATTTAGGATCCTGTCGTAGTTTGAAGAAGCTGTAATTACCGTCTATGTCTTTAATAGGAATGGCAATCCAGTATTTTCCATATTGATTCATATAACCTAATTTTTGAGATTTTATTATCTCATCCGAAATACCTCTAGCATGCAGATATTCAATAATTTCTATCGGTAATGCCTCGTGTATTTTTTCTACCATTGTTGGAGTAATACTTTTAATGTTTTTCTTTTTTTCTTTCTCGATAACATCTACAAAATGTTTTTGCAAAGTAATAATATTACCTTTTGCATCACATTTTTTACACTGGTATTGACTTGTATCTATATCAAAATACAAGTGTCCTTCATTTTCTCTACTGTTTGAGTCGCAGTTTGAGAAAATACATTTAGCTATAAGTTCCTTTCCACTCTCTCGATAGCTGATTCCTTTCTGTGAGAGATATTCTTTAATATTGTTTTTCATATTTTTATTTACGAATTAATAATTATATCTTTATGTTTTATTTGTATGGTATAAAGATTGAACCATATTGAGTAAAATATTCATAAAACAAGTTGATCTTATTTCCAAAATAAATAATACATTGCCCTTGAAGTGGTGCTCCAACAGGCTTACCATCTATATTTAAAAATTTGATACGTCTTTTTACAAAACATATTCCAGAAGATGCTATTGATAACATTTTTTGAAACCATTTTGTTTCTGTGGCGTTGTTGACGAGTATTACTGCTTGGTCTATTTCACTAGAAATGAATTTGTCTGTTACTGCATTTGCAAATTGACTTATTAGGGGTTGTGCATAAGGAGGGTTCATCCAGACATTTCCCTTCCATTCTTTAGTAAGTCCATTTTGTTCTTCTGTAAAATACTGAGTTGCTTTAACTGTCTCATTTGCTATGAACGATGAAGCAGGATCTGTGTCTATACTTCCCATAACGCTTCGCGCTGCCTCTATGTACTCTGTTGGGGTATACCATTCATTATTACCACTGTTTTGAGATACGTGTGTTATTTTAGTCATATAATTTCTGTTATTTTTGTACCCCTTTTAGCATTTATGTCATCCTTGTCTGTTTTTCTTATTTTCTCTCTTCTAGAAGGTTTAATACCGTCATTTTTCGTACGGTTAAGGGGTGAATTTAGGAGATAGATATATTCGAGAATCTGCTTCTTCTCTGATCTGTCATACTCTTCTTTGTCGACCAAAAGATTGAACCATCTCGCAATTCTGTCGTGAGAGAAGTTCTTTCCATTCACTATGTGGTTAAAAACAATAACTGAACCCCAGTTTGGATGTTCTCTGGCTATTTTCTCAAACAATCTTTGAATGCTCTTCATAATTTAATTCATTTAGTAATTACTTATAAATTTCGATCCTCTGGCTCGACATAACGAACGCCAATTAATTTGAATAGATCTTTTTCCTCACGTACTTCATAGCGTTCTCCGTTTTTGAATAAATAGCCTCCTTCACTTTTGAATCCTTGGCGGACCCATCCGTTAGCTAAAACCTTATGACTATAATCTGATGAACCTGTACGCATCGCAAAAATATTTCCCCAATTTTCTTCTGTTGCGAAGAAAATATCCAACTTGATTCCACTGGGGAGTATCCTTTGAGTAGCTTTACAAGGTAATTCTCCTCTGACTTTTTCTAATTTATTTATTACAGTCGCTATTCCACTTTCAAATAAACCTATTGAGTACGGTTTTGGAATTATTACCAACTCAATATCGCCCACCTCTGCTTTCTTGCGACGGATCGAGCCTGCGATTTCTATACGTTCACAGTAAGGCTTCAATTGTTCTAAGACTTCCAATGCAATTTTGTATGCTTTTGCATACGGGTACTTGATTTCTCCAGACATAATTAATTTAATATTTATTTGGTCTTCGAAAAATTTCTAGTTACAAATTTTAAGAACATTTCTGATAACTTAAATGCACCTTCGAGACATTTTTCACTAGTCACAATACGATCTACAGACTTCTCGACATCTCTAGCTGAAATAAATTTTGATGATAAAGCTAACGCCAATGCCATCAGAAGATCCTCCTTTGAATACTTATCAGCAAAGTTCGTATATTTGTGTCCTATTATAATGTTTTTAACTTCTACTTCTTTTACTCTTTTCATAATTTTTTTGTTCCCCGGAGGGATTAAATAATAATTAAGCACTAACTTACCCACAGTAGTTCGGGAATTTCCCTGTTTGTCTAATATCACTAGAAAAGACAAACAAGGTTACCCCGAATGACTAACTGCTTTATTCTTTGCAATCTACAACTTCAACTGAATGTGCATTATCGTGCAGAATCCCAATTGCAACGCAAGCAACGTGCATAATAGCGTCATCCACCTCTTCCAAATCCACCATCAGTCTAGAAGGAAAATGTTCCTTTCTTTCGACTTTATTTGTTGTTTTAGATCTTTTTGACATATATCTCTATAATTAAGCTAATAAATTAAAAACTAAACATAATTGTCGACCAGACAAAATAATTTCTGTCTACCCTTGGGTAGATGTCAAAACGAATCCTGCTTGTCAAGTTTCGTATATATGAAAAAAACCTTTATATTTAAAAGGGTTTTAAGAAAGGCAAGTTTTAGGGGATGGCTTGGATTTAGCTATAATCCTAGTCCAATCTTTGTTATGCGTTGAAAAATAAGGCTATTTTAAAAATAGGATTCCATTAAAGCAGTGAATTTGAGTTTATTTTTATATCGCTAGTCTATAATGACCACCGTATTTACGAGTTATGATGTTGTCTTTATTGTAATCTGGATCACCAATAGCGTTCTTAAGCACTCTGGCTAGTTTTACTACTACTGTTTGATAGACATAACTCATTTTTTCTTCTTGTGTATGATTTAAATTATTCAAATTTCTTTCCAAAAGTAAATGTCTCCTACCACTCATTTTATTATACATTCCATCCCATTTAATATATTCATTTTCGTCATAACATTTTTCATGAAGCATTCTAAATGCAGTTAGTATGTCTCCACTAATTTCAATATCGGTTTTCTCGCTAATAAATAAAATATAAAACTTATCGTTCTTTTTGTATGTATCAAATACGCTTGGCAAACAATCGTGTTCATCTTTTAAATATCTTTTTAAAGTAGCTGTTGTGTATCCGTAAATTTTTAGTTTATTTTTTATTTTGTTAAATTTTAAACCAGAATTTTCTGGTGCGACGTTATGTTTATCTGCGTAATATCCTCTAATTTCTTCCAAGAAATGAGTGGCATACACATTTGGTGTCTTAACAAAAAGTGGTTCTGTGGAGTTTCTTATTATATCTAAGTCGAAAATAATAGGTTGACTATACTTACCATCAACAAGTTTTGGATTCATTCTTATTAATAAGAGTTGGAAAGTAAACCATTTAATTTGTTGTTTAGTTTTTTCTCTCATAAGTTATTACCCAATCTTACTCTTAATTATATTTCTTGAGAAATTAATTTCCGTTTGTTTTATCATATATTACTTGATTATATCAAATAAAATTTTACTTCACCATGTATATTAATTGGGCTGTATATTTCCGTTGTGGATAACTACGGATTATTAAGTTGAATTTATTTTCGTAATGTATGATACAATAGTACTGTATTTATTTATATTTAAGAAATTACGAAAATGGCATCTTTAGATCTAATTGGTAAAATAGCTATTCTTTTTGCTGAGGGCAAGCAACAACAGGCAATTGATATTCTCAATGAAGAGTCTTTTAGGTTAAAACGATCTGGTAAAATGAGTGCAAGCAAGAAACTTCAAAGTATTATCAAAAAAATACCCGCACACAAAACATCTTTTTCAGGTGCTTCGTCCAACGATAATATAAAATCAACGAGCTTACTCACGAATCACGAAAATAATCTTGTTAAAAAATATAAACCAGAAGTCACCCCAGAAGATGTTGTTCTAAATGCTTCCGCTAAAAGTAAAATAGAAAATCTTTTTAGAGAGTGGGAAGATTTTGAAAGATTATCAAAACATAATCTATTTCCTGCAAATAGAATATTATTTTATGGACCCCCTGGAACTGGAAAAACACTTTTAGCAAATGCGATTGCGCAACACCTAGATTTTCCTCTCGTATTGGTTCGACTCGACGAACTTATATCTTCTTTTTTAGGAGAAACTGGGAAAAATATAAGAGACATATTTGAAATTGCCTCAAAAGAATCTGTTGTTCTTTTTTTAGATGAAATTGATACAATTGCAAAATTCAGATCTGATGAAAGAGAGCTGGGAGAACTAAAAAGAATTTTAACCGTATTATTACAACACATTGATTTCTTCCCAGGTAAATCAATAATTATAGGTGCAACCAACCATGATGAAATTTTAGACAAGGCTATTTGGAGGAGATTTCCTTTAAAAATAAAACTTGATTTACCAGACGTTGAAAGTCGTAAATTGTTATTTAAATTATATTTACATAACACACCCCATGAGGTAGATTTAAATTTATTATCTTCTTTAACAGATGGATTAAATGGATCAGACATTTTTGATGTTGTTCAAAACGCAAAGAAAGATTCAATTCTTTCAAGAAGCGATAAGGTTACAAGTGCTATATTAGTGAAGTCATATCTCACGGTTGCTAACACCGAAAAACTTCATAAAAAACTCTCTAAAAAAGTAACTTATCAATTATGTCAACAACTAAAAGATGCAGGTTTTAAATTAAGGGAAATTGAAGATATTTCAGGCATAGCTTACACGACACTACGAGATAATATTAAATAATATGTACACCTTACTTATACCAAAAGAAAGAAGCAGGAGAGAAAAGAAAACTGGGGGAGGCCCTTTTTGGAAAGCCTATTGGGAAAATGAGGTGAAAAAAGATCCTACATATTACTCTTCTCAATATAATAAGCGTCTTTCTACGTTAAATGGGGCTATTGATGATTTTAAGAAAAAATATAATAAGGCTGATAGAAGATATTATGCTGAAATAAAACTTGATAAAAGATCGTCTTCTAAATCAACCGAGCCTACTAAATTATGGATTGAGGCAGGACTAGAAATCGTAGAAACAAGGGAACGCGGAGGTGAAATATTTTTTACTTTAAGTGGGTTACCAGAGGATTTTGAAAAATTAAAAAATATTACCGACTCAGCTTCTTTTGATAATGCATTTAAGGGTAGGGGAAAAAATCAAGACATGTCTCGTCAGATTTTTGCTGTTACTGAAGTTTATGATAAAAATGAAACTATAAAAGACAGGGTATCAACTCAAATACAGGAACTAATAAATAATGGTTATGAAGAATCACTAGATTGTATTATCACTATTCGGTACGAAAGAAAATTATCAGAATATGACACTATTTTTAAAGAAATATCTCAAAAAATAGATACTAAAAATTTACATAAGCGAGATAAAGAATTTTTTGTAAGCAACATGTCTTATCGAGCGACATTAACTACGAAAGAAATAGCCAGTATTTTGACCGACCCCACTTATGGATATATAGCAAGGATAAAAATAAATCCAGAATTTGTGGTGCAAAGATCAACTCCAAATGTAAGTCTGAACTCAGTACAAGTGGGTCCACTCCTCACCGATGAGAAAGTTGTTTTTATAGACAGTGGAATAGATAATTCAATAATTAATCCTTTCGTAGCCCATTCGCTAAATTTTTTATCAGGTTCTGATATTGCTGATACAAAACATGGCACTAGTGTTGCAAGTAGATTTCTTTTTGGTCATAATTTTTTTGAGAAAGTTTCTAAAGGGGAAAAACTTGAACCCGCAGCAAAAATTATAGATGTAAAAGTTTTACATAAAAAGAATAATGAAACTTTTGTAGATACAGATATTTTAATGAAAGCGATAAAAGAGTCTACGAATAAATTGGATGCAACTTTATACAATCTTTCAATTGCATCTAAGGAGCCAGTGAACGAAGAGGATGATGTAGACGACTCCACCGCATTAATTGACAGTATTTCCAGTAAGAAAGATGTTTTATTTATAACTGCCGTGGGAAACCAAAATGGAAATTATGCACTAGGATATAAGGGTATATTTAATACTAAAGATGAAACCTGTAATATCTCTGCACCATCTGATGCCATAAATTCTCTTTCGGTGGGTTCGATTGCTGAGATAGTAGATCCCGATGGATTATGTAGTGTTGTAGATAATCCTTCGCCTTTTACACGAAAGGGTGGATTTCGTAATGATATTAAAAAACCAGAATTAGTTGCATATGGAGGAAATATACAAAAAGACCCTACGAATAAATATGAGGCATCTCATTTGATTGCATCTACCAATAAGTATGGAGTTGGGGTTATGGATAATAGTGGTTTTTGTAAAGACGCAGGCACAAGCTTAAGTGCCCCTCTAATTACAAGAGTTGCAGCAATAGTTCTTAACTATCTTAAAAAATCAAATCTTGCCACGCAAATACCACTTTTTAATCAAAATAAAGCTAATCTTGTTAAAGCATTACTAATTCATTCAACTTCTAGAATAACTCAAGCAAATATTAAAGATGAAATGGTTAAGAGGGCATACGGTTTTGGAAAGGCTGATCACATACCAGCATTATTCGATGATACTGAAGATGTAATAACAATTGCTTATGCAGACGCAATAGGTTTTTCTGAGAAGAAACAAAAAATTCTTATTAAGTTACCTGAATACCTTTTGGGTAAAAGTATAGAGTTTACTTTTACCCTTGTTTACAATCCACCAATCAATTCAAATTTTAAAGAATATAAGATGACAAACCTCCAGGGCTCCGTAGGTCTTGCATTTCCAGAAATAGAAAATGGAAAACCTACTGGTAAGATGGACATACAAGCTCTTGCCCCTTCTCATAGTTGGGATAATTACAGATCAAATTATTTTAATACAATTCATTTTAAGAAAAAAGTTAGAAATCTAAAATATTTAGATTTGCAAATTGGTATTCAAATGACAGTTTCAAATCATCTTTTAAATGAAATGGAGGAGGATTCTATTTTGCAAAATTATGCTATAGTTTTATCAATTAAGGATATCACTGAAAGTGGGAAACTCCGAAGTGAATTACTTCAAAAAAATCAACTGGTTGAGTTAGTTGAGAACATAATAAAAGTAAAAGCTTAGTTTATATTTGGGTTTCTTACTATATTTATAAACGTCCCTTATCATTATTTAGATCTGGCTCGTGATTTAAAAAGACAATGCTTGTTTTTCTATTGTCACGATTGTTTTCTTTGAAATCTGTTTTTAATCACTTTCAAAATTAAGCTTAAAATGATATACTCTTTAGAGTTTTTAGCTATAATTTAGTATTGGAGATTTAATAATAAAAACATGCAAAAACCATATTACGAGAAACCAAAATTTAAGTTATACAATGCTGATTGTCTTAAGATTTTAGCTGACCTTGATGAAAATTCAGTTGATATGGTCTTTGCTGATCCACCATATCTACTTTCAAATGGTGGTTTTTCTGTTCATGCTGGCAAACGTGTAAGTGTAAATAAAGGTGAATGGGATAAAAGCAATGGATTAAAAAAGGATTTTGAATTTCATTTGGAATGGATAAAAGCTGTTAAGCGTGTATTAAAACCAAGTGGAACACTTTGGATTAGTGGAACCTATCATTCAATTTATCAATGTGGTTTTGCTCTTCAGGTTGCTGGTTTTCATGTTTTAAATGATGTTGCATGGTTTAAGCCAAATGCATCGCCAAATTTAAGTTGTCGTTTTTTTACTGCGAGTCATGAGACACTTGTTTGGGCTAGGAAAGACAAGAAAGCAAAACATATTTTTAACTATGATTTAATGAAGAATGGCACATGGCCAGAAGATGCTTTAAAAAAGCCAGGACTTCAAATGCGCTCAGTTTGGTCTCTAGGAACTCCAAAACCAATTGAGAAGAAGTTTGGAAAGCATCCAACACAAAAACCCGAAGATTTATTAAAAAGAATTGTATTAGCAAGTACAAATAAAGGAGATTTAATTGTTGATCCATTTACAGGTAGTTCAACAACTGGAATTATGGCTTATCTTTATGGAAGAAATTTTATTGGAATTGACCTTGATAAAAAGTATCTTGATGTATCTATAAAAAGATTTGAAGAATTAGATAAAAATTTAAAAAATAAGTTTAAAAAATAATATGAAAAAGGATTTTAAAAACTTGGTTAGTACATTTAAAAATTCTATTAAAACTTGGGATTATTTTGTGAATTGGAAGAAAGTTTTTTTAAATAGCTCTGAGTTGGAAATTACTCTAAATAAACTGAATTACCTTTTGGGCAAACAAAATTTAAAAGAAGAATTTATAAAATTGTATTCTTCTAACTCTGATATTGTAAAAGCTCTGCCAGTTTTATTAGCAATTCGTGAGAAAAACATTGAGTTTTTTGACCCTGAAACAAAAAAAAGTATATTTTTTAATTTTAATAAAAAAGAAGATAAAAATGCTGATGAATATTTTGAGTTTATAGAAAAAACAGGTTTGATTAAATTGTTTAAAGAAGATGGAATTAAAAATCTTGTTGATTATGTAATTGGAGTAGAGGTTGGGCTAGATAGTAATGGAAGAAAAAACCGTGGAGGCACTCTTATGGAAGATGTTGTAGAAGCTTATATTTTAAAGTTTTGCAAAGAAAAAGGTTTGGAATACTTATCGCAAGCCAATGCTAAAAAAATAAAAGACAAATGGGGGTTCACTGTTGTCGTAGATAAATCTAGCAGGAGTTTTGATTTTGCTGTTTATAATCCAAAAAACAAAAAGTTAAAGCTTTTTGAAGTAAATTTTTATAACGGAGGTGGATCGAAACTTAAAGCAGTGTGTGGAGAATTTAAAAGTCTATATGGTGAGCTAAAAAGACAAAATATTGATTTTATATGGATTACTGATGGTTTGGGTTGGAATACAACACTTAGACCACTTGAAGAAACATACAATAATAATGAATATGTTTTTAATTTGAATATGATAGAGGGGGGAGTTTTAAATAAGCTTGAATGGTAATAAAAACAAACGATATTAATATCTATGAACGAAATAATTTACATTTTAATAAACGAGGCAATGCCAGGATATGTAAAAATCGGCAGAACTACAACGAGCTTTGAACAAAGGATAAAAGAGCTCAGCGCCTCTACAAGTATTCCTCTACCATTCACATGTTTTTATGCCTGCACGGTTAAAGATTCTGCGTTTGTTGAGCATCAACTACACGATGCCTTTGATAATAACCGAGTGAATCCAAGAAGGGAATTTTTTCAAATTGATCCAGAACGGGTTGTTTCTGCATTAAAATTAGCGGAAATTGAAAACATTACTCCAAAGAAAGATATTGTTGAAAACAAAGAGGATCAAAAAGCATTAAACGAGGTTCGAGAGAGAAGAGCACCATTTAGATTTGATATGGTTGGTATTCCTGCAGGATCGGAAATAGTTTTTAGTCGTGACGAAAATATCAAAGCAAAAGTTATAGATAATCGCTTTATTGAATTGAATGGAGAAAAAACAAGGTTATCTGCTTCTGCGCAAAAATTACTCGGTTATGATTATGAGGTTGCTGGCACACTTTACTGGATGTATGAAGGCGAAACACTTGATGAACGAAGATTAAGAATGGAGGGCGAGGAATGAATAAATGTATTACCTTTATATTCTCAAATGTGCTGACAAAACTTTATATACTGGAATTACTACAGACTTAAAACGAAGAGTTGCCGAACATAACAGCAGTAAACTAGGCGCAAAATATACTTCGTCCAGACGGCCAGTTAAATTAGTTTACTCTAAAAAGTTTAAAAATAGATCTTCTGCATCTAAGGAAGAAACTCGAATCAAAAAGCTAAAGAAAGATAAAAAGTTAGAATTGATTAAAAATTAACCTTTTTATGGTATACTTTTAAGAGTATTGGTAGTTATTAACAGATATTTTTGCTTGACATATACCCCCCGAGGGTATATACTTACGCAGTAATCTTATGAAGCGTTTACTTACATTTATTTTAATAGTTAGTTTTGTTGGGATAGCTATCTTTGGCTTTACCGTTTTTGCTCATGGGATGAATAGTTCCGACAATAATTGTGTTACTTCTCCTATAGATGGAACAGCATGTCCGACTAGTATTGCTGCTATGACCTTACATCATATTTCTTCCCTGCAAACACTCCTAACATCAGTAACACCATCAATGTCTAGCTTGCTTATGTTGCTTGCATTTATACTTCTTGTTTCGGTTTCAATATTTCAATTATATAAAAATCTACTATTTCCAAAGCTAGAGCTGTTACGAAAACGCTTACATGATCTAGAAACCAATCTTTCTTATAGTAAACAAAAAATCATTTCTTGGCTCTCTTTGTTTGAGAATAGCCCTTCCTTTTCATATGTAAGACATAGCTAATTATTTTGTCGTAAAATTTTTAGCTATGTCTTCTGAATCCTTCACAAGAGGATTTTTTACTATTTAACTTCTAAAAATTATGAAAGACAAAAACAAAATTATTATATTCATCACTATCATCGTTTTTCTTTTTATTGGGCTCTTCTTTTTTTCAAAACCCGATCAAAATGGAAACAACGCAAGTAATATTAAAGAAGGTACTCAGAAGTTAGCAAATTCAAATACAGCTTCGACAGACAACACTCTCACGACTCTCGAAAAATTCTATGACTTTGGAACAATATCTATGAAAAATGGAAATGTCAGTAAGACATTCAAGGTTACTAATTCTGGGACCGAAGATATTAATTTGACCAATGTTAGTACTTCCTGTATGTGTACTGCGGCCTACATCGTTAAAAATGACGGTAGCAAGCTCGGGCCCTTTGGTATGCCTGGACATGGGGGCGCGGGTGACATGCCAGGTCATGGCAATGGTAAGGCGGGAGAAATAATTCCTGCAGGAGAATCACGAGATATTGAAGTGGTTTATGATCCTAACGCTCATGGTCCAGCTGGGGTCGGAAAGATTGATAGATTTGTTTATCTTGAAGATGAAAATGGAAACAAACTTCAAATTGAAATTAAGGCGAACGTAACTCCGTAAAAATTATATGAAAAAAATTATAATTGCAATTAGTGTTTTACTTATTGCTATAGTCGGAATAGTAATACTTAAGAACAATCCAGCAACTTCAGAAATTATATGGAGTATGAGCAAAGGTGGCACATGGCTATTACCACTTGTTTTAGTGGCTGCTGTCTTAGACAGCGTGCATCCCTGTTCATTCTCTATTCTTCTCATCACTATTGCATTTCTTTTTGGAATGCAATTAAGCCGAAGAAAAATTCTTCAATTGGGTGGTACATATATTGCCGGGATATTCACAGCGTATTTTTTGATTGGGCTTGGAATATTGAAAGTTCTACACCTCTTCAACACTCCTCATTTTATGGGAAAGTTGGGAGCAACATTACTTATCAGCTTTGGTTTGCTAAATCTTATCAGCCGATTTTTTCCAGCATTTCCGATAAAACTCAAAATACCTAGTATAGTAAAAGGTCCAATTGCTAAATTAATGGATAAAGCATCTTTCCCAGCCGTATTTGGCCTAGGATTACTTGTTGGTATTTGTCAGTTTCCATGCATGGGTGGACCGTACCTTATGGTTATTGGACTTCTACGTGATCAAATGACCTATATAAGTGGATTTAATTATTTACTGCTCTACAATTTCATTCTGATTATTCCACTAGTAGCAGTATTGTTCATATCTGCAGATAAACTATTGGTTGATAAAGTGCAGATATGGAAGCGCGACAATATAGGAGGATTAAAACTTTGGACTGGCATCGCAATGATTATTATTGGTATCTTAATATTCTTTATCTAACATGAATAAAATAATAACGATAGATGAATTTATGAAGAAAATAGATTCATTAAAGGACAAAGCCGGGGTTGATCTGTCTACAGCAGAAGATCTTAGTATGGCTGTGATGAATCTGATCAGCCTTGAAGAACACTTCTTTTTTACTGGTGTCAAAACAAAAAAAGATGAATACTTCGATACTTCGCTTGAAATACGCGAAATAAGAAAAAGCTTATTAGCTAAACTTATGCCAAACAATGAGGGTGAAACTTGGTGCATCTCAAAACATCTTTTGGCTACAACTATGCGACTTATAGAAGTTGGAAATAAACTTAATTCTGAAAGTAAAAAAGACAAAGCAAAAGAAATGTTTGAAAAAGCATACAAAGTATATTCTATATTTTGGGCGCTTAAATTAAAGTTAATTACTGGAGAAAAAATAAAAGAGACAGCAAAAGACAGTTCACAACTTGAAGATCTAGTAGCCAAACTTGCCAATTGTTGTGATGAGTAGATGTGGTTAATAATTAATAACAAAAATTAAAAAAATGGAAAACGAACAACTTGAAGAAAAAATAATAAAAAAAGATAGTCCGTATGCGACGCCAATAGCTATTGTTATTGTTGGGATTATGCTCTCCAGTGCTGTTTTTTTTGGTTTACGAAATCCTTCAAAAGAAACACCTTTACAGAAAGCGCAATCACAAGTTTCTGCACTTGAAGAAGCTGTCTTACCATCTAAGGGTGTGGTTTTGCCCGCATCATGGGGTAATCTTGGTGTGCAACTTGTGGATAGTGGTGCTATTGATGCAGATAAATTTAAAGCTATCTATGAGCAAAGAGGAGCTTTCACTGACGAATATAAAAACTTATTACTTGGGGACAATAATGGCAAAATTAAAATTACTAGAGAAAATTCAGGATACTATCTTAATCTATTCTGGGCACTTGGTCTTGCAAATAAGAATTCTATTCTAGACACAGGTGAAATGGTAGATCCGAAATATGGTGGAGCAGGAAACTTTGCTTCTACTGGTGGTTGGACAATAGCAAAAGGTAAACCAATGGATCACTATAGCAAGCATGCATTCATTACACTAACATTAGAACAGCAGGCTTTGGTTGATAAAGTATCACGTGGAATATATAGACCATGTTGTGGTAATTCAGTTCATTTTCCAGATTGTAATCATGGTATGGCAATGCTTGGACTTTTGGAACTGATGGCTTCACAGGGTGCTAGTGAACAAGATATGTGGAAAACAGCTTTAGTAGTTAATTCTTATTGGTTTCCTGATACATATCTTACAATAGCAACCTATATGAAAGATAAAGGAATTGAATGGAAAAATGTAAATCCACAAGAAATGCTTGGGGCTAATTATTCTAGTGGGCAAGGTTTTGCAAATATTGCAGCGCAAGTAACTAAACCAGCTAGTTCTCAAAGTGCAGGTGGGTGTGGGGTTGACACAGGGGGAGCACACGCAAACGATTCTGCTCCAGCTCCAAAACAACAAAGTGGATGTGGAATATAATTAAAGGTAAAAAATAATTATGAAAACAGAACATAAAGTATTTGCAGGCATTGGATTATTAACATTAGTTATTGTTTTTGGTGGAGTATGGTTATCAAGTAAAGAAGGGGCTAAAAATACTGAAAAGCTAAGTAAATCTATGGTGGGAGAAAAGATGCCAGATCAAGGTGCTCTACATGTAGCTCGTGGCGCTGAGCATTTGGCATACAATTCAAACCCTCCAACTTCTGGACCACATTGGACTGGAGTAGCTGGACCTGGAATTAAAGACGAACCTGTTCCTGATGAGCTTGTGCTTCATAGTATGGAGCATGGCGCGGCAGTTGTTTGGTATAGAGAGGGAATGGATCAAAGCGATGTAGATAAAATTACTGAAGCATTTAATAATTCTTCCGGGAAGAAAATAATGCTAGTACGCAAGGATCTTGATGTTCCAGTTGCCTTAACATCGTGGGGCTATCTTCTAAGGCTTCAGACTATTGATGAAACGAAAATCAAGGAATTCATTGAAACAAACAATGATAGGGCACCAGAAAAAGCTCCAGTTTAATCAAATTCCCTAACTTGACAAATAGGGGGTGGGGGTATAGAGTATAGGTAAGGTCGAGCTTATACTAATAACTAATAAAATATATATGTTAGATCAAAAACTAAAAAAGAAAGCGCTTCACAGAGCAAGAATAATTCGTGGACAGGCTGAAGGATTAATAAAAGCGATAGAAGAAGAAAAATACTGTATTGATTTAATAACACAGTCGAGATCAATACAACTTTCACTCAAAAGTATGGATAGAGTTCTTTTGGCAAACCATCTTAGTAGTCATGTAAAGCACATGCTTAATGACACGAAACAGGAAGGCAAAGCCATTAAAGAACTTGTAGATCTGTACGCATTATCAAATAAATAAAATAAATTATGATGTACGGAATATATAATGGATGGGGTTGGGGAAATATGATGGGATGGTTTGGTGGTGGAATCATGATGATTCTATTCTGGGCAGCAGTTATTTATTTCATTGTTTGGTTAGTTCGTAATAATAGAACAAGTGGAGCTGAAGACAAAAAAGCCCTTGATATTCTAAAAGAACGCTATGCTAAGGGTGAGATAGATAAAAAAGAATTTGAGGAAAAGAAAAAGGATTTAACTTCTTAAAAAATATATGAATTACAGCATCAAAAAACAAGTTAATTATTCTTTCACTGGTGCAGTTTCAAAAACTAAAGCCGTATTAGCGGAAGAAGGATTTGGAATCCTGACGGAGATTGATGTTAAAGCAACTCTAAAAAATAAGCTGGATGTTGAGTGGGATAATTATGTTATTTTGGGAGTTTGTAATCCAAGTTTGGCTTATCAAGCTTTGCAAGAAGAAAAAGAAATTGGGTTATTTCTGCCTTGTAATGTGATTGTGTACGAAGATAAGGGGAAGGTTTTTGTGTCGGCTATTATTCCAACTGTGGCTATGAAAATGATAGAAAATAAATCATTAAATAAGGTCGCTAGCCAAGCAGAAGAAAAACTAAAAAAAGTAATGGATAAAATATCTAGTAAAAATCAAGACGAAAAAACAAGAAAGGTGTTTGATCTTGTGTGTGGTATGGAACTTAATATGAGTGATGTTACGCATGCTTTCGAGCATGAAGGAAAAGAATACTACTTCTGTTCTAGCACGTGCAAAGGTCACTTTGTGAGTGACCCCGATATGTACATAGGAGAAAATTAATAAATTAATTAAAAATTATGAATCATAATCACGCACAAAATAATTCTTGCTCTCACGGGTGTTGCGATGGTGACAAGACCACATGCAGTGTTCATGGGTGTTGTGGTGAGAACGATACTGTCGCAGTAATGGATATAACTTCATATACTTGCTCAATGCATCCCAATATAAGACAGAATAAGCCTGGCAAGTGCCCGGAGTGTGGAATGGACCTTGTTCCAGTTAAATAAAAAGGTCAATATTATCAATTAATTAAAAAAAATATGAATGACAAAATTGCGTTTGGAGCCGGAGGAATATTGATCGGGGCAGTCATTGTTTTGTTGTTAAGCTCTACGGGGCAATATAGATCGATGATGGGGGAAGTAAATAATTCAAACAATATAACCCCAGGCAGAACAGTTGGGATGATGAATAACATAGACGAGCATTTCATTGAGCAGATGATTCCGCATCACGATGGAGCCATCGAAATGGCAAAGCTTGCTTTACAAAAAGCAAAAAGACCAGAAATTAAAACTCTCGCTCAAAACATTATTAGTGCTCAAGAAAAAGAAGTAATAGAAATGCAGGGTTGGTATAAAAACTGGTTTGGAGGAGATGTTAAAACGGGAAATTCATATTCAATGATGGGTGGCATGATGTCCTCTGGGGGGATGCATATGGTTGGAAATCAGGACAATACTCAGGCGTTAGAAAACGCACCAGATTTCGATAAAGCATTTATTGAAGCGATGATTCCCCATCATCAATTGGCTATTATCATGGCGCAAATGCTAAAGTCTGGGACAAATAGACCAGAAATGCTAACACTTGCCAATAATATTACTGAATCACAATCAAAAGAAATAGGACAAATGCAGGAATGGTATAAGAGTTGGTATAAATAAAATTATTAAGATTAAAATTATAGTTTAACAAATTAATTCAAAATATATGCAATTATCATTAAAAAAATATGGCTGGAAATGTGTTCTTGGAGCTGAGGTAGCATATGTTCTTTGTGTGCTGGGTGGATTTCTACCACTTCGTAGTACAGCAGGTATTGAGCTTCATCACACACTCTTTGAGACACTACCTGGTTTTACTTGGATTAGTTTCGGTAGTTTTGTACTTGGTGCGATCTATATGTTTGTCTTTGCTTGGATTTTTGCTTCCTATTTCGTATGGATGCACAATTCGAGTCTTATTAGTAAATAATTATTAAATAACTATGCATAATCATAACGGAGGAAATGGTAAGTCAATGATGTGGATGATGATTCCATGTCTTCTTCTGATAGCATTTGCACTTTTTGGTGGAGGTAGTTTAGCCTCGTCTAAATATCTTTGGCTGATTATCGTTGGTGTTTGTGTTGTTCCTCATGTCTGGATGATGTTTAAGGGACACGGAGGGCACAGTGATGACAATGCGGAAGATAAAACTAATGATGTTTCAGAAAAACAATTAGAGGCAAAAGAAAAATACAATAAATCTGGTCATGGTGGTAGTTGTTGTCATTAAAATTACTTTATGGAAAATTCTTACGGCCTCTGGCTATTAGTTATAATTAATTCTTTGGTTTTCATTATTTTTGCCTTTAGTTTTGTTAAGCCAAAAACTTCTCGAGACTGGCGATCATTTGGCGGATTTTCGGCATTTCTTGTTGCACTTTTTGCCGAGATGTATGGTTTTCCCCTTACCATATATCTTCTTTCCGGGTGGCTTTCATCAAAGTTCCCAAGTGTTGATTTCTTTGCGCATAACTCGGGACACTTACTTGAAGACTTCTTCGGCTGGGGCGGTGATCCGCATTTCGGACCATTTCACATCGCAAGTTATATCCTAATCTTTTATGGTTTCTTTCTTCTTTCCAAAGCATGGAAAGTGCTTTACAAGGCGCAAGTTGAACATACCCTAGCTACTGACGGTCCTTATTCTTACATTCGTCATCCGCAATATATTGGTTTTATACTGATTATGTTTGGATTTTTGTTGCAATGGCCTACACTTCTTACTCTTGTAATGTTCCCAATTCTTGTTTGGATGTACACACGACTTGCTAAAAGTGAAGAGAAAGATTCTCAAAAAGAATTTGGAGAATCATGGGATGAATACGCCAAAAGAACTCCAGCTTTTATTCCCCGACGAAAAAAATTAACAGCTAATTCTTAAATTATATGGAAAATAGAATTAAATCATTAATTAAAAAACTAAGCAGGCTTGGCTATCATGTTAAGCCCAAAAACAACGATCATGTAGATCCTGTATGTGGAATGAAAGTATCGAGTGATTTATTAAAGGCTGACTATCAGGGTGAAAGTTATTATTTTTGTTCAGATCATTGTAAGCAACAGTTTGAGAAAGACCCCGAGGCCTATATCGTAAAATAATCATGACTAATAATATTGCAAAACCAATTTTATATGGAACATTTGCAAGCACAATCCTACTTGGGGTTTATTTCACGGTGCTCACATTAGTTTCTGGATGGAATTTTACCTTGAGTCAATTTGCAGATTATTGGTATTTTGTTGTTAGCTTGGCTGTAGGTTTCGGAATTCAGATTGCACTTTACCAATATATTAAAAGTCTAGTGCATAGTGGAAAAGGTATGGGTAAAGTAGTTGGAGTATCTGGAACTACTTCTACAGCTGCTATGATTTCTTGTTGTGCACACTATTTAGTGAATCTAGTACCCATCCTTGGAGTTACAGGGCTTGCCACATTTGCCGCGCAATATCAGGTAAAGTTATTTTGGGTGGGAATTTTCTTTAATGTCGTTGGCATTGTGTATATGGTAAATAGAATTATTAAATTTAAAAAAGATCATGAATAATAAAACCTTAACAATACTTACATTAGTACTTGCTTTTCTGGGAGGTTTCCTCTTTTTTTATCGTGGTGGTCCAACGAAAGAATTAGTTCCTGTTGTTAATCAAGCAAACCAGAAAACAACCACTAAACAAACTTGGGAAACGAAGACAGAAGAGCAAGCGAATGTAACGGTAGTCATTACTCCTATAGACTTATCATTGAATTCTAAAGAATGGAAGTTTGACGTTGTCATGGACACGCATTCAGTCGAACTAGATCAAGATATGATAAAAATTGCTATCATCGTCGATGATCAAGGCAAAGAATATAAACCAATACGCTGGGAAGGTGCGGAAGCAGGAGGACATCACAGAGAAGGTGTGTTAATATTTAGTCAGATAACACCAACCCCAAAATCCGTTGAATTAAAAATTTCCAGCATAAGTGATGTTGTCAGAAGTTTTATTTGGCAACTTAAATAATATGTCAAAAGATTGTTGCGATATAGATGAACTAAAACTTAATAATAAAGAAAATGATAAGCTCAAGATAGTATTTTGGATAGTTCTTATCATTAACTTGTCGATGTTTTTAACCGAGTTTATTTCTGGTACCTTGTCTCATTCTAATGCCCTGATTGCCGACTCGCTTGATATGCTAGCAGACACATTTGTCTACGGTATTAGTATTTATGCCATAACCAAAAAGCAAACTGTTAAAGCAAATGTTTCGTTAGTAAAAGGAGTAATTATGATGCTACTGGGTCTATATGTGGTCGTTGAAATAATTTATAAAATTATTAATCCAATTATTCCAACAGCAGAAGTTATTTCAATCATTGGTATTATTGCTCTCTTGGCTAACGCTGTTTCTTTCTTGCTTCTACTTAAATATAGAAATGGTGACATAAACGCGAGGTCTTCTTGGATTTGCTCTAGAAACGACATATGGGCAAATGTGGCTGTTATTATTGCAGGACTTCTTGTAGGTTATTTTAATTCAATGGTGCCTGATATTATTGCAGGTCTGGGCATTGTCATTGTTGTGCTTTATTCATCATTTCATATTATCAAAGAGTCTCTTCATTATAGAAGTCATTAAATTATGAGTTTTTAAAAAGTATTAAAATTTTTAACATGAATCAACATAATCACAACACAATGCAAGAAAAAGAAAAAGTTATTTATACCTGTCCTATGCATCCAGAGGTACAAAAAACTGCACCGGGCAAATGTCCAAAGTGTGGAATGGTGCTTGTTAAAAAAGAAGAAAAAAAAGAGCATGATGTTCATGCGGGACATTCAATGGGTGATATGTCCAAAATGGGTTTTTGGGGGAAATTTAAAATGAGCATGTCTATGACTATGGGAATGGACCATACTGGTCTCGCTGGACGAGAAATGGCTCGCCTTATGGAAATAGATATTCGAAATAAATTCTTTTTTTCCTTAATACTTACAATTCCAATAATTTTATATTCTCCCTTAGGAACTGAATATTTAAAACTTAATCTTCCGTCACCGCTACCTATTCCTTGGCTTCTTTTTATTTTAACTACTCCAGTATTTTTTTACTCTGGATGGATTTTTTTATATTCAACATATTATGCTTTAAAAAATAAACTGCTCAATATGGCAGTGCTGATTGCTGTCGGCATTACAGCTGCTTATGGTTTTAGTATTCTGCTTACTTTGATTGGCAGTATGGATTCATACTATGAAGCAGCTGCTATGCTCATTACTTTCGTCCTCTTTGGTCATTGGATGGAAATGAAATCTCGTCGTGGGACGACAGATGCTCTACAAGCACTTTTTAACCTTGTTCCACCTCAAGCTAGAGTTTTTAAAGACGGTAAAGAAATAATGGTTTCGACTAGCGATATACAACTTGGAGACATTATTATTCTTAAGCCCGGAGATAAAGTCCCAGTTGACGGAGAAATAGTAGAGGGCGAAACCGCTATTGATGAGTCTTTGGTTACAGGAGAATCAATACCTACAGCTAAAAATATTGGAGATCAAGTAATCGGTGGATCAATCAATGTTACTGGTTCAGTAAAATTCAAGGCAACTAAAATCGGCAAGGATACTGCTCTGGCTCGAATCGTAGCGATGGTTGAACAAGCACAAAACTCAAAAGCTCCAGGACAAAGATTGGCTGATAGATTTGCGAAGTACTTAGTCATTGCAGCAGTCGGTTCTGGTCTTTTAGTATTTTTTATTTGGTATTTTGTAGCAGGCTCAACATTTCTTTTAGCACTTTCTTTTGCAATAGCAACTGTTGTTATTGCTTGTCCTGATGCGCTTGGACTTGCTACACCGACAGCTGTGGCTGTGGGTACTGGACTTGGGGCAAAACACAATATTCTTATAAAGGATGCACCGACTCTTGAGCAAGTTTCAAAAATAGAAGCGATTGTCATGGATAAAACTGGTACGCTCACTGAGGGAAAACCAAAAGTCACAGATGTTGTTTCCTTTAATGGATTTACCGAAAGAGATATTTTGAATTACGAAGCAAGTGTTGAAGCTAGTTCCAATCATCCATTAGCTAAAGCAATTATGGAAGAGGCGACAAAAAGAGGAGCAATACCGCTTGAATCAATCGAAAAATTTGAATCAGTCGCTGGACACGGATTAAAAGCAATAATCAAAGGAAAAATTGTATTTGCTGGAAATGAAAAACTTCTTATTGATAATAAAATTGAGATTGGTGATGCCAGAGAAATATTGGACCGCTTAGCAAGCGAAGGTAAAACTTTGAGTTTAATTGCTGTGGATGGTAAATTGGCTGGAGTTGTGGCAGCTGCTGATACTATTAAACTTAATGCCAAAAAAGCAGTTGAAAGATTAAAGCAACTTGGTATTGAAGTTGCTATGATTACAGGCGATCATAAAAAAGTAGCTGAAGCTGTCGGTCGTGAACTTGGTATAGATAGAGTTTTTGCTGAAGTTTTACCTGAGGATAAAGCAAAATACGTTAAAAAACTTCAAGATGAGGGAAAATTTACGGCAATGGTTGGAGATGGAGTTAATGATGCGCCTGCTCTTGCTCAGTCAGACGTGGGTATTGCTATTGGTGCAGGCACGGATGTTGCTATAGAAACGGCTAAAGTTGTTCTTATGAAATCTGATCCGCTGGACATACTTCGGGCTATTACTTTAAGCAAGGCAACAGTTCGCAAAATGAAACAAAATCTTTTTTGGGCTTCAATTTATAATCTCTTGGCTATTCCTATTGCTGGTGGAATTCTATATCCAAATTTTGGTATTATGCTCCGTCCAGAATTTGCGGCTCTCCTTATGAGTATATCCTCAATAATAGTTGCAACAAATGCTGTGCTCTTGAAACGAGTTGAAAAAGATTTAATTGCTGTCTAAAAATATAAAAAGGAACACAAAGAAAGCGGTATTCTTGTAATAAGAAATACCGCTTAAGTTGTTTATTCTATTCTCTATTTCCATCTCGCAAAACTAAAATCAAGGATGCAATCCTCTGCTTCTGAGAATGACAAATCTTCCAATTCTCTAATACGAGCTTCCTGTTCACTTTCTCCTTGAATATATGTATAAATCAAGTTAGTGAGTGTGCGACGTTGTCCTTCAGAGATCATTCCTTCGTCTACATATTCCACAGGAAAGTTATTCTAACATAACCGCTAGTTTATTTTTCACTTGTTCATAAGAATTTTTCTCCGAGTCAAGCAAGGATCCTGTTCGAGGGAAATCAGTAGTTATGGGATTTATGGGGTTACTGTTCTCGTACATTGCATATTGAAGATGTGGTCCAGTTGAGTTGCCTGTTGAACCGACATACCCGATGATTTCTCCTTGTTTGATTTCAACTCCGTTTTTAACACCCTTGGCAATCTTTGAGAGGTGGCTGTACTGGGTCAAATAACTTCCATGTTTTAATTCTACAGTAATTCCCAGTCCACCTTTTGAACCGGCAGTTGTAACTTTTCCGTCAGCTGTGGCAATAACTGGAGTTCCTTTAGAAGCTGCATAATCAATTGCAAAATGTGGTCTAATTTGCTTGGTTACAGGATTTTTTCGACTATAGCTATAGCCAGAACTTATCCGAGAATAGTTTAGAGGTGACTTAAGAAACTGACGGGTTAAAGATTTTCCTTCTTCGTTGTAAAACTTATCATTGTAACGAAATGCAGTGAAGGTTGTGCCATTATTCGTGAATTTAGCAGCTAGTATGTTACCGGCAGGAGCAAGCTTTCCATCTATAGTTCGTTTTTCATAAACAAGAAAGAATGAATCGTCTTTCTGTATATCGGTAGCAAAATCAATATCGCTTGAAAATATATCGGCAAGTTCTAAAGTTGTCTTATCTTCCACTCCTACACTTTCGGCAGTTTCAAAAAGCGAATCAGTTATCACTCCTTTCGCTGTTACTGTTTCAACTACATATGGAATTTCTTCTTCTGTAACAGAAAAAGCACCTGCTTCTTTTTTTACATGTAGAACTTCATCGCTGTTAAGTGGATACTCCATCGCAGCAAAAGCTTCATTTACAAAAACTAACTTTAAGAGTTTGCCTGTATTAATTTTGGTAAAGTCGAAAACATCCTTCGAGTAAGTCATTATCGAAAGAGCTTCTTCATAGGGAACTCCCATTTCAGTCATAACACCGCCAAAAGTGTCACCCGACTGGATTTCATATTCCTTGACCTCGCCCACAGGAAGATCACTTTGGGATTTAACCCTAAGGGATTGAACTGTTTCTTTTTCTTCCCTAGAACCTATTACTTTTATACTAATTAAGGGAATTCCTATCGCCCAGATCACCACAACAAGGGCAATCACCATCTTTTTCCGCATAGGTAATAGTATAACCCAAAATCAAAGCTATTTCCAGTTCCAAAATATCCTTATTTTAAGGCATTTTAAAGAGTCTAAGACCATTCACAATAACCAGTAATGCCACCCCTGTATCAGCAAATATAGCTATTCCGAGATGGGCCATTCCAAGCGTTGCCAGGATTACGAAAATAAATTTAGAGCCAACCGCAATTGCAACATTGAATTTCACTACTCCGAGAGTTCTCCTGCCTAGACTAATCATTTCTGGGATTAACTCAATGCGGTCATTCATAAGGATCATGTCCGCCGTTTCAAGAGCAATGTCGGTTCCTTTGCTTCCCATGGCAATGCCGACATCCGAGAGAGCAAGAGCTGGCGCGTCATTCACCCCATCACCAACCATTGCTACAACCCCATACTTGTTTTTGAATTCTTTTATCTTCTCCACTTTTTCCTCTGGCAAAAGCCCTGCAAACACATCTTGTATGCCTAATTTTTTTGCTATGAACGATGCACTATGGATGTTGTCACCAGTCAGCATCGCAGAAGAAACTTTTTCTTCTGCAAGCATTTTAATTGTCGTAGCTGAAGTGTCTCGGAGGGTGTCAGATATACCTAACATTCCCATTATCTTATCTTTCTCGCTTACAAGGACGACAGTTTTTCCCTCCATTTCAAATTTTTCTGTCTCTTTAGTTATTTCTCCAATCGAAACATTGTGCGCATCCATCATTTTCAAGTTGCCGACACAATGTTCAAGGTCATCGCAAACTTTACAAACAGCCTTACCACCCTTGCCTGGAATATTTTGATACGATTCCATTTGGTGTGGAGTGATACCTTTATGTCTTGCATACTCTACGATTGCTTCAGAGAGAGGATGAGTTGAGAACGATTCCATACCTGCAACATCTTCTAGCAACTGCTGTTCAGTAAAACCATTAAAGGTAACTATATCGGTCACTACGGGTTTACCTATAGTTAGTGTTCCTGTCTTATCAAATGCAATTGCTTTTACCTTGCCCAATAATTCCAAAAATTTACCGCCTTTGATTAGTATTCCTCTTTTTGATGCTCCACCAAGTGCAGCCGTAACAGTCACAGGAGTTGCAATTACTAGAGCGCATGGACATGCGATAACGAGAAGCGTGATTGCTCTTTCAAGCCATGTAGAAACAGCACCACCAAAGAAAACAACTGGTATCCCAAAAATAAAGAGAGAAACAATCGCAATTCCAGGCGTATAGTATTTCGCAAATTTATGGATAAATTCTTCTGCTTGAGTTTTTGATTTCTGTGCTCCAGATACAAGCTCCACTATTTTTGAAATAGTAGAATCTTTGCTTATCTTTGTGACCTTTACTTCTAGGTAACCATTGATGTTGATAGTTCCAGCGTATACTGTATCCCCGACGATTTTGTCTTTTGGCAGGGATTCTCCGGTAATTGAGGCTTCATTTATAGCGCTAGTGCCGATTACAATAATACCGTCTAAGGGGATAAGATCGCCGGGCTTTACTACGACGATTGAACCGAGAGTTACCGAATCAATGTTGAGAATTGTTCCATCTTTAAGCGTAGCCTGCTTGGGATTGTTTTGAACCAACTCTTCAAGCGCCTTACGAGACCGCTTTACGCCAAAACTTTCAAATGCTTCCGCAAGTGAGAAAAAGAAAATAACTGCTGAGGCCTCGCCAAGTTCTCCGAGATAAAGAGCACCAATAGAAGCGATCACAACAAGAAATTCAATGTTGAGGAACTTACTCTTAGTCAACCCTTCTATTGCTTCTTGGGCGACAAAAATACCTCCAACAATTATTGAGGTGAGGAAAAAGATATTCGTTATGTCCTCTGAGACTCCCGCATAAGAAAGCAGGAAACCAAAAATAGTACCAATACCGGAAATGACTGTCGCAATCAAGCGCCAATTTATCGGCTTCTTTTCTTTAATACTTTCTTCAGTTGTATCACAACATTTTGATGACATACATTCATTTATCTTTCCAAGACTTTTTTAAATCTTTCCAAAATTTCTTGTGTATATTTATGGTGTCGGCTAGATGTTTTTTAACTAAATGTTTTATATCTCCTTTTGCTTCTCCCATTATTTCGCCATGAATTCTAACTTCTTCTTTTGCATGATCTTTTAATGCTTGTATTGATTCTTTGAGGTTCATATATTTTTTGTTAATTGATTAATCTTATATTTTATAATACTTATGTTTTTTTATTGCTTATTTTTATTTATTGCTTCTTGAAGTAATATTTTGAAGTCTTCGTAACCGCGCGGATTTTGTATTTTTTCTCCGTTGAGGAAAAATGTCGGGGTGCCCGTAATGCCTAGCTTTTGTCCAGTCTCACGATCTCGCTCTATGCGGTCTTTTACTTCTTGAGATGCAATGTCTTTGCTGTATCGATCCATATCAAGCCCGATTTGTCTGGCATAGTTTTCAAAGATTTTAGGGTCGGGTGCTTGCTTTTCTCCCCAATCTCTCTGATTTTCAAAAACAATATCATGCATCTCCCAGTATTTTCCTTGTTTGCCAGCGGCCTCAACGGCAGATGCAGATGTCATGCTGTTTTTGTGTCCCGGGAGCGGAAAGTATCTTACAATAAATTTAACTCTATCTTTATATTCTTCAGATAAACGTTTTATCACAGGGTAGTACGCACCACATGCTTCGCATTCAAAATCAAGATATTCAACAAGTGTAATTGTCCCTTCTCTATTCCCCTTAACCCAATCATCCGATGCAACCGTGAGAAGTTCACTAGTTGGAACAGTCGGTCGAGTCGCTCCATACCAGAAAAGTCCGCCAATTGCTCCGGCAATGACGAGTATCATCGCGAGCCTTTTTGTCCATTTCTTAACCACACTTGAGTGTTGACTCACCTGTTTTTCTCTGGCTTTTTCCTGCCGCCACAATTCTTTCCGCTCCCTCTTGGTGAGTATCTGATTGTTTTGTTCGTTTAATTCCATGGTCATATATTTATTAATGCCAAATTATTTAATAAGTTTTTCAGGTCCCACTGCCCGGTCATACCTCCTGCCGTCAAACATGATTGTGGGTATTTTTATCGTTTTTATTCTATTTTCTACGATTTCTTTTTGACTGGCCAAGCTTGTCTGCACCTCATCCGAATTAATTGTCTGTCGTATTTTGACCCGATCTTCGTCTGAGTATCCGATATCCTTAAGCCACAAAAGAATCATGTCTTCGGCTTCTTTCGCAGTATATATCGTATTGAATTTTATTTGGTAATCAACATTGTCGATGTCTTTTCCGGAAAACATTCTTTCTAGAATCTGCCAGTCAGCTGGCGTAACAGACGACGGCAACGGATAGCGCTTTACCGCCTCCAAATACGAGGCAACCATTTTTGAATGCGGAAAACGATAACCATTGGATTGTTTGTTGTCAGGTATTGGATACACCAAATAGGTGAGGTTGTAACGGTCGGCAAAGCTGGTTTCTTTAATGTTGCCAAAGAGTTTGGCACAGAATTTACAGCTTGGATCGATTATCTCAAGAGCGACGGATTTGCTGGAGTCATATGGTTTGAAGTAAGTGTTGGATTCGGAAATAAATTCGTTCGGGTTCCACTCTTTAAATCGGTTCGGGATCATTGTGATCGTCTCGCCCAAGGTAAGCACTCCGTCTTTAGCCCACATGAGCACTTGTCCTTCTTTAACTGACACCCAGAATCCTGGTTTTCCAGAGTTTATTCCACAACCCCCACCACCCAATGAACAGGACTCTGGATTATTTGGGTTACAAGTGTCATAGACGAACAAATTGAGACCACTATTAAGCACCACTAAAAGACTCCACACGCTTAGGATCACAAAAACCGAAGCCAAGACCCCAATCCACCGATCAAGAAATCTAGCTAAGCGGGGTTTAGTAACGATAAATTTGCCCAAAAGTTTGGCCTTGGCTTCTTCTTGGAAATTAATATCGCACGGTCTGAAGGTCATTTTTCTGAGTACGCACTTCCATGCCTTTTTTGCCAAGGATCGGTAACTGGCCGAAAAAATACCCAAGACCGCGAAAATGATAAATGCTGCTATGCAAAACATATTTTTATAAGTTAGTGATAATCGTTTTAAGTGTTTTCACAAAGAACTCGACTTGTTCTTTGGTATTGTTAAGGCCCAACGAAACTCTCACCAAAGGCGGATATTTTTTCAGATTTTTCAAGTAATAGTGACAGCAAAAATAACCGCTTCGCACCATGATGTTCTGTGCGGAGAGAAAGATTGCTAGACGATGAGCATCAATCTTGTCGAAATAGAAGCTCGTGATAGGACTAGGAGAACTATTAATAAGCTTCAGCGTTGGAATTTTAGAAAGCTCATTAAAAAGAAACTGTGCAAGCTTTTCTTGGTGGACGGGTGCTGACACTCCTTCCTTCTTAAAACTTTTGAGCCAATCCAAGGAGGCGCTAAGACCAACAATGCCAGCGAAATTTTGTAGACCAATTTCTAACCTACTTCCTAAGTCATCCGAATCGGATATCAGCCGATATGTTTCCGCTTCCACATCTTCTACCATACCTCCGCCAATAAATCCGATGTCCAGTGCGACAAGAAGAGATTTCTTGATAATGATTACTCCTAAGCTGGGGCCATACATTTTATGTCCGGAAAAGAACAATGCGTCAAAATCACTTTCACGAATGATCTTTTGGTCATGACTTATCCCTTGAGCGGCATCAACAAGTACTATTCCGCCTGTTTTATGAACATCATCAGTGATTTCCTTTAAGTTGATCAACTCTCGTCCATCGATATTGGACATACTATTTAGAACTACGATTGCGCCGGAAATATCATCTTTATTGTACATTAACGATCCGTTTACTGACCTTTCCAGGATAACGCGCGGGATGTTCAGCTTTTTAGCAACAGTCATCGTCGGCAAAAACACCGAATTGTGCTCGATGTCCGATGTTATGATTTTCTTGAACTTCGGAGGCAACTGGCCGAGTACCAAATTTATGCCGTAAGTAGTGTTCAGCGTAAATGCCACCGCATATTCGGAAGCTGGCTTACCTACGAACGATAGTACTTTCTTTCTTGTCTCCTTTATTTTTTCATCCAGCTTTATACCCCAATCGTATTTCACCCGTCCTCCGCATGAATTGTACTCGTGGTAATACTCCGCCATAGCATCAATAACTTGCTGTGGACGCAGTGTTTGGCATGCCGAATCCAGATATAGGACATCTTTGTTCAGATAAGAGAAATCTGGATCATCATTTTTTGTTTTTTTGTTGATGTTTAAGAAATTCATAATTATTTTTCCTGCAAAGCTGTCTCAATAAGTTGTTTTATTGAATCATATGGCTGTGCTCCGGATAGAGGATATTTCTTGCCGTTTTTACCAATCACGATGCTCCAGGGTGTTCCGTTGCCTCCAGTTGCTTGAGCATTCTGCACTTCATCTTCAATATGTTTATCGTATTTCGTACTTCCCAGACAGGTGTTGAATTTTGCCGTGTCTAAGCCTACATACTGAGCGATCTTTGGAAGCTCGGTTGGATCTAAGCCATTGTTTGCCGGAGTGATCTCGTAGAGTCTATCAGCATATGACCAGAACTTGTCATTTCCTCCCTGTTCATTTGCACATTCAAGAGCGACAGCCTCTTTTCTTGCCTTAGAGTGAAGTTGATCAAGTGGGAAGTGCCGATACACCCATGCCACTTTGCCGTCTTTACCATATTCGTCTATAACTTGCTTCATTGTGTCGTGGAATCTTTTACAGAAAGGACATTCAGTATCTGAGTATTCAACGATTTTTACCGGAGCATTCGCATCTCCTCGAATATGATCTTCCGCTGTGACTGGTTTCATTTTCTCTAAATCACCAGTTTCTTTTACTGCAACTTGTGGTTGCGTATTAGTAACTGTATTATTACTGGATGGTTTCCCCCCGCTTAAGATCACTGCACCGGCAATTAAAACTCCGGCAATGATTATGGCACCTGGTACTGCCATTGTATTTTTTTGAATTGTTGATTGATTATTTTCTTCCATAGAGACATAAAAGTTAAATAAATAAAACTGCTGTTGAAAAATAGACACAGGGTTTAACTGTATGGCACTAGAAAGTTTTAGGATTTAGAATGCCTCTTGCAAAAGCTATTTTAAGAGGATGAGGTATGTAAAAATTTCTTAAATAAAAAAGATTTCTGTGAGTTTCTTGCTGAGGAAAATTATAAGAGAAATATTTCTCAAAAAATTTTAGTCCTAATAAAGCTAGCACGACTAGGAGACTAAAAAGAAATACTAGCGTGTCTTTTGCTGGGAGAGTAGTAAACATACTTTGCCACTCTTGTATATGTTCCAGCGGATTTATTTTACAAATCGACATTGTATGGTTTGAGAAGGGACAATTTACTATTTCTCCGTTCAAATCCATGCCCATTCTAAATTGGTAAAGCCCAAAGAAAGACATATATATAGCCACTATTGCTATAGTAATTATTATGATTTTTGGAATCTTGGGCAACATATAAAAATTATAAGATATTTTTTAAAATTTATCTAGTTCTTGTACAGTTACCCTTATGAGGTTACAGAGAAGCAAATAAAAAAGGTGGTACTAAATGAGTAGTACCACCTAAATTATTATCTATTTCCATTACCACCTTGCCATTGAAAACCTCAGAATCTCATTATCTGCATCTCTAGATGTTAAATCCTCAAGTTCAGAAAGTCGCTGCTCTCTATCATCTTCCTCTTGGATATACTGGAATATGAGAGAAGTCAAAATAGCTTTTTGTTTATCACTTATCATTTCTTCCTTAGAATCTGGAAAGAAGTAACTTTTTCTTGGACCGTCAAAATTAGCTATGGCTGTATTGTTTATCATGTTTTTTAGATTAAGTTAATAATTACTTCATAGGTAGTAAACTAGAAATTAATTCTGAGGCATCAAATCGTGATAGGTATGGCGAGTTTAACTGGCTTAAATACTCATCCTTTGACGAAGTAGAGCATTTCTCGTTTATAAGTTGCGACAAGAAAGTTTTTTGCTTCTCTGTGGCAAATTTTGGCAAATCTTCGTGATTAAAACTTGCAACCCTATCTCTACCTTCAAGATCTGGTTCAGATAAATTGTCTTCTGCTATAAAGTCCTGAGAGAACAAGAAAGACATTCCAGTAGCTCGTAATATTCCATCCACAAAAGCTGATTTTTGTGCAACTTTTATAGTGGAATTTATAGATTCATCATAGTCTTTAATTGAAGCGCTACCACGTCCTTCGCCACAAAGCACACCGTCTCTTCTTAAAACACAACGATAAGCAATTGTTCCATTCGCATCACCAAAGAAAGCTAAAGATTCTTTATCTGGCACAAATTGAGCAGTAATAGAATATATTTCTGCTAATCGTTCAGCACCTCCTTTACTTAGGACCTTTCTACCATTATCAGCAATAAAGTAATCCTGACCCTCAACCAAGGTAGGTAATATATTCTCAAGGAAGAATCTACGTTTCTCGTTTAATGTTTCAACTCCCTTTTTAACAGAATTAATATCTGTTTGGACCATTGTTTCTATCATAAGTTTGAATTAAGTTTAATAATAAGAGAGCCTTTAAGATACTCGACTGTAAACTTTTCTCCAATTTTAAAACCACTCTCGGTTAGAAAGTGGTTTGCGATTATAACTTTTGGAGCTGGTTGTCTATTTCCCCATCTGTTCTGATATGAAACAGTCATTGATCTTTTCATTTTGTTGGACCAATCTTTTCGACTTGGCGATAGTAAAATAGAAACACTGGGCGTTTGTATTTTTTAAGAATGTTGCCATTGGAATCTTTCTGCTCAACATAGGTTATTGACCTAATTGCTTTTTCGCCACGTCTTACTTTGAAACCTAACTTTAACCACGAGTGGAAAGTCCTGATGTTGTGATAGCAATCCATGTTCTTAATCTCAGCAGGTCCGTATTTCTCTTTTATTGCATCCTCACAAATGGTTTTTGTTGTTTCTGACCCCGTATATTCAGATAGCGAACTATTCATCACTTCTTTAATACTTTGAACCATAGATAATAAATAATTTATATATAACTTTTATACAAGAGACTAACTTGTACTTAAAAGATACATCGACCTTTATCTTTATCTACATAGTTTTTAATGTTTGTGTTATTAAGTATTTTAAATAGGTGATCCAGGGGGGCAGTTCGGAAAGATATATACTGGCGGGTTCCTCTAGGGTTAAGGATGTTATTTGCGGTTTTTGAATTTATTCTGGGATCCTAAAATCAAAGGCTCAAAAAAATTTCAAAAAATTTTACAGAAATTGTCTTCTTTGCTTAACCCTTTTATAGGTGTATAATTGTAGTACAATTTAATAAATCAGTAGCCTAAACCTTTAGTAATAAAGGCATGGTGAAGGAAATCTCGTCAGAGTCAAAAAACCTATCATATAGGGTTTACTCTGACGAGTCATATCTGGAAACAGGTATGGAGGACGCAAGTTCTCACCTATGTGGTAGGTTTTTTGCGTTTAGATTTGTAATTTGTAAAGAGAGGATGTTTGTTACTAATCAAGATTTAGTAACATCTAAATATTAATTCGAATAATATTTGGAGGAACTATATATTTAAATTTCACTAGCCAGATTAGGCTTATCATTTTTATTCCACATCCTCTCTTTTCAGATCATAAATTAGTTATAGAAATTATTAGCTAAAAATTAATTATTTATGTTAACAAATTTATTTGCAGTGATAATTGTTATTGTTGTTTTCTTTGCAGTTTTTATAGCTATAGGAAATTCTGCTGATAAATCTATAAATAAAAAAGAAAGGGAAGATAAAGAAATAGCAATAAATGCACGAGTGTTTTTTAAAAGGCACCTCGATGTTATTGAAGATTATATTAAAGAAACACTTCCTGGTATGAGAGGAGGAATAAATCAAATGAATGTTATTGTCCTTAGTAATGATTGTTTAAAATTTATTGTTATAAAAGACAAAGAAGAACTAAAAAATATTCCTAATTTTATGAATTCACCTGAGGGCGGAAAGCTTAAAGAAATGGTTCACACCTATGTTTCTTTTCTTGTCGATAAATATTATGGAGGAATTGGTTCTTCTTCAGAACAGCTAGAGTATAATTATGGAGCTTTTTTGCGAGAGAATGACATTTCAATGTTTTATTATGACAAAGAGACGAAGAAGTTAGTTTGAGCATTATAAGGATGAAAGCAATAACCTTAAAGACAATTAAATATTCAATACCAGTTATATTTATCGCTCTAGCTATTTTATATTTCCACTATGGACCAGCACCGAATTTGTCCAAATGCCCCGACGATTATCCCGACACCGATGCAGGGTTTAACGAGAAAATGGCTGATATGAATAAATGGACTAACCAGTTTTACGACAATCATCCAGGTGCGACTCTAGGAGACTGGAATAAAGCACGATATCAATACTGGATTGATAATAGGTGTACTGAAGCCTTAAAGAGGTATAACGAATCAAAAGCATTATTAAATTAACTAAAAAATATGAATAAAATAAAAATATCAGCAATCGTTTTAATAGCTTGTTTAGCCCTAACCTTTATCTTTGATACATTGATTCCGATATGGTTGGGTATTTCAATGGGAGCTTTGAGTGCAGTAATGCTTGTATTGCTAAATATTGAAACATTTAAAGTAAAAGGGGCAATAAAGAAATTTGCTTTATACGCAGATGCTATTGTTGGACTATTTCTTATACTGACCTTCATGCCTACTGGAATTATTAGCTATACAGTGAACAATTTCCTCTCACATTCTTTAGTATTTGTCTTCGCTGGACTATTAATTGCGATACTCTTGAATGCGTATAGTATAGAGAAAAAGGATTAATAACCTATTTAGTATGGTTATTTAGTAATTAATGCCACAATTGTGGATATAGCAGTATCCACATATGACAAGGGGTGGGAATAATCCGTATTCATCTCTAATTGTGCCTGGCCGACGGTATTTTCTGTAGAGATATAGTGTCATGGGGTGTAGGGTAAAAGCGCATCACTTTGAAGATGGGGTTAGTTCTGATACCATAGAAAGGGGATCAAGGGTTTCAGAATTTACAAGGTTTTCGATCCGTTTAACTTCCGTTCCCTTGTACGACCTCAAGTCAGGTATATATACATAGCCCTTATGATTCTTTATATCGGTTCTAACATTATTCACTAAGTCGCGCCTCAGCGCTCGGGTACAGTGTCACCACCGGACACGAGTGTAATGGCACTTCCAATGCCACAGATGCTCCTATGCCGGGATGTACGACAGCGCTCGGATATAGTGTCACCACCGGCGATCCATGTAGCGGAAGTTCTGTTGCCCTCCAATATCTTGCTGGATGTAGCTCACTTTATGGATACAGCACTAGGTCTGGACAACCATGTAACGGCACCTCTGTAGCCGTCCCCATCCCTGGAACAACTCCGGGCCTGCCAAGAACTGGCGTTGAGGGCAATGCTTTAGTAAGTATTTTGCTTATGACAGTTTCCGGACTTGTGGCAATCTTTGGGTTAGCTTACCTTTCTAAACAATCTCTAAAGGCTTAATGAAAAAGTTTCTTATAAAAAGCGCAGTCATTCTAGCTGTTTGTGTTTTTGGTGTTGTGCTTTTTAGAACACTTTATTACATCCCATCGGACGAAATTCCGTTACCGGAGAAAAACGTTCCTGCTAGCGCAAGTGGAGAACGCCCCATCAGTCTATCAATACCGAAAATCAGTGTTGACACAAAAATCCAAGAAGTGGGCATCACCCAAAAAGGAAACATGGCCACTCCGAACAACTTTTTGGATGTCGGGTGGTATAAATTCGGCACTGTACCCGGAGATGTGGGTAGCGCGGTCATCGCCGGACACGTAAACAACGAGCTTGGTTTATCCGCCGTATTTAGCAAATTAGGAGAGCTCAAGGAGGGAGATGATATTTATGTGACAATGGAAAAGGATATACAACTGCATTTCAAGGTGACTAAGAGCAAAACTTATGACTTTGATGCTTCGGGAGAAGAAGTTTTCAATGAGGATGATGGCAGATTATTGAAACTAATCACTTGCACCGGCAGTTGGGTTGAAAAATTAAGAACACACAACGAACGCCTCGTGGTTAGTGCTATACTGGTTCCATAATGAATATGTTTTTTATTGAACCAATTCGCAATTTTTATGGCCGGTTTGAACGGCCGATTTCTTCTTTATCTTTGATTTCCGGATTTATCTTTGACGCCGTTACTCTGAAGCGGGTAGACACACTCTGGGAAAATATTTGGATTCTTGGACATTTGCTCATTGTTGGAATTTTTATAATTCTTATTCATGTTCAAGAAAAAGAAGAAGGTGACGAAGCAAACCCAGGTAGAAAACATTTCTGGTATGTAAATATTTTACAATTTTTCTTTGGAGGAATTCTCTCCACTTACTTGGTATTTTACTTCCGTAGCGCTGATATTTTCGCAACCTGGCCGTTCATCGCTCTCTTGGTGGGAGCTTTCTGGGCCAATGAATCTCTGAAACGACATTATATGCGATTCAGTTTTCAAATAAGTTTGTTTTATATTTCCATATATTCGTTCGCTATTTTTCTCGTGCCCATTATTTTACACAAGATAGGTATGTGGATATTTCTGCTTTCTGGACTTGTCAGTCTCGTTTTTATCTTTGCTTTCATTTCAATCTTGTCTTATTTTGTAAAGAGAGAATTCGCCGAGAGTAAGAAACTGATTATTTCTCTGATCCTAGGCATCACGGTCTTAGTGAATGTTCTTTACTTCACCAACCTCATCCCGCCGATGCCTCTCTCACTCAAAGACGCGGACGTATACCATTTCATAGAAAAAAATAATGCAGGCAATTACGTGGTTGCCTATGAAGATTCAAGTTGGAGAGAATATTTTGACCTGTACCCGGATTTCAACAAGCCGACCGGAGCGTCTGTCTATGCCTTTAGCGCCATTTTTTCTCCGAAAAATTTAAACATCACCATCGTTCACGAGTGGCAATATTACAACGAGACGCAGGATAAGTGGATAACCGATAAAATAATCAATCTGCCGGTGAAAGGCGGACGAGATGGCGGTTTCCGCACATATTCTATGCGTTCAAATATTGGGAGAGGGAAGTGGCGCGTAAATATTAAAACCGAATATGGCCAAACCATCGGTCATTTGCGATTTCAAATTTTGTCGTCTGACACAGAGCCGGAACTTACGATTGAAGTAAAATAAATAAAACTTGAATTTTATATTAGATACTGGCATAGTTAAAAATGGAGGAATACACTATGAACCCGAAGGTCACAACCGACAATCATCCACACGAGGACGAGTTACCCGCTGGATGGCCAGAGGAGAAGCTCCCAGTTTCACCCGACCCCGATAACATGGGGATTTCCCCATTTGCTATGCTTGAAGAGCTTCGGAAGCACAAGCCGGAGCCCTCTGAGCACAGCGACATCTGAATCCTCTTCGGAGGAAAACCCACACCCCGGACCGCACCACTTGCGGTCCGGGGTATTTTGTATTTTTCGCGCAAACCGTGTAGTATAGAAATATGCTTATCAGGATTCTAGCTTCAATTTTGCTCTTGTTTTCGGTGCTTTTTATGCCTTTCTGGGTATCCGTAATACTGGCGCTCGGCGGAGTATTTTATTTCAGTGTTTTTTGGGAAACGGTTGTTTTGTTGTTTCTGTCAAATTTGCTTTACGGGGCAGGGGACCCGTCGGCTATTTTTATTTCTCTCCTAATTTATACTATAATCCTCATAGCGATAGAAATGCTAAAAAAGAAAATAAAATTTTATGATACCGAGAATTACAAAAAATAAAATAAAATATAAAAATAATTTCGTAGACCCGGATGAAATTTTTTTGGATTCGCAAAATTTGCAAAACTTTGACCGTCAGCAATTTGAAGGACGCATAGAAAGACCCATCCCAAAGAAGACAATTATTCTGCTCGGGGTTTTATTTATTTTTTTCACGGGAGTTTTCGGCACTCGCCTGGCTTATCTGCAAATCCAAAAGGGCGAGGCCTATTTCAAACGAAGCCAGAACAATGTCTTGGAAAAGGTGCTGATTTTCACCGACCGAGGCATCATTTACGACCGCAACAAAGTAGAGATGACTTGGAATAAAGAAGAAAATCCGACTTCTGTACCCACGCGCGCGTATTTATCGCCTGGCTTTTCTCATCTTCTCGGTTATGTCAGCTATCCGACCCAGGACAAATCGGGCAATTATTGGCAAGGCGAATTTATCGGCAAAGACGGACTGGAAAAGCAATATAACGAGCAATTAAAAGGGGAAAACGGGTCAAAAATAATAGAAACCGACGCTCTCGGCAAAGTATATTCAGAAAATATCATAAATACCCCCAAGCAAGGTACGGACCTGGTAACGACTATTGATTCGCGAATTCAAAAAGAGTTATTTACTCTTATTAAAAACTTGTCCGAGTCCGGGCCCTTCACTGGTGGAGCAGGCATCATCATGGACGTGGAAAAAGGAGAACTTATTACTTCCACCAGTTTCCCGGAATACAACTCCGAAATTCTTTCTCTTGGGAAAGATACGGCCAGTATTAAAAATTATCTAACCGACAAAAGAAAGGCTTTCCTAGACAGAGATATCTCTGGACTCTACACTCCAGGGTCAATAGTGAAGCCGTTTTTCGCTCTGGGCGCTCTCAATGAAAATATAATAGACCCGTATAAAGAAATTCTTTCAACCGGTTCTATTTCCATTCCCAATCCATATTTCCCGGACCAAAAGACTGTTTTCAAAGACTGGAAAGTGAACGGCTGGACGAATATGATGGAGGCTATAGCTGTTTCTTCCGACATATATTTCTATGCGATAGGAGGAGGCTTTGAAGACCAGAAGGGTCTCGGCATCGCCAATCTGGAAAAATATGCGAGACTTTTCGGCTTCGGAAGTAAGACTGGAATTGACTTGCCGGATGAAAAAAGCGGAACGATTCCAAATCCGGAATGGAAACTCAAAAACTTCAATGGAGACCCGTGGCGTATCGGGGACACTTATCATACCGCCATAGGACAATACGGTTTCCAAGTCACTCTGATGGAAGTAATTCGCGCAGTGGGAGCTATCGCCAACAACGGAAAATTATTAACCCCGCACCTGGTATTGAATGACTCCGAAAAAGAGAAGGCAACTTCTATGATTGATTTAAATAAAGAATACTTTGACATAGTGCATGAAGGGATGCGACAAGCGGCGACCACCGGGACAGCCGCCAGCCTGAACGTACCGTATGTAGAAGTAGGCGCCAAGACCGGTACAGCACAAATCGGCTTAGCTAAGAACAAGGTCAACTCCTGGGTCGTCGGCTTTTTCCCATACGAGAATCCTAAATACGCCTTTACGGTAATGATGGAAGCTGGACCTTCCACCAACAGCGTCGGGGCAACCTCAATTATGCGTCAGCTCTTAGACTGGATGTCTATAAATACTCCCGAATATTTCAATTAAAACATTTTGCATTTTTACCCCCTTGTTGATATAATGTCTCTATGCGTAAGGCACGAATACTTTTAGCTTTAGGGACTTGGGTGGCAATATTGCCCTACCTTGGGTTCCCGTATGCTTGGAAAAATATCTTGTTCACGATTACAGGATTGGGGCTCATTTATTTCAGTTATGTTCTATATAAAAATTACAAAGCGAAATCTGGTGTTAAAACTTTTGACAATTTCCGAGAGAACGATGACTTTAATAAAAACCAAAATTTAAATGGAGTTGAAAAAGCTGAAGAGCCCCTAGACTCCGGAGACTACAGCGCAAGATAAGATTAAAAAAATAAATAAAAAATTATGGAAAAATTTTCTAAAACGAAACATATAGCGATTACGGTTTTGTTTATATTTCTGTTTTTTGCTTTCGGTATGTATGTAGGGGGTAGCAATTACAGAGAAATGGACAAAATCTTGGGGGTTTCCGCGAAAGACCCAGAAGTTGAGACACAGGTAGACTTTTCTCCTTTCTGGAAGGTTTGGAACACTATTAATGAAAAATACCCGTCAGCAACAAAAGTATCGGACCAAGACCGTGTCTATGGAGCTATTTCAGGCCTTATGAGCTCGTTAAATGACCCATACAGCGTGTATTTCAACCCAGAAGAGACGAAGTCCTTTGAAGAAGAAATCGCCGGCAATTTTGAAGGAGTCGGTATGGAAGTCGGATTGAAAGACAAGACATTGACTGTCGTCGCTCCACTCAAAGACACTCCCGCTTACAGGGCCGACATCAAGTCCGGTGACAAAATTCTTAAAATTGACGATAAAGTTACCACAGGTATGAGTGTGGAAGAATCAATTAAATTAATCCGCGGGCCGAAAGGAACGACTGTCACCCTTACTATTTTTAGAGCTGGATTAAACCAACCGAAGGAAATAAAAATCGTCAGAGATACTATAAATGTGCCCACACTGGATACGGAAGTCAGGAAAGATGGGATCTTTGTCATCAAGCTTTATAGTTTCTCTGCCAATTCTCCGAGCCTTTTCCGCAACGCGATGAAACAATTCGTAAACTCGGGAAGCAATAAATTGATATTGGATTTGCGAGGAAACCCCGGCGGATACTTGGATGCCTCTATAGATATGGCAAGCTGGTTCTTGAAAGGAGGGAAAATAGTGGCAACAGAAGACTATGGCAACAACAGATCACCCGTAGTATTTAGAAGTAAGGGCTATGATGTCTTCAATGAAAAATTAAAGTTCGTAATCTTAATAGATGGCGGTTCTGCTTCGGCCTCTGAAATCTTGGCCGGCGCAATGAAAGACCACAACCGCGCAAAATTGGTAGGTACTCAAAGCTTCGGCAAGGGTTCTGTGCAGGAAGTCATAGATGTGACTCCGGACACTATACTGAAGATTACTGTAGCGAAGTGGCTAACCCCGAATGGAAATTCAATTTCAGAAAAGGGGCTAACTCCAGACTATGTGGTGGAAATCACAGAGAAAGATTTAAACAACAAAGTTGACCCACAGATGAATAAGGCGGTGGAACTTCTGTTAAATTAACAATTACGAATTTAGATTATGAAAGTAATATTTTTACAAGATGTCGCTCGGGTAGGGAAAAGACACGACATAAAAGAAATCAATGACGGCTATGCCATGAATTTTCTTTTTCCCAGAAAATTAGCCGAACTTGCGACCCCAAAGGCGGTCTCAGAGCTAGAAAAAAGAAAGAAAAATATTGAAATAGAGAGGGAAGTACAAGAAGAGCTTTTGTTGAAAAATTTAGAAGAGATAAAGGGCAAAGTGGTCCACCTTAAAGCGAAAGCGGACGAGAAGGGACATTTATTTTCTAAAATTCACAACAAGGACATCGTGAACGAAATGAAACGCGAACATCATGCGGACATCAATGAAGAATTTATTGTCCTAGAAAAACCGATTAAAGAAATAGGGGAACACGACATCCCTATTTTGATTAAAGGCAAAAAATCCTCCTTCAAGCTAGTTGTAGAAAAGAATTAAATACTATACAATAAAAATATGGAAAGAATAGTAAATTTTTGGGAAATATTTAGACAAAATCCAGATGGAGGAATCGAACCCACTAGGGTTGTACGTATAGGTGGTGTACAAATGGGTCCTGGTGTAGTTTTTGGCCCAGGAGTATCTTTTGGTGGAGTAAATTTAGCTCAATATGCAGGTAGAAGCTTAAGAATACAGGAAGATCAGGAAATAATAACCATCCTAGGTATCTTATAGAAATGGATAAAAAAGAAACAACAATAAAAGCAGGAGAAATTCTAAATATTCCTTCACCGAGTCGATTGGGTTTGGATTTTCGAAAAAAAGTTGACAGTAGATTTGAAAAAATTGATTATTTTTTGTTTTCGGTTGTATTAATTTTAATGGTAATGGTAGCGACACTTATTATAGATTCTTTTCATGTTAACTCTGCAACATATAAAGAATACTCACAAAAAACTGAAGTGGTTGAAAATTTATTAACAGAAAGTCGGGAAAATAAAGAAAGCCTACAAAATTTTAAAAATTGTTTAAAATCTGGGGGTTGGAATAAATGTTTTTGAAGGTATATATAATTTACCCAATCAATATAAGCTATAAAATATTATTAATTTATGGAAAATATAATCCAAGAAGCCAAGAAGGTTATTGATCAGAAATATGATAAAAGTAAGCATCAAGTAGGATGTGCTTTGATCACAAAGTCGGGGAAAATATATGTTGGTATTTCTATTAGGGGTCAAAAAATAAATACCTGCGGGGAATGGCATGCTTTGAGTAATGCATTTCTAGCAGGAGACTATGACATTGAAATGGGCGTCGCTGTGCAAAAATTCGAAGATGGGACTTTTGAAATACTCCCTCCGTGTGGCTTATGTAGAGAATTTTACATAACTTATTGTCCAAATGCAGAAATCATTGTTTCTGAAAATCAAAAAATCAAGGCTTCTGAACTTATTTCATATCCGTGGGTAAAAAGTAAAAAGAAGTAGTTAAATATTTATCTACTTTAGTTTAGTAAAGTAACCTAGATTACATTCACTACTTTTTTGACTGAAGTACTGCCGTTGAAGGATGTCTTGCGCTTGGAGCCAAATTTAACGGTGCCTGGCTTGAGGGCAAATAGGGTATGATCCTTGCCTACAGATACATTTGTGCCCGCCATAATGGCTGTACCACGTTGTCTGACGATTACAGAGCCCGCTTGAGCCTTTTGTCCATCGGCAAGCTTTACCCCGAGGTATTTCGGTTGTGAGTCTCTTAAGTTTTTGGCGGTACCGCCGGCTTTTCTATGTGCCATTCTATTAGGTTCTAGTTTATAGCTTCTAGTAGCTAGTTATTGTATAATTTATCAACAAAAAGAGTATAAACAATTTTATGGAAAAAATCAAGCTTTTTATTACAAGCGAAAAGGGGAACGATATTTTAGTGGTCATTATCATAATTTTAGTGGGATTGGGATCTTTTGAGCTGGGTAGACTATCAAAGGAAAGCGACTCTGGAGGCATTAAAATTGAATATCCGAGCCAATATCAGGGCACAAACCAGGCTGCAAACGTCGTGTCGGCGGTTACAGATGTTCCACATCTAAAGACCAATTCTTCCGGAAAAACTTTTTTCGCTTCCAATAGGGGAAGTAAATATTATTCTACAAGTTGCTCTGCGGGGAAAACTATCAAACAAGAGAACCGAGTCTGGTTTACGACAGGGGAAGAGGCAGAAAGAGCTGGATACGTCCTTTCCAGCTCATGCCAATAACACTACTATTTGTTATCAAGGTCTTTTCCTCCATGAAACCTTTCGTGTATATCCCTGAGTCCTTTGTTCGTTACGTGAGTATAAATCTGTGTTGTAGCCACATTCTTATGGCCTAAAAGTTCTTGCACACTTCGTAAATCAGCTCCGTGTCCCAAAAGATCGGTGGCATAACTGTGCCTAAGGGTATGTGGCGTAACTTTTTTTGAAATTCCTGCAAGCAATGCGCTTCTTGAAATCATCTTTTGAATTGATCGGGGAGTGAGTCTGTGGTCGTCATCTATATCTTTTCCTCTGTGGTTTATAAATAATGGTTTCTGGACATCTTTTCTGGACGCTAGGTATACACGGAGCCACCCGGACGCGCGAGGAGAAATAAATATGGTTCGTATATGTTTTCCTTTTCCAACTATAGAAAGTTCAAATGTGCGATTTGGGTTCTTGTCTTTAAAAAATGACATCTGGTCGACATTAAGCGCCACTAATTCAGAAATACGCATCCCGGACGAAAAGAGCAGCTCCATAATAGAGCGGTCACGAAGACCAATGGGAGTTTTAATATCGGGAATTTTTAACATTGCTTCCACATCACGAACTTCGAGAAAAGAGATAGTTTCATCTGTTTTTTGTTTGGCTAATTTAACTTTAGAGGAGGAAAGTGTATCAATGTCGCGGTCGGCAAGGAAATCAAGAAGCGCTCGTACCGCTATAAGGTAGTAATTTTGAGATTTCTTGCCTAAGTATTCACCAGAGCGTGTTTTATAACTTCGGGCTAGATAGAGTCGATAATCCCAGATATGGCTTGCTGTCAGCTCACTAGGGGAAAGACTTTCGTTGTTAGTTTTTTTTAACCAATCAATAAATAATTTTAAATACTGCTTATAGTTACGCTGCGTATTGTTTGATAGTCCTTTTTCTATTTCACAGTAATCAAGAAAGGGAAGTATATACTGAGCAATGGGTTCCGTGGGGTTTTTTATATTCATTATTAGAGTATACTACTTCGCACAATATATGTAAAACGAACTTATCCACATATGAATTATTACATCTTTATTCTTTGGGCCGCGTTATCCAGGTCTGTGGGCTTCCCATCGCGGATACGTTCCATATTAGAAATAAATCCTTTCCAAAAAATATTTACCCATACATCATTCCATAAATATAGAGCCGGCTCGGCTAGATATTTGGTCCAAAAGCTTTTGGCGGTGTCTTTAACGTAAGTTACATTTTCTTGGCCCGTGGGACTCTCTACGACAGACCTTATATTAATATTGAAGTAACTAAGGGCGAGAACAATAAGGATACCGACGACTAGAGCCCCCAAGATGCTCATTCCGCCCTCTTTCGTCTTTAAATATTTTTTATTTTTCATAATAAAGATTTACTTGAGCACACTAGCAAAGAATGTCTTGAACCAAATGACAACTTCTGAAATAGTCACACCGAAATATTTCATGATGAGGAGGGCGATGATGATAACGATTATAATTTGGAGAAATCCGCCATCTTTTGTTTCGCTTTTTTTCATATTTATATTTTACCACCAGGCCTTAAACAAGGCAATTTATTTTTTAAACATACTGGCAACCGTCCCAGGTAAATAAGCTAAGACATCCAGGTAGGCATTTATAGGAGCCACAGGGAGCCTATACGTACGCCCATCGCAAGCAGCGCTCGCCTTAGAAGCCATTTTTGCGGCTTGGGCGGCATAGAGAGAGACGTGCAGATGCGGACCCGTAGAATGGCCTGTATTACCGCTATAACCAACGACCGCTCCCCTCTTTACCTTAGTTCCTTCCTTGACTTTAATGAGAGATAAGTGTCCGAATGTACTGGACAACCCATTTTCATATTCAATAAAAACAAATTTTCCGAAAGATGCACCATAACAAGTAAGGTCTGTGTCACCTACGCCCATTATCTTGCCGTCCGCCATAGCCATCACCGGAGTGCCTGTAGCAGCGCGGAAATCCACTCCATTGTGTGTACCTGAGGTATAAAGACGCTTGGAGTCAACGGTTTTACCGAATTGTTGAGTGATAAGTACACTACCAAGTGGCCAACTCAATACTCTGCCGGAAGGCAGTTTGGAAGGGTCAATAATAAATTGCAGTTGCGCTTCGTAATCACGTAATTCTTTTTCAAAGGCATCTCTCTCCACGATTCTATCTTTTAATAATTTTTGGTAATTAGCTTCGTTGTTTTTCGTTTGGGTTAGAAGTTTGCTTTTCTCATTGGCATTTTGCACCACTATTTTCTGTTGGTCGGAAAGCTGGGACTTGAGCGCGGTAAGCTTATTTTTTGCATCCACCGTCACCTTCCTGGTGTCTTCAAGTTCACCCTTTTGTTGTTTTAAACTGATTATGTCTTCTCTGAGCCTTTTCCGGACTGCGACTATGTTATCTATATCATTCCAGACAGCGCTAAAGCCGTCATCAGAGAACATCGTCTCCAATAAATCACTCTGCTCAAACTCATTCACATTTCTAATCTCAAGCGCAATGGAATCTAAATTATTTTTTATGGAACCTTCTTTGTTGCCTATGTTTTTGCTTAAATTTTGTATCTCTAGATTGGTTTTATCAATTTTGTTTTGCGTCACGGAGATATCTGCATTCAATTTTTTCTTGGTTAAATCTAATTCTTTGAGTGAGTTATTTAAGGAATCTTTTTGTTGTACTAAGCCGTCTATTTGCGACTGATAACTGGCGATTTCTTTCTCCAATTTCTCTATAGCAGAGTCCTTTTCGTTTATTTTATTCCTTATTTCTTGCGCAGTTTGAGCAGACGAAAAAACGATGGGAATTATAAGCAAAATCCCTAGCAACAAAAACTTTAAATAAGCTTTGTAATTACAATAAAATTTCATATTTTAAAAACCCTACTATAATAGTATAGCAGAAATCGTAAAATTAGAGCAGGTTGCTTTATTTATTATTTACGGTTATATATCCCGTATGGATAGTCTCCCCTTCGTAGTTTAATTTTATTTTTTGAGTCAATTCTCGCGGAATCTGATAGCCAACTATCTTGTTTAAGAAATTGCCTCGGCCGTTTGTTCCGATATTTACTTTAGCTGGGATTTTCAGGATTGTGCCTTTTTCATCTAAGAATTCAAACTCAACATCGTAAATACCAGGATTTTTGTTCTCAAACCCCACCACGATGCTCATAGAAGGATGCATCGCCGGGAAATTCTGCGCATTGATATTCTCAAAGATACCGATAATGGAAATATTGCCGGTCCCCTGCTCAATCAGAGCGTTTTCGCAAACATGGAAAAAATTTACTTTAAGCATAGATGCAGTATAACACAATATTTGACAACAAACAATGCAACTTAATTAATCACCGTCTTTGTATTAGTATTACTTGTATTGTTAACAGTGCCTATCAACTTTCTTAATAATTCAATGACCTTACTAATTCTTTTTTGGGTTGTAGCTTTTCCCAAGGTCTCAGCAAGCTTAAATGGATCTGGCGACTTTTCTTTACCTGAAAGAGCAACTCTTGTCGGCCATAAAACATTTCCCCTCCCCTCTTCACCAGCATAATTCCATACTACATTTTTTAATGATTCATAAGTCCAATCTTTCTCATCCACCGACCCCAACAAATTAAAAACTTTTTCCAAATATTCCAACGTTTTCAAAAATTTATCAGGACTGTTTTTTAAATCTTTCCAAATAAGCATTTCAAACAAATAAGATGGATCAGAAAACAAATAGGAAAATTCATCCTCCGACGACAATTTAGAAAAACTATCTTCGGTAAAAGTAAATTCTTGATTCTCATTATTATTTTTTACCAAATAAGAATACTTTTCCTCCGACGACAATTTAGAAAAACTATCTATTTTTGTTGAAAAATTATTTAGAATTTTAATTACATTAATAGTTTTTTTATTTTTAAAAATATTTATTATATCAGAAAATTTTACAATATTATCTCGTATAAGCATTAAGTCCCTCTTGGTTTTTTCTACACCATTTTTCAATATATATTCCTTTGGGACCCAATTCATTCCGATTTCTAAATATTTTTCTGGAATAAGTTGTTTTATGTGTTCTTTATTAAACCAATTAAGCTTAATGTCATTCCATTGCGCACCTGAACGTTGGATTTTATTCAAATCAAAAACGGAAATTAATTCTTCCGGGGTATACACTTCTTTTTCTCCACCCGGATTAAAACCGAGAAAAGCAAGATAGTTTATCATTGCCTCGGGCAAATATCCTTCTCTCTTATATTCTAAAATATCTTTTGCTCCGTCGCGTTTGCTCAATTTCTTTTTGCCATCCGGCCCCATTATCGGAGGCGTAGTGGCAAACAGTGGTGGAGTGACTCCGAGCGCTTCGTATAAAGATAAAAATTTAGGAGTGGAAGAAATAAATTCCTGCCCGCGCATCACATGAGTCACTCCCATCTCTATGTCGTCAATGATGTGCGCGAAGTTGTATGTCGGATATCCGTCGCTTTTTATCAAAATAAAATCATCCAATGCTTCCGGTCCGGCGGAAAGTTCGCCCCACACAACATCATTCCATACAGTTCGTTTTAATTCTCCGGTTTTAAATCGTAATGGCATAGTGCCATCCCATTTCGGAGGATTTTCCGGTCTATGGTCTCTGTACAAGAAAGGTTTATTTTCTGTTTCCGCTTTCAAGCGCCATTTTTCAATTTCTTCTTCAGTATACGGGTCGGCATAGGCAAAACCTTTTTCTATTAAAATCTTGGCATATTTTTTATATAATTTTAATCTTTCTGATTGAATATAACTCCTGTTTAATCCAAACCATTTTAAAAACTTCTGAATGTATGCAGAAAGTCCGCCCACGTCCGGACCTTGGTCCCAATTCAGTCCGAGCCATTTTAAAGATTTTTGAATGTGTTCTATGGAACCTCCCACCTCCCGCACTTTATCCGTATCTTCAATTCGGAGTATGAATTGCCCGCCATTTTTCTTAGCCCAAAGCCATGCATAAAGCGCCGTGCGCACTCCTCCCACGTGCATAAACCCCGTCGGGCTGGGCGCAAATCTGGTTACAACTTTATTTTCTGACATAAATAAATATTAGCACAAAATTTTATTTCTCGTGGCTCAAAGCAATATCCACCAATTCTCGGGCGATTTTTTCTGCTGCGCCGGGCTTACTGAAAGCTTTAGCGCTTTGTATCATCCTCTCACAACCCTCCTTGTCTCCCAGGATTCTTTCAATTTCCGAACTCAAAATATTCGCAGTCATATTGGCTTCTTCAATCACACTACAGGCCCCGGCCCTGGCGTAACTGAAGGCATTTTTCCTTTGATGGTCTCCGTTAGTGGTTGTAATGGGAATAATTATTGATGGCACTCCCCACGAAGCTATCTCAGAAATAGTTGACCCTGCCCGAGAAACAATTAGACTAGCCGCTCCAGCAGCCATTTTCTTTACCAATTGATTCAAATAAGAAAGGGGTAAGTATCTTGATTTGTGTTTATCACCCCCAAGTACGACTTCCGCCTGCCCAGAAACAGTTTCAAAATTTTTAATACCGGTCTGATGAATAATTTGATAGTTTTTCGTTAATCTAGGCAACGCATCCAAGATAGTGTTGTTTATAAGCTCCGCGCCCTGTGAACCGCCGATAATGACAATGACAGGCAACGACTCTTCAAATTTGAAATATTCCAGCGCCTCATTGTGTAGGGCGGGATGCTCCACTTCGGACAATATTGGTTGGCCAGTCCAGGCGGTTTTTTCTTTGGGGAAATATTCGGCCGCTTCAGGGAAAGAAATTGCGATTTTTTTCGCGAAGTGTCCCGCCCATTTATTCACCCTGCCTGGGACGGAATCCGATTCGTGGATAATGACAGGAATACGGAGAATCCTGGCAGCGAAAATCACCGGAAAGGAAGCATAACCCCCCTTACTGAAAACAACATCCGGATAGATGGAGAATAATTTAAAAATCGCATTGATGACACCAAAAAAGGTTTTAAAAATATCGGAAAAGTTTTTAAGAGAAAAGTAAGTACGCATCTTCCCGGCGCTTACTTGTTCAAACATTAACTCATTTTCCACGAGCATTTTCTTATCAAAGGGATCATCAGAAACATAGTAGAGCTTAGCCCCCAGGATGTGTTCGTGGTCTATTATTTGGTTGACTTTTTGGGCAACGGCAATGACCGGATAAAAATGCCCCCCTGTACCTCCACCGGTAAAAACTATTTTCATAAATTTTTTTGGAATCTAGATATATTTAATACTACCCCCACCATAGCCAGATATACCATAAGCGACGTACCTCCCTGACTCATAAAGACGAGTGGTACCCCCGTCAATGGGAAGACACCGGTAATAGAGGCTATGTGCATAAATGACTGGACCGTAATAAGTATAACAATTCCCGAAACCAAAAGTCCACTGAAATAATCCGGAGCGCGATTGGCGATGCGGAATCCGCGCAAAAGAAAAAGTATATAAAGAATTATCGTAATGGATGCCCCTACAAAGCCAAGCTCTTCCCCTAGGACCGCAAAAATTGAATCTCCTTGCGGTTCAGGTAGATAGTTGAACTTCTGAACACTTTGACCGAATCCCCTGCCGAAAACCCCACCAGACCCGAGCGCTATGAATGATTGTTGGATTTGATAAGAAGACCCCTGCGCGTCGTGAGCCGGATCAATGAAAGTCTTAACTCGTGCTTGTAGATATGGAGTGAAATACACTAGTGTCCCGAGCAGAAGCACCAACCCGAAGCCAACTCCGAGAAGATATTTGATAGGAACACCGGAAACGAAAAGCATAGAAATACCAGTGATAGTAATCAAGATGAAACTTTTTGTATCCGGCTGTTTAAACAAAATGAGAGCGATAATTGAAATCAAAATGGCGAATGGTAAAATTCCAAATCTGAAATCCTGCACTTTGTTCTTCACCCAAGAAAGCCACGCCGCAAAATAAATCACAAAACCGAATTTTAAAAATTCCACGGGCTGAAATTTGGTAAATCCGAGGTCTATCCACCTCTCCGCCCCCCCGTGACTCCACCCGAGAGCGGGAACGAAAACTGCTGCCGTCAATAAAATTGACCCGAGAAAAATTAAAAAAGAATAATTACGCCAAAATTTGTAATTTATTTTCAAACAAAGATACATACAGACAAGACCGAGACCGAGACCTAAAACTAATTGACTAAAAAGTACAGAATAAAAAGTTTCTTCACTCCTTGCTAAAAGCCCCAGAGAAGCAGAGACGAACATAGCGACACCCAGAAAAAGCAGAAGAGATATAATTACCAGAAAAAATTTATCTACCTTTTTTTCTTTCATCTACTTATTATCGCTAAAATAATACCAACGATAGCAAAGATAACAGAGAGAACCCAATAACGCATTGTCACTTTGTAAGGAGACCAACCAATTGCTTCAAAATGATGATGTAGGGGCGCTATACGGAAAACTCTTTTGTCATTTCTGAACTTTCTTGAAAGCATTTGGATGATGACCGAACCAGAGGTAATAACTAAGGGCAAAGCAACGACGGGAAGAATTAAAACGGAATCAGTGAGAAAGGCGATGGTTGAAAGAGTAATAGTGAGCCCCATAATACCCGTCTCTCCCATATAAAACCTTGCCGGCGGGATATTGAACCATAAAAAGGCCAGCGTCACCCCGGTAATGACTCCCGAGAAAGCCGCTATGTCTATCTGATTATTGGCAAAAGAGATAATAGCGTAAGCGCCGAATATAGAAGCAAGCACACCACCGGAGAGCCCGTCCAAACCATCTATCACTCCACCGGAAAATGTCGCCAGAGCCACTAAAATAAAAAACGGAATGATTAAAATTCCTAAATAAATTTCTCCGCCGAACGGAATGTGGATAGAAGTCATATCCAATTTATCATAAAACCACAAACCTATCAGAAAAGAAATAACTATCACTAAAAATGCCTTCCACTTGCGCCAAGATTTATCATCTCGGGCAAATTTGCCATTTCCATAAATTTGGATCAGGTCATCCCAGAGACCAATCAGAGAGCCGAGGAGAAGAGTGAAGAATGGTATCAGAGTTTGGTTACGGCTCAAGAAATTCATCTTTTCCGTAGTATCAGAAGGAAAGAAAATTGATGCCAAATAAAAAATAAGGGTTGTGAGCAATACCGAAACCCAGATTATTATCCCGCCCACTCGGGGGGTCTTTAGTTCATCTTCTTCGTTGTGAATTTTATGAAAATCAGTAGTGACGGTAGCCTCATTTCTGGAATACTTTCTCCACATCTTATATTTATAGAAAAAGTGCGTGGCAAAAGGGGTAAGAAATAGACCTAAAAAAAAGGCAAAAGCCGTCGGAATGGAAATTTTCACTAAATCTATGAGCATATAGAGATTATAGCATTATTCTTTTTTGATTAAAATGCACTCATATGTTATTGTTCTTGAGTGGAAAAATCAACTTTTAAATTCATATTCCCCCTGGTGGTGTTTTTATTTTCATTGACGCTGATTATTTTGTCTTCCATCTCTTCTGCTTTTGAAAGGCAAAGAGCGGGTGAAATAATCAGTCAGAAGTTGTTGTTGGAAAAACAGATATTGAAAGCAAAGATTGAAGCCGAAGAGAAAATTTATCTAATGGGCAAGTTTGACCCCAGCACAAGAGAAGACTTCGCCCCCGTGCCCGAAGCATACAATGTCAGTGGGTATCAAATGTATTTGAGGACAGAAGCTCTGGACGCTTTTTCTAAAATGCGGGAAGGCGCATTGAAGGATGGGATAAATCTGGCGATAGCTTCGGCTGCCAGAAACTTTGATTATCAAAAAAATCTTTGGAATAATAAATGGAATGCACTTACCATTGACGGAGTGGAAAGATTTAAAAAAATATTGGAATATAGCGCAGTTCCCGGCACGTCTCGTCATCACTGGGGCACCGACATAGACATCAACGCCGCTACACCGGAATATTTCAAGACCCCCAAGGGTGCTTTGGTATACGAATGGCTGAATAAGAATGCTCCCCTCTTCGGCTTTTGCCAGCCGTACAATGCGAAAGGCCCCGACAGACCTACGGGTTACAACGAAGAGAAATGGCACTGGTCTTATTTACCCATTGCTAGAAACTTAACACAAAAATATATAAATCTGATTCAAAAAGAAGACATTAGTGGGTTTTTAGGAGATGAAAATGCGCTCGAGCAAGATTTGATAAACAACTACGTCCTCGGCATCAATCAAGAGTGTCTTTAAAGTCCCTAAAAGGTATCATTTTCTGCGATAGCAGAATTTAGTACCTAATACACCTCCTGCTGATAACACTTTTCGCAGTAGACTATTTCTGGATGTTCGGGTGGATAACCGGTTTTAAATTCTTCACCACATGGTTCATCTCCGTGTATGTGTTTTACTGTATTTTTATAAATTCCAGTAACATCTTTTTCTCCGTTACACATACAATATCTTTTGTACAATTGAATTTTTAATCTGTCACTAATCCTTCTCTCGTACCTACAGTCATAACACATTGTCGGTAAAGGAAGTTTTTCTTTTTTTAAAAAAATCAGTTCATTTTCTAAAATTTTATAGGCTTTTTTACAATTTTCACATTCTATGACTTCTTTTAAAATATTGTCTGTAACATCAAAAATTGAATCTGGTAATTTCCCAACTTTTATAGTTATTTTGTATTCACCATGGGGTATATTTATCCATAAATACCCTTTTTCTTTTGCTTCTTTTTCTGTTAAGGGAAAATGTTGAATTGCAACAGTATTATTATACCCAAGTTGGGAAAATTCTATCGGGAAGAATTCTCCATATTTATAAATGAGTCCTTGTGAATCAACATAAGGCATCTCATCCATATGTTCCTTAATTTTTTTTACCAAATCATAATATTCTTCTTTTGTGTATTGTTTATTTAAAATGCAATACTGCTTTTTCTTAAGTCCAACACAACCAAAACAATCAGACGAGCTAAACATATGCATACAGTACTCAAGGTTTTTACAAGCAGGCCAACAATTTCTGGAAAATTTATTATTATAAGAATTATCACCACATTCCATTGTCTCATAGCCAAGTTCTGTATTTGCTCCCCAATTATTTATGTCATAACAATCTTTACTTTCTGGAACTTGTAAATACTGACAATATCGTAGATTTTCACTTTCTCTAATTAAATAACTATCGTTTACATTTTTACTATGAGTTACATAAGAACCCGTGCAATCTAAGTTCTTTAAACCTTGGTGGTATTTAGCGGGTTGAGTATACCAAAAGGCTCTAGCTTTTTCTCTTGCTTCCTTTAGTCCAGAAATAGTGTCTAGATTTAATTTTTTAATTTCCTTTTTATATTCTTCTTTCGTATATTGTTTATTAAAAATACAATAAGATGCCTTTCTCAAATTTGCACTTCCAAAACAATCATTGCACCCCACACAGCCCCGACAGAACCACAAATTTCTCGATTCCATAGACCTAATAGAAAAATGGCACTGGTAACAATTCTGTAACCAAAAATTTTCGTAAGATCTTTCAGAGTGATTTACATGAGAATTATCTACACAATCTTTACTAAAATCTATAGCGCTACTATACATACAATCTTGTGAATTATTCGAACTAAAACAAAGGTAGCAATTTTTCAAATTAGTAGCATTCGCAGAATATGGACTATTTGACATCATTTTTGCATTCAAACCATACATGGGTATTTGTTTTTCGAGTTCAAAAAATTGTTTCAAAAAAGAACTGGAGAAATCATAATCTTGCCCGTATTCCATGGCATCCCAATCATCCCCAAACCATTCTTCTCTGGTAATAATTTTTTTTCCGCTTTCTTGTGGGTAAGTAGAAAAAATACTTTCCCCCGTAAAAGCATCTTTAACTTTAAAAAGCTTTCTTTCATTTCTGAAAACAAGCCTCCTTTGTGCACGACAAAGCGGACAGAACGTGGGCGAAGGAACCTTTATCTTTTCATAAAAATTAAAATCTTCCGGCTCTATGGTGAAGTCTTGTTTGCAATTTTGACATATTTTATTTTCACTTTTATATTCCATCTCCTTCTCTCTTTTCCGCTTCCATATTTTTTACCGCTACATTTACAGAATTATTTACCTCTTCCCAGTCCGGCAATTCTGCCGTGGATTTCACTCCCATATAAGACAATAATTCAAAGCTTGGATTGTAGATAAAACGTCTGTTGTCTTTCGAGTCTGTGGTTTTTTCTATCAATCCGCGGATGGACAACGCGCGCAGAGTAAAGCTAGAGTTTACCCCTCGGATATAGTCAATCTCGGCTCGACTCACGCCATTTTTATAAAGAATGATGGATAATGTCTCTAAAGCAGCTTTTGAAAGTTCTTTATTTAATTCTTCTTTTTGTAAATTTTCAATAAGCTTGGAAAGCTCCGGCGCGGTGCCTAAAGTAATATCATTATCATTTTCAACAAGCACTATTCCCCTATTCTGCAAATTTTCTTTGAGTTTTTCTATTCCTTCGTTTATTTCTATTTGTCCGACTCCCAAAACTTCTGAGAGTTTTTTTCTAGAAATAGGTTCGCCCTTAAAAAAGAGTATTGCTTCAATTTTCTGTTCTAAATTATTGTTCATTGTTTTTTATAATTACTTCGGTCTTTTCTATTAAAATATCCCCTCCATCATTTTCCTGCATAGCATCTATCATCCCCTGCCTCACAAGTTCTAGCATAGCAAGAAATCCCACAATAACAACCACTTTTTCTTCGCGCGTGGTGATACTACCGTTGTGTCCGTGCAAATCTTTGAAATTCATTTTGAGTGAATTCTGTATCCTTTCGGTCAATTTATCTATCATTTCTTCAATACTTATCACTGTTTTTACTTCCACATTCGGCAAAAATACCTTTTTCGGCATTCCATCAAGCGTATTCCGAGCGAAGGTCATCATAGATTCTCTGGTGATTTGGTCATCCGGCAGAAATACCAAAACGTCGTTCTTTCTCTCTAACGGAGCGAAGATTATTTTCTTACCAAAAGTATTTTTTACTTTTCCGCCGAGTTTTGTGAAAATTTCATACAAACGCAACCTTTCTTCTAAATCACGAATGTCTCCCTCTTCTTCGGAGGTAAGGTCCAAGTTTGGCAAGAGTGATTTTGATTTAATTAAAAGCAGAGTAGAAGCCACCAGAACAAAACTGGAAATTTCGGATGGAGGCAAACCACCCAGTTTATTTATATATTCCAAGTAATCTTCGGTCACTTGCGCAAGCGATACGTCGTTGATAAAGAGCTTCCGCTTTTCCACCAAACTCAAAAGCAGACCGAACGGCCCCTCAAAACCAGATGTTTTTATTTGATAAGTATCCTTCTCCATTTATTTATATTCTTCAATAAACTTATACAGAAGCCTTACTGGAGAGCCTGTGGCGCCCCCTCCCAGGTTTTCACCTGCCATTGCGACCATACGAGGAGCCATGTCTATATGTACCCATCTATAGCCTTTGATGAATTGATGCAGGAAAATCGCTCCGTAGATAGCTCCACCGTAACGAGAATCTTTGTTATGGACGTTAGTAAAGTCTCCGACAGACCCCTTTATTTCATTCTCGTACTCTTCCCACATTGGCAAACGCCAGACATAATCCCCTGTTTTCTCTCCCACCTTTTCAATCATTTCCGCCAGTTTATCATCATCGGTAAAAATAGCCGACGCTCTCTCGCCCAAGGCAACCATAGCCGCGCCGGTCAAAGTCGCCACATCAACCACCACCTCCGGATTATATTTTTGCGCATAAGTCAAAGCATCCGCTAAAATTACACGCCCTTCGGCATCGGTGTTCAACACTTCAATCGTCTGACCGGACATAGAACGAATAACATCCCCGGGTCTGTAACTTTTCCCCGAAGCCATATTCTCTACAGACGGAATGAGCCCGATTATATTTTTCTTTAATTTCATTTTTGCGGCCAGGGCAATAGTATGAATCACGGCTGCTCCTCCCGACATATCCATATTCATTCCAAGCAGACTGTTGCTTGGTTTAAGGTTAATTCCTCCAGTGTCAAAAGTCACACCCTTGCCGACGAGCACCATCGGTCTTCCTCCCTTTTTTCCACCTTCATATTTCATAATTATAAATTTTGATTCTTCTTCCGAGCCCCGCCCGACGGAAGTTATCGCCAACATCTTCTGTTTCTCCATTTCTTTCTCACCCAACACTGTGACCACGACAGGCAGACCCTTCACCGCTTCTTTCGCCTTGGCAGCTAAAATTGAAGGCGTCATATCTCCGCCGGGCATATTGGAAAGCGAACGAGTTTTGTTGACCTCGTCGGCGACAATGTTCCCTTTCAAAATTGCTTTCTGTGTTTCCTTAGATGCCCCTAAAATAAAAATTTCTTTAATGAGGGGGAAGCCTTCTTTTGGCGGAGTCTTATATTTATTAAATTCATAGTTTGCGAAATCAAGCTGAGAGCCGATAATCTCCCCGAGCTCTGTGTCTGTGAGCTTAAAATTCCTAAATTTAAAATCATCAAAGTTGAAAGCTATTTTCTCCACCTTTGCGCTCTTGCCCATTATGACCATCTTGCGCACGAGCAAAAATAGTTTTCTTAAACTCATCTTTTCCGTTTTGTCACATTTCAAATAGAGAGTTTTAACCCCACTCTCTTTTATAACTTCATCCTCATTTTTGGCTCCAACCGAGATAAAAAGAGTCTCTCTTGGTAAGTCTTTTGTGTTGTTCTTAAAAGTTATTTTCATGTTAATTTCGCGCGTCTATTTTAGCTGCTAAAATAAAATCATTTTCTGAAAGTCCGCCTACGGCATGAGTGGAAAGCTCCAATATTACTTTATTATAATTTATTTTTATGTCTGGGTGATGGCCTTCTCCTTCGGCTATTTCGGCTACATTGTTCACAAAATTTATCGCCCCGATGAAATCTTTGAATTTGTATTCTCTGGAAATTTTTGCGCCCAAGCCGGACTCCCGCACATTGGAATTTTGCCCCTCAACCAATGTCCAGTCAACTATTTGTTCCATATATACCACAATTTCTTCGTGATTTAGAGGCTTTGCACCCCCTTCGCATGGAACACATTTTTTGTTTAGTAAGTTATCTTTCATAAAGTCATATTATATACCTGCTATGTCCTCGCGCAATCGGGCTATTTTATAAATCGCAAATACCAGAACAAATGCCGCTATCCACTGAGAAACAGATAAAACTGTGTGGTTAACGACAAAATCCAACAAAATGGCAATAAACGGAAAAGTTAATTCTAAAATGGTGGAAATGTGCACCGGGGTTTTCGCGAGTCCTTTGTAATAAATAAGGAGCGCAACCATACCGGTAGATAAAGCGATAACCAACAAGAAACCAAGTTGCGAAAGAGTCGGAACAATAAAGCCAGCATTGGCACCGGAACCAAACAGTAGCAACACCGGCAAAGAAATTAATACCGTAAACAAAAATCTATAAAAAGTGCTAACTTTGAAATCCACCCCATTAGAGACAGGGGGCCGCTGCGAGCCCTCGCGGTCTCTAACGGGGTCCACTTTTCCTAAAAGCATCTTTGAGAACGTGGTAGACGAGCCCCAAGCAAAGGCTGCGCCGAGAGCGTAAAGAGCTGCGATGATTGTCCCCTCGCCTGTTTGTAAATTTACTACACCATTCGGAAAAGTCACAAAATACGCGGAAACAACTGCAAGTAAAGCCCATTTTATATATCTACTGTCTAATTTTTCTTTCAAAAAAACACGAGCCGAAGAAATGGCGAAGAGGGGCTGGAGTTTCTGTAAAAGAAATACCACTGAAATAGAAATGAAATGCACCTTGCCGAGCGCTGTGGTAAACCAAAGTGTGCCCAACAGACCACTTAAGGCTGACACTAAAACAATAAGCCACCATTCACGTGAGGCAAGTTTGGTCCTAAGTACATAGCGAAGAACGAACGGAGCTAGAATAATCAAACCGATTAAATGCTCAAAGAAAATTATGATTATGGGCGGAAGAGTGTAAAGATGTTGGCGGATGAGCCCGTCGAAGGCCCACAACAACGCCGCAATGATTATCAAGATAGATCCGGTATAATTTTTTAACGCTGTATTTAACATTTGTCTAAATCTTTTTTAATTTGAGAAATTAATTCTTCTTCAGTATCAAACTTTCTATACTCTCTTAAAAATTTATTTATTTTAAAAATTACTTTTTTCCCATAAGCGTCCCCACTGTATCCTAAAAGATGCGCATCTATTTTATTATTTTGGTCAACCGCGATTCCGGCTCGGTATTCTTTATCTTCTAAAATTACTATACCAGCATAAACCCCCGCCGGCAGAATTTCTTCTTTCTCCAGTTCAAGATTTACAGTAGGAAATCCAAGCTTCCCACCATACCCATCGCCCCTCATCACCCTACCAGAAATTATGTGGTTCATTAAAATTAATATCCGTCACTATTCAATTTTTCATCAATTCTGTTCATATCGCGCGGGAACATTGAGGCTTCACGAATATTTTTTAATCCAAGAAGTTGCATAGTTATACGCTCTGCCCCGAAAGCAAAGCCTCCTTCAGGCGGAACTCCGTATTTAAACGCCTCAAGAAACATTTTAACTTTACTTGGGTCCATTTTCCAAAGTTCAACATGTTCTGTAAGTTGTTTGTAGTCGTTAATTCTTCTTCCTCCGGAAAGCCATTCAACCCCCCTACACAAAAGATCCATCCCTTCGTTGTATTCGGGCTCTTCCGGGTTTGGATAAATATAAAATGGTTTCTTTCGGGTTGGGTATCCATAAACGAACACAAAGTCGGAACCTGTTTCTTCTTTGATTATCTCACAAATCTGCCTTTCATCTTCCGGATTTGTATCTTTCTCACCGCGAACATCCCGACCGTATTTTTCAAAAATTTTCTGTTGAATTTCTCGGAGAGATAAAGTCGGCGTCTTGTCTATCATTACCGGCAAGGTTGCGTTTAGTGTTTTCAAGTGCTCGGAATTTTTTGCTTCAACTTGTTTGAGTATGTATCTTACTGTTTCTTCTGCCATATCACGTACATCCATCCATGAATCAATAAATCCCATCTCGGCATCAAGGGAAACTATTTCCGTCAGATGTCTCGTGGTGGAAGACGGTTCGGCACGGAAAACTTTGTTTACAGAAAAACATCTTTCAAAAGCGGACATTACAATTTGTTTGTAAAGCTGAGGTGATTGAGTTAGGTATGCTTTCTTGCCGAAATAATCCACTTGGAAAACTTCTGCTCCGCCTTCCGCGGTGGCCGGAGTGATAGCGGGTGCCTGAAATTCAAAGAACATATTCTTTTTCATAAATTCTCGGAAGGAATCAATCACTGTTTCTTGCACTTTGAATACAGCCTGCACTTTAGGTTGTCTTAAAACAATGGCTCTATTATCAAGCTCCGTGGTCAGCTCAAGGTTGTATCCGTCCAAAGACATATCAAAGGGAAGCGGAAGAGCTTCGCTCAGTATTTCAATATTTAAAATTTCAAGTTCTATTTCTCCGTTTAAAACTCCAGCTTTGATATTTCTTTCCGGTCGCTTGTTTACCAATCCGGTAATTTTTAACACCCACTCAAGTCTTACCTCTTTTGATTTTTCTATAACATCTGTGTGGTTCGGCAAGGCCACCGCTTGCACTTTACCCGTCATGTCGCGCATATCAAAAAATGCCATTTTCCCCTGGTCGCGTCTGACATCTACCCAACCGGCGACAACAACTTCTTTACCAATGTGATCTTTTAAATCTTTAATATAAATACGATTTTTCATAAAAATATTTTAGCATAAATATAAAAAAATGGCGACCGGTCCCATCCAAGGGAACGGCCGCCAGTTGCTCGGATACGCCGAGCGCGTTGCTAGGGGTGTCTTGCTTCACCGAAGTAGTACCTCTCCCGACGACGAAGTTTGGCTGGGGCACACTTCTTCTCGGAGAGTAAGTTTGCGTCTCTGTATACCGACATTCCACAGTCAGGACATTTGAAGGTAGACTTCTTCCTCGGCCCAAGACGCCTTACCTTCTTGTGAGAACCACAGCTGAGAACTCTCCTCTTTCCCATTTTTCTTCCTCCAAAGAACAAAATACCAACCTTGGAAGGTTGGTATTTGAGTTGTAAGTTTTTTAGTAGTTTTTACAGCGCAAATATCAGCCTTCCAAGTTGTGGCTAAAGAAGAAAAACTTAATATATTTGCTTTGCTGTGTATTTTTGTTCACGAGAATAGTATAACCCATAATTTTAAAAAGACAATTTCTAATAAACATTCACCCCAATTTTTTCTCTCACTTCTTCCATTTTTGCTCCTGCGATTTTTTTCGCTTTTTCACCTCCGGCCTTCAGAATGGCTAACGCCCCCGGGATATCTTTCTCAAATTCTTTTCTCTTTTCTCGGAGCGGAGCAATGAATTTCTCTATGTCTTCTACGAGCATTTCCTTCAGCTCTTTATATTTACCTGATTTTTCTTCATAAATTTTCTTTAATTCATCTTCACTGCGGAAAAGTTTATGTATAGCATACACATTTTGTGGTATTCCCCCACTGGAGTCAGTCACTATGCTCATCACGCACTTTTTTATTTCTTCATATTCGGCGAAAAGCGGAATGGTGTTGTTGTAGCTCTTGCTCATCTTTCTGCCGTCTGTGCCAGGAACTATTGCCATATCTTTCAGTATCATCGGCTCTGGCAATTTGAAGATCTGATCTCCCTGTCCATAAACATTATTGAATTTTTCGGCTATATCGCGAGCTATCTCCACGTGTTGCTTTTGGTCAGCTCCTACCGGCACCATATCTGGACCATACATCAGAATATCGGCCGCCATCAGTACAGGATAATTAAAGGTGCCGACATCTATTTCTTTATTCTTAGCTTGCGCATCTTTGAAAGCATGCGCACGCATCAAAAAAGGCATAGTGGTAACAGTATCAAAAATCCAGGCAAGTTCAGTGTGTTCAGAAACATCACTTTGTTTGAAAAAAGTCACTTTCTCTGGATCGAGCCCGATAGCCAAATAATCGAGCAAAATGCTTTTTATGTTTGCATTCATTTCTTTGGGGTTTCTGAGAGAATGCAAAGCATGATAATCAGCTATAAAAACATAGCCTTCGTGTTCATTTTGTAAATCTACAAACTGCTTCATCGCCCCGAAATAATTCCCTATATGGGGTTTCCCAGAAGGTTGAACCCCCGAAAGAAACACTTTGGAAAATACCTTTTTTGACATACTTTAATATTATCATACTTCAATCTTTCAGCACAGGTATTTATTAACATTTTAGTAACACCTTAACCCACTTTCGAGCTTTGATAATTTTTCTATCGTGCTAGAATGACCTCATGATAAAAGCCGGGAAAAATAGTGTAAAGAACAACAATGTACGTATTCCACCGCAAAGCATCCCTTCCGAACAAGCGGTTCTCGGCTCCCTAATGCTCCGCAAAGACGCTATGCACGAGGTGGAAGATATGATAACGTCTGATTCTTTTTATGTGGAAAAGAATAAGAAAATTTTCCAAGCGATGCTTGACCTATCGGTGAAAAACGAACCGATAGATATGCTCTCCCTTTCTACTAAATTAAGTGAACAGAAACTCCTTGAGGCGGTCGGAGGCAACCAGTACCTGGCAGAAATCGTAAACGTAGTCCCCTCTTCCGCCAATGTTAAACACTACGCCGACATTGTACAGAAAAAATATGTTCTCCGAAGTTTGATTGAAGCGGCCGATTATGTTTCCGAACTCGCTTTTGAAGAAGGCGACGATCATATGGACGACATCTTGGATATGGCAGAGAAGAAAATTTTCAGCGTCGTCTCCTCTCCGAAAAATCAGAAATTTGTAAACTTGAAGGATGCCCTGCCCGAGGCTTATGAACGATTGGAAAAGTTGCACGAGAACAAAGGAATGCTCCGCGGACTGCCGACTGGTTTCAAAGATTTAGATACTATGCTTTCCGGCTTACAAAAATCTGACCTAATAATTCTAGCAGCAAGACCAAGTATGGGTAAAACCACTCTCGCACTAGATATGGCGCGTATGGCTGGAGTCATACATGAAAAATCGATTTTGATATTTTCTCTGGAAATGTCTTCTCAGCAACTCGTAGATAGGATGCTCTCAGCAGAGTCACGTGTAAATGCCTGGAATTTGCGTACAGGAAATCTCTCCTCTGATAGAGAATTTTCACAATTACGTGATTCATTGGGTAAACTCGCAAAAGCTAAAATTTACATTGATGATACACCGGGAAATTCAATCGTCCGCATGAAAGCTCTTGCGCGCAGGATAAAAGCGGAAAAAAGTCTTGATTTTATAATCGTTGACTACTTACAGCTTATGACCACCTCTAAAAATTATGATTCTATGGTAAACCAGGTTACAGAAATTTCTAGATCGCTCAAAGCCCTAGCAAAAGAATTAGATGTACCTGTACTTGCCCTATCCCAGCTTAACCGTGCAGTAGAGTCTCGTGGTGGTAAGCCTCGTCTCTCAGACCTCCGAGACTCCGGCTCTATTGAACAAGACGCGGATGTGGTGATGTTCATTCATCGCGAAGATAAAGGTAAAGACGAATCGGAGAAAACAAATATCGCAGAAATTTTGATTGAAAAACACCGCAATGGTCCAGTTGGAAAAGTGGAACTTTACTTTGACGAAAAGACCACAACCTTCTTAAACCTTGAAAAGAGCAACATCAGCGAATTCGCTCCATCAAAGGCTAGTGGTGATTTAGACGAATTCTAAATAATATGGACACCATAGATAAACTGACTGAAATCTTTAAAGAGTTCCCGGGTATCGGAGAAAGACAAGCCAAGCGTTTTGTCTATTTTTTAATGGCTAGAAATCCATCTTACGCGCAAAATCTATCCGAACTTGTTTTGGAATTAAAAAAAGAAGTGACCCAGTGCAAAGAGTGCTTTAGATTTTTTATAATGACAAATAATAAAGAAAAGATTTGTAATATATGTGGGGATAAAAATATTGATTCCTCCACCTTGATGATAGTGGAAAAAGATTCTGATTTAGAGAGTATACAAAAAAGCAGGGTTTATCATGGAAAATATTTTATTTTAGGTGGACTGGTACCTGTCGTTGAAAAAAATACAAAAAGTAGAGTACGTATTGAGGAATTAAAACAAAAAATAAAAACTTCAACCACTGAGGCAAGACCTCAGGGGTTCAAAGAAAACAATTTACAAGAAATAATTTTAGCTTTTAGTATCAGCCCCCAAGGTGATCATACAGACCAATATGTCCGCGAACAATTAAAAGAGCTCACAGAAAAATTAGAAATAAAAATATCTTCTTTGGGTAAAGGCCTCTCCACCGGCACAGAGTTAGAATATTCCGACAACGACACTCTCAAAAACGCGCTAAAAAATAGACAGTAGTTTAAAAACAAAAAACCACCTTTCGGTGGTTTTTAAGAGCTTTTTATTTTATAGAAGTGATTTTTACTTTGAAAAATGGCTGACGGTGGCCGTTGCGTTTCAGGTAGCGGGACTTTTGTTTATACTTTACAACCATAACCTTGCGAGCGCGGCCGATTTCTACGATTTCCGCGTCAACTTTCGCTCCCTTGATATATGGTGTGCCGATAGTCGTGTCTTTACCGTCATCTACAAGTAGAACTTTGTCAAAGGATATTTTATCCCCTTTTTTGTATTCAACTCCTGTGGTCTTTATTTTCTCAACAGAAACAAGGCCTCCCTCGGAGACTTTATATTGCTTTCCGCCCGTTGCTATAACTGCAAATTCCTCTTTCTTCATATTTGTCTATATTATACGATATTTTGCAAAAAGGCAACCCTAGGCTTGGTACAGGCCATAATTTCTGCTATAATTCCACTATGCAATCAAAAACTATAGAGAAGTATTTTTTCTTTGGGCTATTATTTTTAACCTTCGTTTTCACCTTTTTTATTTTTCAGCCCTTTTGGGTCGTGCTTGTATTGGGAGCTTCTTTCTCCATCGTGCTTTATCCGATATATGCGTGGCTGAATAGAAAGCGCTTACCGAGCTGGCTGTCCGCCACTATCACTATTCTCCTCTTTACCATCGTGCTTTGTGGGCCGATTTTAGGCATTGGGGTCATCGTTTTCAACCAAAGCCAAGATGCCTACCTCTCTGTCTTAAACAATGCCGGAAACGCTGGACCATTTATGGACTCTATAGGAAATACTGTAAACAAATTTCTGCCTTCCGGAGTGACTTTTGACATCAATGAGAAGGTGTCTAGTTTTATCTCGTACATTTCAAGCAACGTAGCCAATGTATTCAGTACAGTCGTTTCAGCTTTCTTCTCTTTTATGCTAATGCTGTTCATAATTTTCTATTTTTTGAAAGATGGAGAGAGATGGAAGAGAGCCGTAGTGATATTGTCCCCGCTTTCCGATAAAGATGATGAAAAAATCATTTCAAGATTAACTGTAGCTGTAAACAGCGTGGTAAAGGGATCTCTTTTTATCGCCTTAATCCAGGGTATTTTGATGGGCTTTGGACTTTGGTTCTTTAATGTACCCAACCCCGCTCTTTGGGGTGTGGTGGCCGCCATTTGTTCTTTGATTCCGACTTTCGGCACCGCTTTCGTGTCCGTACCATCCATTATTTTTCTCTTTGTAACTGGAAATATTCCTTCAGCCATTGGCCTTCTGATTTGGGCGGTAATCGTAGTGGGAACAATTGATAATTTCTTGACTCCATTGGTAGTTGGTGGAAAAACAAACATCCCCCCGCTTCTAATTTTGTTTTCAGTTTTGGGGGGAATTTCCCTCTTGGGTCCGGCGGGTATCTTGATGGGACCACTTACTGTCAGCTTGCTCTATACATTAATCTCAATATACAGAAATGAATTCAAGCAAAATCAAATTTTATAATACCCTTACTCGGGAAAAAGAAATCTTTGTTCCAATCAATCCGCCCAACGTTGGGTTCTATTCCTGCGGTCCGACGGTGTACAATTATGCGCACATCGGAAACTTAAGGGCTTACGTCTTTGCTGACATTCTACAAAAAACTTTAGAATATGAAGGATATAAAGTAAATCGGGTAATGAATCTTACGGATGTGGGACACCTTACAAGCGACGCAGATGATGGAGAAGATAAGATGGTAAAAGGTTTGAAACGCGAAGGTAAACCTTACACAATAGAGGGGATGAAGGAACTAGCTGTTTTTTATACTGAAAAATTTATGGAAGATATGGTGGCAATGAATATAAAAAGTCCCAACATTATAGATTATGCAAGTGACAACATTAAGGAAGATGTAGAAATAATTCAAAAACTTTTAGAGAAAGATTTCGCGTACAAAACAAGCGATGGAATTTATTTTGAAATAGCAAAATTTCCAGATTATTGGAAATTATCCGGAAGGAAAACTGGTTCTGAGGAAAATACCGAATCAAGGATTGGAGAAAATAAAGAGAAAAAAAATCAAGCAGACTTTGTGCTTTGGAAATTTGCCGATAAAGACGGTTTAGGTTATGAAACAAAACTCGGCAAAGGATTCCCTGGTTGGCATATAGAATGCTCAGCGATGAGTATAAAATATTTAGGTGAACAGTTTGATATTCACACCGGAGGCATTGATCATATCCCGGTACACCATACAAATGAAATTGCTCAATCAGAATGTGCTACCGGCAAAAAACCATTCGTGCGTATCTGGATGCATAATGAACATATTGATATGGGTGGGGCAAAAATGGCAAAATCAGGAGATGAATTCATAACCTTACGCACCTTAATAGAAAAAGGCATTAATCCCCTGGCCTATCGTTTTTGGCTTTTAATGGGCCACTATAGGACTAAAATGAACTTTAACTATGAGGCACTAGAAGGGGCAGAAACAGCCTTAAAACGCCTTTATGGGCTTTATTTAGGCTTAGGAAACGACACTGGACAAGCGCACCAGGAATACCAAAATAAGTTCAAAGAATACATGGAAGACGACCTGGATACCCCCCGAGCCCTTTCCCTTCTCTGGGATGTCGTCAAAGACGAAAATATGTCAGATGCCGACAAAAAAGCGACAATCTTGGACTTTGATAAAATACTAGGACTCGGTTTTGAAAACTTGAAAGAAGAAATAATCCCCACAGAAATTTTAAAACTAAAAGATGAACGCGAAGAAGCTCGTAAAAATAAAGATTTCCAAAAGTCCGATGAATTGCGAGATAAAATAAATTCCTTGGGCTATGAAGTGAAAGATACTTCGGAGGGGCAAAAGATTAATAAAATTTAAATTTTATTCGGGTTCTTGTTGAGTGATACAGTGAAGAGCTCCTCCTCCATATATAAGATCCGTACAATCTATTCCGACAACTTCCCTGTCGGGGAAACAAGATTTTATTATTGAAATAGCTTTTTCATCATTTTCATCATTAAATAGAGAAACTAAAACTGTTCTGTTGCCAATATAGAAATTCGCGTAAGAAACCGGAGCCTTTTTGTCATCATCGTACTTCATGTGAGGCATCGGCAGTTTAATTATTTCAAATTTATTTCCGTTTTGATCAGTGGACTCTTCTAGAATTTCCAAATTTTCTTTCAGCCTTTCGTAATTTTCATCTGTTATATTTTCTTCATACGCAAGCAAAATTTTATTCGGATTTATAAATCGCGCCACTTCGTCTACATGCCCGTCCGTATGGTCATTAAAGATTCCCTTCTTGAGCCAAATTACCCTTTTGGCGCCTAAACTATTTTTAAGAATTTCTTCTGTTTCAATTTTTGACTTGTCTTTATTACGATTAAGCGCCAAGCATTCTTCTGTGGTCAAAACAACACCTTGCCCATTACTGTCTATTGCTCCGCCCTCCATAGCAATATCTATATCTATTTTTTCACCAGAAACTTCTTTTTTTAAATTATTAAAAACCTCATTATCCGGGAAAAGTTCTGGGAACTTGCCGCCATATCCATCATAATTCCATTTTATCCATTTTAAATTTCCCGCATTTTTTATGAAGGTCGGACCATAGTCTCGTATCCACACATCCACATATTCCGTTTGGTAAAAAACGATTTTAGAAACATCAACATTACTATTACGTAATATATTACGTACTTCGTCTTCTATGTTCTGGTTTAGAACCAGGATCTTTATTATCTCGTCCTTATGAAGCGCAAGAATTATTTTTAAATATACGCCTTTTACTTTTTCCATTTTGCCTTGGAAAAAGTCGTCATCATTTGGCCACGCGAGCCAGGTCGCCTTGTGTTGTTCCCATTCTCCCGGCATCATAAAAGTTTTTTATAGGTATCTGTACGACGATTTCTCATAAAACCCCATTCTTCTTCAATGACTTTGTTGTTAGATAAATCAACTTTAGAAATTAGAACTTCATCCTTCAATTTTCCCGCTTTTTTAATTATTTTACCGAAAGCATCGCAAATAAAAGATTGCCCCCAGAAATTCAATTTATCTTCTTTACCTACGCGGTTTACAGCCACGACGTATAGACTATTAGCAACAGCATGCCCACGCATAATCGTCTCCCAAGCATTATGCCAGTCCCCTTCTTTTTGTTTTTCTCCGACAATAGTTCCTATTGCGGTCGGATAAAAGACGACGTCCGCTCCGGCAAGCTTTACTGCACGAGCCGCCTCGGGGAACCATTGGTCATAACATATCAAAACAGCAAATGTACCATATTTTGTTTTATATATTTTATATCCACCATTACCATCTTCAAAATAATTTTTCTCGTAAAAAAGAGGGTCTTGCGGGATATGAATCTTTCTGTAAGTCGGCATTAGTTTCCCATCAGTATTTATCACCACTGCAGAGTTATGAAAATGCCCTGTTTCATCTTTTTCAAAAATTGGCACAATAATCACTGCCTTATATTTTTTGGCGATTACAGAAAAAACCCTCGTAGACTCGCCTGGGATTGTTTCTGAAAAATCACCTTTCTTCGCATTCTTATACTGCGGAAAATATATGGTCCTATAGAGTTCTTGCAGACAAATAACCTGGGCGCCCTTCTTTGCAGCCTGTTCCACCAACTTTGCTGTTTTTACCAAGTTAGCTTTCAAATCGGGCGAAACAGAATTCTGAATCGCAGCAATTGTAACAAATTTGTTTTTCGTTTTATTGGTCATTTCTGAAATATAGCATATTTAATATCTTCTTGCGATAGATACATAATATTATTGCTAAGTTTACAAATATAAAATAAAAACTGAAAGAGTAAATAGTAAAAATCCAATCTTTTATTATTAACAATCCAAGAATATTACTTATGACGCCCGGCAAATATACTACAGCTGTTTCAGTATCTGGAAAATTCCAAGACTTTACCAATGTGGGGATTGCCGCGAATCCATCACCTAAAATCGCAAACATAATAGATATACCCAAATTGTGAGTAAAAATATAAAGAATTAAAGCAATGAGTGCAAATATTCCACAAAAAACATCGAGCTTGGTAATTTTCCAATATGCTTTTTTATTAAAAATAGACACAATTATGACAATCAATGGACCAAAGCCAGCCAAAAAAACTGGAATCACCGAAAGCCCAGCTCCCGCCTTAAGTTGAAAAAATACACCAATAAAAGGCCCCAACATCCAAAGAAACCAAGACACAAGATTAGGCTTAGTTTTTCCCCTAAAGATGTCTTTAAACATCACCAAATAACCTATTAAGCTTATGATGACCGTAATATAAATTATTTTTTCAGGTAACATGATGTTTTATTACAGGTATCCGATACCTGTAACCTTATATCCCCTCTTTTTTGAGCTGTTCTAGAAGCTCGCGGGCTTTTGGGGAAATTTTGTGGGTAAATTTTACATTTACTCTTATAAGCAAATCTCCCGGTTTACCATTTTTAATTTCTTCACCATACCCGGTCATTTTAAGAGTCTGACCATTTTGAATTCCGGCGGGAATTTTGATTGTTATTTCTTTATGTCCGCCCAATATCATTTTTTTCTCCACTCCTAAAATAGAATCTACCATGGAAATATTTATTTCCGTTTGCATATTTCGTCCACGAGGTGTTCGTGTCGTTCGAAAGCCACCCATTCCCCCGCCGAAGAAATCACTAAAAATATCATTGAGATTCCCAAAGTCAAATTCCGCTCCACCATTTTGAAACCCACTAAAATCAAATCCTTCAAAGCCACCAAAGCCTCGCCCGTACCCACCTTGCTGTTGACCCATATTTTCAAAGCCGGCGCCGTATTGGTCGTATTTAGAACGTTTGGCGTCGTCAGAGAGCACTTGATAAGCTTCGTTTACTTGTTTAAATGTGGCTTCATTGCCTCCCTTTTTATCAGGATGATGCTTGTGCGCTAACTTATAAAAAGCCTTCTTAATTTCTTCTTTAGAAGCACCTTTATTTACACCTAATATATTGTAATAATCTTTTTGCATATTAATTTAACTAATGCCTAGGGCCTAGTTTCCTAGAGCCTGTATCTTTTATATCATGGGTTCGGCTTCTTGTGAAGTTTTCTTTTTTGGATCTTTTTCTTCTATTTCCTCTGCCTTATTTTCATCACCCTCTTCATTTCCTCCTTCTTTTTCTTCAGGTTCAATCTTGCGACCAAGCCTCTTTGCCCTTCCTTCTATTATTGCCTTTTCTTCCGCGCTTCTTATTATTGTCGCTTCTTCTTCGGCAATAAGCTTCGCGGCATCATCTTTCGGTATTGAATATTTCCTGCGGGAGGCTTCTATAATCTCATCTCTATATGAAGGATGAGTCGGTGGAAGCACCCGCAAAGTTTCAGCTGAAAATGGGTCATAAGATTCTCCATCAATGGTCATTTTGACGAAAAATTCGGTCACTGCCAGGTTAATCATATCTTTCACGTCAAAGACCGGCGCGAATTCCGGTTTCATTTTTACCGCATCTTCACCCCCAATACGGAAAGTGATAACGCTTCCGCAGTTACCAAGCACGGCCTGGTGAACTTTCGGTAAAATCTGCCCGACGTACTGATGAGCAATGGTCAAGTTCAAAGCATACTTTCTGGCCTCCGATAAAATATTTTCAAAGGTTTGGGTAACGACATTTTGGAACTCATCTACGTACAAATAAAAGTCTTTGCGGTCTTTCTCCGGTATAGCGGCGCGCTCCATTCCCGCTTGTTTTATCTTTGTTAAAAACATTGACCCCAAGAAAGAGGAGTTCTCCTCTCCGAGACGACCCTTGGACAGATTTATTAAAATAATTTTCTGCTGATTCATCAACTCACTGATGTCTATTTTGTTTTGTTTTTGCCCGAAGATATTTCGGAGCAACGGATCGGAGAGAAATTGCCCCAGCTTGTTTACGAGCGGGATGATAGCGTCCGTATCAAATTTCTCGGACCAGTCGGCGAACTCAATAGCGAAGAATCTTTTCACCATATCATCCGTGATGTATTCCACAACCTTCTGCCTATAATTTCTGTCCGTCAACATTGAAATCATTCCGCGCATCGTGGCATGCGGATAGTCCAGAAGCGCCAGACAAGTAAAGCGAAAAACGTGCTCCAAACGAGGAGTCCAATTCGCCCCGAACTGCTTTTGGAAAACTTCTATCAAGCCTTGAGTCAATTGGAATTTAAACAACGGGTCAACATTAGCCAGTGGATTGAAAGAAGCCGGATAGTCCAAATCCGTAGGGTCAATAATACAGACATCCTCAATGCGCTCTTTCGGGATGAATTTTAAAATTGCTTCTATCTCATCGCCGTGCGGGTCAATCAGACAAATTCCGTGACCATAAGATATATCTTGACGCATAAAAAGTTCAAGCAGTTTGCTTTTCCCTACGCCGGACTTCCCGATGATGTATAAATGCCTTCGGCGGTCTATGCGCTTAATGCCGAAAACAAACTTTTTCTCCTCCAATGAAGCCACATAATTCGTCCGTCCAATGAAAGAAACCTCTTCGGGCTTCACCTTACCGAATACAGGCAATTCTGGCGGTGGCGGAGCGTATTTGATTATTTGTACTCGATTCGGTTTAGGCATATATTGGATATTTTAGCACAAAATTTAGTAAACTTCCTGCTGATAACACTTTTCACAATACAGAATGAAATTTGACCTGGGGTCAAAAATAGAATTTATAGCTTTACCGCATTTAACACAAGTAGTCTCATATTTCTTCCCTATATGAATTAGTTGAAACAGTGTTTCCATACGATAAGATGGGTGTAGAGTCGGTAATGGTAATTTCATTCTTCTATAAAATTCCAATTCTGAACTGACAATCCTAAACGGACGCCCCGTGACTTCACAACATATAGCCTTCTTTAATATCTCATCAGTTGCTTCCGTAATGGTCTCTGGCAATTCATTCACTGTTAATTTTTCAGTGTCACCAACATTGGTTTCAGATTCTTTGGCAACATAACCACCCAATTTTATTATCTCAGCATTGTTTAAAGGATAAGCGATTTGCGCCATGGAAAAATTATAGGCCTGTGCGGAAAATTCAAGACCGAGCGGATCTTCATATTCCCCCTTTTTTATCATTTCAAATTTTATTTTATCGACAATCTCAAAATATTCTTCGGGTTGATATTGTACATTTAAAATACAATATGATTTGTCCTGTAACCCAAAACACATAAAACAATTTGTAAGATTCTTGGAATTAAACACAAACTCACAATCAACACAAAATTTAGAAGATACAGAAAACCTTACCCCGCTCGATTGTGAGCCAATATTTATAGTTCCATAAAGTTTACTGGAATTTCCTCCGGAAAAAAGAAAATCCATAGAATCTTTGTGAGACATAGCTCCGTCTGCGTGCCTTATATGTTCACTATTGTCTGAGTCCCCAATGTCAAACACATTGCGACTGCGCATTATATGAACACCCACTGCGTTTTCTGATCCGACATTATGGGAAGCATTCATTGGCAAACTAGCGACAACATTCCAAAATTTTTCTTTATAAAGCGCTAGCGATTTTATTGATATGGGATTTATGGATTCAATAAAAGTTTCGTAGTCTTCTTTTGATAATTGTTCATTCCAAACACAGTATTTTTTGTTGCGTAGATTGATACATCCGAAACAGCTATCACAATTTTTACAATCAAAAAGAAGAAAACTATCCGTGCAATTATTAGAAAAATAAATAAAGGAAGATTTATAAATATGATCTGAAGATAAACCCCCGTACAACAACTCAGAATCTTCTATATCATTAGAATCCATAATGCTCCTGCTTCTGTTTACCATGCTGGAATACCAGACGTCCTCCGCTTTATAACAAGCCATCGCGTAATAACAATTTTTGTTGTCTTTTCCCCCGTTTGAATAGTCACTATTTATACTTGAAAGACCACGATTTAAAAAAGAGGGCATTGGAAACTTTTTACGTAAATTAAAAAGTGTTTCCATGGGGTCCATTCCTTCCTCATACTTAACTCCAAAAGAAAATGGGTCAAATTCATCAGAAATAAAATATAAATAATCATATACGGGGAAAGGGCATTCTTCGGGCAAAATAGAAATCATACTTTCATTATGATTTGGCGCCTTACAAGGTATTTTAAAAAGACGAATCATATTCATATGAACAAGACGCCTCATCCGTCTACAAGTTGGGCAATAATTTGGAGTCGGCACACGAAGCATCTTTAAAAAAGTAATATCTTCTTCTGTTATTTCAAATTTTCCTTCACAATATGAGTGCTCCCCTTTCCACTTACAAGTACGCTCGTGTGGAACGAGATTTTCTAAAATTTCATTAATCAAGGCGTCAGTTTTTGGTGTTTTAACTTCCATTTATTCTAAAATTTTCTTCAATACATCTTCTGGCACTTCCCTCGGCTGTAGCCCGTCTACGGGCGAAGCTTTTGCTTTATTTTGAGAAGTTTCTTCCCCTCCTTGTGAAGGAGGGGTGGCTTTAGCCGGGGTGGTAGTTTTTTCTGCAATCAAATCTTTCAATTTATTCATATCTTCAGCAGTAGCTGCTCGATCCCCGCTGGAATGAATAGGTTTTTTAATCTCCCTCGGCTGTAGACCTATGGGCGAAGCTTCTTTGTTTTTTAAAGAATCCAAGGAGACAGGGGCCGAGATCGGTGTCGAGACTGGTTTTACTTCGGGACTTACCTGTCTGTCCGGTAGAGATTTGTTCAGAACCTCTTTGAGTGCTAAATTCTCTTTTGTTTTATTTTCGCTCGTGTGAATAGGTTTGGTAAATACTTTTTTAATAGCTCCGAAAACACTTGGTTTACTTGCCGGAATAGGTGGCTTTTGTATTGGAGGAACAGTCTTGCCCACTTCCGCAAAATCACTCGCTCCTCTTTCGGGAGACCTGTTTTCTTCTTCCACTTTCCCTCTGTCTTTTTGTTCAAATTCTATCCCGAGGTCTGCCAGAGGTTTATAAAATTTGGATTCATCATAGGCTATCTGGTCCTTTCCTTTTTTCTCCACTTTTACTTCTCCGGATTTTATTTTAGCGATGCATTCTTTACAATACGCCGGCCTGCCCGGTTCCGGCTTGAAAGGCACAGTCTTCTCCAGTCCGCAAAGCGAACAAATAATCGGGAATTTTTCCAGGTTTCCTCCACCCCCAGAAGAAGAGTACTCACTACCCCCCAAGGACATTTCGCTCCACTCATTGATTTCCCTCTCTACAACTCCCCTCGGTCTGCAATAAAGTTCTCGAGAAATCTTTATGACTTCCTCTTCTATTTTTCTATCACCAGACTTTACCATTTGTGGAAGCGTCTTTGCGGAAAATGGTCTAGAAGTAACACCATCTATCATCAATTTCATATAAACTTTATAGTTCGGCAAGTTGACTATGTCTTGCGGAGTAAATTCCGGGTCAAATTCTTTTTCCAAGAAATCCGCGTCATCGGAGCCGACTCGGAAAACTATCATCGTTCCGACGTTGCCGAAAACAGCGTCACGCACGGCAGAGCTCTTGTCCACCACCAGCTGGGCGGTGTATTGGTGCGCCACAGTGAGATTCAATCTGTATTTACGAGCCTCGGACAGAATCCCGGCGAAAGCATCCGTCACGAAATTTTGGAATTCGTCCACATAGAGATAGAAGTCTCTTCGGTGATCTTCTGGAATACGCACACGCTCCATCGCAGCAAGCTGAATTTTCGTAATAATCATTCCCCCCAAGAGCCCCGAGTTGTCTTCTCCGATGCGCCCTTTAGAAACATTCACCAAGAAAATTTTCCCGTCGTTCATCATATCAAAAATATTGATGGTACTCTTAGATTGACCAACGACATTTCGGATGATAGAGGTGGAGAGAAATTGTCCGACTTTGTTTTGAATCGGGGCGATGGCTTCGTTTCGGAATTTATCCTGCCAAGCCTCATATTCGTGAACCCAGAAGGCCTTGATAACGGGATCTTTCAAATTAGAAATTATTTTCTGACGATAATCTTTGTCCACTAGCATTCTCGGAATTCCGAGAAGCGTGGTGCCGGGAGTATCAAGCAACGCAAGGATGGTGTTGTTTAAAATATATTCCATGCGGGCGCTCCAAGCGTTCGCCCAGATTTTCGTAAAGATGCCCATCAGTCCTGACGCCACGAGATGTTTGTATTGCGGGTCCACGAGCTCCAGCACATTGAAACCAATATGGTAATCAGCATCGGCGGGATTGAAATAAATCACATCTTTCATTCGGTGTGGAGGAATGGCGGACAAGACAGCTTCCACGTTTTCTCCGTGCGGGTCAACCATACAGACCCCTTCGCCGTTCTGGATGTTCTGAATAATCATATTGAACATCAGCACAGATTTACCGGTACCAGACTTTCCGAGAATATAAACATGTTGGCGCCTGTCTTTACGCTTGATGCCAAAAAGCTGGTTCTTGTCTCTATAGGTAGTGAGTCCAAGATAAGTAATGTCTTTATTTACGGGTATTTCTGGAAGTTCCATACGGATAAATTATACCAGAGAATTATTAAACTAAAAAGCCCTATTTAGGGCTTTTTAGTGAAAAACTAGGCTTTTGGTTCTTCTCCTTCTTTTTTAATTTCTGCTTCTTTTACTTCTTCGTTTTGTTCTTCCGGAGTAGAAGCTGGAGGGGTTTCGGCACCGGCTTTGTTTAGAGCCTCACCAATCTTGGACATTTCAGAAGAAAGCTCTTCGGTCGCCTTTTTGATTGCTTCCCCGTCAGTGCCGTCTTTTACGCCACGAAGCGCGGTTATTTTCGCATTTACGCTATCTTTCAATTCCGCCGGAATTTTCGCTTCATTGTCTTTCAACGCTTTTTCCGCGGTATAAATAATCATTTCAGCGGTGTTTTTCACATCCACCACTTCTTTTTTCTTCTTGTCTTCTTCCGCATGCAGTTCGGCATCCGCTTGCATTTTCTTTATATCTTCTTCTTTCAATCCTGAACTTGCTTCAATCCTGATGGACTGAGTCTTGCCGGAAGCCTTATCTTTTGCTGTCACGTTCAAGATACCATTAACGTCCACATCAAAGGCAACCTCAATCTGTGGCATCCCGCGAGGAGCTGGTGGAACACCGTCCAGAATAAATCGTCCGAGCGATTTGTTATCGGATGCCATCGGACGCTCTCCTTGCACGATATGGATTTCCACAGAAGTTTGATTGTCCGCAGCGGTAGAAAATACTTGGGATTTATTTGATGGAATAGTGGTATTGCGTTCAATTAATTTTGTTGCTACTCCTCCCAACGTCTCAATACCGAGAGATAGAGGAATAACGTCCAGGAGGAGAACATCACGCACATCTCCTTGAAGAACTCCAGCCTGCACGGCAGCACCGAGAGCTACAACTTCATCTGGGTTAATGGAGAGGTTTGGAGTCTTGCCGAAGACTTTTTTCACTTCCTCAACAATTTTCGGCATTCTGGTTTGTCCTCCGACCATTATTATTTCATTCATATCTTCCATCTTGAAACCGGAAGCAGCCATGGCGCGTTTGGTGATTTCAATAGAACGGGTGATGTATTCGTCAGCAATTGATTCCAATTGAGCGCGAGTCATTTTAAGGAGTAAGTGCTGAGGACCCTCTGTGGTAGAAGTAATGAAAGGAATATTGATTTCACTTTCAACAGCGGTAGAAAGCTCTATCTTTGCTTTTTCTGCCGCCTCATCCAAGCGTTGCAAGGCAAGCTTATCTCCACGCACATCCACGCCGGAAGTTTTCTTGAATTCTTCAGCTATCCAATTAATAATCTTGTGGTCAATATCACGTCCACCCAGGTGGCTGTCGCCATCGGTAGACTTCACTTCTATGACATCATCACCTATTTCAAGCACAGACACGTCAAAGGTTCCGCCACCGAAATCGTAAACCACAATTTTTTCATTTTTCTTTTTATTAAATCCATAAGCAAGCGCCGCAGCCGTCGGTTCATTGATGATACGCTTCACATCCAGCCCGGCAATTTGTCCCGCATCCTTTGTGGCTTTTCTTTGCGCATCGTTGAAATACGCCGGCACGGTGATCACCGCTTCAGTAATTTTTTCCCCGAGCTTGGCTTCCACGTCTGATTTTATTTTTGACAGAATCATCGCGGAAATTTCTTCCGGACGCATCCACTTGTCTCCGATTTTTATCTCTACTCCACCGTTAGTAGATTTTTGTATTTTAAAAGAAGCATTCTTTAAATCTTTTTGCACTTCCGGGTCGTCAAAATTGTGCCCCATAAAACGCTTGATGCCATAAACGGTATTTTCGGGATTTGTCACCGCTTGTCTCTTGCCTAGAAGACCGACGATTCTATCGCCATTTTTCGCCACAGCTACGACTGAAGGAGTCGTACGATTACCTTCTACGTTCTCTACAATTTTCGGAGCACCACCTTCAATTATAGCTACTGCCGAATTTGTCGTACCTAAATCTATACCTATTATTTTACTCATATGATTTATGATTATTTTATAATTTAACTTATATTTCGCGACCACTAATTATTTGTATAAAAGTAGTATATATGATAATATATATCTATGTCAAGCAAATCCAAATATTCTAATAAAATACTGAAAATATTAGGAGACAAACCGGCTATTCCACTTGAATCTTTTAAAGATGAGAGCGACTCCAGGGCTTCTTATGCCATAACTCGTTCTATAAAAAATCTCATAGATTCTGGATGCGCTGAAATGTTCAATTCTTCCAGTCGAAAATTCGTACGCATCACCAAAGAAGGAAAATCCAAACTAAATGCTTTACGTCTTGAAGGCGAAGATGCTTTAGTCCCCACTTCTTGGGATGGACTTTGGAGAATTATTCTCCTGGACCTTCCGGAGAATAGAAAAAGCGAACGCGAAAGTCTGCGCTACCTTCTGAAAAAAGCCGGCTTCGTGTGTCTGAAAAATTCTGCTTGGATTTCTCCCTTTCCTTTTGAAAATTTATTTATGAATATAAAAAAGGATTTGGGCCTCACCACCGAGATGATGATTATCGTCACGGAATTCATAGACGACGAAACCAAGAAAGTTTTGTTTGAAACTTTCGGAAAATAAAAAAACGAAAACCGCTAGGAAATATTTTGCGTCATCCATTCTTTATAGGACCTGTTAATCCTGCGAATATCCACGCCGGCAATCATAGGAGTGGAGTAGCTATGATGTTTGGAAATCAAGTCATTTACATCTTCCAGTTTGGATTCAAAAGTAACGATAACTATCATCACCTCCTCAGTTGCCTTCAGCTCCCCCTCCCACTTATACATGGACTTGATTGGCCAAGAATGCACGCACGCGCCCATTTTATTATCAATAATGAGTTTCCCCAGCGTTTCCGCTTCTTTTACGGTGGCACAAGTTGTGTGAATGAATACCATAAAAATAGAGATGTTACCTAAATCACAATAGTCCGACCTTTGCTTATATTATATTCCTCTTCCCATACCCCGGGAGTACGGGTGTGGATAACTAATATATTTCCTGCTGATAACACCTCTCACAATAGATTATTTCGGGTCTGTCTGAAGCATAAGGAGTCTCAAACTCATTAGAGCAACCCTTTTTCATACACTGACGTTTGTAGAGCCTGGGCAGAGGTACCTGCATAAAACGCTCTCCGTATCTACAATTTGCGCATTTATCAGGTATGGGGATATTGTGTTTTTTATAAAATTTAAATTCGGTTTCAGTGATGCGAAAAGCAACACTGCACTGATGATCACATTTGCCTTTATGAGCGCATCCCAAAACTTCTTTCAGGATACCTTCGTCTACTTCATCTATATTATCCTTTATGTTTTCGGCTTGAATTGTAATTTCAAAATTTTTTACTTCCGGAACACACCAAGAATAACCGTTTTTTTCTACTTCCTCTTTAGAGAGAGGAAAGAATTCCTGGGAAAGGGTTTCATTATAAGCCCAGGGAGAAAGCTCAATTGGAAAAAATTCTCCATATCTATAAACTCTGCCCGCTTTGTCTATAAATGGCGCATCATCCATTTGTTTTATAATTTGCTCTCGTAGTATCTCAAATTCTTCTTTTGAATAAACTTTGTTTAAAATTACATTTTCTTGATTTTTCATCCCAACACATCCAAAAAGATTTTTCGATGACATGCAAGAATCCGTGTAGTCTACGTCTCTGACTTGATCTATTGGAGAATAAGAAAATTTAACATTATAATCATTCCTGGCTCCTGTGTTACATTCATATAAAAGTTCAGTATTGATTCCCCCATGGTCAGAGTCAAAACAATCTTTTGCTTTTAAAAAGCGATGGCAGTATTTTAAATTTTCGGCATCATAAACACTAAAACATTTTTTACAATTTTTGGTGTTTGTAAGTTCATTTCCCGTAGAGTTGTTAGATTGGGTGATATCCGCATAGCGATAAATTGTGTTTGCACGCAGAGTTTGGAATTCATCTATAAGATTACTTCGTATAATTTTACTGCCAAGATTAAGCTTCTCTATTTCTTTTAAATAGCCCTCCTTTGTGTATCTCTTGTTCCTTACATAAAATTGCTTGTTGCGTAAATTGGAAGACATAAAACAATTACTGCAATTGGTACAATCAATCAAATAACAACAATCAACACAGTTTCGGGATAAAAAAAGATACTGTGAATTGTAATTTCTGTCGCTGTCTATGTTTTCATAGCATTCATGAGAATTTTTGAGATTATAACTATCAAAAACATTAAAGGAATTATCAATAGTTTTAGAGTAAAAAACATTTTCTGAACCAAGTATTGAAGCTGAAAGATAAACATTTTTTGACTCCCGTACTAAGTTTGAATATGGACAATTAATTGCATCTCTATGCCAAATAGCGAAACGTGGTACTAGATCCATTAGTTCCTTATACTGTTCAAAAAATGTTTTATTAAAATCGTATTCTCTGCCGAAAGATGTCGCATCCCATCCGTCTCCATACCAGCACTCCCGACAATACACCGGAAAGGGCACGGATTCACGATACATAGCAATAATATTTTTCTGACATAAATCACATTTTCTTTTAAAAAGAGTTCTTTCGTTGCGCCAGACCATTCTTCTTTGAAATCTACACTCAGGACAAAAAGTAGGTGGGGGGACTTTTATTTTTTCGTAAAAATTAAAATCATCCGGCTCTATCGTAAAGTCTTGTTTGCAATTCTGGCAGTTTTTTGTTTCTTGTTTATACTCCATAATTTTAATTTACATATTTACGCTATCGCTGATATATGTATTAGGCAATATTTTGTTTATAGCATTCCTCACAGGCTATTTTTTGATAATGCCATTCCGGTAAATAATACGCCTCAATATCCTTTTGACAATAAAAACATTTATATGGATAACTTTTTGATACTACCATCTTGCGCGCGGGTTCTAACATTCTCCTGTCAAAATGTTCGCGTGGCAAAGCAAAATTATTGTTTTTATGAAATTCAAATTCTGATTGTGAGATATTAAATCTATAATGAGTTTGTGGGCAAATCAAGGCCTGATTACAAATACCCAAATCAGTGTCCTTAATTGCATCGGGGAGTTCTAGAGATGAAATTCCATCTTCAGAAGAAAAATCCTCTTCGGACCAATAGCCACCTTCCCTCAATATTTCTTCTTTAGTTGTTTGGGGAAAATAAAGTATACTTGCCGAAAAATTATAGTCGCAAATACCCATAGAATATGGAAAAAATTCTCCATATTCTTCCCCCATATCTAAAACAATTTTTGCTTTCAATTTTTCATATTCTTCTTTTGTGTATTGTTTGTTTAAAATACAATATTTCTTTTTTCTTAAACCAACACACCCAAAACAATATTCTACCTCAAGACAGTTATCTATATACTCAGAATACCTACCCACAGAATGCGCGGAGTGTTTTATTTGGTAACCACCATCGACAGTTCCGTTATTGCCAGAATTTTCAGTATTCCAGGTAAAAGCTTGATCAATAGAATCTTTAGAGTTTAAACCCCTTATACAATTCTGACAATTTTGCGAATTTTCCCAGGAAAAAACATTTATGCATTTGTCGCAATTAGTCATATAATTCCCTGTAGAATTAGTAGTTTTAATATTAAAATTTTCTCGATGAACTGCTTCATTTTTTAAAATTCTTTTAAATTCTTCCTTTAATATAACTATATTTTTGTATGAACCAAAATTAAACTTTGCCAGTTCTTTTTCATACTCTTCTTTAGTATATTGCACATTTCTTATACAATAACGTTTATTCCTAAGATTCCAGCTCATAGTACAATTTTGGCAATTGCGACAATCAAAAAGAAAGTTAGAATCAACACAATCTTTGGAATTTTCGGAAAAATTTAAATTAAAAGAATTGTGGCAAAAAAGACAATTATAAGACCTCTGAAGATCAAAACAGTAAACTAAATCAAAAGAATCTTTACTTGTTAAAACTCGGTAACCATAACTAAGATTTTCACATTTAAAAAGGGCTCTTGATAAATAGCAATTTTTTGACTCCCATACATCCTCACACCAGTCACAGTTAAAGTTATTTTTGCCACCTTGGTGTGGACGAGGAACCTTTTCCTGTAATTCTTTCAACTGTGTAAAAAACGATTTTTGCGAATTATACTCCTGTCCAAAAGATATTGGATCCCAGCCGTCTCCCCACCATTCGTGAGAAGCATAGATCGGGAAACGAGCATTGACTGGTAAAACTGTAATAAAATTTTCCCCCGAGAGATCAGATTTTCCTTTTCTAAATTTACCAAAAGGAGCAAACGAAAGATATTTTTTCCACCGACATTCACAACACAACCCAGGAACTTTTAAACCGACTTTTTTATACAAAGCTAGCTCTTCATCTGATATTGTGAAGTTTTGTTGACAGTGTTCACAGACTCTAGTTGGCGGATTCTTTGTATTCATACACGTTAACTCGAGCGGGACGCATAATGCGTTCGCCTAGTTTATATCCTTTTTGAATTACTTTCGCCACTTTGTGATCTTGTTCTTTTTTGTCAGTTTCTATCATTTCTATGGATTGATGAATATTTGGGTCAAAGATTTCTCCTTCTTCTCCGACAGGCTTCACCCCGTATTCTTCAAAAATTGTATTCATCTGGGAATAAATATACTCCACTCCTCTGCGCCAATTAGCATCAACTTTTTCCCAAGCTTCTTTGTTCGCAAAGGCCATATTGAAACTATCAACGACTGTTAAAAAACGAGTGAGAATTCGCTCTCGCACACTTTCCGAAAAGTTTGCCCTCCTTTCTTCTTCTTGTTTGCGATAATTGGCAAAGTCTGCCCGCTCTTTCTGCCAACCGGTAAGGTATTCTTCTTTTTCTTTCTTTAACTGCTTTAAATCAGCCCTGAATTTTTTTAGAGTTTTCTTCAAATCCTCTTCCCCGTCTTCGTTAAATTCAAATTCAAGAACTTCTGCTTCTGATTCAGCAGAATCACCCCGAGCAGCCTCGAGGGGTTTGTTTTCAATATCTTTCTTTTCTTCTTCATCGCTCATATATCCATACTAACAAAAAATACCCCTATTTTCAAGGGGTATTTTTCTAGTTTTTTAACGTTTGGACCATTGTGGTGCCTTCCTTGCTTTCTTGAGACCGAATTTTCTTCGTTCTTTTGCTCTTGGGTCACGTTTTAGATATCCTAAAGTCTTCATACTTCCACGTAAAGCTATGTCTGACAAGATAAGAGCTCTAGCCAATCCATGGCGAACCGCTTCAGCTTGGGAATGAAATCCTCCACCCGAAACATGCGCTTCCACACTCCATTTCGTATCGGACTTGGTCCCGCTCGCCGGAATACCTTTCATTATTGGATCCAGTATCAAACGGCGTTCTACTTCTGTTTTGAAAAATTCTTTCGCCTCTTTGTCGTTTACAATAAAATGAGTCTTCGCGGACTGCTTGATACGCACTCTAGCTGTGGAAGTTTTACGTCTTCCAATCGCTTCTATGTATTTATCTTTTGTCTGTACTTCTTTTTTGTCTTTATCCATATAATTTAGTAAAATTACGCTTGGCGCTAGTCTTCAATTGTTAAATGTTTCATCATCACTCTGCGTAATTTGTTATCCGGAAGCATCTGAAATGTCGCGAGCTTGATTAATTCTTTTAAACCCTTTTTCTCCGCCGTTTCTGTGCCTTTTAAGACACGAAGTCCGCCTCTCATTCCTGAATATCTAGTATGGAAAATTTCATCTAATTTCTTGGCTGTGATGCGAAGCTTGGAAGCATTGATGACTTTCACTGGGAAACCGGAATACTTGTTGCGTTCAAAAGTCGCCTTGGTCTTACCCATCAAGGACATAGCCACAGTACTTGCCACCCTACCGAGCGCCATTCCGCTTGCGTCTATCGTTTTCATTTCTTTTACTTCTGTTTTTTTCATTGCGTTTTTCATACTAAACTATTATTGAAAATTAAACAAATTCTATAATCGCCATCTTGGCGCCGTCCGACTTTCGGGCTCCCAATTTCAAAACTCTGGTATATCCCCCCTTTTTGTCAGCGTATTTGGGCGCCAGAACTTCAAAAAGCTTTTTTACTCCCTTATTACTACTGGATAGTTTAGCGATGATGGTTCTGCGAGTAGCCAAATCATTCTTTTTAGCGCGAGTGACCAGCTTTTCTATGAAAGGTCGCAACTCTTTAGCTTTCGGTTCGGTGGTCTTGATTTTTTCACGCACTATCAAGTTGAGCGCTAATGAATTAAGCAATGCGCGCTTTTGGGTCTTGTCTCTGCCGAATTTTCTTGTATTGTTGTGGTGTCGCATAAAATTATTCTTTCAAATGCATAATTACTCTTTTAAATTCAGGCCAAATTTATTCAAAACTTTTTTAATTTCTGTAATTCCTTTTTCACCGATACCCTCTACCTCAAGTAAATCTTCTCTTTTCTTGCGAGCAAGTCCTCCCAGAGTTCTGATGTTGGCGGAAGTCAAAGCATTCAATGTCCTGGTGGAGAGGTCCAGACTGTCTGTGCGAGTCTTTAACACATCCGCGAAGTCTTCCCCCTTCTTCTCGTCTTTTTCCTCTTCTTCTTCCTTGGAAACTTTTTTACTTATCTTTATTTCTTCTTCCGGTTCTTTAAAATCAACAATAGCTTTCAGCTGGTTGATCATAATTTCAATAGAGCGAGACAATGCTTCACGAGGAGTGAGGGTGCCATCGGTTTCAATAGAAATTCGGAGACGGTTGTGGTTGGTCTTATCGCCAACGCGCATATTTTCAACTTCATAAGCCACTCGGCGAATCGGAGTAAAGATCGCATCCACCGCAATAGTACCGACATCCACTTTTTCTTTTTGGAAAACTTCTTTCGCGATGAAGCCCAGACCCTTCTCAATCTTCATTTCTATATTTAAATTTACCTTGCCGGTAACTTCAGCAATATGAAGCTCTGGATTCAATATTTCCACTTGTCCTCCGGTCTTGATGTCTCCCGCCAAGATTTCCTTCGGTCCTTTAATGGAAAGAGTTACTGTCTGTGGTTCGTCGGATATCATTTTGAAACGAGTTTTCTTCAGATTTAAAATCATTACAATTACGTCTTCTTTAATGCCATCCATTGTCTGAAATTCATGCGAAACACCGTCAATCTTAATAGAAGTGACGCTCGCTCCAGGTAAAGAAGAAAGAATTATTCTTCTTAGACTGTTGCCGAGAGTGTGCCCGTATCCAGGGTATAGGCCGTCTATTTCAAATACTCCTTTATTGCCGTTTTCCTCAACTACACGAGGCTTGGAAGGCATAATTATTTTATATTCAGGCATAATTTTAAAAAAGTTAGCTTTTAATTTTAATAATACAAACAAGTAAATTTAACGGCTGTAAAATTCAAGTACGGCGTTAAGGTCTAAAAATGTTTCAATGTTTTTTGGTTTGGCTAAAATGCGCCCTTCCATAGTATTCAAATCAAACGCCACCCAAGTCGGAGCACTGTAGTCTTTCAACCTGTCCGCCAAATTAGCGAAAATTTTCTTGACTTTACTTCCCTCGCGGATTTTCACAACATCTCCAGTCTTTAGTTCGTAAGAAGGGATAGTCACTCTGTGATTATTCACAATAAAATGTCCATGAGAAACCATTTGTCTGGTGGCGCGCCTGCTTACCCCGAGCCCCATTCTATAAACGGCGTTATCGAGGCGAGATTCAAGATTTTCATATAATTTTTCCGCGGTGCCTGCGCCCTTGATATGAGAAACTTTCTTGACGTAGTTGGATAGTTGACGTTCCGATATCCCGTATGAAAAACGTGTCTTCTGCTTTTCTATGAGTTGAGCTCCGTACTCAGTGGGAGCTTTCGGTCTCTTTCCTCCCGGTAGAGTCTTGGTGGAAGCTGCGGCAAACTTGGAAGTCTGACATTTGTCATAAACTCCTGGACCCAACCTTCTGCAAATTTTAAATTTTGGTTTACTTATCATACTTGAATTCGTAATTCGTAATTTTTAATTCGTAATTTATCTTTATACTCTTCTTGGCTTCTTGGCCTTCGGTCCGTTGTGAGGCACCGGTGTAGCGTCTAATATGGAAGTGACTTCAATGCCATGAGCCATAAATGCTCTGACTGCGGGTTCGCGTCCAGAACCGACTCCCAGAATGACCACATCCGCATCTTTCACCCCTAGGGCTGCAGCCTTACCGCCAATCACATCACCCACCTTGGAAGCGGCAAACGGGGTTCCCTTTTTAGCTCCTCTGAAACCCATTGCACCAGCACTTCCCCAGAACAAGGTGTTGCCTATTTTGTCTGAAAAAAGAACTTTCGTATTATTGAAGGTCGCTTCAACGTGCAAAACACCTGAGACTATTTTCTTCTTTGGTGTCTTGGATGGAGCCTTTTTTTCTTCTCCTGTCATCTCTTCCGGTGCTCCTTCCACTTTTTTCTCTTCTTCAGTTGTTGTTTTGGTCTTTGCCATAAAATTATGTCTTGCTTTCCTTTCTCTTACCTGAGGCCATCGTCTTTCTGACGTTACCCCTTACCGTTCTGGAATTTGTCTTGGTGCGCTGTCCGCGAACAGGCAATCTCTTCATATGACGGACACCTCTGTAACTTTTAATATCTTTCAATCTTTTTATGTTAGCGGCTGTTTCTCGTTTCAAATTTCCTTCAATCGGAATTTTCTCCACAAGAAGACGAATTTTGTTTTCCTCATCTGGAGTTAAATCCTTGGCTTTCTTTCCGCGGTCAATGCCGACTTGGTCCAAGATCTTGCGGGCAGACGAAATGCCTATACCATACAGACAGGTCAAGCCAATCTCAAGTCTTTTTTCGTTTGGTACTGTGATTCCTAGAATTCTCATAAATTATTGTTTTTGTTTGTGTTTAGGGTTAGTACAAATTATTCTTAAATGCCTGGCTCGTCTGACCATTTTACAATTATCACAAATTTTTTTTACGGATGATTTTATTTTCATAAAAAATTTCTTTTCACACTCTTTTGTTCAAAAAGACTACATAACAGAAGAAAAACAAGGAAAAACCCTTATTTTTTCAGCGTTATAACCTTTTACAAACCGTACTGAGTATAATACACCATTATCAAAAAAATTACAACCTTTTTACTATTCTACCTTTGCCACCATAAGAATCGAGCACGACCTCCACCGAATCTCCTATTAAAACCTTGATTCTATGCATACGCATTTTACCTCCCAGATACGCCAGAATTTCTTTCTCATCCTCCCCATTTTCTGCATTACTGTCTTTCATTTTCACTCGGAATAAAGTAGAAGGCAACGCTTCGGTAACAACTCCTCTGGCCGTCACAATTTTTTCATTTTTTGAATCACTCATGTATATGTACTATAACTATAATAAAATTACCCAACGACGTCAAGGGGTTACTTTGGATAATTTACAATGACTTTTATATTTTCCGCTTCGTCTGGGATGGATTGCATCCATGGGAACCTTAGTTTTAAGATAGCAGATTCAATATTTGGATATTGAGACAAGATTTGAATAAAATTCTTTTTTGATATACCGAGAAGGTCGGTGGTGAATTTATCTTCATCCAACCTGGAGACAATTTTCACTGGACCAGACAAATTGAAATTTATACTTTTTAAATCTTCAAAGGTAAGATTGTTGCCGGGGGTAAAGACTAAATCTTTGATATTCGGAATATAAACTTCGGCACCATCATATTCCTCAATATTATCCTCCGCTATCTTCTTGGTTAGTTTTTCTTCATTAAATAAAATACCGTGAATTGTGCCTTTAAGCGTAATAGTCGCAAGATTGTTTTCCAGAGTAGCAGATGGAATATCTGCATCACCTATATTGAAAAACACCGCATCTTTAAACAAAACAAACCCGGGCGTAGCTACCTTTTTAAGTAGTTTCGCTTTTAGAGTTGTTTCCATTTCGGTCATAGCGACTGTTTTCTCCTCTTCTGAAACAGAAGGAACCCTACCTTTAAACCCACCTGTTATCTGTGTCCCCGTCTTAGACCTGCCGTAGAACTTGGAATATTTCGGTGTGCCCTTGAATCCAAAAATCTTAAAATCAAGCGGAACGCTATTGTATTCCTCCCCGGCCTCTGCCGCATAAATCTTCACTTCAACCGAACCGGGAGTAGTACTTCCCTTTTTCATCCCCGGCACTACAGTCTTCGTTTCTGTCTTATACATCTTACCGTTGGAACCTTCCAGCCTTGTATCTATACTGAGTGTCTGAGGGGCGGAGCTGAAAGTATTGTAAATTATAACGGTACCCACTGCTTTTTCAGCCACATCTTTTTCTCCTGTTGCTTTTATGGTTTTACTTTCTGTGTCGTCAAAAACTACCAGGTTAAAAGGCAAACCACTGTTTGAGTTTAAGTTAGCGGATAAATTTTCATTTAAAACCACTTCTCTTGTCTTGGGATCCACCACAATTTCTGCGTTTGAAAATAAAAAGGAAAGCGCAAAGAGAAAAAAAGTTATGGAAATACCCGCAATAGTCCAGAGCATATATCTTCCCCTGCTTTTAGAATAAATAACTCTAGCCTCTTTTGTTTCCGACACTTTGTATATTATCTCTGAGATAGGTTCTTTTTTGGGTTCCGGTTCTTTTTTTTCTTCCCGAATTTCTTTCCCCGCCCCTTGCTTGAGACGTTTGTTCCTTACCATATCTTCAAAAAGGTATTTAGGCATATTTATGTTTCAATTAAAAAGCGGTTAATGTAAATGGAATCAATGATGAGAAATGGCTCACGGATTATCGGCTCTTTAAAGGTGGCTATGCCATGAAGTAGTTCCGTACTTAAAAAAACAACCTCAAATTTTGATTCCGCCAGAGTGTATTGGCTAAATTGCTCGCTTTTAATCGTTTCGGAGAAAAAATCCGCCAAATCTTTATCTATCGCGATATAAATAGTGGATGGAATAGAAATATCGTGAGAAAGATTAGCCAACGATTCTTGGAATTTTTCGAGCCACTTCTTCTGAAGCTCTTTCATAATCAAGGTGAGCTTTTTGGCTACTCTCTTTTCCGCGTGTCCATCTTTAAAAAGAGAAATGAGGGAGTTCGCTTCGTCCATGGTGCAATTCAAGCCGGAGGCGACTCCTCGGGTTAAAAAATTGCGACCCAAAGGGAAAGAAATTGACTCACGAAGAACGTTCTTCTTCGTCATAGAAATATCCGTTACTTCCCCGCCGATATCAACCAACAGAAAGTTGTCCTTCTGTTTAAAAACATCGCGAACCGCCGTAAAGAACGACATCGTAAAAGAAGAAAATTTAATCTGATTAAAATGAAAATACTTCTCTATCGTGTTTTCTATCTTTTTTAGAATTTGTTCTCCGCTCATGGAAATAAAAATGATCATTTCTAATTCCTTCGCGCTCTGGTCTAAGGGATTGGCTGTTTCATAACCATTTAGCATCGTCTTGATATTTTTCAACTCAATAGAGCGAACTTCTCCACCGACAGTCGTATATTTCGCCAAATGCTCCTCTTGGAAAATTTTAATTTCTTTTTGAATCAAAGCATCAGCTAATTTAGTCGTAAAGACAAACGGGGTATTTTTCTTATAACTTATAACTCGTGTCTGCGATACATATAAGGGCGATGAAAGAACACAGAAAATTCGCTTGGGTGCGCCCATACCAGCTCCTAGAATCTTCTTGGCCACTATTTCTAATGATTGGGTCGTAAGAGACAAGAAACGGTCAATTTCCACCTGCTCTTCTATTGGTATCGGTTCTCTAGTAGAAAAAATTATCTTAGGAATACCCGATTTTTGCGCTAAAAAAAGCGCTCCTCCGACCGAAGAAGATCCAATATTGAAAACAAGCATTAATTCTTCTTTATTCTTGTGTCCGAAGAAAATACCCATAATATAATTATAGCATAAAAATAAATCAGAAAAACAAGAAGAAGGTTCCCACCAATTTAATTACAAACAAACATATGCGATAGTATCTGTACCAGTGCCTGTAATAGTCAAAGTAGTTCCGGAAACTACACCCTTTACTGTTTTTGTTTCATCTGTCGTTTCACTAACCACACACACAGCTCCACTATTTACTGTAACCGTCGCAGTTCCACCAGTGAGTGCAACTGTACCCTTGTTTAGAGCACTATCAACCTTTATACTTCCTTCAAAAACATTCCGTGAACTTGCTCCAGCTGAATATATATTCCATTTATTTGTACCCTTATCTTGATTTTCAATATACAAACCATATGCATTAGTAATATTATTAGTTCCAATACCATTCCCATCATTGCCTGGAGATTCAATGAAAATACCATATGCATTTGTTATACTACCAGAACCAAGATTAGCATAAACAAATTCCCCTGCTTTTAAAGAAGTAACGTTTCCAGATCCTCCACCACCATATGCACCATTATGTGCTGAACCTACTAATGCTTTTGCTTCTGTAAGATTTGTATTTCCTAAATTATAAGCAACAGAACTAAATCCATTCATTTGTTTAATTGCACCAGATGATTCTGCTGTCAAAATAGAACCCACAGCTGGACCATTTAATATCATTTCTGTGTAGTTTGTGGAGGGAGAATAGTGAGCAACCATATCAAAAAAATCAAGAACATTATATACTGCTGCTTGATTGATACGCGCATTATTAATAGAAGATATTACCCCATTCATTATAGTAAGTGGAAAATAATCTTGAAGCATAGATACTGAACCTCCATTTCCAGCAAGAAATCCTCCTTCATTTGATATACGAAAAACATTAACGCCATTATTTTGAAAATTCAAAAAATCTCCAGTATAGCTATCTAAAGAATTAATACCTAAAAATGTACCAGAAGTATTACTACCAATTCCAGATAATAAATTATTGCCTAATAAAAATAAACTTGAAGTAGAATCCTGAATGGGAGTTCCTGAAACATGAAAAGAAGTAAGGGGTGTTGCTGTACCAATACCAATTTTACCACCCGAAGTTTGTAAAAATAAATTATTGCCTGCTCCTAAATCTATACTAGAATCAGTTGTACCTGTAATTGCATCAGTGGTAAAAGTTAAAGAAGCAAAAACCTGAGTACTAAAAAAGAAAGTTAAAACCAAAATTATTAATATATAAAATTTTTTATTCTGCATGTATTGTTATTATTATTTTATATTAATACAATGCCACCCAAGCATAAGCATCCCCTGCATCTTTACGACACATTTCACTGGTATCAGCTACCCCTGTACCCCCTGCAACATACCAGACAGTTCCACGAGTAGTAGCATCACAAGTTGGCTTTGTTCCTGTTGTTAATTGAATACCCTTTGCTGAAACTTTTGCTTGTTTTGTACTTCCAGCAAAAACATCTACCACATTCTCATCTCCCAATACTACAGTATTGTCTGCGTCTACATAAGCTTCATTACCTATAGCTGTTGAATTTGTTCTTTGTGTTGTAGAACCTAATCCTGACTGATAACCAAGAAAAGTTAAATTTGAACCTATGGTTACTGCATTTGCAGTAGCTGGTGTAGCACCAGATTTCCAACCCGCACTTGCTCCTATTGCTGTATTGCTCGATCCAGTTGTATTGCCACCTAAAGCAAGAGCTCCATTAGCTGTATTATAATTACCAGTCACCGTCCCTACTCCAAGACTATTGCTTCCAATTGCTGTATTGCTCGATCCAGTTGTACTATATCCAAGAGAACTCCAACCGATAGCTGTATTACTTCCACCTGTAGTATTACTATAAAGAGCATACGCGCCGTTTGCTGTATTAGAAGACCCACTTGTATTAGAAAAAAGTGTCTGAAATCCAATTACTGTATTCTCACTACCAGTGGTTGTTCTATTTAAAGCCTCACTTCCTAATGCTAAATTACCTACATTTTCATAAACATTTAACCCCTTCACTGTCCCACTAAAAGTAGCACCACCCAAAGAAGTCAAAAGCCCAGAACCTAAATTAATTGCTCCATTACCTGTAGTTTGTAAAGATAAAGCATTTCCAGAACCTAAATCTATGCTAGAAGTTGTTGTGCCTGTGATTGCGTCAGTTGTAAAGGTCAGAGATGCAAAAGCTTGAGTGCTAAATGCTAAAGTTAAAACCAAAACAAAAATACTTAATACTTTTTTAGACATAAAATTTTTCTACTTTTTTATTAATAATTTTAAACATGTTAATTATAACCCCCACACACAAAAAAGCTACTCCAGCACCGCTTTTATTCTTCGTATGCCTTGCGCAACCGCTTCTTCTTTTTGAATTTTAAATTGACCTAGTTCGCCAGTGTTTGTAACGTGCGGTCCTCCACAAAATTCTTTGGAAACGGTATCTCCATTTTTATCTTCCACAAAATAAAGTGATACAGTGTCTGGGTATTTAGCTCCAAATTCCATTTCTGCGCCAAGCTTTTCAGCCTCTACTAGAGACATCTCACGGCGAACTACGTTGAGATTTTCTTTAATTCTATCATTCACCCAATCTTCCACTTTTTTCTTTTCTTCATCGGTTAATTTATGGTCACAAAGAAAATCCATCCTTAAACGTTCTTCTGTTATGTTGCTGCCTCTCTGTTTAATGTTTTTATCCACGACCGCCTGAAGCCCTGCCAAGAGCAGGTGGTGCGCAGTGTGGAGCCTGACAGTCTTTTCGTTGTGATTGGCCAGCCCACCCTTAAACATCCCAGCTGAAGAAGTCTGAGAGAGCTTCTGATGTTCCGCCATTTTTTCTTTAAATTTTTCCAAGTCAATTTCAATTCCTTTTTCTTTCGCGAGTTCCAAAGTGAGCTCTATCGGGAAACCATAAGTGGTTGCCAAAATAAATGGGTCAATGCCCTTTTCAAATTCCTTTAGACCCTTTTCAAGGGTTTGACGAAATTTATTTTCTTCTTTTTCTATCTCCCCCTTATCATCAAGCAGATATACATCTTTGTAAATTTTTTTTATTTTTTCAATCTCCCCAAGTAATGGTATTTTAGAAAACCTCACAGCTCTTCTAATTAACCTTCTCAAGACATATCCAGCACCGGAATTTGAAGGAACCACTCCGTCTGAAATCATAAAAAGAGAGGCCTTTATGTGGTCGGCAACAATTCGTTCTTCTTTGGTCTCTTCATTATTGAAAACATCCGTCTCGTAAACATTTTTCTTTTTTTGAACCGTGGCGAGTAATCTTTCCAAACCCATGCCGGTGTCAATGCCCAGGATGTCCAATTTTTTCAGACTCGCTTCACCTTTATCTAATTTTTCACGAGAATTATCACAGAAATATTCATTAAAAACTACATTCCAAATTTCCACATCTTCTCCATTCGCATTTTTACAATAAATTTCCGTAGTTGGTCCACAAGGCCCCGAATCCCCTGTCGGTCCCCAGAAAACATCACTACCATCCATACGAATATCTTTTACCCCCAGCTCTTGCCAAATAGCGAAGGATTCTTCGTCCTTAGGCACTATTCCTTCTCCTTTATAAACAGTCACATAAGAAATTTCCAAACCTAGCTCCTTTATTATAAAGTCGTGCGCGTAAGTTATGGCTTCTCTCCTGCCATAACCGCCAAAAGAAAAGTTGCCAAGCATTTCAAAAAATGTCAGATGGGTCGCATCGCCCACCTCTCCAATGTCTCCCGTGCGAATACATTTCTGCACAGTGGCGATATTTCTATTATTGAAATCTTTATCCGCACTTTCTGGACTGGTATAATACGGCTTAAATTGTTGCATACCGGCAGTAGTAAAAAGAACCGATGGATCATTCGGCACCAAAGAAGAAGAAGGAATTATTTTATGTCCCCTGTTTTCAAAAAATTTTAAAAACCTAGATCTTATTTCTTCTGAATTCATGCTTTTGACTAATTTTTATACTCATCAATATCTTGCGAAATTTTTCTAATCGGTCTTTCCAGAATGTTCACTATGGTCAATATTCCGAGAACCAATATAGTAACAATTGTGGCCATGCTATAAAATCCTGCCCCTGACGCCATACCGATACCAGCAGTGACCCAGAGTCCGCCAGCCGTGGTAAGACCTCTCGTGCGAGAATCCCGAAACATTATCATCCCAGCGCCAAGGAAGCCGATACCGACTATAATCTGAGCCGGAATCATAGTTGGACTAAGCCCAGGAAGATTTATGTATTTTTGCACCATCATTTCTGAAATCAACACAAACACAGCCGAACCCAAAGAAACAAGCGCATGTGTTTTCATCCCTGCGTCTTTGTGTACCAAGAGCCTTTCTGCTCCCACTAAAAGACCGAGACCCACAGCTACAGTTAATCTTAAAATTATTTCACTATTTTGCGCTAAAAATTGAGACATAGATAAATCATACAACAATCCCGCCACCCAGGCAAACATCGCCATCATAAATAACACAGGACTGTCCAGAAGCTACTAAAATCTTCTTCTCTAAAATTATTTCTGCTTTATCTTTAGAAATAGATTTAATTCGACAGGGTAAAAACTCTCCATGGTATCTGATTTGTGCTGTGTAATTTTTGTTTAGTTCTGGAATGTTGTTTATCCAATTTGTGTGTTCCAGACGTTGGACGTCGGGGAAATTTTGACGTGGAACGTCTGGATTCTGTGAGACTATTAAAATATTCTTTTTTACATCTTTCGCCACTATATAATACGGCCCGTCTGTAGAATTTTTCTTAGTAATAGTAAAACCGTGCCTCTCGCCCAAAGTATAGAAAACCGCTCCGTCGTGGACACCTATTTCTTTTCCTTCCACATTAACTACTTTTCCTCGTTTAGATTTAATATAATGCTTTAAAAATTCTTTCAAATCCACCGCGCCCAAAAAGCAAATACCCTGACTGTCTTTCTTCTCTGCCACCGGTAAATTAAATTTCTTGGCAAGTTTTCTTACTTCTGTCTTTTTTAAATTACCAATCGGAAATAAAATCTTCTTTAGTTGTTCTTGTTTGAGAGTCCAAAGAAAATAGCTTTGGTCTTTGGCCGGGTCAACGCCCTTTAAAAGACCCCCTCGCCCTTCAGGCACTCCCCCTTCGCAGGGGGAGAGGACCCGCGCGTAATGACCAGTAGCTACAAAGTTAGCCCCCATAGAGAATGCCCTTTTGAGAAATGCTCCAAATTTTACTTCTTTATTGCACATCACATCAGGATTCGGTGTTCTGCCTGCCTTGTATTCACGAATCATATAATCAGCAACTTCCTTTTTATACACATCTTCAAGATCGAAAGTCAGAAATGGAATGTCTAAAAAGGCCGCCACCCGCATAGCGTCTCGCCTTTCTTCTTCTTCGTTACAAACTAAAAAATCCGGGTGCCAAGTTTTAATAAATACTCCCACGACTTCATAACCTTGTTTTTTAAGCAGAGCCGCTGAAACAGCAGAATCTACTCCACCGGACAAGCCTACAAATACAGTTCGGCTTTGTTCACTGTAAACTTTCTTTTTCATAACTTTTTTGATTCTACAGAGCCATCATCTTTTTGTAAAGAAGATATGTTGCGCGCACATCAGGTAGGGCCGAATGGGCGCGTTCATTTTTTATATCAAAACGTTCACACAATTCTCGCAAAGAAAAATGGTCCAAATCTGGCTCTCTGTGTAATTTAGCCCAAGCGATGGATACGGTGTCTAGTTTGTGATAATGCATGGTGTTCATTATCTTCATTTTATTAAAAGCATATTCAAGAAACCCAGCATCAAAAGCGACATTGTGCCCAACCATAATGCAATCTTTTACTTTTTCTGAAAAAATTTTCATAGCTTCTTCTAAGCCGTAAGAGTTCTCCCAATCTTTTTCGTTATAGTGGTTGACTTTGAGAGCAACAGGGTCGGCATTTTCAATATGTTCCGGTTTTATTTTTAATTCAAATTCTTCAATCACTTCTAATAGGGGTGTGGCAAGAACGCAACCAATCTCAATCACCTCATTCTTTTCCAGATTGAGACCAGTGGTTTCTATATCAATAAAAGCAAAATTATGTTTTCTCATAGTTTTATTTGATTTAACAAAATCACCTACCGGGTTAAATATTTTCTTATGTTCGCCTGATGCTCTGTAAAGCTTTTTGCATAGTGTATATAACCATTTTTATCATGAAGATAATAAAGATATGATGAAGAAACAGGATGAATGGCTGCTTTAATTGATAGGAGCCCAGGATTACTTATTGGGTTCTTCGGTAACTCTTTTATTTTATAAGTTTCTGGGGCGGCATCCACTTGAAGAGGCATTCCTATTTTTATTCTCTTCCATAAAATTCCGGAAATTATCTCTCGGTCTGTATCACCTTTCGCTTCTCTCTCAATAATAGAGGCCATGGTGATAATTTCTTTTTCTGTTTTTCCAAAAGCGGTAATGTCTGGAAGCAATGGCATTATTTTTTTCTTAAAATTGCCGTTCATTGAGTTAATCACATCTGTTTCGTTGGAATCGGTCAGAAAAAAATAGGTATCGGGGAAAAGATAACCTTCCATCCCTTCCGTTTTTGATAAAAATTTAACTTTGTCAAAATATGTTAATTTTAAAGAGAAAGTGTCTCCAATCTGTTTACGGTCAAAACCTTCTGGAATGGTAACAGAAATCGGCGCCATATTGTGCTCTCCCCTCCCGATGCGCCTGGCCACAGACCAGGCAGATAACTTGTTTTCAAAAAAATAGTCGGTGGATATGATATGTAATTCCGCCCCAAAAATTATCATAAAGGATTCAAATATCACCCTAGAACGTATAACGTGTTGCTTTTTTAAGAGAGAGGAAACACTCCGCAAACCCATTCCCGGTTCTATTCGGACCACAGCCCCAACCGGGAAATCTTTGGGTGCGCTCAAAAAGAACGAATAAAAAATTATTACAAATAATACAAAACCAAGCGTATAAACAACACTTTTTTTATTCAGCTTGGACACTCTATATCCAAGCTCGTTGTTTTCGGGTGGATTATCCATCCCATTAGAAATTTTAAAATTATTAAACATAGTTATTATAGTATGCCCGTAGAATTTCTAACGGGACAAGTAAATTATATCGGCAAGTTAGTGGGAGGAGAAGCCTCTTTAGATTCAATACGCTCAAGTGTAGGCACTTTCAATATCTGTCCTGGGAAGTGCCATAGGGTTGCCAGCTCTTCAGTGTTTAGGACAAAGGTCGGTGGGTGGAAATATGGCATCCAAAACTGTTTTACAAAAAACAAAGGAATCCCGGAAATGTTGTGATTGTTAAAAATATGGCGAAGTGGTAGATGGAAAAAACCTCGCTCGCGATATTCGTGGAGCATTCTGTCGGCTAAAATCATAACCTTGTCGGGGGGGATAGAAAAGAATGATGTATTGTAAGCATCCGCTTGGGTCGAATTTACACGCGTCAGACCATTTATGTCTGGAGCGGCATATTGACGCCAGGCTAAACGAATGTTCCTTCTACTTTCCAAATTATATACTTCTTTTTTAGCCACATACATAAGCCGAATACCAGTATCAAAACCAAGCTTTTTGGTTTTACCAATCACAACTTCCACTGTTTTCCTTAAAGAATCAGGAACACGGACTTCAATTCTGGCCACTTTAATTACAGCCGCACCCACTTGTTCTTCTCTTTTAGAAGTGTAAGGTATTAATAATTTATCCAATTGCAATTTAGACTCTGCCACCCAATCATGAGTACCGAACCAAGTACCGTGAGTGCGATATGCTTTCTTGGATGGAGTAACAACAATTTGCATCCACATCTGTTCTCCCTTTTTCAAAGAGCCGAAGAGTTCTATCACGGGAGAAATGGGGTCAACCTTAAATTCTTCTTTTGGATCTTTATCCAAGCCGAAATCCACATAAGTCTTGATAGGATATGCTTCCGGCTTTTCTAATTTTAATTCGCACCCCCAGGCATTCCAAGCACTATCAGGGGTAATTTTATCAACCGCTAAAGTATAATCCTCTACCGCCTTCACTTGCGCCTGTGGGTATTGCGCATACATCTGTGTCTCAATCAATCCCCTGACACGTGTCGGGGTTCTTATATAAAAGTGCACTTGCCCATCAATAGAGGCAATCTCCAGAGAAAACCAGAACCACACCGCTCCTTGCCACCACTCTTCTTTACCTCCTTTAAAACTAAAATGATAGAGGGCATTGGTAATAAAAAGTTCCATCGCTTTTGGCGAACGGAGGACGTCGCGCGGAGGTACTATTTCAAGCAGAACAAAATCAATTCCGGAAATGAAATCTTGTTGTACATAATGAACCCAGAGAGCCCAGGCAATACGTCCGAGGAGTGCCACCCCAGCTACGGGCAAAATCACTTTTAGTACAGTATATTGAAAATCATAGCGAAAAATAAAATAGCCGATTATTAGAATAATAATCCAAAGCCAATTTTCTTTTATTACTTCTTCGGCAGAGTCCAGAAAACCGTCTAGGCCTCCTTTACTTTCTCCTTTTTTCTCAGCCATTCTTCTATTTTAATACAAACACAGAAAAAAATACAGTTAGACCGCCTCATAGAGCCCGTCTTTGTTCTTTTTGAAATACTTAGGATTAGCCAAATTGACTAGAATAGTGTTTTTCTTGAAATATCTTTCTTTCATTACCTTCTCCACAATAGCATCCTTAGAGAGGGATTCCCCTTCTCTTTTAAGAATATCTTGGATAACTTCACGGGCGATGCCAGCTTTATAGCCCCATTCAGATAGAGCATACATTCCGCGTCCCACCAACACGAAACGAGGGTCTTTAATAAGCTCGTTGTGGCAAGTGGCATAGTGCGTCTTCTTGTTGAAAGTTTTAGTGATAGAATCAGCGACTTCCTTGAAATGCATTGGAGAGCCGTGACGTCTCATAACCAAGAAAGCGTAATCCTTCACCCCACGAGTGGAAATGTTTGGTGAAGAAGCTTTCCCCCATTCGCCGAGCGGATTCTTAGCAACGCTTTTAGACATAGAAAGCCATCTTTTTACTATTTCTTCATCTCGGTATTGTTCGGAAGTTTCTTTCATATGGTCAAAAAACTTTTTTATCATTTCGGTTTCAGGAATAAGGTCTTCGTCTTTCAGAGTGGCAAAAAGTTTTTTCAAGGCATCGTGCACCTTTTCGGTCATAGCGTCATCCACACTCCAGCGAGTATGAAAATGTTCGTCTTCCTTGTGATTTTTAAAAAGGTCGGAAAGTACCAAGAAAAAATGAATGTGATTTTGAGTGGCTTTGTCTTTAGCTATATATGGCAAAAGGTCGTGCTCAGCGACGATTGAACCCATTTTGTGCATTAATTGTTTTATTTCTTCAAAAATAGCTTGCTCCGCTTTGTACGCATCAGATTTCTTAATGAGCCTTAGGGCAGCATCTTCCACCTGACGAACACGCTCTCTGGTGATGTTGTATTTTTTACCAATTTCTTCAAGCGTTTTCCTCTTCCCATCCGAAGTTAAACCAAAACGATTCATTATCACATCCGAAGAACGCTCGTGGAGATGAGCGGTAATCTTTTTGGTTATCTTTTGGGGCTTGAATGATATTGTTGGCATAATTATTTTATTAAAAGTTGTAAAAGTTTTATAAAGAATATTTTTATCTCTTTGCTTTGACCCGGTCAAGCTCAGTCAAATATTTTTTTCTAAGTCTTACGGATTTAGGGGTAACTTCCAGATATTCATCGTGATTCATTACTTCCAGTCCCCGCTCTATATTCAAAGTGAACACAGGGTTTAAGGTTATCGCTTCATCCGTACCCGAAGCTCTCATGTTGGTAAGCTGTTTCCCTTTCGTGGGGTTCACAGACATATCATCTCCCTTCAAAACATTACCAACCACCATCCCCTCATACACCTCCGCACCGTGACCTATGTATAATATACCACGTTCCTGTAAATTTGCAAGAGAAAAGGCCACTGCCTTCCCATCCACCATGGAAGTCATAGAACCGTACTCTCTTTTTTTTATCTCCCCGGCGTATTCTTTGAAGCCCGTGACCCTGGAACTCATTATTCCCTCTCCTTTTGTGTCTATAATAAATTCACCACGATATCCGAGTAGTCCGCGGGTAGGTATATCAAAAATAACCCTTGCAATACCTTCTTTTTCCACCATATCTTTCATGATTCCCCGCCTCTTGCCTATCTTTTCAATTACCGAGCCAGAATATTCCATCGGCACATCAATCACCAATTCTTCGTACGGCTCTGTCTTAACTCCGCCCTCTTCTTTGATGATTACTTCCGGCTGGGAAACCTGCATTTCAAAACCTTCTCTTCGCATATTTTCAAGCAAGATGGCAATGTGTAATTCTCCCCGGCCGTACACTTTAAAAAAGGACGGTCCCATTTTATTCACCCCTTGGTCGGGAGAAAAATCAACCTTAAGGCCCACGTTGATTTCCAATTCTTTTTCCAATCTTTCTTTTATCTGTCTGGAGGTAACAAATTTCCCTTCTCGTCCAGCAAATGGAGAATCATTCACTAAAAAATTAAGCGACAGTGTCGGCTCATCAATAGCGATGTGAGGCATTGGTTCTACACTATCATCTTCACATATTGTTTCTCCGATATAAATGTCTGGAATGCCGGCGATGAGCACGATGTCTCCGGAGATGGCAGAGTCTGTTTCTTTTCTGTTTATTCCTTCAAAAGAAAACAGTTTAGTGATTTTCCCTTTGCGCACACCATGTTGACCATCAACATTGCCTTTGATAAAAATCTGGCTTCCGGAATAAATTTTTCCAGAGTAAATTCGCGCCACCGCCATTCTACCGAGAAAATTATCGTAACCTAAATTAAAAACCTGCGCGGACATTTTTTGGTCGGCGGACCCGCTGGAAGCGGGTGGAACTTTTTCTAAAATCACATCCAAAAGAGGAGAGAGGTCCGTGGATTTATCGTCCAAATGTCTGAAGGCCATTCCGGTGCGACCAATAGCATAAACTGTTTCAAAATTTGCCTGTTCTTCACTAGCGCCCAGTTCAAAAAATAAATCCAGCACTTCCTCGTGCACCTTGTGCGGGTCGGCTGCAGGCTTATCAATTTTATTTATAACCACAATAGGCTTCAACCCTAGCTCTAAAGATTTCTTCAAAACAAATCTGGTCTGAGGCATCGGACCTTCTGCTGCATCTACGAGGAGAAGCACGGAATCAATGGCGCGCAAAACTCGCTCTACTTCCGAACCGAAATCAGCGTGTCCGGGAGTATCTACAATGTTTATTTTTGTATCCTTATAGTAGATTGAAGTGTTCTTGGAATAAATCGTAATGCCACGCTCCTTCTCTAGGTCATTTGAATCCATTGATATTCCTTCATCTTGGAGCCCACCATTTTGTTTCATTAAAGCATCAGTCAAGGTTGTCTTGCCGTGGTCCACGTGAGCTATTATTGCTATATTTCTAATTTCCATATTGTAAATTCAAACAAAAAAGCCCTAAGGCCCTTCTAAATATACTATCATAATAACATAGCTTTTAAAAAACAACAAGTTTTTTAACAAAAAAGGTGCAAAAAATATGATTTTGTGTTATTTTAGACACATGCGTCGGTGGTGGAGTGGTCTATCACAGGAGACTGTAAATCTCCCGCCCTTGGGCTTCGTAGGTTCGAATCCTACCCGGCGCACCAAAAATTATACCTAAGCCGAAGACTTGGATTTTACGCGTATTGGACTTCTGGTTCTGCTTGTCCTTCCTTCGGTATGGCCTTTTTTGGTTTCAATAGAGAGCTCGTCTCCCTTAACGGAAACATAAACAGAGTCGCCTTTTTTGAAACTGCTTGAGATGATATGCGAAGCAATCGGGTTTAAAATTTTGTTTTGAATTAAGCGATTTAGTGGACGAGCGCCGTAGTGTGGGTCGTAACCAGCTTTCGCTAGGTATGATAGCGCCTCATCAGAAATTTCCAAATCAATCCCCTTACCAGAAAGACGCTCCCGTACAGTTTTAATTCTCAAATTCACTATTTCTTTGAGAGCTTCTTCGGAGAGGATATCAAATACTATAACTTCATCCAGACGGTTCAGAAATTCTGGACGGAAATTGTCTTTCAGCGCTTCCATAACCTTTTCTTTCATATTGCTGTAATCCTGCAGTTTTCCGTTATTGGAAAATCCAATTGATTCCATTTTTTCCACAAATTGTGAACCGATATTGGAAGTGAGGATAATGATAGTGTTTTTAAAATTAACCACTCTTCCCTTTCCATCAGTCAATCGGCCTTCATCAATCACCTGCAGAAGCACGTTGAAAACTTCTGGATGCGCTTTTTCAATTTCGTCAAAAAGTATCACCGCGTATGGTCTATGCCTGACCGCTTCGGTAAGTTGTCCTGATTCATCATAACCCACATATCCCGGAGGAGAACCGATGAGTTTGGACATAGAATGTCGCTCCATATATTCAGACATATCCACACGAATAATCGCACTATCATCGTTAAACATAAACTGCCCAAGGGCTTTAGTAAGCTCAGTCTTCCCTACTCCCGTAGGACCCAAAAAAATAAATGAACCAATGGGTCTGTTGGGATCTCCGATACCAGCGCGAGAACGACGAATCACATCCGCCACCCGCTTAATAGCTTGGTCCTGACCGATAACCCTCTTGTTCAACTCCATTTCCATTTTTTCCAGTTTTGCGCGTTCTTCTTCTAGCATCTTGGTAAGTGGTATTCCGGTCCAGCGAGCTACCACCTCTGCGATATCTTCAGCGGTTATTTCTTCTTTTAGTATCCTGCGAGACTTTTGCAGTTTTTTCAGTCGCGCCAATTTCACTTCCAGTTCTTTTTTCAACGTCGGTATTTTCCCATATCGTATTTCCGCCGCCAAAGAAAGATCGGACTTCATCTCGGCATCTTCGGCTTCCAGGCGGATACTCTCCAAATTCTTTTTAATGGCGCGAATCTCCGAGACTGTTTCTTTTTCATTCTGCCATTTTAATTCAATTTCTTTGGTTTTCTCGGAAAGGTTGCTTATCTCTCTGTCTATCTCTTTAATTCTGCTCTTCATCTCGCTATTTTTTTCTTTCGCTCTATGTTTCTCCTTTTCTTCTCCCACCCCAGAAGCGATTTCTTTCTTGAGCGCTTCTTTTTCAATTTCTAGACGCATCTTTTTCCTGTGCGCGTCTTCCAGAATCGGTGGTTTGTTTTCCAACATTATTTTCAATGACGAAGAGGCCTCATCAATCAAATCCACCGCTTTATCTGGCAAGAATCTATTGGTGATATAACGAGAAGAAAGATTCACCGCCGCTACGATAGAGTCATCGGTAATACGGATGCCGTGAAAAAGTTCATAGCGTTCTTTAAGTCCACGCAAAATGGCGATAGTATCTTCTACGCTTGGCTCATCAATATAAACCGGCTGGAAACGGCGAGCCAGGGCGGGATCCTTTTCAATATGTTTCTGATACTCCCGTAGAGTCGTCGCTCCGATAGCCCGCAATTCTCCGCGAGAAAGCGCTGGTTTTAGCATATTTGACGCATCCATAGTACCCTCTGCGCCTCCTGCGCCGACGATAGTATGAATCTCATCAATAAAAAGAATTATCTTTCCATCAGAACGCTCAATTTCTTTCATTATGCCTTTAAGTCTTTCTTCAAATTCTCCGCGATATTTTGTGCCGGCAACCAGCATTCCTAAATCAAGCGAAACAAGTTCTTTGTCTTTCAGAGATTCCGGAACGTTATTTTTCGCAATCATCTGAGCGAGTCCTTCCACTACGGCGGTTTTGCCGGTACCCGCCTCCCCTATTAAAATCGGATTGTTCTTGGTTCTGCGCGACAATATCTGCATAATGCGAGTTATCTCACTGTCGCGACCAATGACCGGGTCCAATTTATCTTCTTTTGCCAACTTGGTCAGGTTGCGGGTATATTTTATTAACAATTTAAATTTCTTTGGTTCGGAAACATCTGTAATGTTTTGACTACGAAGTTCTCCTAGTACTTTCACCACTTGGTCTTTGTGAATTCTAAAACGAGCCAGAGTCTCCCGCGCTTCGCTTGCAACTTCTAAAATCGCGATGAACAGGTGCTCCGTTGAGACGAAATCATCCTTCATGTATTCCGCCAGTTTTACCGATTGCTCAATGACTTGCGCCAGGTCGGGATTGAGATAAATCTGATACGACGGTGAAAGAGTGCTACGCGATTCGGGCAATTCAATTAATTCCAAAACCGAATCAGTTAAAAGCATCGTATCCACTCCGAGCTTGTCTAAGATGGAATTCACCATAGACTCCTCAGCGAGGAGCAGAGCGGCGAGTAAATGAAGTGAAGAGACATGATTTACCCCGCGCTCAATAGCCAGCTCGTGAGATCTTTTTATTGCTTCTTTGGCTTTAGTTGTAAATTTATTAAGTGGTGGCATAAAAATTAGTTTATGAGAATAAAACTAAAAAATAAGAAATTTTATTGAGTTGTTTCAGCTGATGACGTATTGGTGCCATCTGGGGTGACAGGCACAATAGTCTCTTCTGGTTGAACTAATTCAACAATAGTAAAATCTTTTTCCATTGTTGTTTTAAGAACTTTTTGTTCACCTAAAACACTTTTCACAATATAAGTCTCTCCTTCTTTGGGTTCCGGTATTATGGAAGCTATCACAACTTTATTGTCACCTAGAAATAACCCCGTTCCCAAAACTTTATCTTCGGAAATAATTTCCCCTGATTCTGAAAGTGTACCTTTTAAAAATAAAGTGACCGTAAGCGGTTTTATGGCTTTCAAATCCGCCAGAAGCTTTTTTTCTTCCGCTGACAATGCTTGGGTTTTAATGCTCTCAGCTGGAACAATTTTCTCCACTGTCTCCCTTACAATACGCGTAACTGGCACAGTAAAGGATGCCGGCGCCTGTTGCATCAGAGTCACAGTAGTTATGCCTGTCGCAATAGAAGTGACGAAGCTAAGTAAAATAGCCAACAATATCAACTGCGATTTATTTAAATCTTTTACATCCATACATCAATTATACCACCTTTTTAATTTTTGCAAAATTTCAGATAAAGACTTCACAGTATATTCAATATCCTTTTTTGTTGTGCTTCTGCCCAAAGAAAAACGTAGCGACCCGTCAGTATCTTTTATATCTTTATTTATTGCCTCTATGACATGTGAGGCTTTACCGTCGCCGGATTTGCAAGCGCTTTTCGCTGCCGCCATTATTCCCCTGGCTGATAACTCTATCACCAAAAGGTCACTCGGAATTCCTGGTATTGTAATGTTTATATTATTCGGCAACCTGTTTTTTAAATCACCGTTAATTGCAAGCTCGCCCAAATTTCCTTTTTTAAGGGATTGACGTTGCGTAGCAGGAAATCCTGAGAAAAAGAAAATTTGGGCGAGTTGTTCAAAAAAGTAATCACGAAGTTTGGTTAGCCGCGCAAACTCTTTGTTTTTTATTTTCTCTACTTCTTGTAGTGCTTTAGCGATACTGGTAGCAAAAGCCACATTCTCTGTGCCTGGGCGTAAACCAAATTCTTGATTCCCGCCAAACATAATTTTCTTAATTGGCGTGTTTTTTTTAACATATAAAATCCCAACTCCTTTCGGTCCATAAATTTTTGCGCCGTTAAAAGACATCAAATCAACCCCAAGCTTTTCAACCCTTATCGGCAAATAATTTATCGCCTGGGTGGCGTCGGTGTGAAAAAATACTTTTTGAGCCTCGCCCGTAGGTCTATGGCCGAGGGAATTCATTTTATTAAAATGCCTGACTTCCTTCGCTATTTCCGAGATAGGCTGGATAGTACCAATTTCATTGTTGGCATACATTACGGATACCAGCACGGTATTCGGTTTTATAGCTTTTTTAATTTTTTTAGGGTCAACTATGCCATTTCTTTCCACTTCTACATAAGTCACCTCCGCTTGTTTCGTTTCTTCTAAATGTCTACAAACCTCCAGCACTGATGCGTGTTCTATATTCGTAGTTATTATGTGCGGAAGTTTTGGGAGCTTAGCTCCCACTTGGGAGCTAAGCTCCCAAAACTTTAAGACTATACCTTGTATGGCCAGATTGTTCGCCTCCGTAGCTCCGGACGTGAAAATTATCTCATAACTGTGTGCCCCTAAAATTCGCGTGATGGTTGCCCTTGCGTTTTCAAGTTTGTTTTTCTCTTTCATGCTAATTTCATGAATGCCTCCCGGATTTGCTTCTGCCGAAAGCGCGCCTGAAGCATAATCAAGATATACGACTTTCCTTCTTTTCAGCTGATTTTTATTTGATTTGAGCATAAAAATAGTATATATTGAATTCGTATGAATATAAAGCTCGACAATATTTTTTCTTTGGCATTTTTTGTTTTTGCCGGAATAGCTATTTTAATAGGCATAGTTTGGGCTTTCATTACCGAAAAACGCTTAAAAAGATTTTTCCTAGGTAAAAAGGCAAAAGATTTAGAAGACACCATCATTGCGCTTGAAAATGATATCTCCCAAATTAAAAAAGCAAAAGAAAGTATGGAAAAAGATATTGCCTTGATGAATGCCAAGCTGAAGAAAAGCATCAGGGGGCTCAATACCATACGCTTCAATCCATTCCCCGACCAAGGCAGCAATCAAAGTTTTGCCATTGGAATGTTGAACGAAGAAGGAGATGGTTTGGTAATTTCAAGTTTATATTCTCGCGAACGAATGAGCATCTTTGCTAAACCGGTTAAAAAGGGTAAATCAGAATATGAATTATCAGCGGAAGAAAAGGAAGCGTTAGAAAAGGCAAAAGTGTAGTCTCGTAAGTCTTACAAAACAATTATGGCTGAAAACATCACAAAACCAAATACGGTAACTCGCGCGCCCATCGTGGCGGTTATGGGCCATATTGACCATGGGAAGTCAACGCTTCTTGACTATATAAGGAAAACTAACGTCGTAGAGGGTGAAACTGGAGGCATCACTCAGAGAATTTCCGCTTATGAAGTTGTACACAAAGATGAAAACGGAGATGAGAAAAAGATAACCTTTCTGGATACTCCGGGACACGAAGCCTTTTCCAAGATGCGGGAGCGGGGCGCAGAGATAGCGGATATTGCTATCTTAGTCGTTTCCGCCGAAGACGGAGTCAAGCCTCAAACCATTGAAGCTTGGAAAACCATAGTGGAGAGCGGCATCCCCTCTATAGTGGCAATAAATAAGATAGATAGACCGGGAGCCAATGTGGAAAAAACAAAAACAGAGCTGGCAGAAAACGAAATCTATTTAGAGAATTACGGAGGAAAGATTCCATATGCAGAAATTTCTGCCAAGGACGGCACAGGCATAGACAGCCTCCTTTCGCTCATTTTGATTTTAGCTGAAATGGAAAACTTCTCCGGCAACGTTATGGATAATGCTTCCGGTTTCGTTATTGAAGTGAATTTAGACCAAAGACGCGGAATCTTGGCCACGCTTATTATAAAAAACGGGTCAATCAAAAAAGGGATGACCGTCGCCGTGGAAGACACGACCTGCTCCACCAGAATAATAGAAAACTTCAAAGGAGAAATGATAAATGAAGCCTGCTTCTCTTCCCCGATACGCATTATGGGTTTTGACAAGATGCCCAGAGTCGGAGCGCCGTTTATGTCCTTTGAGAAAAAAGCAGAAGCCCTCAAATATGTGGAAGAATGGCAAGAAAAAAAGAAATCTGAAATTTGTAAAAATAAAAAAGAAGAAGAAAAAGAAACCGGTAAAAAAATAATTCCAATAATCTTGAAGGCTGATGTTTCTGGTTCCATAGAAGCTATTGAAAAAGAAATCGCCAAGATTAAAGATGCCGGTGCTGAATTCAGAATTATCGGCAAAGGTATCGGCCCCATCACCGAATCGGACATAAAAGGGATAACCTCCTGCGATGACGCCATCGTCATCGGATTCAACGTGAAGGCTGATAAAAGCGCCATTGAAATCGCGCAAAAGAGAAATATCACTATTTCCTTCTTTGAAATAATTTATAAGATGACCGAGTGGCTCCTCCTGCAAATGGAAGAGAAAAGACCAAAAATTGAAACCATAGAGACGACTGGGCGAGCGAAAATCATCCGAGCTTTCAGCCGCACCAAGGAACGCCAAATAGTCGGCGGAAAAGTTACGAACGGTCAAATCAATCTAAACAGCACTGTCAGGATAATGCGCCGAGACTTTGAAATAGGACGCGGGAAAATTGTTAATCTGGAAAAAAGCAAAGCAAAAACAAGTGAAGTGTCCGAGGGCACCGAATTCGGTATGATGATTGAGTCAAAGATAGAAATAGTCGCGGGTGACATCTTAGAGTCATTCGCCGTAATACAAAAATGACGAATAGAAATGACAAGGTGGCAAATGCTATTAAAGAGCTCGCAGCTTCATTTTTAGGACGCGAGAACAATAGAACTTCACTCATCACTGTAACTTCCTGCTCTGCTTCTCCCGACCTTAAGAGAGCAACCATATTTATCACCGTACTCCCCAACTCCAAGGAAGCGAGCGCCCTTCTCTTTATAAAAAGAAATCTGGGTGACTTACGGGAATTTTTGAAAAAGAACCTGGAAATTAAAACGATTCCCTTCCTGGATGTAGCCGTAGACCTGGGTGAAAAGAACAGACAAAAAATTGACGAACTGCTTAGAGAAAAGTAGTATGGATAAGACCCCCTCTTTGATTCTCCCCCTTCGCAGGGGGAGTTTGATGGAAAACTGCGTTTACATTTATTCGGCCTGGTAGCCAAGTGGTAAGGCATTCCTCTGCAAAAGGAATATACGGCGGTTCAATTCCGCCCCAGGCCTCCCTGAAATGTGTTAAAATATTTTAGGATTTGAAAAATAAAATTTTTGCGCCCATAACTCAGCTGGTAGAGTAGCTCCCTCTTAAGGAGAATGTCGCAGGTTCGATCCCTGCTGGGCGCACAAAGCATGTTATGCTTTGTGCGAGCCGCAGGCACGACGGTGCCGAGGCGGGGTTGCGAGATTTTTCAGTAGAAAAATACTTGTGACCACAAAGTACAAACAAGCTTGCATTGCCCGAGTGGCGGAACTGGTATACGCGCACGACTTAAAATCGTGTCTCGTAAGGGATGTGGGTTCGATTCCCACCTCGGGCACAATGCTGGAGTGGCGGAATTGGTATACGCGCTAGTCTTAGGAACTAGTGCCGCAAGGCTTGAGGGTTCGAGTCCCTCCTCCAGCACAAAGATATGAAGAAATTAATAATGTGGCTAGGTATGTGGCTTGTATTAAGTACGTCCGTACTGACTTTTTTCGTTCGGGATAATTTACTGCAATTTACAGCCGTAAAAATGTTATGGTGCCTGATAATATTTTGGGTCTTTGTTTGCGGTAGCCTTATTTATCTTTTTAGAAATTTATTTTGGAAATATTATCTAAAAATCAGTTGGCCTTTCGCCATTAAATTTACGATATTTGCCACTATTTTTTTCCTAATAGAAGAATTCATAGCTGTCAGCATCAACAATTATTTCTATCCAATAACGAAAGGGGCAGTTGTGCTTACAGCCTCCACGAATTATTGGGAAGTTATCAGCCAACACAGCGTGGTTATCTTTATCCCTATTCTTGTAATTTTCAGCCTGTTTATAAAATTTTTCAAATTAAATCCTCAAAAGTCTTTTCTATATTTCGGAATCATCGGGACTTTGGCAGAAATCAGCATCGGCGGTGTAATGAGCCTACTAGAATTCGCTATGTGGATCTTCGTTTATGGGCTTATGGTATATTTGCCCTCCCGGGTGGACTAGAGTAAATAAGCCCTCTGGTACTTGACTTTTATTTTACTTTATGCTATACTACTGGTATGAGTAAATTAAACAACAAATCAATATTTTTCGGCTTGAAAATACTATCTATTTTAGCCTTTAGCTTGTTAATTATACCCTCTAGCACTTCCGCTTATTACGCTAGAAACAACGGCTTTAATAATGCGGTAGATTATGACGATGTAGTTGTCAGAACAACTCCGACAGCCAACCCGAAACCAGCCATCAGCTTGATTAGTCCGAAGTCTATTAATTTAGGAATGGGGACTAAGACCATAACCATTACTGGTAGCGGTTTTGCTCCGAGTTCTGTCGCCAGAGTAAACAATTCCAGCCGTCCGACTACTTTCATAGATAGCACTCACCTCTTGGTTCAAATCAGTGGTAACGATGTATACACATATAAAACAAACGGTGGATTCTTCATCACTGTCTACAACGGAGCTCCCGGCGGAGGATATTCCAATGGCGCTTTCTTGACTGTGGAGAGTATGGGTTCTTCCACTACTAATGAGAATGCAGATAACGTCAACAACATCTCTCCCGACACTTATTCCGAAACAGTTGAAACAGAAAACGGAACGGATAACTACAGCAACCTCGCTTCAAATGCTATTTTCGGGTCAGGTAGTTTCCTACCTTCCGGATTGGTACAATGGATACTCTTCGCTATCTTGATTCTAATCATAGTCATCTTAGCTAGAAAGATTTTCGGCGCAAAAGAAAATTACGACCAAGCGCCAATGAAACACGCGTAATACTATTCCCCTCCTTGAGGGGTGGCGCTTGCGCCGGGGTGGAAGAATTTGTCCACCTCCCCCTAAAGGGTACTCCTCAAGAGGAGAATTTCCACAAAAAAGTCAGCCCAAAGGGGTTGACTTTTTTGGTATTTTGTGATACAATTTGTTAGTATCCTGATCTCTGAAAAAAGAATAACTGAGGTGAAAACCTCAGTGAATGAAGTCCAAACCCGCGCCCGCGGGCGCTTAGCAGCGCCCCTAGAGGTGCAAAGGAAAGACAGTGAGCGAACTGAATATTCCCCCCGCGAAAACACCCCTCCTGGTCGTAGTTGGACTCATCGGAATCGCAGCTGGACTATGGGCACTTGTCTCCTGGACCCTTGAAGACAAATTCTGGGGTTTCATCGTCACTCTTGTCGTTACCGCACTCTCCACGAGGGCTTGGACTCAGGAAGTCCCGGAATTCAACGGGATGACTATCCTCAACAAACCCGCCGGGACACAAAGAGCCCTATTTCAAGGAAGAACCGGTAAACTTCCTTGGGAACAAGCCGGCACTCTCGTTGACCTTCGCTCGGAACTTAAGGAAATCCTTCAAGAGACGTGGTCTACCAAACAGGGCACATCCATGGATGCAAAGTATGTATACATCTTGCATCCTAGGGCAACAGAGAAAGATGTTCTCGCCTATGCTAGCTTTACCCAGGATACGGTGAAGACAGCTGCGAGAAACCTCTTCACTGTCATGCTCTCTGACCACTTTGGGATCTGCGAAGAACCCGAGAATCTTCTTAAGAAGACGGAAGTCAACAAGGCCGTCTTTGAGTCCCCCGATGGGGAGAAGAGGATCAAGGCGTTCCAAGACAAGTATGGGGTTGAAGCTCACGCGAGTCTTGAGGACGTCGACTATGACGAAGAAACTCAGAAGGCGAGGGACATAGTCTCTAAGGCCACTTCAATCGACGATGCAATCAACAAGCTCATTGCAAGCGGCATGAACCGCCCCGATGCAGAGAAGATTGTCAGAATGCTGAACGTCCCTGGGGTCCAGGAGTTCATCATCAGCGTCGACGCTAAGGGCCTTGAGAACCTTCACGACGTAACCATGCTTGGGGGGCTTGGAAAGGTAGGCAAGAAGTGAGCACCCACGCTTCCGAATCTCACACCCCTCCCTCCGCCCCCTCAACGGAGAGCGGCCTACTCAAGACTGTTCTCCTCCTTATTGCGTTAGTCCTCGTAATCATGCAGCTGAAAAGCTACTACAAGGACCACAAGAAGGAGAAGGAAGAGGAAGCGAAGGACAAGAAAGCTACTGCCGCTTCGTACGCGGCAACTCATCCCGTCCCCGCCGTCATCGCCACACTTCCGCCGATCGTTAAGATCGGAAGGGAGCCGACGACTCATCAGTTCGGCTCCAACGGGTGTGTCATGGTCTGGCTCGAGGGCAACTGGACGAGCTATCCCCAGCCCCTCAACACAGAGATCCAGTTCTTTGACCAGCATGGGAGGAAGGTCTTGGAACAGGGAGCGAAGAAGCGTGGCTCTTCGCTCTATCCTGGAAACTACCGAATCTGTGGTGCTCCTGGATCCCATGCCACAGGGGTCCAGATCTGGAACTAGCTCTTTAATAAAAGGCCAAAAGGAGGTGATAAAATCGCGCCTGGCCAGCACACACACATCAAACGAAATGGGCGGGCCCTCACGGACCCGCCCATCCTCATTTTTACTCAACTTTTTTTATTCGCTTAAATTTACTGTTCCCTCTTCTGGATTTATCTCTGACTTACTTATACCTAGAGTGTTGAGAACGATACTGAGTATTGTCCAAACTCCCAACATTATGGTAATCCCGACGACACCCCAGATCATATGACTCTTGCCTGTCGTTTTTTTCTCTTCGTTTTCTTGATTCATAAAAAATTCAAGAACACCATAGAGGAAAAAAGCTATCGCCAAAGCAAACAGAAACCCTATAAGCGGATTTATAATCATATTGTCTACGTTGGCGATAAACTTATCTAAATCCATAAACTTTAATTACTGGAAACTAGAAGTTAACTGTCGGAGTAGAAACATCCACTGAGCTATCTTTCAAACCGAAAGTCCTGACAACAATACCGACAAGTCCCCACATAGCCACAATAACTACCAATCCGATAATACCGAAAATCATTCGGTCTCTTCCTGCCTTCTTTGCTTCTTCATCACTGGAAATCACATAAGTGACAACTCCCCACACAAAGTACACAATTCCCAAAACCACAAGAATTGGGATGATGGTATCTAAAATATTCCCAATTGTGCAGATTACCGCTTGAATCGTTCCAGGGCGTGCAGCATCACAACCTGATGCATTTTGCGCTAGGGCCATAAGCGGCATAGAACCTAAAACCAAACCTGACAATACCATTAAATTTTTTTTCATAATTTTCTCTTATAAAACTTCCTAATAATTTTATCCGCCTTTGGCGGAAAACGCGACCTAATAATAAACTAATAATGTTTCTTAATTATACCTCCTTCTAAAATATGAAGCAAATTCTACTGGGGAGGCTTTACCTGCGGAAGCACTGAGCTGTTAATATTAAAAGTATCACCGAGTATTCCCACTAATCCCCAAATAGACAGCATCACCGCTAGAGCAATAATTCCCCAAATCATAAATTGCCGGCCCTGCGCTCTTTTACCCTCCTCATCAGCGTTAATAATAAAGAAGTTCACTACTCCCCAGATGAACATAGCGACAGCTATAGCAAAAATCAGAGGAATTACCGCGTCATTGATAATTTTGGTGACATAGCATAACAAATCTTGGAATTTCGGGTTGCCATCTAAGCTACATTGACCACTCCCCTCTACCACCAGAGAATCAAGTGTGGGTGTTTGTCCACTAAGATCAAAAGTTTCAACCACAATATTCACAAGCCCCCAGACGCCAACAATGACAGCCAAACCGATAATGCCGTATATAATCTGGTCTTTGCCTTTTGTCTTTGCTTCTTCGCCATCAGCAATCATAAACCGCACTACACCCCAAATAAAATAAACTACTCCAAAAGCTATCAAAGCTGGAAGAATTGAACCCAGGAGTTCGTTTATTTGACATATTACACTTCCTAAACCAGGAACTTCAGTGCACACGCCGTCAGACACTGCTTTCACAAAAACTGTCGGGACAAATGCTGCAAATAAAATTACCGGGATAAGTTGTAGTAAATTTTTTTTCATTTTTATTAACATTATTGAGGTAATAAGTTTTGAAGTTCCCACTGCGTAGGAGCTGCATTGTTTATACCGAAAGTCCTGATAACAATACCGACAAGTCCCCACATTCCTATGATAACAGCCAAACCGATAATGCCATAGATCATAGTGTCTTTCCCTTTGGCTTTTACTTCTTCACTGTCCGCAATAACATATCGCACCACACCCCAAACAAAATATACCACCCCTAAAACAATTAAAACAGGAACAACAGTACTCAAAATCGCGCCTATTCTGCATACTACCCCGCTTAATCCGTCAACAAAATAACATGAATTCATAATATTTTTTAAATTTAATTTATAATTTAAGCCCCGAGCCCAGTGATAGTAACTGATATCATCTTGGCAATAGCCCACGACCCTAGGAGTATCGCCGCGCCAATCAAGGTATAAAGCAGGGCATCTTTCGCCTTGGTCAATTTTTCCGAATTTCCCCTGGCAGCAACAAATAGAAAACCAGAATAAATCACAGCCAACGCCACTATCGGTATGCCGATTTTCAATGCACCCTCTAGAATAATTCTAATTAATTCTGGGATTGAGTTTACTCCATTTTTCGCTAGTGGATTGCAGATTACACCCTTAGTTGGATCACAATTATCAACTTGAGCCAGAGAAAAAACAGGGGCAACTACAAAAACCAGAAGGAAAAAAATAAATTTACTGTAACTCTTTTTAATAAAATTCATATATTTTAATTATACTCCAACCTTAAGTCCAATCCAAGTTCCATCGTAACCCAATATGGATAATATCGTGCTAATAATAAGCCAAGCGGCTACGGCAATGATCAGACCCAGCACTGCATTGGTAAAAACACTTTTCGCTACTCCCCTCTTTTCCGTGCTACCGCCAGAAGACACAAGTTCAAACCCAGCATAAGCGAACATTATTGCCGCAATCGGCAAAGCCATTTTAAATAAAATAAAATTAATAACTTTGTTTATAAGCGCCATAAAAGAATTAAAATCGCATGGTGGGGTGTCTGCAGTGCCACAGGTGACGAGACCAGTCGGCGCCTCTTGAGCTAATAAAATAACCGGAATTATAAGCACAAGAAAAACAATTACGAATGAACAACTGCGAACTAAGAATTTTATTTTTTTATTCATAAAAATTATTTGAATAATAAAAGCTGTAATTTGGCGCTGGCGTCTTTGATCGCATCTACGGTTGACAAATTGCCGGAAAGCACGGAATTAATCATCCCGCTAAAAATATTAGCCGTATCTCTGGGTGATGGATCGAGCCAACTCCTGGCATAAAGAGCGGAACCATAAAAAATGGGGAAATATGCGTCTGACGGTTTTACCGCAAGCAAGTCTCTGCGCGCCGGAGCCACCCCCGTCGCCACCGCGAACTTGGAAGCAAAATCCCCCGACGCCATTAAGTTCGCTGCCGTGAAAGCGGTATTTAAGTTTTTTGAGAAAGAAGAAATGGCAATTCCGGTTACCTGGGCGCCGGTTGATTTAAAAGTTCCATTTTTAATCTGAGGCATTCCGGACACAAAGAAATTCTGATTCGGATTTCTATTTATGAGAGACTGAAGCTCGCTTGCATAACCGAAGTAAAATGCCAAGTCTTCTTTGGAAAATGCGTCCTCCGAGTTTGGAAATGATTTATTCCAAGAATACATCGCGCTGTTCGGGTCCGCAAAATCCGTGTAAAACTTTAAAATTGAAGGAAGATTGAAATTTCCAACGGACCTGTCTAAAACCGAACTGAAAATTCCGTCTTTCTCTTGTACGATTGGATTCCCGGCCTGTACGAACAAAGCGGACAGAATGTCCTTAGCATGAATGATATTGCCGGAGTGCCCCAGCGCCACCGCGCTTTTTATTATTTTATTTGATTCATCTTTCTTGGTGAGACTCGGCACCATACCGGTCAAATCATCCCAGGTGGCTGGCGGATAAACGACTCCATTCGCATCCAGAATGCTTCTGTTGTAATACATCATCAGGGGATCTATGGACATTGGAAAGGCGGAGATTCCCGAGCTAGTCAGAAATACTTCTCCCGCTCCAGCGAAAGTATTTTTGAAAGTAGTGAGTGGAAAGCTCCCATATGGAATGGTAAAAATTTTATTGGTGTATTGAAACACAAGGTTGTCGGGCAAAAAGAACATATCAGGTCCCGCACCCGAAGCTAACGCTTCAAGTAGGTCCCTGTCAAAGGTTTCAGGGGACTTTTGGACATATTTCACAACGAAAGTCTGGTTGGCATCATTAAATTCTTTCAGAGCAGAAGATAAAATATTAGATGGTATAGTTCCCCACAGGGTGACAGAGCCGAGCGCACCGACTTTATCACCCCCCCCTAAGGGAATTGCGCCAGAGAAAACTAAAACACCTAAAATGGCGGCGGCAATGAATATAATTAAAATAATAAGTTGAAAATTTACTTTCATATTAACTCTTTCTTAATATCATACCATAATGATGGCTACCCGCGTCAATTTCTTGCTCTACAATAAAGCCTTTTTGTTCAAACATTTCTTTTGCCTTATTTTTTGAAATAATATTGGTCACTCCGATAACCGACGGGTCGGACCAATCAATCAAAAATACTCTGCCTTGCGGTTTTAAGATTCTTTTTATCTCCAAAAGGAACTTCTCTTTATCTTCAACCTGAGAAAGAATATTGGAAGCGATAGCCACATCCACGATAGCCTCGCCTATTTTTGTACCGCCTATTTTCTCCACATTTCCCCAAATAATCTCCACATTGCCTAGATGAGCTTCTTTGACTTTGTTTTTGATAGTTTCAAGATAATCTTTCTGTAATTCAACTGCGTACACCTTGCCCCTCGGAACGAACACCCCCAACATCACAGAATAATGCCCTGTGCCCGCGCCCAAATCCGCCACTATATTATCCTCTCTTAAGCCAAGAGTTTTCAAATTTTTTAATGGGTCGGTAAACATACTTTATATTATACACTATATACAGGCGAGTGAAGCTATGCCGTCGCCGGAACGCAGCCGCATGACGGTCACACCCTGAGTCTGGCGACCGAGAGAGGATATATCCTTGAGCGCCGTGCGAATGACTTGCCCTTTCTTGGACATTGCAATCAATTCTTGTTCTTCTCCTCCTAATACTTTCGCCACGATGAGTTTGCCTGTTTTAGATGTGACTTTTGCTGTTTTTACCCCGGAACCGCCACGTTTTTGCACTTTATATTCTTTTAAGTCGGTCTTCTTGCCGAAACCGTTGGCACTCATAGTCAAGAAAGCTGCTTTTTCGGAAGATTTTTTTATGACATCCACTCCGATAACTTCGTCATTTTTACCCAATCTGATTCCACTTACTCCTCCGGCCGTTCTACCCATTTCTCGCACATCGGATTCTTTAAATCTTATTGACTGCCCTTCTGCGGTCGCAATCATAATTTCATTGCCCTTTTCTACCACCAACGCAGAAATGAGCTGATCATCTTTATCCAAGCGAATGGCAATAATACCGCTCCTACGTACATCCTTGAAACTCTCGGAAGACATTTTCTTGGCAGTGCCGTGTTTAGTGACCAACATAAGTGAAGAGGAGATTTTTCCCATGTCCTTCGGCATAGCAAGGATGGAAGTTACTTTTTCTTCCCCGGAGAGAGCCAGGAAATTCATAATGGATTTGCCCCGGGTCGCCCGACGGCCCTCCGGGATATCATACATTTTCATTTGATAAACTTTCCCGAGATTGGTGAAGAAAAGCAGATTGCTGTGGGTAGAACCTGAAACCAGCATAGTCACGAAGTCTTCTTCTTTTGTTTCCAGGTCTATTACCCCCACTCCTCCGCGTTTCTGGGAATGATATTCAGCTGGGTCTGTGCACTTCACATATCCACCGGCGGTTAAGACCAGCATGGTTTCTTTTTCCGGCACCAAGTCTTCATCGGAAATTTCTTTCACTCCGCCTTTCACTATCCTGGTTCTTCGTTCATCCGCATATTTATCACGAATTTCTTTCAGCTCGGTGGCTATTGTTTTTAAAATTTTCTTCGGGCTCGCCAATAAATCTTTCATCTCCGCAATAAACTTTTGTTTTTCTGCCAATTCATCTTCTACTGCCCTACGCTCCAGTCCGGCCAGTTTCGCCAGTTTCATTTCCAGAATAGCCGCGGCCTGCAAGTCGGAGAACTTAAATTCTTTTATCAAATTTATTTTGGCAATTTGAGAATCTTTAGACCCGCGGATGACAGTAATAACACGGTCTATCTTGTCCAGCGCCTTTTTCAAACCGAGCAAGATGTGCTCGCGTTCTTCGGCCCTTCTCAAATCGTAAGCAGATCTGCGCTTCACCACGTCTTTTCTGTGTTCAATGAACAAGGCAAGGATTGATTTGAGCGATAATGTCTTCGGCACGCCGTCCACCAGCGCCACCATATTAAAATTGAAGTTGGATTCCAGTTGAGTGTTTTTGTAAATATAATTCAGAACTTTTTCTGGATGAGCGCTGCTCTTTAAATCAATAACAACCCTGATATCCTTGGTAGATTCATCCCGGAGAGCTTTTATGCCGTCTAGTTTCTTCTCCTGGACTAATTCCGCGATGCTGATAATCAAATTTGATTTATTTACTCTAAAAGGAATGGAGGTAATAATTATTGAAAAGTTCCCGTCCTTTTGTTCCACTATTTCCGCTTCACCTCGGCAGACCACCCCACCTCGTCCTGAACCATAGGCGTGAAGCATATCTTTGTAGCCATAAGCGATGCCACCAGTCGGGAAATCCGGACCTTTAACAAATTGCATCAAGTCTTCTGTCGTCGCTTCGTCGTGTTCAATTAAATGGTTGGTTGCATCCAATACTTCCCCCAAGTTGTGCGAAGGAATGTTGGTGGCCATACCGACAGCGATACCGAGAGTGCCGTTCAAAAGAAGTGATGGCACAGCCGTGGGGAAAACTATCGGCTCCTTACGGGTCTGATCGTAGTTTGGACGAAAATCAACCGTTTCTTTTTCCAGGTCGCGTAAAAGCTCCGAAGAAATCTTAGACATCTTGGCTTCGGTATAACGCATCGCAGCGGCATTGTCTCCGTCAATGGAACCGAAGTTACCTTGCCCAAGCACAAGTGGATAACGATAAGAAAATTCTTGCGCCATACCAACCATAGAATCATAAACCGCCGAGTCTCCGTGCGGATGATATTTCCCGAGAACATCTCCGACTATCGCGGCAGATTTTCTGAAACGCGCGGAAGAAGTGAGCCCCATTTCGTTCATACCGAATAAGATTCTGCGATGCACAGGTTTCAATCCATCTCTTACATCAGGCAAGGCGCGCGAAGTGATGACCGTCATAGCGTAGGCTATGTACGATTCTTTCATTTCTTTCACAATATCCACTGGTAGGATTGTGTCTATACCTGTTTCTTTTTCTGGTTCTTCTTTGGATCTTTTTGTCATAATCTTGATTGCTTAGAGAGTGATTATTGTGGTTCTCCCAGGCTGTTATATCCGTCTATCAGATTTGCTTTTAATGCGGAAAATGGTTTCAGATCCTGGTCCATCTTGGCTTGCGTACTTGTATCGGTAAAATTCGTTCCCAAAGAATACACCCACAACAAAACTAAAACTACTGCGAACACCGCCGTGAGAACATGCAGTATGTGTTTCTTGACGTGTTCGGGCTGTCTTCTAATGTGATGAATTATTTTTCTCATATTATTTCAACTCTATTACTTTACTAAATCGCTTGCAATACGACCACTTCCCCTTCTTTGTTATCTAAATCCTTTCTCTTAAGAGTAAGCTTATCCACCACTTCTGCTTTTTCTTCTCCAATTTCTTTCAAAAATGCTTTCAGCGTGCCGGCATCATAGTCCATCGGAATAATCAATCTGGGTTCAAGGGATGAGGCAAACTTGGCTGCTGCCTTTGCGTCTAGCATTCCATCTCCCCCGACTGGAATAAAAAGAATGTCGGGACTGTTTAGGGCTTCGTGTGATTCTTTAGAAAGTTCCGAATCCGACAACGCACCAAGGAAAGCGATGTTTATGCCATCCAAAGTAAATAAATAGATTGTATTGATATATTTTTTGCCAGCAATCATCGCCTCCGACAACGCACCCTTGATGAAAATTTCTTTTATCTCATAGTCCCCAGGACCACTAATAACAAAAGGTTCTCGCTCTCCATGAGAAAGTTGTTCAATGCCGTTGTAGTCCGGATGATTGGTCGTTTGGAGAGCAATATCAGTGCCGAAATGAGCAGTTATGCCAGTTTTAGAACTTTTGCTGACTGGATTAAAGGCCAAAGCCAAATCCCCTTGCTGTATTTTGAAAAACTGTTTGCCGAAATATGTGATTATCATTACTACTATTATAGCAAAAAGTTAAAGAAAAACAAAGTAAAAAACAGACTTCTGCACTTGCAATTTTATAGTTTTATAGTACTATATCCATACAACTTAATTTTATATTAAAAGCATGGATTTAGGGTAACCTCACTGATATCGCTTCGGCGAAAGACGTGAAACCTAAGCCTTATATCCGCTTTAGTGCGGATGTTTTAATTTTAAGTCAAAAATCATTATGCATAAGGAAGAAGAAATTGTAGAAGAAAATTTAATCCTAAGTTCCATCACCGAGCGCAGTGTGAATAAGCCGGAAGTGGATGCTTTGGTGGAAGGTCCAGTAATCTTGGTTGAAAAATCTTCAGTCTATGTGGACTTGGCACCCTTCGGCACCGGTATCATTTACGGACGAGAATTTATCAATGCGAAAGACGTCATAAACAAAATAAGCTTGGGTGACATCATCAAAGCCAAGATTGTTGACGCAGAAAATGAAGATGGTTATATAGAACTCTCCCTAAAAGAAGCCAAACAAGCTCTCGCTTGGAGTGAGGCGGAAAAGGCAATCAAGGCGAAGACTATCTTGAACTTGGAGGTAAAAGACGCCAACAAAGGAGGCTTGATATTGGAATGGCAAGGTATCGCCGGATTCTTACCGGCTTCTCAGCTCAAAGCGGACCATTACCCTCGTGTACTTGATTCTGATAAAGACAAAATATTAAAAGAATTGAAAAAACTCGTCGGAGAAAAGATTTCAGTGATGATTATTTCCACCCTTCCCAAAGAAGGAAAACTGATTTTCTCCGAGAAAGATAACAATCCTGAAGAGAAGAAGGAAATCTTAAGCAAATACACCATCGGGGACAATCTGGATTGCGTCGTCGCTGGCATTGTTGACTTCGGCATATTCCTCAAATTGGAAGACGGACTGGAAGGACTAGTGCACATTTCTGAACTTGATTGGGGATTGGTAGAAGACCCTAGGAGTATGTTTAAAGTAGGAGATAAGGTGAAAGCCAAAGTAATAGAAATAAAAGATGGCAAAATTTCTCTTTCTCTCAAGGCTCTTAAAGAAAATCCTTGGAAGGAATTTGAAGGAAAATTAAAGAAAGGAGATATTATCAAAGGCGTAGTTATCAAATACAACAAGCACGGCGCCTTGGTATCCATCAAGGAAGGTGTGGCTGGATTGGTACACAATTCCACTTTCCCTTCTGAAGCAGCGCTCCGCGCAAAATTGGAACTCGGAAAAAACTACAATTTCCAGATTACCCTATTTGAACCAAAGGACCAGAAGATGACGTTGATTCATTTGGAATAAAAACTAGAAACTAAAAATCCCGCCAGAAGCGGGATTTTTAGTTTAATCTGCGACAGCCAGAGAGGCTGTTAAATTTTCATCTCCAATCACATCCATTATTGCCATAACTTGTTCGGCATATTTGGGAACGATAGACGGAGGGTTATAGGCGCGGAGTATCTCAATAACTGTTTTCTCGTCATAATGGCGAGCGGTATTCGGATTGTTTCCGCCCAAGTTGCGGGCAACGGTTTCAATGGCTTGTTCGTTTGATTTAAAACTAATCTTACAAGAACCCCATCCGAAAGCGTTATTGGGAACTCTTTTACATTCATGCTTTCCACCCGTAGATTCGCGTACAGCGATAGCGGGCAATAAGCGCCAGTCAAGGTCGTTTTTGATCGCTTCTTCCACCATTTTCTCACCCATACCTTTAAGTGGCATGCCGCGTTCCGCGAAATAAGCATCAATGGCTTCCGCTCTAGCTTTCAATACTTGAGGGTTTGAGCCGGCTTCCGGGTCAGTAGCTTTGTTAAAAGTTACTAAACCTTTAGCCTCAATATTTACTTTTTTGACCAATATATTTTGTGAAGTCTCAAGGTTGTTAACACCTGGCATAGTGAACGACATGGTTAAAGCCGGGATAAACACCAAAGACTGCACGAAACGTATTAGATTGTTGTTTTTCATATTTGAGCGGTATATGCTCCGCCAACTTCGGTACTGTCTTATCAGCCATTTTGGCTAAAAACTAAAAAATCCTTATTTCATAAGACTTACGCCTATTAATAAGGATACTCTAATATGATAGCATATTCCGTTTCAAAAGTCAATAGTTAGACAACATTTTTATCATATGTCAACCCAAAAGAACCTTATATTATAAGGTTCTTTTGTAGTACTGCTATTGACAAGTAAGGTTAAAAATAGACTAATAAAGCACTTGTGGACAAGATTTAGACTATTTTGAATATTTTATCAGCTACCTTGTAAGCCTCCCCTGCCCCCATCGTGACAAAAACGTCTTCGGGGCCAAGATTTAGGCTCCTCACATAGTCCTCCGCCAGTTCAAAACTTGAAAAAGCTTGAGCTCCCCCTCTCCTTTCAGGAGAGGGGTTAGGGGTGAGGTTAATTGCTTCCGCTAATTTTTCACTGGAAATGCTTTCGTCTTTGGCTTCTCTGGCGAAATAAATGGGTAAAAGCAAAACCCGGTCCGCATCCTTGAAACTTTTTGCAAAGTCGTCAAAAAGAGCTTTGGTCCGGCTATATAGGTGCGGTTGAAACAATACCGTTATTTTTTTCTCATCTTTTGGGTAGAGCTCCCGTAAACCTTCCAGACTTGCCTTAATCTCTGTCGGATGATGAGCATAGTCGTCGTAAATAATAGTCCCTTCTTTGGTCTCTCCCTTCTTCTCCAGCCTGCGCCAGGTGCCAGTAAACCCTACTAGGGATTTCTGCGCTGTTTCCTGATTAATACTTAGAAAATCTGCCACCGCGAGCGCCGCCGCCGCATTCATTCTATTATGAACCCCGGGCACGGAAAGTTTCGGCACTTTTTGTAAAAATTCAGAGTAATTTTTAATTATATTTTTGCTCTGCAAAATAAATTTATCAAAAGCACTCTTCACGTCTTCTAAGTCTTTAAAGCAGTCCAAGTGATCTGCTTCAATATTCGTAACCACCGCAATAAACGGATTAAAATTTAAAAAGTGCCTGTTGTATTCATCTGCCTCCACTACTAAATATTCGCCCTTACCCATTCTGAAATTACTATTAAATTTTTTTACAAAGGAACCCACAACCACCGTCGGGTCCAATCCAGCGTCAATCAAAATTTCCGCCAACATCGCCGTCGTCGTGGTCTTCCCGTGAGTGCCGGCAATGGCTATCACTTTATATTCTTTCGCAAAACACCCAAGAGCTTCAAAATAATTCATCACCGGCTTCCCTGTATTCTTCGCTTTTTCAATAATCTCCGGTCCGCGATAAAGCCAAGCATCGCTGTACACATACAAGTCCGCCTCGGGCAAATCTTGCATCTCTGTTTGAAAAATGACTTTTACGCCTGCTTCCCGGAGCGAATCAAGGGTCTTCGGCGTATCTTCATCGTTTACCCCAGAGACTTCCATCCCGCGAGAAATAGCCATCTTCGCCAGAGCAGAAATCCCTATCCCGCCAATCCCGATAAAAAATACTTTTTTGATTTTAGACAAATCTAAATCTTGCATATTAATTAATTTATTCCCTTTATTATTTTCATAAATAAATCATTCCTCTCGTATTCATTACTAAACATACCGAAAGAAGCGAAAGCCGGGGAAAATAGAATTATGTCTCCCCTTTTTGCACATTTAATGGCCCTTTGAACTACATCTTTTAAATCCTTGCCAATTTCATTTGGAATTTTTATTTTATACTTTTTTAATAGTTTATTTGTTCCCGTCCCGGGGATCAAAATAATTGCTTTGCAAAAAGTATTAACGACATTTACATATAAACCAAGGTCCAGGTTTTTGTCTGCTCCCCCTCCAATTAAAATTATCTTGCCCTCCTTCTTGTTTTCCGAGAGCGCCCGGACACCTGCGATAGTCGCTTCGGGCGTTGTGGCATTGTTATCGTTATATATTTTCACTCCTTTTATTGTTTTTACATACTGCAATCTGCCCTCCAGCCCTTTGAAGTTTTTGACGGCTCGTTTTATGTTGGAAGTTGGAATTTTAAATTGCTTGGCCACTTCTATCGCGCAAGCCAAATTTTCCCTCTGGTGTTCTCCTGGTACAATAAATTTATAGTCAGTAATATTTTTTACGTCAGCAACTATCAATTTACTTTTTATCTTTTTAGAGATAATTTTCTTGACGTGAGGTCTAACTATTAATACATCTCTGCTTTTTTGATATTTAAAAATATTCGCTTTGTCGGCAAAATAATCTCGCATACTATTTTTATAATAATTCATATGGTCCGGCATAAAAGAAGTAAACACGGAAATATGCGGAGAAGTTTTAGCCTCACCAAACCCTTGCAACTGCCAAGAATCAAGCTCGCACACCAAAACATCTCCTGCTTTTACTTTTTCTAACAATGGTAGCGTCGCCACCCCACGAACATTCCCCCCAAGATAAATTTTTCTTTTCAAGAACTTTTCATTTTTCTTTAAAATTTCATAAATCAAAGCTGTCGTCATAGATTTTCCCCTTGTTCCCGTAACACCTACAAGTATTACGCCTGGTGCACATTTTGCAAAAAGAGATACATCCATTTCAATCGGAATTTTATTTTTTCTGGCTTCTTTTATATAAACAGAACCTAGAGGTACGCCTGGATTTTTTAAAATCATGTCTCTGCCTCTAAAATCTCTCAATCTATGTTCTCCAAAAACAAATTTTATATTTTTAAAATTTTTCAAAGCTTTTACAGAAGTTGCGAGTTGTTTTCTTGTTTTCAAATCAGAGACTATTAGATCCGCTCCACATTCCGCTAAAAATTTCGTATAACCGAGTCCTCGCCCTAAAATACCCAACCCCATAACTGTAATTTTTTTATCCTTAAAAAATTCTTTGAAATCAATAATTTTATTCTGCATAGGCATTTTTAAATTCTTCTATATCGTTAAAGTGATGCTTCACACCTTTGATTTCTTGGTAATCTTCGTGTCCCTTGCCGGCGCAGATAATTATATCTCCCCTGGTGGCCATTTTCACCGCTTCTAAAATAGCTTCGTGTCGGTTTGAATTGGTTGTGACTTTTTTCAAGTCTTCCGGGGATAATCCTTCTTTCATCTGTTCAATAATCTTTTCCGGGTCTTCGCTTCGTGGGTTATCTGAAGTAAGAATAGCAACATCCGACAAGGTTGCTCCGATGTGCCCCATGATTTTTCGTTTCATAGGGTCTCTGTCTCCTCCACAACCAAATACAGAAATAATACGTCCTTTTATTGGTTTTATGTCTTTAATGGCTAGAAGAATTTTTTCTAGCGCGTCCGGCGTGTGCGCGTAATCCACCACTACCAATACCCCGTTAGGGGATGTAAAATGTTCAAACCGTCCGCGCGGTGGCTCTATATTTTCTAAAATTTTATTAACTTTATTCATATCATAACCAAGTAATGAACTTGCGCTCCAAACTGATAGCAAATTATAGGCGTTAAATTTTCCTAAAAGTTTTGATTTTATGGATATATTGTTAAAAGATAAATCTGAACCATTAAAATCCAATTTTTTTATTTCTCCATGAAAATGAACCTTATTATAATCACCCGAAAATCCATAAGAAAATTGATTAGCCTTTATCCCCTGTAACATTTTTAACCCATATTCATTGTCGGCATTGGTTAAAGCAAAAGCTTTTTCCGGAAGCATTTTGAAAAATTTCTTTTTGGCTTCAAAATAATTCTCAAAATTCTTGTGATAATCCAAGTGGTCGTGAGTCAAATTGGTAAAAATTCCTCCGACGAAATTTATCCCCGCTACACGATTCTGGTCTAAGGCATGCGAAGAAACTTCCATAAAAACATATTCACAACCTTCTTTCTCCATATCGTGAAAAAGTTTAGTAAGAGAAATGGAATCCGGAGTGGTGTGGGTGGAAGGTCTGACTTCTTTAACCACAATATTCTCTACAGTACTGACGAGCCCTGCTTTATAGCCTAGTTCTGTCGCTATTTTATATAAAAGAGTAGCTGTCGTCGTCTTACCGTTCGTACCGGTTACCCCGATAATTTTTAATTTCCTTGATGGATTGCCATAATAATACATAGCCCCAAGCGACTTACCCCTCCACCATATTGTCTTGAGTTTTTTGGTTAAATTTTTCATCTTGGTTTAATCAAAACATTTTGTTCTATTTTTTCAAACCTTTCAATTTCTTTTCCGTCCAAAATGATATTCTCCAGAAACATATGTTTCGGCCTGGCCCAGATGACCCCGTCTTCCAAATGCATATAGATAACCAGGTGCTCCTTGGTCTCGCTTTGAATAGCCTCAAATAGAACTTTCACTTTAGTTCCCTTGTAGTGCCTATACACTGCCCCAATTTCCAAATTTTTCATAAAATTAAATTTAATTAATTAATGATTTACGATGCTGAGGAGCCTCTATGAGGCCGCATTTTTTATACTTATATACTTCTCCTGTGGCTGGGTTGATGGCTCCACAAGGACAAGGGTCGTTTCTGCCTATTTCCTTAATTCCGCCGACTTGCGCGTCTTTCTCACCTGCCTGCGCAGACAGGCCCCCAAGTTCGGATGGTTCGCTATGACTGGTGACGAGAGTTTGCTTGGACCCACTACTGTCCGTCTCCGCGATATTCTGAACAGCTTCGGTATTTATCGTGCCAATGAGAGAAGCGACTTGTTCTTTGAAAGTCTCTTCCATTTCTTTAAACATAAAGAGTCCTTCTTTTTTGTATTCAATAATAGGCTCTCGCTGTCCATAGGCTCTCAAATTTACTGACCCACGCAGATAATCCATCGCCTCCAAATGCTCCATCCACAAGGTGTCGGTAGTATAAAGAGCAATTCTCCTCACGGTTTCTAAAAAGGCAGCTTCGCCTATTTTACTTCTTTTCTCTTCAAATATTTTTTCAAGACCCTCCCTACCGGAAGCAACACTGCCGAGCAAGGCCTCAATCTCGTCCTTATCCGCACGCAACATTTTTTGACGTCTTTCATATATAGTCTTACGCTGATGATTCATCACATCGTCATATTCCAGAGTATGCTTTCGAGCGTCAAAATGAAAGCCTTCAATCTTGGACTGCGCTCCTTCCAAAGTTCTATTAATAAAGCGGTTTTCAATCGGAATTTCCTCCGGTATGCCGAAACGCCCCATCATATTTTTAATCTTCTCTGAACCGAACACCCGCATCAAATCGTCCTCTAGCGATACATAGAATTGGGTTGCGCCCGGGTCGCCTTGTCTGCCGGAACGGCCTCGGAGCTGGTTGTCTATCCTGCGCGCTTCATGACGCTCCGTACCCAGGACGAAAAGTCCGCCCGCGTTTTTTACAAATTCGTATTCTTCTTTGACGATGGGGTTACCTCCGAGCTTGATGTCTATTCCTCGGCCAGCCATGTTAGTAGCTATAGTCACCGCCCCACGCTTACCAGCTTGCGCTATTATTTCTCCCTCCTTCTCATGATTCTTCGCGTTCAATATGGTGTGTTGTACTCCTTCCTGCTTCAAATATACGGACAAGAGTTCGTTTTTTTCAATGGAGATAGTACCAATCAAAGCCGGTTGGCCTTTTTCGTTCAACTCTTTCACCTTCTTGGCAATGGCTTGAAACTTTCCTTTCTCTGTTTGGAAAATTAAATCAGAGTAGTCTGTGCGGACAACTGGACGATTAGTTGGAATAACGATGACATCCAGCCCGTAAACTTTCAAAAATTCTTCGGCGGAAGTGGCTGCCGTACCGGTCATACCGGAGAGCTTTTTATAAAATCTAAAGTAATTTTGGAAGGTAATGGAACCAGAAGAACGAGTTTCTTTCTCAATTTTTACCCCTTCTTTGGCCTCTATCGCCTGGTGTATGCCTTCACTCCAACGTCTGCCCGGCTGAAGGCGCCCAGTAAACGGATCCACGATAACAACTTCACCGTCTTTCACCACATAATCCTTGTCCCGTTCAAAAATAGCTTGCGCTTTTACCGCTGTTTCCAAATGATGTACGTATTTAATACCCTTTTCGGTATAAATATTCTGTATACCCAAGAGTGTTTCCGCCTTGGTAATACCAGCATCGGTCAAAGATATTGCCCTTAATTTTTCGTCCACTTCGTAGTCTGTGTCGCGCTTTAATTGTTTGGCAATTTGATAAAATTTAATATAAAAATCTTCCGAGTCTCCGGAGGTAGAGGAAATAATCAAGGGTGTGCGCGCCTCATCTATCAAGATTGAGTCCACCTCGTCCACAATGGCGAAGTTATGCTCTCTTTGCACCAAGTCATTCACAGACGTTACTAAATTGTCCCGCAAATAATCAAAACCAAATTCGTGGTTCGTGCCGTAAGTCACATCCGCCTGATACGCTTCTTTTCTTCCGCATGGTTTTAGAAAATCATAAACAATTTTAAATTCTCCAACTTTATCTCGCTCTCCATCTTCTTCTTTGTGTTTAGCATCATATAAGTATGAAACATTTTGTGAATTGATGACACCCACAGAGAGCCCTAAGAAATTATAAACTTGCCCCATCAACACCGCGCCAATGCGGGAAAGATAATCGTTTACTGTTACGATGTGTACGCCTTTCCCTGATAAAGCATTTAAGTATGCGGGCAACACCGCGACGAGAGTCTTACCTTCACCGGTTCTCATTTCGGCAATTTTCCCCTGATGGAGCGCAATACCGCCAATCAATTGGACATCATAATGTCTCTCTTTTAAGTTCCTTTTGGCTGCCTCTCGCACCAGAGCAAAGGCCTCTGGCAGAATTTCATCCAGACTCTCCCCTTTGGTTATTCTGTCTTTAAATTCCAGCGTTTTCTTCGGAAAGTCCAAATCTGCCAACTTGGAAGTAATATCCTCTAGGGCATTGATTTTAGCCACAGTTTCTTTGGTATTTTTGATGAATTTTGAACTTTCATCTCCGAACATTGTATTCCATAAACTCATAAATATATATTAGCACAAAAAGAAAAAACTTCCGACTTTCGTTGGAAGTTTTTTCGAAGTAGGAAAGGTAGAACTACGCTCGCTTCTTTCCTTTCTTGGCTGTCTTTTTCTTTGCTACTTTCTTTGCCTTCTTTTTTGCTGCCATAATATTTTAAAATTAAATTATTAAATTAGTTTGCAATAAAACGACCAAAATATTTATTGCTTCGAACTAATATAATTATCTCGCATATTAAAATATAATACAATACTTTTTTCACAAAACTGTGGATAACTTTTTTAAAAACAAAAAAAGGAAATTTACTGGCGGAAGGTTCCAACTGGAAGTTGGAGTAAGACAGTAAATTTCCTTTTTTATTTTTTTAAATTATTTTCATTTGAAGCGGGTGATGGCGAAACTCCAACATATGTGCCTATGTGAGTGCGACCACCCGCTACAGATAAAAACAATCCTCTTATTATAGAATAACATAAAACTGAAAATTATTTAAGTATATTTATTATCAACCAGGCATTGAGAGAAGCGATAAATAGGGCTATTGTCCAAGATATAATGGTCATCGCTCTGGAATTCGCAAAATTACCCATAATTTTCTTGCTACTTGTAAACATTATCAATGGGAATACGGCAAATGAAAGCTGAATGCTCAAGACAACCTGACTCAGAATCAACAAATCTGTCACACCTTTGGAACCATATATGGCGATAAAAATAACAGCTGGAACTATCGCCATCAATCTCGTAATCAATCTTCGCATCCAGGGTTTAATTCTGAAATTAATAAAACCTTCCATAATTATTTGTCCGGCTAGGGTACCGGTAATGGTAGAATTTTGTCCAGAAGCGAGAAGCGCGAGGGCGAACAAAACACTCGCAAGTCCAGTGCCAAGAAGCGGAGCCAAAAGTTTGTACGCTTCTTCAATTTCAGCGACATCGTTGTATCCTTTGTAATAAAAAGTGGCGGCAGAAACTATCAAGATAGCCGCATTCACGAAAAGCGCCAAACCGAGTGCTGCTGTTGAATCAATGGTAGCAAATTTCACCGCTTCCCTTTTACCTTCTTCACTTTCATCATAATTCCTGGTCTGCACAATCGCGGAATGTAAATACAAGTTGTGTGGCATCACTGTGGCTCCTAAAATACCGATCGCGATGTAAAGCATCTCTGGATTGAAAACCAGTTTAGTGGTAGGAATAAAACCAACGAGCAATGGTCCGATAGATGGAGAAGATAACACTATTTCCGCCACGAAAGCCAAGGTAATGGTACTAATCAGAGTCACCACCACCGCCTCTATATAACGAAAGCCTTTATTCTGAAGAAGTAAAATTATCAACACATCAACAGCAGTAATAATGACGCCCCATAAAATGGGAATTCCAAAAAGTAAATTTAGGGCAATAGCCGAACCGAGCACCTCTGCCAGGTCACAGGCAATAATCATTACTTCCGCCATCAGCCACAAAAAAATAGCTGTTTTTTTAGAATATTGCTCTTTGCACATTTGCGCCAAGTCTCTGCCTGTCACGACACCTAATTTTAGAGCCAGATGCTGTAACAACATCGCAAAGAAATTGGAAAGCAAAATAACCGACAATAGGGCATAGCCGAATTTAGACCCTCCCGCCAAATCTGTAGCCCAGTTGCCTGGGTCCATATAACCGACCGCCACTAAAAAGCCCGGTCCGGCAAAGACCATTAACTTTCTAAAAAATCCGTAATTTTTCGGTACGGGAATTGATTTGTGCACCTCAGGCAAACTTTTCGCCAATTCTCGACTTTCTTCTTCTACGCCCTTTTTCCAACCCAAAGCCTCAAATAAATTTACATGCGTCATTTTTTCCTCATTATTAGTAACTATTAATACCTCGTCTTTTTTAGAGACAAAACTCGCCCAAATACCAAAACAAAAGGAGATACTTAATTTATACCCATATAATACATTAAATTAAGATTTTATGCAAGTAAATTTATGTCGGGCCGCTGGGAATCGAACCCAGTCTACATCCTCCCGAAGGATGCGTACGACCGGTATACTACGGCCCGGTTTACCCCGAGTAAATCGAGGAGTGTGGGCACGAGAGGATTTGAACCTCCAACTCTTGCGAGATACGGTTCTGAACCGTACGCGTATACCAATTCCGCCACATGCCCATGGAAGTCATCTTAACCCATAAATTGCTATCGTTCAAACTTTATAAAATAGTGTTTGGGTTTTGATTCTTCTTCTAAAATTTTACCCCAACTTGCATCAATTTCGGAAACTCGTTTTACCTCTCCATTGTGTCTGCATAATGGGTCCACAACCCTAGATTTACAAAAGACTTCTCCATCAAAATCGTTTGGATTATTTTTAAATCCTATTTTGTTATTCATTCTATCAAATAATAATTGAAGCTGTTTGTCTTTTCCATGAAAAGGTTCAACTTTTGCAAGTACAATTTTATCGGTTGTATATAAGTCTGCCTTAGAAATGTAATTTTTAGAAAGAGAATATTTCAAGTAATCACTCACGCCCTTAAACATTACATTAGAGACCAACCCAGCCCAATATTTGTTATTAAGTTTATTAAAAAGTTCCGCATGCTTTTTTGCACTTTCAAAATTCTTAAAAATCCATTTTTGTTCTTCAGCAACAAGGTTATCCAGAAAATATTCGGGGTTTTTTAGCTCACCAAAAACACACGCGTCCCGGAGAGAATAATCTATTCTATCCGCACATAAATCCGGCAACTCCTTTTCTTTTAAAGGAAAATTTTTATCGTCAAGTATATAATCTAAGTCAAAATTATATTTCAAAAGAATCTCTGGAATTTCTGACTTTCTTACAAAGTCATCGAAAACGTTATCTTGATGGCTTTGTTCTTTTTCAGACCCAACATTTAAAACATAGTCAATACAGTGGGAAAATGCGGAATGAGACACATCGTGGATAAGCCCAGCGATTTGTTCTTCAATTAATGCACCATACTTTTTTAACAACAAACACACCCCGACAGAATGTTCAAAACGCGAGTGTTGGGTCCCAGGGTAATATGGTTCAAAATACCCTCCCTGGTCTATATCTTTTAGTCGTTGAAACGTTGGGCAATCAATAATCTCAAGCAACACCGGCTCTGAAATCTCAACCTCTCCATAAACTCTGTCTTTGAATTTCATCTATATTAAATTAAGTTAAATCTTCTTGCTAAGCCTGTTCTAAGATATGTTCTACCACATGATGCATTTTTACACCAACGGATTCGCATACCTGAGAAAAATGAGAGTCCGATTTCAAGTCTGGAATTGATTCAATTTGCAGGAGGTATACCCTTCCGTGAGAATTTAAAACAAAATCCGATTTCAGATAATGCTTCGCGCCAATGTGCCGATGCAGGTCTTTCGCCACGTGGGATAAAATTTCTTTTTCTCCGGCGGAGAAATTACCGAAGGAGTTTCCCAACGGGAAAGTATAAATATCTTCTCCACGATATTTCGGTATAGTGTGGACCGAAGCGACTTTGCCAGCGATAAATTCTTCCACTAAAATACTCTTCTCGTGCTTCGCTCCATCTTCTATGGCATTCACCAGTTCAGGGAAAGTTTTCGCCAGATGAATAGCCATATTTGAGTCCTCGGTAAAAGATTTCACAATCCAGGGCGAAGAAAATTTTTCAAAAACTTCTTTGGCTTTTTTTATCGCATACCTTTCGCGTGGACCATCGAAGTCTTTCTGGTAAACCGGCAAGACTATAGATCTCGGCATCTCCAGTCCAATTTTTCTCATATGTTCCCTTAAAAGTTCCTTACTGTTTTCCAAAGTGGAAGAAAAAGCTGGAGTACTAATGTGGGGTATGGATAAACTGTCTAGAATGCTGGACAAGCTCGGATGCGCCACGTTCCAAGCTATATCAATTTTGTTTATCAAATCACCCGGATTGATGGGCACACCACCACAATGCCAAATGTGATTTTTATCAATAAAAATATCAACGGGCTTATATTTATCTTTTAAATTTTCAAATATATGCGAGATAACCTCTCCCCCTTTTTGTAAAGAGGTTGCATAATGTCTCCCCGCCCCGCCCCGCAAGATTCCCACTCGTTTTATTTTATTGTTTTGTTTGTCTGACATACTAGAATAATTATATCACAAAACAAAAACACCACGTGTTTCCACGGGGTGTTTTTTAGGAGAATTGCTGTGCTTTGTTTTGTTTCGTTCTTAAATTAACTTTTTTATTTTCATGTCTTTCCATGTTCGTCAGATTATTTTAATTTTAAACAAAATCCGCTGTTTTCAGTTTGCTGTGGGCAAACATTGTGTCGTCAATTGAGCGACACAATACCGACTCAATAAGTTCAATCTCTCCGAGATTTGGTCTTCACTTGAGGTGAGGACCGCAGCCTTATAAAATTTCTTTCATAAGGCTGGAACGTTTTTCAAATTGAATTATTCCACGACCAGCTTCCGCTAGCCGTGCCTTGTTACGACTTAGTCCCTGTCACCGAGCTTACCTTAGGACCCGCTTATGCGGATACTTCGGGTACTCCCGGCTCCCTTGACTTGACGGGCGGTGAGTACAAGACTTGAGAACGTATTCACCGCAGTTTAGCTGACCTGCGATTACTAGCAATTCCAGCTTCATGAAGGCGAGTTGCAGCCTTCAATCCGAAC
>Ga0208958_1000045_pt1 | contig 174137 bp, 126 predicted proteins | sample RifOxyB1_FD_184032 | JGI IMG/M metagenome (GOLD analysis project Ga0208958, IMG submission 184032) | Soil microbial communities from Rifle, Colorado - Rifle Oxygen_injection B1 (SPAdes) | ecosystem: Environmental > Terrestrial > Deep subsurface > Rock core/Sediment | place: Rifle, Colorado...
CTAACGGTAACCCCGTCAATAACGAAACCGTTACTTTAAATATTCCAGCTAATGGTGGATCAGTACCTGGAACGGTTAATACTAATGCTTCAGGTTTGGCAGTGTTCACACTTACCAGTTCAACCGTAGCTGGAACCTATGATTATACTGCTACCGCTAATAGTGTGACTTCAACTCAAAAATCTGTAACGTTCACAGCAGGAGTTGCTACTGATGTAGATGTTTATGTAACAGGATCTAGCTCGATACTTGCTAATGGCGTGACAACTACAACTTTAACCGCATCAGTAACTGATACGAACGGTAACCCCGTCAATAACGAAACCGTTACTTTAAATATCCCAGCAAATGGTGGCTCAGTGCCTGGTACCGTTAACACCAACGCTTCAGGTTTGGCAGTGTTCACACTTACCAGTTCAACCGTAGCTGGAACCTATGATTATACTGCTACCGCTAATAGTGTGACCTCAACTCAAAAATCTGTAACGTTCACAGCAGGAGTTGCTACTGATGTAGATGTATATGTAACTGGCGCAAGTTCAATTGTGGCAAACGGAGTATCAACTACCACTTTAACCGCATCAGTAACTGATACTAACGGTAACCCCGTCAATAACGAAACCGTTACTTTAAATATTCCAGCTAATGGTGGATCAGTGCCTGGTACGGTCAACACTAATGCTTCAGGACTTGCAGTATTTACTTTGACTAGTTCAACCGTAGCTGGAACTTATGACTATACTGCTACCGCTAATAGTGTGACTTCAACTCAAAAACAAGTAATCTTCACCGCTGGTGTGGCAACAGACGTAGATGTATATGTAACTGGCGCAAGTTCAATTGTGGCAAACGGAGTATCAACCACCACTTTAACCGCATCAGTAACTGATACTAACGGTAACCCTGTCAATAACGAAACCGTTACTTTAAATATCCCAGCAAATGGTGGCTCAGTGTCTGGTACCGTTAACACCAACGCTTCAGGTTTGGCAGTGTTCACACTTACCAGTTCAACCGTAGCTGGAACCTATGATTATACTGCTACCGCTAATAGTGTGACCTCAACTCAAAAATCTGTAACGTTCACAGCAGGAGTTGCTACTGATGTAGATGTCTATGTAACCGGTGCTTCTTCAATTGTGGCAAATGGTGTAACCACGACTACGCTTACCGCATCAGTAACTGATACTAATGGTAACCCAGTCAGTAACGAAACCGTAACTTTAAATATCCCTGCAAATGGTGGATCAGTGCCTGGTACGGTCAACACTAATGCTTCTGGACTTGCAGCATTTACACTTACTAGTTCAATCGTCGCAGGAACCTATAACTATACCGCAACAGCCAACGCAATCACTTCAAGTTCAAAACAAGTCATCTTCACCGCTGGTGCAGCTACTAATGTTGATGTTTATGTAACCGGAGCTTCTTCAATCGTTGCTGATGGTGTAACCACGACTACTCTTACTGCATCGGTAACAGACACCAATGGTAATCCAGTTAATAATGAAACGGTCACCTTAAATATTCCACTCAACGGTGGATCAGTTCCTGGAACCGTTAACACAAATGCTTCAGGACTTGCAGTTTTTACTTTAACCAGTTCATTGGTCACTGGAACTTATAACTATACCGCAACAGCTAACGCTATTACATCAAGTTCAAAACAAGTCATCTTTACCGCTGGCGTTGCTGGTGCTGAAATTCTCTCGATAAATATCAAAACTGGATTTAGCGCTCAGACTGATGCAGAAAGTGTGGAATATACCATAACATTTAGTGAAGGAATTTCAGGTTTAAGTACTGCTGATTTTGATTTAATTACTACTAATACAGCATCTGGGATATTACAAAGTGTAACTAGTGATTCTACTTCAACTTATACTGCAATTATAAGTACGGTAACAGGAACTGGAACTCTAAGACTTGATTTAAATGATGATGATTCAAGTATCATTGATAGTGAAGCTAACCCTCTGCTGACTACGACAGCTTCTGGACAGACTTATGACATCACCGATCGTTTCGGGTTTGGAGGCGTTCATAATGATGTGAAGGTGGTGGGTGATTATGCTTATGTAGCGCAATCTCAAGGGCTTTATATTTATGACATTTCAGAAAGCTCAACCCCGGAACTGGTCGCAAGGTATAAAACTTCAGGATCAGCAGAAGGTGTTGATGTCTCTGGAAATTATGCTCTCGTGGCAGATGGAACGAATGGATTAGTAATCATTGATATAAGTAATCCACTGAATCCGACGCTTGCAGTAAGCTATAATACAGTGGGAACTGCTTATGGGGCTACTCTTTCCGGAAATTATGCTTACGTAGCAGATGGAACGAGTGGTTTAGCGATCATTGATATAAGTAATCCACTGAATCCGACTCTGGCGGGAAGCTACAACACAGCAGGAACTGCCTATGGAGTTATACTTTCCGGAAATTATGCTTACGTAGCAGATGGTGTCAGTGGTTTGGTCGTGGTGAATATAAGTGATCCACTGAATCCGACTCTGGCGGGAAGCTACAACACAGCAGGAACTGCCTATAGAGTTATACTTTCCGGAAATTATGCTTACGTAGCAGATGGTGGCAGTGGTTTGGTCGTGGTGAATATAAGTAATCCACTGAATCCGACTCTGGCAGGAAGCTACAACACAGCAGGAACTGCCTATGGAGTTATACTTTCCGGAAATTATGCTTATGTGGGAGATGGATCTAATGGTTTAGTAGTCCTTGATATAAGTAATCCACTAAGTCCGACTCTGGCAGGAGGCTATAGTACGTTAGGGCTTGCTTATGGAATTTCTGTTTTTGGGAATTATGCTTATGTAGCAGATAATTTTGATGGTTTAGTGGTAATAGATATTAGTAATCCACTGAGTCCGATTCTGGCGGGAGGCTATAATACAGCGGGATCTGCCCAGGGAGTTGCTATTTCTGGAAATTATGCTTATGTGCCAGATTATACTAATGGATTAGTAGTAGTGGATATAAGTAATCCGCAGAGTACGACTTTAGCGGGACACTATAATACCTCAGGAAATGCTTATGGAATTTCTGTTTTTGGGAATTATGCTTATGTGGCAGATGGAACGTATGGTATCGCAATTATTGATATAAGTGATCCATTGAATCCGACTCTGACAGCAAGCTATAACACGACAGGAATTGCTTATGGAGTTACGGTTTTTGGGAATTATGCATATGTAGGAGATGATACCTATGGTTTGAGAGTAATAGATGTCAGTAATCCACTAAGCCCGACTCTAGCGGGAAGCTATAATACCTTAGGAAGTGCTCGTGGGGTTACTGTTTCTGGAAATTATGCTTATGTGGCAGATGGACTGTATGGATTAGCAATAATTGATATAAGTAATCCCTTAAATCCGACTCTGACAGCAAGCTATAATACTGTGGGAACTGCCTATGATATTGCTCTTTCCGGAAATTATGCTTATGTGGCAGATTATTCCAATGGATTAGTAGTAGTAGATGTAAGTAATCCAATGAATCCGACTCTGGCAGGAAGCTACAACACAGCAGGAGCTGCCTACGGGGTTACTATTTCTGGAAATTATGCTTATATAGCAGATGGCAACGATGGTATAGTCGTGCTGGATATAAGTAATCCACTGAATCCGACGCTGGTGGGAAGTTACGTCACGACAGGAGTTACTACTGCCAAGTCAGTGATTGTTTCTGGAAATTATGCTTATGTAGCAGACGGAGATAACGGCCTTGAAATCATCAACGTCGCCAGATCCCTTGATCCAACCCTTTTATCTATCGTTGGGGAAGCCGGTCTGCTCTATCAAACCGATAATGAGTCCATCGATTTTACCATTACTTTTAGTGAAGCGGTCACCACTCCTTCAGTGCTTGATTTTACGCTAGTGACGACGGGAGATGTGACGGGCACAATCGCCTCCGTCACGCAAATCGATGACCACACCTATACAGTCACCGTCAATACTATAACTGGCACCGGCCAACTCAGTCTTGAATTAAATGACAGCGATTCAAGCATTGAGGATACTCAAGGTAATACCTTGGTTTCCACTACCGCCTCGGGAGAGGGTTTTGAGATCACCGATCGTTTTGGGTTTGGGGGCATTCATAACGATGTGAAGGTGGTAGGTGATTATGCATATGTAGCGCAAGAACAAGGGCTTTATATTTATGACATTTCAGGAAGTGCAACTCCAGAACTGGTTGGAAAGTATAAAACGGTAGAGGGAACCAATGCGGTCGATGTATCTGGAAATTATGCATATGTAGCTGATGCAGCAACTGGACTAGTAGTCGTAGATGTAAGTGATCCAGCAAATCCAACCCTTGCTGGAAGCTATAATACAGCAGGATATGCCATGGGGGTTATGGTTTCTGGAAATTATGCTTATGTGGCAGATAATACAAATGGTTTGGTAGTGATTGATATAAGTAATTCAGCCAGTCCAAGTCTTACTGGAAGTTATGATACTGTCGGAACTGCTTATAGGGTGGGAGTGTCTGGAAATTATGCTTACGTGGCAGATTATACAAATGGTTTAGTAGTGGTGGATATAAGTAATCCAGCTAACCCAAGTCTAGCCGGAAGTTATAACACTGTCGGATCTGCTTACGGAGTTACTATTTCTGGAAATTATGCCTATGTGGCAGATTATGATAATGGTTTGGTAGTAGTAAATATAAGTAATCCACTGAATCCGACGCTTGCAGGAAGCTATGATACAGCAGGATACGCCTATCGTGTTGCCGTTTCCGGAAATTATGCTTACGTGGCAGATAACGCCAGTGGATTAATAGTAGTAGATGTAAGTAATCCACTGAATCCGACATTTGCAGGAAGCTACGATACAGCAGGAGTTGCCAAGGGCGTTAGTATATCTGGAAATTATGCTTATGTGACCGATGGAGCGAAGGGGTTAGTAGTCGTGGATATAAGTAATCCACTGAGTCCGACTCTTGCAGGAAGCTATACGACAGTAGGCAATGCCTATGGAGTTATTAGTTCCGGAAATTATGCCTATATAGCAGATGGAGGGAATGGTTTAATGGTTGTCGATATAAGTAATCTACAGCGGCTGACTCTGGCGGGAATCTATGATACTGCAGGAATTGCTCGTGGGATTTCTGTTTCTGGAAGTTATGCTTATGTAGCAGATAGTACTAATGGATTAGTAGTCGTTGATATAAGTAATCCGCTGAGCCCGACACTGGCAGGAAGCTATAATACAGTGGGAACTGCCTATGGAGTTGCTGTTTCCGGAAATTATGCTTATGTAGCAGATGGTACTAATGGATTAGTAGTCGTTGATATAAGTAATCCGCTGAACCCGACACTGGCAGGAAGCTATAATACAGTGGGAACTGCCTATGGAGTTACGGTTTCCGGAAATTATGCTTATGTGGGAGATGGAACAAGTGGATTAATAGTAGTAGATGTAAGTAATCCACTGAGTCCGACACTCGCAGGAAGCTATAATACGGTGGGAACTGCCTATGAAGTTACTCTTTCCGGAAATTATGCTTATGTGGCAGATTATACTAATGGATTGGTAGTGGTCAATATAAGTAACCCACTGAGTCCGACTCTTGCAGGAAGCTATGATACACCTGGAACAGCCTATGGTGTTACTATTTCTGGAAATTATGCTTATGTGGCAGATGGAACGTATGGTTTCGCAATTATTGATATAAGTAATCCAGCGAGTCCGACTCAAGTGGAACTCTACCAGATGGAAGGAACTTATGAATATTCAGTTAGTATTTTGGGAAATTATGCTTATATAGCTGACTCAACTAATGGTCTTGAAATCATCAACATCTCTAGATTCATAGAACCAACTCTTCTATCAATCGTGGGAGATGCCGGTCTTCTTTATCAAACTGATGCTGAGACAATTAATTTTACCGTGACGTTTAGTGAAGCGGTGACAGTTCCATCAGTCCTTGACTTTACACTTGTAACTACTGGAACTGCGGCTGGCACGATCGCTTCGGTTACGCAAATTGATAACCGCACCTACACGGTCACCGTCAATACGATAACCGGCACCGGTCAACTCAGTCTTGATTTAAATGACAGTGATTCAAGTATTGAGGATCTGTATGGCAATACCCTGGCTTCCACTACCGCTTCGGGAGAGGGTTTTGAAATGACCAGCCGATTTGGCTTTGGTGGATTACATAACGATATCGTCATTGCAGGAGATTATGCCTACGTTGCCCAAACCCAGGGCCTATACATTTATGATATTTACGTACCGGCCACACCTATCCTGGTCGGAAGATATAAGACTTTAGGTGTTGCTAACGGTGTGGAAGTTGCTGGCAATTATGCCTATGTGGCAGATGTGGCAAACGGCCTGGTGATTGTTGATATCAGTGATCCGACTGATCCAAGCTTTGCAGGAAGGTATGATACGGCAGGTACGGCAAACAAAGTAGATGTGGTTGGAAATTATGCCTATGTAGCAGACGGTACCAGTGGTTTGACAGTGGTGAATGTCACCAATCCGTACAACCCAACTCTCGCAGGAAGTTATAATACGGCTGGCAATGCTTATGACGTAGTTGTCTCTGGCAATTATGCTTTTGTGGCCGATGATACTAACGGTTTTGTGGTGGTGGATGTAACCAACCCTGCCAGCCCGACGTATGTCACCCTCTATAATACGGCAGGAAACGCTTACGAAGTTGCGGTATCTGGCAATTATGCCTATGTGGCAGATGGAGACAATGGTGTAGTCATCATTAACATCACTACGCCAACCAGCCCGTCTTATGTCACAACAGCGGGTATCCCAGGAGGAGCATACTCAATTTTCGTGGAGGATAGTTATGCATATGCAGGTGCCACGCATATTTTGGATATAAGCACCCCAGCTAGCCCTGTTCTTACCGGGTGGTATTATGGTTTAGAAACTGGTGTGGTAAGCAAAAAAGGCAATTATCTTTATATGGCCTGTGCATTTTATGGTCTTCTCGTCGTAGATATAACTGATCCGGTAAATGATGGCCCCATCCTCGCATATAACTATGGTACCCTTGGTGTCTCTTTCGGTATAACAGTTTCAGGAAACTATGCTTATGTGACAAATATGGAGCTAACTGGTTCGAATGGAAGTCTGGGTATTGTGGATATCAGTGATCCCACCACTCCCCAATATGTGGGAGGTTATGATACTTCTGGAGATACATGGATGGTAACGGTATCTGGTAATTATGCTTATGTGGCAGATGGTAGTAATGGCCTGGTTATTTTGGATGTTACTGATCCGGCCAGTCCGACTTTGGTCGGGAGTTATGACACCGCCGGAGTTGCCTATGATGTAGTGGTTTCTGGCAATTATGCCTATATCGCAGATGACAGTAACGGCCTGGTAATCGTGGATGTCAGCGATCCGGCAACTCCGAGTCTGGCCGGTCATTATGATACAGATGGAGGTGCCAGTGGAGTCGCACTATCGGGTAACTATGCTTATGTGGGGGACTGGACCAACGGTTTGGTGGTCATCAATATCAGTGATCCGGAGAATCCAACCTACGTCACCCGTTATGCCACTCTTGGTGGGGCCAATGGAGTAACCTTGGTAGATAATTATGTTTATGTAGCTGATTCCACCCATGGTTTATCGATAATAGATGTGAGCACTCCATCCAACCCGACCTATGTGGGTGGTTATGATACCCCAGTGTATTCTTACCATGTGGATGTTTCAGGAAATTATGCCTATGTGTCCGATGATACCAATGGGGTAGTGGTACTTGATATTAGTGACCCAGGTGCCCCTACTTTGGTTACCACATACTCGACGAAAGTTGGCAGTGGTTGGTTGACCGTGGTGGGAGATTATCTTTATGTGGCAGATACGGAAAATGGTCTGGAAATTATCAATATCGCCAGATAAGAAAAGGTATTTTGAAAATTTTATAAAAGGTGAAAGGAATCCCCCTTTTTTAAAACGGACTATCTTTAATTGGTTTCCTCAAAATTTCTGTCCGGGAAGGGTGGGGTTGCCGGGGATTTAAATATTGATCCATTTTTTCAAGTCCAAAATCCTTGATGGCCTTTCGCTGATTGCAACTCTTACAGAAAATTTTAATATTCGACAAATCATTCGTTCCACCCATGGCAAAGGGGATGATGTGCTCATATTCCAGATTATGGGTGGAGTTACAATTTTCACACTCTCCATTTGCCCGTTTATAAACGATCTCTTTCACTTTTCTGGGGATATAGCGACTATTTTTTATCGGGACATTTTGAGTCTTTCTTTTAACTTCCACTTTTTGATTGATATAGCTATCGGCCATCAAAGAAATGATTTTATCCAGATCCTGCTCTTTGGTCAGGTTTTTGATTTTTTCCAATTTCAGTAACGTCTCGCTAGAAAGATTGACATGTACCCTAGATGAATGTGGGGAGGTTTTTTTAATGATGGTTTTACCCGGAACCTTTAGTACCCCATGCTCTTTTTTGAGTTCAAAAATTTTTTCCTCGCATGCCTGCTTGGTGGTGTTTTTAATTTCTGCAAAAATCTCAAGCTGTTTTTCTCTGGAATTAATTTGGGCCTCTTTAAAGAGACTGCTCGCCATGTTGATATTAGAAAGGGAGAGTGAGCCATCATCCACTTGGCTTTTTAGTTCAGGTAATTTCCTGATCACTCGCATAGCATTGATCCTGCGCCATGCTTGTTGTTCTGTATAGAGTAACTCCTTCAAACAATAGTCGAAGAGGGATTTATATCCAAGATCGGAGTAGAGTTTTCTTCTTTCAATTTCTTCCAGATGCGAAAGAATTATGGAAAGAAGCTGTTGTTCTTTTTTAACAAGCTTTTTAGTTTTCATAAGTAGTTCTTGATCGCTATAGTTTTTAATATTCATCGGCTTTCCCTTGGTGTTTAGTTGCTTAAATAGGTAGCATAAATATCAATAAAAGAAAAATGTCAGAATCGCCTGTCGCCGCACTCAGTGTGCCTTAAGCTCAATGCGGTTACTTGTTGTAGCCGCTAAAATACATTTTTAAATCCATCGGTTTTAAAATTTAAACAAATAAGATAAAAAAATAAAATGAAGAGGGACAGGTATGGTTTCTGTGCTTTGAAATATTTTTCAAAAAAATCTTACCGTGAAAAATATTTTTATTCGTCCATATTAATGCTTGGATTTTTAAGTTGATCGATAACCTTTGGAGCACACTTCCTGGACAGGTAAAAGCATGAGGCAAAAATAAAGAGTTAATTTACAAATAATAACAATAAAAAAACCCTGCGGTGAATGCAGGGTTTTTAGTGGAAGAAAAAAACTAAATCAAAAGGATCATTATCGCTCAACTCCATGTTCAAGTATCTTGCAAAGATTAAGAGTCTTTCCAGCAAGATGAGCTTTGATGGCCCTAACTTGTAAGAGATCCAAATCTTTTCGTATATCTTCCCATCCCTGCTTCACACGGACTTCTTTGGGTAAGGAAATACGTATGTTGTCAACCATGATTATAGTGTCGGTAATGTGTTGAACTGCCCTGGACATATCATTTTCAGAATGATCGACCTGAATCTTTTTCACGAGCACTTTGACCATATCTTGTGGTGTAAGCAAGTAATTTTCTGTATTATCGTTACGGATATTTTCTTTATTATCACAATATTTCTGTAAATCTTGATTGATTAAGTATTTAGTGATTTTTTGAAGCTCCTCAACGGTCTCATCATATTCCTTTTTTTCTGCGAGATTACTATACAGATCGGGGACCTGGAAATTAAGTTTAATCTGCTGATGATCAACGTAGTTAATGGCTTCAAGATCAGTCATTTGAAGATTTCTACAGAGTGTTTCATCAAGTGTGTTTAAATACTTTTCGTAGGAAGCGTTGGCGGTCAAAGTAACAAAAATAAAACTAATAAGTACTAAGGTAAATCTTTTCATAAATCTCTCTCCTGGTGAATACTTAAAACTAATTAAGCATTTGTTTTAAAGCTTTTACAATGGCTGACAAAATTAATCTAGTTTTAAGTTTTTAAACAGTTTACCGATAGGAAACTGTGAGCTTCGCTAATACGTTGAAATCTATCCGACTGAGCATGGGATATAAAACCGCAAAAGGGTTTTATTTGCATTTATTTAAACAAACTGATCTGATGTTTAATTATCCCTACTATACCAGAATGGAGTCTTGCTCGGTATTACCCTCTCCTGCAATTGTTAGTCAGATTGCTAATTTTCTTGATGAAAAAAGATCTGCAATATTGGTAAAAAGTTTTTGCCAGGAAATCTTCCCCAAGTATAATTCAATTTTTAAAAACGTGGAAGAAGATAGCTACAACACGCAAGAGACCATACGTGTGAAGCAAAGTTTACTCAAACAGCAAGAGCTTTCAGTAAAACAAATTGCAGTTATTGCCAAGAGTAAGTTGCATTATGAGATTTTTCTCATGCTTACTCTGGCGAGAGAAAGTTTTTCTGCTGAAGAATTAGAGACGCTGGTGAATGATAAATGTCATAATATCATTGAAGATTTTCTTAGTGTTAAGCTTCTGTTCGTAGATAAAAAAGGACACATTTCATCGTCTTCTGCTGAATTTCGTTTCCCCTCCCCTTATAATGAAAAACTTAAAGAAGCATATTTGCAATTTGATAATTGGGACAAAGATTTAAAACAGGATTGGAAATTATTTAGTGAAAAAAAGAAATTTTTTTTGAGAAGGACTTCTCGTCGACAGTTAGAATTAGTCAAAGGGTTTCTCAATCAAGTCGATGAACTTATACGAAGCTCCGATGAAATTGAGACGAAAAATAATAATGAGGTAATACTTTTTGAATATAGTCTAAATTCTGGAAAGCTTCCCGGTTAAAAATTTTACAAAGGCCGGTAAGACAAGATCAAAAGTAATACCTTCAACGATTTGATCGAGCAAAGCGCTGTTGGCGGCTGGTTAACGTAACTGTTTTGCAATTATTAATTTGGTCATAATTGTTTGATGTTTTTAAACGGTTATTAAAATTTTTTATAGTTTGTAAAAAAAGAATCTGGCCCAATTGGGAAAGGGGGGTAAAATAATCATATGGAAGAAAAAAAGAATCCTGCCCGTTTTATCATTCCTGAAACTTTGGATGGCTATATGCTGGAGGGCGTGGAGGTCATTGAGATTGAAAAAAAGACCAGGGAAATTTTTGAATCTCCTCGCATCATCGGATTAACCGAAGCGGTTAATGACAAGGAATTGATCTACTACGCCGCCCGCAATGAATTATGGCATATCATAAGGAAAGATTCACTGTGTTTGATCGATGAACTGCTTTTAAGTCTTACCATGCTAGATAGTGAGCTTGATATCAAAGTTGAGGGGCTGGTGGACAATATGAAAAAACGGCCTTTTAATTTATATCAATTTGAAAACAGCATGGAGATTCCCTTTCATCAAAAAAGTGATTGGGATAAAATCATGAATGCCTATGAGATTTTTACCGGGGCACTGCCTAAAAATGAAATCATAAAAAATGTCATACCCTTTGTCGTTGATGAATTTTTTACCAATGCCATCTTTAACTCACCACTGGGCAAGATGAGGGGCTGGGAGGGCCATAGGTCTAATACCAAGGGAGATGTATTTAAATTTATCAATAAAGGTATGATGAGGATTGCTTATGGTGCTGAACATGTATTCATCGAATGCATGGACCCCTTTGGTACTTTTGACCCCCTTTCCATGTTAAAATGTATCAAGAAAACCTATGAAGTCGGCATTGCGGATGCGATCAGGAGTGATACCAACAAAGGGGCCGGCATCGGACTCCGTCTGGTGTGGGATCGATCCATTAGCATGGGTGCCTTGGTGGAGCAAGATAAGTTTTGTACTTTTTTTAGTGTGATTCCTTACCGCATTCCCAGCAAAATGCTGGCCATGCATCCCAAGAATTTCCATATAGTTCTCAGGTGACCATTTTATTTTTCGATTAAGGAGTACTGGACAACCCGGTTTCTTCCGCCGTGTTTGGCGGTGTAGAGCGCCTGATCTGCGCGATCAATGAGACTTTCCGTGACTTCAGCATCCTCTGGGAAGGTCGCTATGCCAAGGCTCAAAGTGACCGAAAGTTGAATATTGGCGGTTGAATAAAACGCAGTTTCTTCCGTGGTTTTTCTGATTTTTTCGGCAACGATCAAGGCCCCTTCGGTGGAGGTTTCCGGGAGTATGATGGAAAATTCCTCTCCACCGTAGCGGGATACAATATCGGTTTCCCGGGTGCAATCAAGAAAAATGTCCGACACTTTCCGAAGGACGCTGTCTCCAGTGGGATGGCCGTGGCTATCATTAATTTTTTTAAAAAAATCAATATCGATCATGATGAGTGAACAGTTATGCTCATGCCTTCGGGTGCGCTTTAATTCCTTGAGCAGGGAAGATTTGAAAAAACGCACGTTGTAAAGGTTGGTCAGTCCATCCCGGACAGACTTTTCGTATAATAAAAAGTTATCCAGTACCAGCGCTATATGCTCTTGGATTGATTTAAGCATTTCACAAAGTTTTTCTTCACTGAAATTGACAATTTTGGGTTTGTAGAAAATTAAAAGTCCCATGACACTTTTTTGGGATTTTAGAGGTACATAATAAACCTGTGATTCAAGCTCACTCCAGCGCAGCCATTTTTTAAGCCTGGCAATTAGCTGGTCATCAACCTTGAAATTATTAAAATCATAGGCCTCAAAAAAATGAAAATCATCCTGCTTGAAGACATTTTTTTCCCCGTTTGCCAGATGGATCGTGATATTTTTTTGATCAAATATAATGGAGGCGGAATTCTCACAAAGAAACAGATCTTTAAAAATAGAAGTCAGTGAATTGATAACTTCGTTGACATCAAAGCATGAACTGGTGATTTCGTTGATCTTATACCGGAATTCAGTTTCGAGCAGGGAATTTCTAAGTTTGTCGATGAGGGTTTCTTTTTCGGATAATTCCCTTTTATATTTTCGTTGCAGTTGCTGTTCCAACGTGACATCCCGGAAAAAAAAGAGCCAATGGGGTTCACCTTCGGTATGAATTTTTTGTAAACTGTATTGAATGGTGCCTTTTTGATCTTGCAGGGTGGTGAAAGAGATCTCTTTATAGGGGGTGGAATCCACCACAGTAGTTAGCTTTTGGGTATCCTTTAAAAGGACGTCATTGGTCATCATTATTTCAAAAAATTTTTTATTTTTTAAAATTCTTCTAAGTGGTAAATTGATCAGTAATGAAAAGGCCTCATTGGCGTAAACCACATTATAATTTTGATCGACCACGACAATTGATTCCAAAAGATTGTTGAAAATATTATAATTCATAGTCTCTAACCAAAATATCCAAAGTAATAAGTTATATCATCGTCAAAATTGTTAGTCCCTTTATAATCATAGACTTCTTTTCGGATGGATTCAACGCAATCTTTTAATGAATTTTTATGACTGTTAAGGGAATCAAGTACAATTTGCATGAATTTTTTTTCACCTAATTGTCGATTATTTTCGTTTTCCACCTCTACAATACCATCGGTATAAAATAAAATAATATCGTTTTTAGCGAGGGTGGTGGACGCTTGCTTGAACTCATGGTTGATGGATTCCCCCAACCGGGGATCGCATATTTCGTCAAAAGGCACGATTTGCGCCAGAGTGGTGTCCTCTTTTTTAAGGGGAATCAGGTAGGGACTATTATGACTGGCGTTGGCGTAGGTGAAGCTCCTGGTATCGAAATTATAGCAACCAATAAAAAAAGTCATGTATATCTGTCCCTTGGAGGTGCTATAGACCGAGTGATTCATACTTTTCATGATAGCACAGGGAGACAGGGGGATGTTCAGGTTGGATAAGGTGGCCAGGGTGGCTCGTACGGAAGCCGTCAACAGGGCGGCAGGTACGCCGTGTCCGGTGGCATCTCCAATGAAAAAATAGAGGTCTCTGCCGATTTGTTCGTAGTACCACCAGTCCCCGTTACATTCACTCGCGGATTTGTAAAGTCCATGGATTTTGACGGTTTCAATTACTTTGTTGGTAGGTGGAAAAAGAGTATCTTGAATAACCTTGGCATTTTCCACTTCTTTTTCCAGTCTGGCCTTTTCCACCATTTCATGGATCAGTTGGGTGATTCTTTCGGCCATGTAGTTAAAGGCAGCTGCCAGTATTCTGGTTTCATCCAGGGAAAAAATCTTCACCCGGGTGGAGAAATCTCCCTTGGAAAGATTGGTGATACCAAGAACCAGTTTTTTTATGGGGCTGGTGATGGTCTTGGAAAGAATGATCACCAGTCCCATCGCAATACCCAGGATGAAAAGCCCAAATAAAATACTTTTGTATTTTAATTCGTCAACAATTTTGAAGGCCTTGGTGGAGTTGATTTCTGATAATAAGATCAGGTCCAGGGAGGTTATTTTGCTGAAGGACACCAGCTTTTCCTCGTTTAAGTTGGTTTTTATCTTGCGGGAACCATTTTTTACATCAGAGCTTATAATATCTTGAATATATTTTTCCTCATGTAATTTCTGGTTTTCCTCCAGATTGCTAAAGAGTGGTCTTCCCTCAGAATCAATGATGGTGTTGGTATAGAGTGCATCCGATTCCATATCGGTGATGATCGGGGCGATGTTGGAAATATTGAGAAAATAGGATTGTTCATCCTTTTTGATAGCGATGGCGACCGCCGGAATGAGGTGATCTTTTAAAAGGGAAATGATATTGATTTTTTTATTATCATTTTTGACTGCTTCAAAGCTGCTGATGACTTTTTTGATAAAGAGATCAGCATCAATTTCATACTGCTTGCTTAGTTTCTCCATTTGCTTGTCATTGATTTTCAGCTTGTCCAGTTTGATTTCACCGTTATCATTTTTAAGCACCAATAGCGCCAGCATGTCATCAGCCAATTCAATATTGACGTTGGTGGTGTCCGTGGTCCCCAGTACATTTCCAAGGGTTATGGAATTATCTACAATTCTTAAAATGATCTCGTTTAGGCGAGAGGCCAGAATCTGGCTTTTATTGAGGCCGGTTTCATATATGTAAGCAGTCTTGTCGGAAATAAAAAAAGAGGTGGAGTAGTGAATGTTGGCACCGATGGTAAGGGCCAACAGCAGTACAAATAATAATAACAGCTTGGTCCTAAGTGATAGCCACACTCTTGTTTTAAATAGTAGTTCAGAGCTTTCACCCATGGATCGTTCCTCTAAAAAATGCCGATGGTAAAAATTGCCAACTCAAAAATGAAACCGGACATTTTTTTTTAGGATATAATTATAATCATTATATAACAAATACTTGAAAATGAAATAAGTTTTATGAGAGATGTTTTCCTGTTTATATTTGCAATATTATTATCGGCCTACTGTGGATATGAGTTATTTTATGCCAAAAAAAATTCTGTCCGGCAAATTGCCAGTGAACAGGTCGCTACCATTACGGAAATCAACAATGAGGTCAGACATAAAAATCATATGAACCTAAGCTGGGAGGACTCCTACAAGGGAGCCTCGTTGTCCACCAAGGATATGATTTTTACCGGAGATAATTCATCAACTATCGTGGTGACCAAAGCCAATGTAAAAATATTTGTGGCCCCCAATACTTTGCTGACCCTAAACGAAAGTTCGGGGGTGTTGGATCTTAATCTTCGCCAGGGAGTGGTGGATGTTATAATGCAAAACCAGGAGGGGGACAAAGGTCTTAAGGCCGGTGGTGCTTTGATAAATAATATGGCGGATAAATCAGTGCTCAGGATGGAAAAGCTGGGCAAGGATTCCGGCGAATCGCTGAAAGTTATAAAAGGCCTTATCAAGTTTGATGATGCAAAAAACGCCCAAGGCTCGGTCGAATTGGATTCACGCAACACGGTTATTTTTGGTGAAGTCAATCAAATCAAGCAAAAGGAAGCTTTTATCACCCCGATGTTTCCAGTGGGCGGGGAAAAACTATTGATTAAAAGAGGAGAGAAGATCAAATTTAGCTGGACTAGTAAAAAACCATTTTCCAGTTATTCGGTCATGATTAGTAAAATGGGCGATAAAGCGATGCAAAGATTTGAGCATATTTCGCAAACGGAATTTGCCAAAAATTTAAGTACGGGTGGCTATTTATGGCAAGTGATTGGACTGGATGGTACCAGTGAAAGCTCCTGCGAAAAACAATATTTCTATGTGCAAGAAAACAGACTGCTCTCCGAGATTGTCCTGGCGGATTTTAAACCTTTTAGTGGAACCTATATTCAAATCCCATTTAACGGTTCCAAAGAAGTCAAGTTCAGTTGGAAAAAAAAGAACTCCCAGGGTAAGGAGGTTATTGATAACTCCCAATATACCTTTAAACTTTTTAAAAAAGATGGAAAAAAAGGCGTGCTAATGGACAAACGCGAGACCTCGGAGTTGGAGGTTTCGATTCCTTTGACCCAGATCGGGACTTACGTCTGGGCGGTGGTGCCTGAAAATACCGATGATTTAAAAGATAAACCCAAACTCAATTACATAAAAATCGATAACGCCAGGCCGCCGGCACCCCTTATTGAAAAAAATATTGAATTTGAAATCCTGGATAAGGTTATCAAATGAAAATATTTCAGCGGATTTAGGTTTTGTCTTTTAGTTTTTTCTTAAAAATTTAAAATATTTGGTCTCGATGATGTCAATTTCCGCTTCGTTTTTGCAATTTTTACAAGCTGAAGTCTGGGTATAGGTCGGGGTTTTGTCTGATTCATTTTTTCTTTCACAGAGAATATTACTTTGTTCATCGCAGTTTTCACAATAGTAGGGGATAAAAAAACTTTTTACAAAGGAGTTGGCCGGGAAAAAACCTTCGATCATATTGGCCTGGTCAATAATCGCCCGGTCACATTTTACAAAGTACACCATGGAATCGGCGGGGATGGTTTTCATCAGATTAATCCATTCCCTGATGCCACAGGAATTGATGCCAATGATCCCTTCCAGGTTAAAAATGATGGTTTTTTGTTGTTTCAGGTTGATGATTGAAAAATCCGAATCCTCATCAATTTTGCCGCTTAGATAAAGAATATGCTGGTCATCTTTTATTTTTTCTTGAATTTTAAATTTGCTCATTCAAAGCTCCAATTGCAACTATCGCCCAGAAATATATTATACCCTAAGTATTGTAATAAAGAAGGCCTCATTTAAAAAGAGGCCTTCATAAAAAAAACAATTTTTTTGTCTAATTAATCGGTTCTAATCATTTAATGCTTTGAAGGCATCCACCCAGCCCTTGGCAATACTTGCTTGCAAGTCATTGCTGGAGACAGAATTTTTGATTAATCGTTCTTTTCCCTCAAGTATGGAAAGATATGAGTCATGACTTTTTAAAAGTCCGAGAATGCCGCTTACAAACGGGCAGGCCATGGAGGTGCCTGATAAGGATTTATAGGAATTGCCTTTAAAGGTGGAGTAGATGTTGCTGCCCGGAGCAAAAACGTGTACGGAGTTTTCCCCATAGTTGGAAAAACTTGATCGCTTGCCTCGGCCATCCATTGATCCAACTGAAATAACATTATCAATTTTATAATTGGCCGGAAAGGAGGCGGTGGTATCATTGTTATTTGATTCGTTACCTGCCGCTGCGACAAAGAAAATGCCGGCTGCGTTGGCGGCGGTAATGGCGTCTTTAAGGGCCAAGGATGCATCTCCTCCTCCCCATGAATTGCTCATGACATCAACCCCGGCCTGGATGGCATAATTAATCGCTAAAATTGCATCTTCCGTGGTTCCACTTCCACTGCCAGTCAGGAATTTAAGCGCAACAATTTTTACCTTGCTCATGACCCCGGCTACGCCGATGCCATTATGAGATGCTCCAATCACACCTGCGCAATGGGTGCCATGTCCGTGATCATCAATGGGGTCACCATCCTTGTTAGCAAAATCGTATCCGTGAATATCATCCACGTAACCATTCTGGTCATCATCCACGCCTGCTTGTCCATTTTGTTCTGCTTCGTTAACCCATATATTATTTTTCAAATCCGGATGGGTATAATCAACGCCAGTGTCGATCACGGCAATTTTTACTTCATCACTGCCAGTGGTGATTTTCCAAGCGTTAACTGCGTTTATATCCCGGCCAGCAATGCCAGAGCTAAAGAAACCGCCGGAATTGCTACCGGTATTTAAAAGTCCCCATTGCTTGCTAAATGAGGGTTCGGTGGATTTTTGAGATATTTCAATCGGACTTATTTTGTAAGTATAGTTTGGTTCAATATAAAGGACCGCTGGATCATTTCTTAAATTCTGGAGGGCCGCTTTTTGATCGCCTGAAATTTTATAGAAATGCCCAAAACTGGTATTGAGCTTAATTAAATTGGCTTTGGTGTTGAGCTTGGCACCGGTTTTCACCTTGATTATGTAATCAAAGGCCATCGAGTTAAAACTGAGCAGTAGTGTAATTAATAAAATTAGCTTCATAAAATCATCCTTGATAATATTTCTTTGGTTCATGGTTTTAATGATAAAATGTTTTGTATTTTATGCTTGGAAAAAAAACTTTTAACTTCTTACAAGATGATGACTCTTTGGGCCTATTTGCTTGGGATCATTGTAAGGGGTGATCTTAATCAATTAAAACCAGGGCGTAGGCCCGGTTATAATACTCGCTTAAATATTTCCAATCAAAGTCCTCGGCAATACTTTCCACCCTATAACGCTGCCTTACTCTTTCACCCCGGGACATTTTGGTGAATTCAAATAATTGGTTGGCCAGCTCTTCAGCGCTTTCACTGAAACTTTGAGTGGAACGATTGATAACGTAGATGCCATGATCGTGGGAGTCGGGTACGGTTTTTAAAACGTAGTCACCAAAACCACTCAGGTCACTGGTTACAGCCGGAATACCACGGGCCATGCACTCAAGGGGAGTATATCCCCATGGTTCGTAGTAGCTGGGGAAAATTCCCAGATGACACCCTTTCACAAACTGTTCATATTCCAGTTTGTTAATGGGACTTATAGTGGAGATAAATTCCGGATGATAAATCACCTTGACCTTATCATGGGCATTGTTAACCAAGCGACTGGCATCCAGGAAATTAAGGATCTCATCTTTTTCGGGATCGACTAAATCATGGGTGACAATAATGGGCAGCTCCTTTGTTTGCCAGGATAAAATGGTGCGGCGAAATCGTAGCTTCCAATATTCAGGGATGAAGGCATTGAGGTCTGGTATTTTAGTATTTTTGTTACTGATGCTTTCAAAAAAAAGCCGGTCTCCCACGATCTCTTGAATCATCTCGCAGGTTTTATCGAGTTTATCAAGCAGCATCTGGGATTTATAAACGGTTGGATTGATATTGTGATAAGGCCTGGGGGTGATGATAAACATCACGACGGTTTTATCAATTTTATCATACTGCATTTTATAGTTAAGTCTGGCCAGGGCCTCAATCGTTAGGTCAAATCCTTTATTGGTATATTCATATCTTCCAGAGGTGAAAAAATAAAGCGTGTTATCCAAATCAAAAGAGTAGGAGGAGAAAAAGTGGCCCATGACGAATTGATGGATTTTCTTTTTATATTCGTTGTGCACCACCTGGAATTCATGGGGGGTGCTGAATTTTTCTATATTGAGACCATTGGGTAAAATGATATCCGGCTCCCGGTCCAAAAGCTTGGCACATTCCCGGGCAGTGACTTCTGAAACCGTGGATAACAAATGACAGCCGTGGGCGGCAGCCCTTTCAATATGCACTTCGGTTTCAATATCATATTCCTTGGCTTCATGTTCCCACCTAAAGTATGGAAGTCTCTCGTAAAAGGGATGCTTGTTCATAGCCAGATAGCGGCCCAGAATGGTGGCATGAGTGGTGAATACAATCCTGGTTTTTTGATTATTTCTTCTCATTCCGGGGATCGCCGAGCCGGCCATCCATTCATGAAAATGCGCAATCACATGGGCCTTAGGGGGTATTTTTTTATTCAAGTGATAAAAAAACACTCTTAGCAATTCACCAAAACAAATCACCTTGTTAATGAGCTCAGTATCTCGGGTGGGAATCTGATGATGATCCCACAGAAAGTATTTAATGCTGCCCAGTTGATTCATGATGCTGTTTGGGTTAAAGAGGATGGCGTAGGGGCTGCCGGCCACCAACCATTTTCCAAAATAAATTTCAAAGCCGGAGTCCCGCATGATTTTTAACACTTCCCCCACCGGCCCGCGGGGAAGATCCATGGTCTCGAATTCATTTAAAACCCCAGCGGATAAATAGGGGCCAATAACTGTATAATTTTTATTCCACTTATCAACGATGGCCTGGGATTTGGACCGGATCACAGTGTAAATGCCACCTACTTGATTACAAACTTCCCAAGCGCACTCGAACAAAAGGGTGTTTTTGGTATCCAATTGATCTATCGGGGAAGGTTGATTCATTTACTGCTCCAAGAAGGAAAATCTAATCATATTTTTCAAAATTTGATTCGTAAATAAAAATGATATTCAATGTGTGTAATAACATTTTTTTTGTTATGATAAATTTTGCTTTCTTTCTTAAGGGAACAGATTTATGAAAATGATTGTCATTATCCTAGTGATTTGGTTGGGTACTTGGGCCTGCAGCTCGAACCCCAGGGTGGAGGTTGAAACTGATCCGGCTGATCTCGGGTTTTTGATGAAAAATCCTTGTTGGGGGGCCTCTAATCTGGAAAAATTGTTCATCAAGTGGAATTGGATAAAGCTGGAAGATGCCAAAAGATATATTAGGGAGCCGGTTTATTTGGATTTTAAGATCGTCAGGTTTAACCAGCTTAATGAGGAGCAATTTGGGATAAACCTGTATCAAAGCAGAAAAACCTCCATACCCACCACCAAGCAGTATAATCTTTTTTCCACTTACTATACTTATGAACTGTATATAAAAGACATCAAGCAAGTATTGATCAATGATACAGAGTTTTTTAAGGATTTTGAGTTTGACCAGTTCAATGCAAAGGAGTGGGAGGAAAAAGAGGAACTGGGGGAAATGTACGAGTCGGCTTCATCCAGGTATCGGGAATCTTTTTTAATATCCAGCCAAAGAAAGGGATGTAACTCCTCTTTTTTTGCCAAAACTCCCCATGTTTTAAAGATTACTTTGTTGGATCAGAAACAGTTGGCCATTATTACGGCGTATGTACCTTTAAAGCAGATTAAACGGGCACCTCCTTATTTCAGTCCATCGGAGCTTATAAAATTTGGTTCGACTTTCCAGGGAGAGCTTTATGCGGCCTCTATGAATTTAAGTCTGGTACTTGAGCAGTTTTAGATCGGCCACTAAAGGGTGCAGTCGGCACTTTGTTTATTATAAAAATTATATAGAAAAATGCTTTTTTCCAGATTGATGGGATTTCCCTTGTTTTGAGAGTTATTTTGTAAGACCGCATGAATTTTGATGGAGTTGATACACCTTCTTTTTTTCTGATCCTCCAGCGTGTTTCCGGTGGGAAACGGGTAATAGAGCGGGGGCGTATTGCTCAAGGGTGTGCTTACATTGGCGTATTGAATATTGAACTTGGAAATTTGAAAGCCGGATTTGGGGGAGTGATAAAGAATCTTGGATGCACCGGTGTACTCATCTTTTAAAATGAGATGGAAGTTTTGATCAACACAAAGAATTTGCGTATTAACGGGATAGATGGTGGAATTTGACATGAAGGACAGGTCAATTTTTTGGTTGTATTTTCCGGTGAAAGTCTTGGGTTGTTTGACGGATACCTGGTAATACTTGTAAGTCACGGGTGGGTCATCAATGCTGCCACTATAGGGATCAACGGTGGTTTCAATATATTTCACCTTGTGGACTTCCAGGCGTTTGGTGGCCAGTCCCTCTGAATCAATGATGAGTATTTCCCTGGTGGGATCGGGGGTATCAGTAATAACACTGGCAAAAAGATACGCCGAACTGTTGATAGCATTTACTATTAAATCGGTAGGAGTCCCTAAAGTATCGGGCCAGGGGACCATGGTTTTTAGGGATTTTTTCTTGGGAGAGATGGAGGACAGGCGCATGATGGAAAAGACCTCATCCTCACCTTCCACCTTGGCCGTATATAAGCACTGGGAGGATTCCGTGGCGGTGTTGCTGGTCAGTCCTCCCACCCCGAAGTAGTTAAGTTCACCTTCGTCCAGGGATTCGATGGGGGAGTTTTGTCTTTGAATCGGGGCGATGTTTACGAATAAAGTTTCCATTTTATTGATGGCAAGATGGAGATTGCTTCTGGCCACTTGCGATTCGATATTTCTCCAAAAGGTGCTAGTGGTACTTATGGAAATCTGGGCCACCGCCAAGGTGATCAGACCAAAGATCCCCATGGCCACGACTATTTCAACTAATGTAAATCCTCGTTTATTTTTCATCATCTTTTAATTATGGTCAGCCCCAGTTTCTCCTGGTAATTTTCGTTTTTATAAATTCCTTGGATATCAATTTCATATATTTTTTTTGAATATTTCGGAAGTTTCAAATACTCTGATGGATTAAAAGTGACGTTTATATCCTCATATTTTTTAAAACCTATAATGACTTTAATGGTTTTATCGGTGGTATCGAGAGTGGTGCAATTGGTGTTGGTTAAATCAAGGGTGGTTTCACTGGCAAATTTTCCGGAGATGGAATACATCTTTACCATGCATTTGCCTTGAGCCGGAAAATGCTGGCTAGCCGCCCCTTTTATCAGGTTTATATTACTGACCATAACTTCTTGCAGGACCTTAAGCTTTAAAAGCCGGGTTTTTTCTTTTTCAATGGAGTTTACAAAATTGAGAAAAAAGTAGGTCATGGTTCCCAGCATACCCAACGCCACCATGGTTTCTAGCAGGGAATAACCTCGTTTAAAAGTAGTGGTCGACATTATTCACTCCTCGTTTTTACAATGGGCAGTGAAACAGCATAAAAACCACCGGACTCTAAAAAGGTGTCAAAAGGAGCTTCATGCACAAACAGGGAGTCATTCTTGGTGGCTTCATAATTGAGATAGTAGCTAGAGGCACCTCCATTGGTGGTGAATAATTCTTCGCATCCTATATCGGGATTGACGGGATAATACCAATTGATCGGGGAGATATTAACTCTGCGGTCAGCCAGATTAATTTTGTCATTGTAATAATCTCTTTGGCGGATGCCTTGGGGTTGATCGAGTCTGCGTTTTCCCGTAGGAGTAACATCCGAAAATTTAACCCCCACCCGGGTGCCCGATAATTCAATTGAAGGAAGCCGTAAGCCATGACCGTTTTGGATTTCAAACACCCTAGGCCAAGCGGCGGTATTGGAAATGGTGGCAGGTGAGGTGCTTTGATTGTAGAAACGACTGGTAATGGGGGGTACCATAATGCCTTGTTGAGTGGCAGTGACCGTTAGATCAACAATGTCTTTGGGACTTCCATCACTTAAAAAACAATTATTGCGAAGATATTGTTGTTCATTTTGATAGGCAGCAAACCACAGACCGGTCAGATATAAATTGTTGTTATATAAAAATTGATCACCGTTATCTAGTAAGGCCAGGTTCTTGATAATCACTTTTCTGACCCCGTATTTAAATCCATCGTCTTCTTGATGAACCCAATCGGTGTGGATTGAATAAGCGGGCCTTATCCTTCCCCCGGTGATGGGATAGTAGGTTTTTAATTCATCGTATGTGGTTCTTTTTCTAAATGGGGAGTGGATGATAGTTCGCTCCGGGGAGAGAAAAACCAATTTCAGGGGGGCTTTTTGTGTGGCGGAGGGTCCTGCATTAAAATAAAGCTCCCTCAGTCGACTTGGATCAACGTCAATGGGGGAAGTGGTGTCTGGCTGGTTGGGCATCAGATAATGGGTGTCCTCACTTACCATCCAAAGGGCCAGTTTTTCTCGGATGGTTGTTGAGAGAATGTCAGAAGCCAGTCCATTTTGATCGGTTTGCACAATTTCCAGGGGCACGGAGGCATAGATCACTCTTCTCGCCAGTTCTTTATCAGGGGTGTTGAGATAGGTGTTGACATCAAAATTTTTCAATTTGGTGGCCAGGTTTTCTAAATTTAATTGGTGAATTTTGGTGCAGGGATTTGGATCACCGCTTATATACTTGGTGATGGTGGAGACTCTGTCAATTTCACAATCCTGGTTGACGGCATCGAATCCGCTTAGGTCATCAATCACCAGTCCGCATGCGCTGGCATCCTCTTTAAAGGCTTCCATATTATCCCAGTTGATAGTAGGGGCATCTGGAATTTCCACGTCAGTGGTAAACAGAGAACTTTGTAATCCAGAGTTTGTTCTCCAATTGGTAAATCCTTTGGGAAAGGAGCTTGAATCGGAACAACGCTTGGTGGTGGAGTTGGGAGCAAAACAACCGAAATCAGCCCGCATGCCAAAGTTTGCCAGGCCTCCGTAGTTATAGTCCCAAAATAGCCATTTATCCGGATCGTCCGTATAGCATCCGTCATCCACCCCGGTTTCGGCATTGAGCGGGGGGGTACCGCAAAACAAAGCTCGGGGATAAAAATGTTTTTTTAACAGATTCATATTGATGGGGGTATTCGTGTCAAACTTATTTATGATATCCTGGGCTTCACTAAAGTCATTGGTAATAAAAGTACCACCGCTGGTATGCTGGCGGTAGCTATTTTCCGGAGCGGTGGTGGTGAATAAATTGTAAAAATTAGGCTGGTTCAGGTTGCCCAAAACATCAGTGGAATCAGGTTTGGGATGCATCATTCCTCCATAACTTAGTCCCTTTTGAAAAATCATACGTTCAGATTGCATGACGATTTTTAACTCGTCAGGATTTTTCATGGGAGCAAAATCAGAAAAAGTTCGACTTTCCAATGGAGGATAACCGGCGCGATAAGTTGAACCAGCTAGCTGGACTGGCCCTTCAAAATAGATTTTTCTATGTTTACCAACGACTTTGGCGATTTGATGGGTAGCGTATGGGGACGTATCAATCATGGTTTGGGATTGAGCTCTTGACCAGACCAGATAATCGGTGACATCCCCAATGATCAAATTCTTTTCAAAATAAACCGTGGTGTCTTTAAAACTGCCAACACTATTCATGACCAGCAGTTTGCTAACGGGCAGGTACTGGGCCTTCACTTCATAGCTGGCATCGGTGTCCGTACTTCCATTCAAGGAGAACTTTAGTTGCTTTTTACAATCCTTATCTGGAGGAATTTCCCAGAGTCTTCGCTCCAAAGCTGCCTCCATCAAGACAAAGGCTGATTGCGCCGACTCTCTGGCGACAATCTCATTCCATTGCTGGATGCTTTGTTTGCGCCAAGTCGCATTGGTGGTCAGGTACTGCAAAATAAGGAAACTGAAAAGTCCCGTAATACACGAAACGAGCAAAACTGCCCCGCCCATATTTTTTTTGCTAAACTGGTCCATGGGAGAAATGTTAGTGAGGAATGGAATTCCCGTCAATTTAAAACTCATTTAGTTTTTGGAGATATTTTTTGGAAATAGTTTCAAAAATCGAAATATCCCGGGTAGTATTGATATCATCAGCACTGGCATCCTTCATATCCTCGTACGTCTTGATCACTGACTGACGGGGAGATTTTTCCTCATTGCTTGAGACAATTGGTTTATTTTCAAAACTTTGATTGTCAGGTATTGTTCTCACTCCAGCGTCTCGTTCCAGGGGATCGTTGTAAAGGGTATCAAAATGGACGCTCTGGCCTAGCTTGCTTAACACTTCGTGGGTGACTTTTTGCCAGCGGCTTAACACACTCTGGGTTTTTTTAGCATGAGTGACGTGTGCGAAACCTTCTTTTTTATAAAGATCATCCAGTCTCGCCACCAACTGGTTTTTGGTTTGCATAACGCTGGCGTTTTCCTTGATGAGTTCATCAATATATTGAAACCCCTTCTCATCCAGATAAGTTTTGGTTTGCATCAAATCACCCAGATTAATTGATGCTTGAATACTTCTATCCAAACGGTTTCCCAGTATTTTTTGTGAAGGCCCGGGGTTTTCCCAGAGTGTTTGGAAGGAGGAACATTTTCCTTTTTGCGGACCTTGGAAGATACATCCCAGTGGTTTCTGGTTAGTGGTAAGTTGCATGGTTCTTTTTTCTTTGGCATACGACACCGAGATGATTGAATGCAAACCCATTTTCAATTTTTTAAACCAGAGATTTAAAAAACTGATTTTTCCTTTGGTTTCATTTTGCAATTGCTCAATTTTTAGTAAGTCCTGATCAATTTTTTTTATGTTGGCTTTGGAGACATCGATACTTTTTTGTAAAAGCTCCATTCTCGCCGCTATCTGTGCAGCCCGGTCTTCGGGCATGGTTTGATTGGTATCATCCACCTTATTTTGGCCGTGGGCGATGGCAGCCGATATCTTGGCGTGCCTTTGATTTATGTTATCATTTGGATCAAGGCTGACTTCAGCCATTTCAGTTGATGGACAGGCGGCTATGACATCTTCTTCGTTTTTAATAAATTCAGCACAAAATGTCGAAACATCCTTGGGGGCTCCGGTCAGGTTATGAGTGATCATCGTTTTACATCCCACCAGCAGCGAGTCTACCATGCGGGAATGGGTCTCATATCTGGTTAAGGCTTGGTCAATGGAACTGGTACCCCCTTCAGTAAATGGGCGATCCAGTAAACCCATACTCATCCTAAGTCCGCTGGCGCAGGCCCATTTCACTTTTACAATTTGTGGGATTTCTTTAGTGGTCGGAAGGTCAGTGATAGTGGTCTGTCCGAGTTTAGTGATGACCGGGGTGGTTTCCTTGACCGCTTTCTCAACCTCTTCCCAGGTGCTTTTTTGGTTTTCGATAACTGCAAAGGCCTTATTGGTTAATACATACCCATTTTCTTTTTTTATTTGCTCTTCTGCCAGATAGGCTTCCGCTGTAGAATATAATTGAATCTGATCGTTGTAGAGACTGATCATTTCATTGTGCTCTTTAGTCACCGCTGCTCGGCACGTTTGCATGCTTTCCAGTTTCACTACGGCATCTGCCACATCTTTAGTCTGTGCAAGATTTAAAATGGCATGTGAACCTACTTTTTCTTCGATCTCTTGTTCAAACAGTGATTTCATTCGAAGGAGTAATTTTTTTTGCGATTCAGTTCCACCACTTTGTTTGTTTCCTGCGCCTTCATATAGACTTTGCAGGGTAGCCATATCCTTCTGTGCAAGTGAGCTAAAATTTACGTTGCTGGAATTGGCCAAATGTGCGCCTAAAGCCTCGGTTGCCAAATCAGTGGGCGTGGTATTAGTGCCTTTAACACAAGTTCCTTTAAAAGCACCGCTTATATTAGCGCTTTGTGCATCCTGGCTCGTAATATAGTTTGCATCTGGTTGATTATCACCAAAGACCAGCGGCGAAATCAGAATAAAAAAAATGATATATGCTCTCACAAGTTCTGCCCCTCTTTTTAATGATTAAAAAAATTCTAGCATGATTGGGCAGTTTAAGCAGCAGGCATCATTATTGCTAAGGGTTTCGTATGATCATTTACTTTAGTATTTTGGTTTGTCCGAACTTATGAAATTGGGCACAACTTATAAAGGAAATTTTTACCCTGCTACCATGAATATCAGTCTGATTCTTTAGCAGTTTTAGAGGTGCCAGGTTTTTTTAGCAATGCGCAATTTACTGCTCATTGCTATCTCCTCATGTAACTTCTTCGAGATTTCATCATTTTTCAAATTGAAGTACAAAGCATTCATCAAAAAACAAAAGGAGTTTTTATGAGAAAATTATTTTTTATGTGTTTATGTTTATTTTCACTCAGTTGTGTTTTTGCAGAAACACTAACTATCACCAATGGATTTAAACTATCCAGCGGGGAAACCAGATCCATTCCTTTGCATGGAATGTATATGGTTAAAAAACTTTTTATCCAGGCCGAAGGTATCAATAATGATTCCAGCATGGAAGTTTCGGCGAATGGGGATACCAAGGGGACAATCTATGCTCCTGGTAGTGACCCTCACTACGTTGTCACGGTTAGTGAAGTGACTGATTCAATCGAATTCTCAGCAACCATGGGAAGCATGCATGTTATCAGTGTTAAGGCAGTTCTAGAGGAGAGTTCGGTTTCTGGTTATTATCCCACGCACGGTAATTTCTATGTTCAAACGGGAGAAGTGACTCGAATTTGCACCAGAATTATTGATCTGGTTGAAAATCTTAGGCCATTTGCATATTACGATGATTATGGAAAATTTTTACTTCCAATCAAGAAAGCTGCAGCTAGAACTTATAGTATTGCTCGGGCCAATAGTGATCTTTCTAGAAAAACTTATGCTTCGGTCTTGGTGTTAATGAGTCATATTGATTTTGCGCAATTTTATATTGAGAGAACTTTTGAACAAGATCATGCTTTTGACTTTGCTCTTGAGCTGGTATCGCTTCGAGAAAAATTAAAGGATATGCTCGAATAAAATGAGCAAATAATGAGAAAATAATGAGAAGAGATGATGGGTGCAATGGACAATATATCAATTAGTTAACGCATGGCATAGGAAATCTTTACATACACTCAGCTATTGCCTAAGTAGCGTTTGATCAGAGGTGCTATAGTGGCAATATCTGGGACTTTTTATCGAGGTAATTATGAATTTTTACAACTTAACTTTTTTAAAATTTATTATTTTGTTTTCAATTATTATTTCATCAGTTTATTCAAGCGAACTGGATGATTCACTAAATCTTCTTCAAAAACAAAATGAACTGCTTAAAGATCTTAAAGAAGAAATCGAATACTTTGATACTGGTCGGGTGATCTTGCTTGAAAAAGCAGTTTATGAGGTTACCACGAGTATCAAGGCAAATGGTTTTGTTAATATGCAAACTTTGTTTGCTTATCAAAATCTGGTTATTAAATTTAACTACTCCACTGATTTTTTTCGTACAGTTACTTCCGTTCAAAATCAAAATATCATTAAGCAACTTTTGATTAATGCCGGAAGTATTGCCCGAAATATCGGCATGAATGATCTTAATTATCCTACGATTATTTTTTCAACGTTCAAGCAAGTTACAACTCTTTTAAATGAGCTTAAAAAAGATGAAAATCTTCCAAAGAATATTCAAGATCTTATAGCCATAATCAATCCGCAAATTGGCAAACTTTTATCCAATGCCTCAAACGGAGATCGGCCGATGGCCTTCGCTGCAGGTAATGAAATATACGATATCGTAAAAAATAATTTATATGATCATTTCTATGCTTTGCAAGAAAGCGAAGTTGCTTTTAGTACTATCATTGAGATTTACGGTCTGATGGATTACTACAATGAATTTTCGCAAAGAGAGTTTGTGAATATTCAAATTAATAATTAATTTTATTTCTTCATTATAGGGAATGACTATGAAAAAAATATTTTTACTAACTATGCTAATTTTCTCGATTAACATATATGCAAAGGTTTTGCAGGTAAGTGCGGGAAATTTTCACGTTTGTGCTTTGGATGATAATGGGGTTCAGTGCTGGGGGTATAATAATTATGGAGAAACCGACGTACCAATTCTAAAAAATCCTCAAATGGTGAGTGCGGGACACTTTTACACCTGCGCTGTGGATGATAATGGGGTTCAGTGCTGGGGGTATAATAATTATGGACAAACCTATGTCCCAATTCTAAAAAATCCCAAAATGGTGAGTATGGGTGCTTTTCACACCTGCGCTTTGGATGATAATGGGGTTCGGTGCTGGGGAGAAAGTAGTAAGGGACAGACCAATGTTCCAAAGCTAAAAAATCCCAGAATGGTGAGTGCAGGAGACTTCCACACCTGCGCTTTAGATGATAAAGGAGTTCAGTGTTGGGGAAAAAATGTAGAAGGACAAACCATGGTTCCCCCCTTGAAAAATCCCCAAATGGTGAGTGCGGGACAATTTCACACCTGCGCTGTGGATGATAATGGTGTTCAGTGCTGGGGGCGGAAAAGACAAACTATTGTTCCCCCCTTAAATAATCCCAAAATGGTAAGTGTGGGTAATTTTCATACTTGTGCGCTGGATGATAAAGGAGTTCAGTGTTGGGGTGGGAATGAATATGGACAAACCGATGTCCCAATTCTAAAAAATCCCCAAATGGTGAGTGTGAGAGGTGATCACACCTGCGCTCTGGATGTTGAAGGAGTTAAGTGCTGGGGGAGTGATAAAGTTGGACAAAACGATGTTCCGGATCGATTTCGATATCCGATTAATCTTGGCAATTTGCATGAATATCTTTACAAGGATAGCGCAGAATTTTTTCAAAATGTGAATGAATATTTACTTCCTGTCGAAAAGGATATCAGCGATAAACTTTTATTATTTTCTCTTCTAGAGATTGTGATAGATGAAATCACCATTCCCTCTGTGGGGATGAGCTATTTTAAAAATAGTTTTAAAGATGAAGTAAATGAATTGAAAAATAAAGTGGGGGTGGGTTCATTTGCCGAGATTAACTTGGATAATAGAAAAATAGTTTTAATGTTAAAGCTTTCTAAAGATGCTTTATCGAGTTGCCACGGACATTTGATCGGAGAAAATCAAAGATCTTTGGAGTCAGCGGTTACTTTATTATCAAAGACGATTGCGACCAGTAGTGCGCTCGATATTAAGTTGTTAAATAATTCTCTTAAACAATACGAACCACTTTTTGAAAAACTGGCAGTCGCTCAAAGAACCAGAGGCCGAGGACTCATGATTCAAACTATTGTTGAAAGACTTAAGAATTGATAGAGGGAGAGTTGGAAAAAAATGTTAGCACAAACACTTAGGGCCCATTTAGATAATACCTGGAAGTGTCGCTTTGAACGAGACAAGGGGCGGACTTTTGAGTGTTTTGTAAAATTAAAACAGAGCATGAATGCCTATGAGTCCAGCGATTATAAAAAAGTTTATGTCGATGTAAAAAGAAAATTTGGTAAGCCTATGGCCCTAGAGTATCTGACGATCTGGGGTTCAGTTAAAAGGCTTATGGGAAAACAATCTGAGTCCTTGGAAATATTTAATTTGATCGATGAGCTAAAAGATGATGAGTCGATCAAAAATAATTTCTATATTTATTTTGAACAGGGTATTCAAATGCTTATCAAGGGGGCCTTTGAGAAGGCATTTGAATATTTTATTTTATCCAAAGAACTTGCCCCTGCCGATAATTTGAAAGTGGCGGCAAGCCTTAATGAATTAATTGCACTTGATAATATCGGTGCTAACATTTCCGGATCAATAGAAAAAATCAAGCAGTTAATGATTAATCTTAAGGATCAGGATTTGGGAATGGTTATTAAAACCACCCTTAAAAATCTTGAAGCAAAACATCAATTCCGTGCTGGGGATTTTTCTGAGATTTTAAGTGGAGAATTTCAGTCACAGGGTAAATATATAAAATATTTTGTCCAGTCTCTTCCTTATCAAAAAGAAGTGACCGTGCCTGAAAGCATCAATCTATTTCAAATGGCAAATGCCAGCGATTTACATCTGAGTGATTATCGCTTTCGCACACTTTCTGGAAAACTTAATCAAGATGATTTTTTACAGTACCAAATAAGTGATTGGAGTGACCGGTTTTATTTATGGACATGGTTTTTTTTAAAAGAACCATATCGTTTTTCGTTTCTTAGGATTTCTGATTTTGTTTCTAGTTTTAATTGGAAAATGATTTCACAGATGACCGCTGAAGACCAGGCGATGGTGCTAAATTCAATGTTATGGATAGGACTATTTTCCCATCAGGATTATCATGCAATTATTCGGAAGTTTTATAAATATTCTTCTTATAATAAGGAGCAAATATATACATTATTTGACTTTGAAAAAAATATCATCCAGTATTTCTTCGCCTTGCGGGATAAACGTATGGATTTGGCGGGTGATATGCTTGAAGGCCTTAAAAAACATTCTCTTTTTACGTCAAATGCAATCAATCTATCGGATCTTTTGAAAGATACACTTGAAATTGATCATCCACTCTTTTTTTTACATCAGCAGTTGTCCAAGTTTAAAGGTATTGATTATCTGGATAATTATACTTACGTTGATATTACCAAGGGACAAATTATAAAGTCTTATAAGAAAAGGCAGACGGTTATTAATTCTAGGTATTATGCAGTAGCTCTTAATGAATTTGTTTCCCGGGAAGTGGTTAAGAAAAATGATTTCATACATGCAGTTTTTGGAATCTATTCCTATGATCCCATTATTCATGATTCCAAGCTGAAAACGCTTTTGAGTAGAATAAGAAAAGACCTTGGAATCAGCTTGAATATTAAGGATGATAATATTTTTCTAAATACAACCACTAGATTGGTATGCTTGGATATGCCCGTTTATTGTAAAGAAATTAAGAATGCGCGAGCGCTTTTTAGTGCTACAGGTGTTACAAAAAGCAAAGGGTCCAAGGATAAAAATGATCCACTTGACAAAAATGTAAAAGATCTTGGATTGGAAGATAAGTGGCTTTCTAGAAATGAGCTTCAAAAGTATTTAGATAAAAGTCGAAGCACTACCAATCGTCTGATTAATGAGTGGTTAAATGAAAAGATGTTGATCAAAAAAGGGACTTTTAGAAATGCCCAGTATCTTCTGGGAAAAGTTTTACTGGAAAAAATGAAAAGAGGTGTTTTATGAAAAATAAAAGCTGGTTTCTGGCAATATTAGTCCTGGTGCAATCTGCCTGGGCATTGGATTTTCAAAATTATGTGGTTAAAACCTACTCGGGGGAGAAAAGCATTGGATCAGGAATAATGATTAATTATCATAATCAAAAAACTTTGTTGCTCACTTCCAGTCATGTTGTTAATCCGTTAAGTAAAGTGCACAAGATAATATATGATAATTCAAATTTTGATGCCAAATTAATCAGGTATAGCTGGGGGAAAGGGATGGCATTATTTGAAATTCCCGGCATTAATAATGCCGGATTCATGATTGATGATTTTATGGTTGGCCAATCTTTGAAAGCGAATTTGTGTGGTTATCCAATCAGTTCAAAAAAAATAAAATGTGATCAGCATGGAAAGATCATTTCTTATAAATCTGATCAGCATTATCTTCCGGAAATCAATGAAACAATCATTTCCTATGGCCTTGGTGAATTTGGCATGAGTGGTGGAGCTTTGCTTGATGATCATCAAAAAGTGATAGGAATGTTGTCTCATCAGATTATAAGCTATGAAAGTGCTAAATCATCACAAGTAACCAATTGGAACGATAAAATAAATATTTTAAATCTTACAATAATTTCAATTTCTGCAAGCGATATGTTGCAATTTATAACCGAAACCTTGTCTGGCGCTGATAAGGAAAAATATGAAGATATGTTATTGGTTGATCAATCAATTGAGTTTGATGGGCTCAAATTTTACTTTGTAAAAGCTGTGGATGAAATATCTATAAATCCTATCGGAGGGGTTGATCCGGTTGGTATCGGAGGAGAAACGCCAGATTCCAGGTTTGCAAATCATATTGTAGTCATGAGAAAAGAAAATAGTTCACTAACATTATGGGGAAAAAGTATTCAAGCAGAAATAGAAAAAGGAAAAAAGATTAAAATCACTATGATCAAGGATGTTAATCAAACTTATCGGCCGATATCTTCGCTCGAGATGTTTTTCACTCTGGCGAACCGGGCCGGTAATACTGTTGTTTTTAAAAGTGAAAATATCAATCCAGGATTGCTTACGGATCTCACTCATGATTTCAGTTTAAAATTGCAAAAAATTTCAAAGTTGTTGAGCAAGCTTGTTTTGATAAGAGAGGAAATCATGGTTGTGGTTACCAGTTCGCTGGATAATCAATATCAGATTAAAGAACTAAAACAAAATATTCTTCAAATAGACCAAGCGATAAAAGCAATAAACCTTGTTATGGCCTTGTCTGAGACTAACGAAGAATCAAACCTGGAAGAGGTTTTAAAAGGAATCACTCATGATGATGTCATGTGGAATAGTCTGTTCAATTCAACCTATACAGATAATGTTGCCATCGATTTATATAGCGAGTTGGATAATCTTATAAGGTGATAAGTTATTCACACTTCCGGGACGTGTGGTTGATCTAGAAAAATCTGATTAATCAGTAGGCATCATTATTGCTAAGCTTTGCACTATGTTATTATATCCAAGTATTTTGATCGGGTGTTATGTTTTGTTGGCGTTTATTCCGGAGCGGGCCTGGGAATCTTTTTTTGTCTTTAGCAAACAAAGTTTTTCTAATGTGTTGAAATATGGCGGCCAGTTTAAGCATTTATCAAATGTCTATAGCGGTGAATTGCTTTTATTCAAAGTGACCATGCTGGCTTCGGAATTAAATGTAGGCAAGGTCGGTTCACCAATTGAACTGCATAGTTATAAATTTTATACCGGTCTTTTGGAGGAACTGCTTACTTATAAAAGACAATTTGGGATTTCCCTGTCAAAAATCCTGATTCCTATCAGGGGTGGTATCAAAAAAGATTTTCAATTTGAAAAAAAAATCCAAAATGAATTGGTGGGTGGAATTTTTCAATTTTTGTTTGTTTCCATCATAACCTGGCTTTTTTCCTTCATGGTTTATAAAATGGTGCAGCTTGATTCCTCTTGGTTGACTAAAATGATTATTTTAGTCCTGCAAATCCTGGGCACCACCTTCTACGTTATTATTTATCGTATGCAAAAAATCAGGCAATTTAAAATTTTTGAAACCTATTTCCAGGTTCTGTTTTTCCTGATGTCCCTGATCGACGTGGGACTTTCATCCAGCAAGGTTTTGCATCAATCGGGTTTTTCCAGGATTGATGAATTAAAAGACCCGCATTTTTTGATTGTGAATAAAAAATTGAAAGGCCTGGTGGAGGTGTATAAAAATAATGGCCACCAGATAAAGTCCGACTTGGAAGGTTTAATTGAGGAAATTTATTTTTTACAAGAGGAGCGCTTTGAACAGTTTTTAAAATTTCTCGGTATTTTGAAGTTTGTAATTTTGTGTCTATTCTTTTTATCGGCCTATTTTATCTATCTTTTTACGCTTTTTAGTTTGTTTCTAATGGAATAATTGTCAATTTTATAATAGCTTATAGCAAGAATTGAAGGTCAACCTTGAAGGGAGTTTTATGAGCGTGCAAAATGACAAGCAAATTATTTATTCTATGAACCGGGTGGGCAAGGTTTATAGGCAAAAACATGTGCTAAAGGATATTTCACTGTCTTATTTTTATGGGGCCAAAATAGGGGTCTTGGGACTAAATGGTTCAGGTAAAAGTACCCTGCTTAAAATTTTGGCCGGGATTGATACTGACCACCTGGGTGAAACCTCCATCTCGAAGGGGTATTCAGTGGGCTATCTGGAGCAAGAGCCCAAGCTGGACGGAGAAAAAACCGTTTTGGATATTGTCAAAGAAGGCGCAAGCGAAATCGTCAGCCTCTTAAAAGAATTTGATGAAGTGAATGAAAAATTTGCGGAACCGATGAGTGACGCTGAGATGGATAAACTCATGAATCGCCAGGCCAAATTGCAAGATGAACTGGATAGTAAAAATGCCTGGGATTTGGAAAGCCGACTGGCCCTAGCTATGGATGCTCTTTGTTGTCCTCCAGGAAGTCAGAAAGTAAGCACCCTTTCGGGTGGTGAAAAAAGACGGGTGGCCTTATGCCGCTTGCTTTTAAAAGAGCCGGATATCCTCCTTTTGGATGAACCCACCAACCACCTGGATGCGGAAACGGTGTGGTGGCTGGAAAGGCATCTGCAACAATATAAAGGCACCGTCATTGCTGTCACCCACGATCGATATTTTCTGGATAATGTGGCCGGCTGGATATTAGAGCTGGATCGGGGACACGGCATACCTTTCCAGGGTAACTACACTTCCTGGCTGGAGCAAAAAACCAAAAGACTGTCCCTCGAAGAAAAGCATGAATCCAATCGTCAAAAAGTTTTGAAAAAAGAATTGGAATGGATTCAAAGTTCACCAAAGGCCAGACATGCCAAGGGCAAGGCCAGAATTAACAATTATGAACAAATGCTAAAAGAAAGCACGGAAAAAAGAAATGAAACGTCAGAAATATTTATCGCTCCTGGTCCTCGCCTCGGGAAAGTGGTCATTGAGGCCAAAAATGTTGCGAAGGCCTTTGGTGATAAATTACTCTATGAAAATTTGAATTTCATGCTTCCACCTGGCGGCATAGTCGGAATCATTGGTGCCAACGGTACGGGAAAAACCACTCTTTTTAAAATGATCACCGGAGAGGAAAAAGCTGATAAGGGTGAATTTAAAATTGGAGAGACGGTGAAACTTTCTTACGTTGATCAGGGTCGGGATTTACTAAGCGGCAAGACGGTTTTGGAAGTGATCAGTGATGGACTCGAGATTATCAAGATTGGAAACCGGGAGATCAATGCCCGGGCCTACGTGGGAAAATTCAATTTATCGGGTGAGGATCATCTGAAAAAAGTCGAAGAATTATCCGGCGGGGAGAGAAACCGGGTGCACCTGGCGAAAATGTTAAAACAGGAAAGTAATGTTTTATTATTGGATGAGCCCACCAATGATCTGGATGTCAATACTCTGCGGGCCTTGGAAGATGCCCTTCTTGATTTTCCCGGATGTGCAGTGGTGATCAGCCACGACCGTTTTTTCCTGGATAGAATTGCCACCCATATCCTGGCCTTCGAGGGCAATTCCAGAGTGTGCTGGTTTGATGGCAATTTTTCTGAATATGAAGAGGATAAAAAGAAAAGGCTGGGCGATAAGGCCTTTGACAAGGATCGTTTCTCCTATAAAAAATTAAAGAGGGATTGATGAGTAGCTCTGGGCCATGCCGATTACAATCGATATGGTGTTAAAGTGTAAAAAAATCCATCGAGACCCCATAAATTTCTTCTTCGGGCGAAGGCCTTAAGATGATTTCAATGTCCTCTAGCGATTTGAGCATGACTTCCTTGATTTTCTCGGCATCTTTTTTGGACAAGGCGATGACCGAGGAATAATGCATATCTTGAGGATTTGATTTTTCCAAGGATTTTAAAGCTTCAATTTTCCAATTGGTATGATGTTTATTGATCAGTGGGGATTTGCGGTCCAGGTGAATGCGCAATTGACTAATATTATATTTGCCAAAATTATCGATAATAATCCCTTTTTCTGTTAAAAATTTTAAGGCCTGCGAAGTCGTTTCAAGATTTATATTTAATCTTTTAGATATGGATTCCTTGGTTTGAAATTTGGTGATGGAAACCAGAACATGGATGGCGGCGTAATACCACTGACTATAGTAGGTGATATAATCCACCTCGCAAAGTTCCTGGGTGACCTTGATTCGATTTTTTATTTCTTTTCTCTCATTTTGGATTTTTTGAATTTGAGATTGATAATATTCTTTTAAATCCGTAGAGCCGGCTTTTTCTAGCTGGCAAAGTAGCATAAAGAAATGTTTTTCTTCTTCATCGTGTCCAAGATATTTACTGATACCAGCACAATGTTCGAGACTGAAATGAGTATTTCCATTTAAAACTTGCGATATAAAACCAGTTTGGCAGCCAAGTGTCTTTGCCAGTTTTGATCTTGATCCCCGCAAGGTTCCTTTGGTATCAAGTATTTTTTTCAGGTAGTTTTTATAATTTTTAAAGTCAAATACTATCATATAAAATCCTTTAAAATTAATAATATACTAAGTAATAGTTAGTAAATAATAAGTTATTATATCATATTTTAATAACAATAACCTTTAATTTTTTCAAGTTAACCAAAAAATCTTTTTGCAATTCGTTTTATGTACCGGGGGGATACCGGCCTTTGTATGAAATTATAAAATAAAGAATAGTTACAGGTAATATTCGTGATAAATTGGCTTGACTGGGCATAATTACAGGATAAAATGCCCTGAAAGGTCAAAAATGAAAAAAATAATTACACGAAATTTAGATATAAACATCCATCACGGGAAGTCCTTTTTTTTATGGGGCCCAAGAAAAGTTGGAAAAACGTACTGGATTAAAAACTATTTTTTTCCCCAACTGGCAGGCCAAAAAATTCAAGCAGAATATATTGATTTTTTGCTTACGGATCAGCTCATTTTATATACTCAACGTCCTGGTCTTTTGAGGGAAAGATATGCCTCTTTTAACGGCGTTATCGTTATCGATGAAATTCAAAAAGTTCCGAGTTTGCTTGATGAAGTTCATTGGATGATTGAAAACACGAAGGTTATTTTCATACTTACTGGTTCTAGTGCTCGCAAACTAAAAAAAGGTCATGCCAACATGCTTGGTGGTAGAGCATGGCGTAGAGTGATGAATCCCTTATCTCTTACAGAAATATCTGAATACGATATCGAAGGGGTATTATCTTCAGGACTGCTGCCATCGCATTATCTTTCGGATAACCCGGTTGAAGAATTAAGAAGTTATGTAGCAGATTATTTGAAAGAGGAAATTATCGCAGAAGCATTGGTAACCAATATTCCAAATTTTTCAAATTTTCTAAACGTGGTTGCAATAACCAATAGCGAATTATTAAACTATACAAATGTCGCAAGCGAGTCCGGCGTTTCAGCGAAAGTGGTTAGGAGTTATTTTGATATTTTAGAAGACACTCATTTAGGATTTAGAATACCTCCGTGGACAAAAGCGCGAGAACGTCGAATGATTCTTACTGAAAAATTTTATTTATTTGACGTAGGAGTAGCTAACTATTTGGCAAAAAGGATTGTTCGTCAAGGAACTCCGGAGTTTGGAAAAGCTTTTGAGCATTTGGTGCTTATGGAAATCAAGGCCTATCAGGCCTATAAAAATCCTGAGCTTGATATTTATTTTTGGAGAACATCTTCTGGAAAAGAGGTTGATTTGATTTTAGGAAACGGAACAGTTGCGTTAGAAATCAAAGGCAAAACAACCGTTCACGAAAAAGATATTAAATCTTTTATCGATTTATCTGAAGAAATCAAAGTGAAGCATAAAATAGTCGTTTCGCTTGAGACACACGCACGTTCTTTACAATCAGGCCCGCTAAAAGGCGTAAAGATTCTGCCTTTAAAATCTTTTATTGAGCAATTGTGGAGTGGTGATTTGTTGTGAAATTATTTTTTAGATAAATATCCAAAGAGTTAGAAGCCTGATGCTCCTATGGTATCAAGTATTTTTTTCAGGTAGTTTTTATAATTTTTAAAGTCAAATACTGTCATGGAAAATCCTTTAAAATTAATAAGATATTAAGTAATAGTTAGTAAATAATAAGTTATTATATCATATTTTAATAATAATAACCTATAATTTTTTTTCAGTTGCATTAGGATGGGCACAACAAAAACAACAAGACACTTTGGAGGTGTAAGGTGAAAAATTTATACAAACTAAAAGAATATGATGCGACGCGGGGCGAGGTTGTGCTAGATTCAAAACCTATGAAAAAACTATTCATGTCTATGGCTATTATCGGGATTATTTCATGTGGGTTTGGCCTACCAAAACAGGTAGAGGCCACCAGTCATTCTACCAAGGTAAATGCTTACAACGAGGGTTCCACGATCCAAGAAATGCTTCAACCAGGCAGTATGCAAAATCTCTTACCATCAAAAAATACCAATTCTCAAAACAATCAAAGCATTGCTACGTTAAATCTTGGAACCGGAAGTAGTGGCGGTGGCGATGGAGTTTTGCATACCAATTTTAAGTTTTATATTTTTCCTGAAAGAGATATAAAACTTCTGGATTTTGCAGAACACGGATTGGCCAGGGCGAGTACTGAAGAATTTGATAGTTTGCATCCTGAAATCATAAAGAGTAAGGAAGATTTTCGTTATGTCACAGAACATGTTTGTGCCCCCCTGGAGATGACAGATCTTGAATGCATAGGCCTTACCAATAAAATGTATGAATTATTTAAATACGCCCCTGCATATTATGTTCTTTTGAAAAATAAAATGCTTGAACTTGACTGGGTACTTGTTGAAAGAAATGACGAAGTGGGCGATGAAGGTGGCATTTATGGATTGAACGATAATGATGGGAAATTCCAATTGGCCCATAGAAAAAATGGCATTGTTAGTATTCAAAGAAGTGGTTGGATTGTAAAATACAAGGAGGGTGATAAGAAGTATCGACCGCTTAGTGTTGTGGACAAGGTCGGTACCATTACTCATGAAATTATTTACGATATTACCCAGAAGCAAGGGGATAGCACTAGTAAAAGAGCAAGGGAAATCAATGCCAAATTATATTGGGGAATATTCAATAAATTAGGTCAGTCGTATGAATTGTTGACCGGCAAGAAAATTGAAATTAAACGTTATTTACTCTCGCAGGAAGAACTACGACGGATTACAAGATATTTTCTCAAGAAATATGTAGGCAATTATCCTAACTTTTATGCATTTGGACTGGAGGCATCCTACTCTAAGGGGGATCCTCGTTCGCCAGTTACAGATTATGCACAACTACGCATATGGCATTTTTTGGATGAATTACGTGACCATCTAGTTTATTACGGCCAATATTCCACAGAATTTAAATATTTTAAACAAAGATTTGTTCTGCAGGTTCCTTCCAATATGAGAAAAACATTATCGCCTTATACAAAGTATATTAATAATTTTTATCGTATGTCTAAGGGGGAATGGATAAAATTTGTGTCGAGTTTTTCAACGGAATTTTTCCCGGATTGGAATTCATCTTTTGAGCAAACCAAAATCACCAATGAAAATGGAATATTTCTTGATCAGATAGCGCTGTGTAAAGGATCAAAGGAGATTACTATTCCAAGTGAATTGAAAAATAAAGATTACTATTTTGATACTGAAGTTCCAAATATGAGAATTGATGCTAGTGGCAGTATCTATTTATCATATGACTCGATTGCTAAGGATAAATATTTAAGCAGTCCAAATCTTTGTGTCAAATATAACCTGGTTAGATTTATGAAGAAAATCAGCCTGGTAATCGAGCTTGTTGATGATCATCCTTTTATCGGGAAGAATAAAAATAACAGGAAGCAAGCGTTGACCATTTCTCAGAAAGTAAGTTTAGTATATGACCAGGATACTAGAAGGTACGTTTTGAATTCCGATTATCTGGTTAGTTATGAATTGAAAGCTTTATTGTTCCCCAGTCAAGTGTATTATGCCGCACGTTCTTTTGGAATTGTGGTGAGCGATAAAAAAATTATGGATCGAAGCGAGTAATTTAACCTCAGTTCGGACTAAATTGTAAGATTTTATAAAAATAACGGGCCAAACAGGCCCGTTTTTTTTCCTCCATAATAGTTTTACCACAAACAAATTATTGGGGGAAAAAATGGATTTAACCCGATTATTCTGTGACATCGATAACTTCGTCAAGGCCCTTTCTAAACAAAATAATTCATTTCATTTCTTTTCTTTTGATTTCAACTGGTAAGCCTCGTCGGGGTTTCCCCGCCCCATGAGTCTGGCTGAACTTATGTGGATAAAAGAGGAAGGGGATGAAATTGGTGCCATCTTGTATAAGAGAATCTCATAGGTAAATCCAATGGCCAAGGGCGGTGCGACCTCTTGAAAAATTAAAAAATTGATGTACTAGTACTAGTCATATTTTTAACTACATTTTTACTAATCCCTTTATCTATCAAACCCAAATCAAGAAAAAAATGTTTTTCTATTAAAACCGTGTAAGAAGTACATGCCGTTTTTGCCTTCAAAAAAATGTGATCATGTAATTATGGGTAAAAGAAAGATTTAAATATTAATTAATCAAATTTTCCGATATATGCCCATTAAGAGAACACATTAAAAGCGAGGACCACTATTATGAGAACAACACTGCTATTTACTACAATATCAATCTTAATGTTTTTGTTTGCTCAAACCACCTTTGCAGAAGCGATTTGGAAACACGTTTCAACTTCGAGCGACTCCGGGTTGAAGATTGAAATTAGTTATACTGTCGATAAAATTGATGATCGACAATTTGTAACGGGTGAATCATGGGTTAATGTCACAGGTCCACAAACTTGCAGCAAGGGAACCTACGAATTAATTATCCTTGATCCAAGCGCTAGTAATGTTAATGTTATCAACCTTATGAAGACGCAAGATGCTGACTGCCGTTTCACCGCAAAACTACCTTCTTTAACCATCGCCTGGGATTATGGTTTTAATCATTCAAATTTTTTCAGGATTGATGGAACGTATCAAGTCATGATCAGAAGTCGTTATAATGCGACTACTCCTAGTGATGCCGCCGCTCATATTTTGGAACAAGCATTTGAAAAAGTTAGCGCCAACAGCGACAACCCCGTTTTTACTATTAAACTTGGCCTTTAATAAACAGTTGAATTGGGTTTATTAAGGATAAATATTTAAGCAGTCCAAATCTTTGTGTCAAATATAACCTGGTTAGATTTATGAAGAAAATCAGCCTGGTAATCGAGCTTGTTGATGATCATCCTTTTATCGGGAAGAATAAAAATAACAGGAAGCAAGCGTTGACCATTTCTCAGAAAGTAAGTTTAGTATATGACCAGGATACTAGAAGGTGCGTTTTGAATTCCGATTATCTGGTTAGTTATGAATTGAAAGCTTTATTGTTCCCCAGTCAAGTGTATTTTGCCGCACGTTCTTTTGGAATTGTGGTGAGCGATAAAAAAATAATGGATCGAAGCGAGTAATTTAACCTCAGTTTGGACTAAATTGTAAGATTTTATAAAAAAAACGGGCCTGTTTGGCCCGTTTTTTTTCCTCCATAATAGTTTTACCACAAACAAATTATTGGGGGAAAAAATGGATTTAACCCGATTATTCTGCGATATTGATGACTTCGTCAAGGCCCTTTCAAAAAAAATAATTCATTTCATTTCTTTTGATTTCAACTGGTAAGCCTCGCCGGGGTTTCCCCGCCCCATGAGTCTGGCTGAACTTATGTGGATAAAAGAGGAAGGGGATGAAATTCCAGAACCGTTTTGTTTGCATCAATTTGTAAGGGAAATCCCTTAATTTTGTTAAGATGTATATCAGAAAACCGATTAGGAGATATGCGTGTTTATAAGTTTTTTTTATCTTCTTTTTTAATCTTATCAATCCCTGCTATTGCTGAGATTGATTATTCTCAAGTACCCGAAAAATGGCGAGAGATGATTAGGAATGAGTTTGAAAATGTATATGAACGTAAAACTGAAGCAATTCCAGTTAAAGATAGAAATATTATTCAAATTACGACGATCGAAATTCCAGAAAATGAAGTTGAAGGTATTCTATCCAAATATGTTGATGCTAATACTACCAAGTATTCACAAGTAGAAAAAAATGGAAAAAAGTATATTCGTTTTTTCTTTGATGAGGCTAAAATTCCAGAAACACTGTCCGTTTTTTTAAAATCACATAAATACAGTGCTAGTATTAAAAAAGAATTTTTAGGTATTAAAATGCAAGGTCATAGTTCATATTTTATTTGGCACCCAAGTGATAAGTCATATGAACCTGTAGCACTTAGGCTGAAGCAATTAACAAATGATAATACTTACGGACACAATTCTCTTTCATCACTAGAAGATGGAATACGTAATAATGATTTTCTGGAAACAACACTTAGAGAAAGCGATGACAAAATTACGAGCTTTTTACCTGAACGTTTTGCTGCTCAAATGGTGTACACTGATAAAATCAAATATAGCTATACAGTCAGAACTTTAACTTCACCTGTTGGAAATAAATCAACCAAATGGTTTGGCCTTCATGGGCTATTAAGTAAAACACATTTATTAAAAGAGCTTGCTGACAAAAAAAAAATGAGTGTAGATCAATGGATAAAAGAAATTTATATTCCAAAGTTGGCGCAATTCAGCGCAAATATTAACTTTAATCATGGATTTTACGTTGCTGGACATACTCAAAATCTACTTGCATATGTGGATAGGGAAACTGGAGATTTGGCCAATATCGGTTTTAAAGATCTTCCAGATATATTAATTGATCCATTTACAAGATTAAGTCAAGGTAAGCCAGTAAATCTTGACCCTTCTGTTGGGGATCATTCTATTGTTTATTGGGACTATCTGGACGGTAGCTATGGTAAAGCTGTTCCCGGCTATAATCTTGCGCTTTACACAGGTCAAAGTGTAATTGATATGGAACCTGATTATCGGAAAAAAGCTGAATTAATGTTAGAATTTATTGATGAATATAAGAAAAATGTTGAACGACTAACTGGAAAAAAAATTAATTTTTCAGATTCTGGTAATAGTTATTTGGTTCAACTAAAAGAGTATGTTACCAGAAAAGATACAGATTTCCCTGAAGCCGAAAATCCATTACGTCAATATGGATCACCGAGAGCTGTATTAGGGGAAATACAAAATGATTTATATTTGAGATATTTAGAAGATATTACCCCTAAACTTAATAACGAAAATCTTGGATACAAACAAAAAACTTTGAGCAAAATATTTAAAAAATATTTTTATAATGAGCAATTATGTTATTTTGTTGTTGGTGGTCGCATGGAAACAGTTTTAAACCTTGGAATTGGTAAGTATGGTTTCGATGGTAAGGGAATTTTTCAATATGATCCTAAAACAAAGCAAATTATTTCTTACGCATATAATTTAAGCCCAGAAGATTTAACAAAAGTTAAAGCGAGCAGAGTGATAATAAAATCTATAATATATTGTCTAAAAGGAATGTTATCAAAACTAAGATAAATTAAAAAAAAGAGTAGATAAAAAACGGATGATTTTCTTTAAAGTTTAGTATAGTCTTATGAGATTGAAAGAGGTGAATCCTATGTCTATTCAGTCTGGATTAATTGTTTCAAAATTTGGTGGAAGTAGTGTTAAAGATGCGTCTTCCATGATGTATTGTGTGGATATTGTAAAAAAACTGCCCCGCCCCACGGTGGTGGTTATCAGTGCGACGTGGAATACCACCAATATGCTGGAAGACATCGCCCGGGCCTCCATCAAGGGCGATAACGATTATCTTAACCATCAGTTTCATGTCCTGGTAGGCAGGCATGATAAAATTGCCAAAGATTTATTTATCTATGAACAAGTCAAGGATGATTTGATCAAGCTTTATAACGAGGCCCGTGGCTATTCGCTTATACTGCAAAGTAAAAGAGACTGCCCACCCTATCTGATGGATGCGCTTTATAGTATCGGGGAGAGGCTCTCCTCGGTTATGTTTGCCGCCAGTTTGAATTATTGCCTGGGGGAAAGTGCCCAATCCATTTATTTTGATATCAGAGAAGTGTTGATTACCGATTCCACTTATCAAAGCGCCAATCCCGATTTTTTGAAAATTGATGAATTGGCCCAGCAAAAAATCAAACCTCTATTGGTTCAGGACAATATTATTGTGACTCAAGGTTTTATTGGCAAGGACTCTCTGGGGCATACCACCACTCTGGGACGAGAGGGATCGGATTATACGGGTTCCATCCTGGCCAGTGTTTTAAGTGCGGATCAGTACTTTATTTGGACGGATGTAAACGGGGTCAAGGTTTGTGATCCCAAATTGGTGGCCACGGCTAAAACCATTAAAGAGCTGACTTACGACGAGGCGGAGACCTTTGCCAAGCTGGGGGCCCGGGTTTTGTTTGAACGGACCATGGAGCCAGTAAAAGAAAAAAAGATTCCCATCTTTGTGGGTTCTACGAAGGATCCAAACGGAGAGGGAACCTGGATCAAAAGCACTTCTGGCCTGGATCAACCTATAATCGGTTTCACCACTAGTAAGGAGGATAATGACATCATTCTCTCAGTGGTAGGCAGGCAGGCCTTGTCCTTTGATTTATCAAAAGAATTTGCAGCACTTAAACAAATCAGAAAAAATCCCTTATTTGTTTCTTATGTTTTAACCGGTGATGTTGATTATAAGAGACTTTATGATCTGCTTACGAATGTAGAGTAATTCGGTCGGCTATTATTCTATAAATCACTTATAAAGAAATGAATTTAGTAGTATCATATTAAAAAAAAATAAGAATGGAGATTTATGGATAGATCTTTTTGGAATATACCCGTTTTAGTTTCTTTGATTTGCCTGTGCGCATGTGCTTCCACCACCGATATCCTAAGGGAAAGTGATGATCAAGCAACCGACCTTACCGTACAAGATGAAATTCAAATGACCAAGGAAGTCCTGGTCGAAATGAGCAAGGAATACCCTCCACATCCCGATTTACAGTTGCAAGGTTATGTGCGAGCGATCGGGGAGAAAATCGTGATTGCCAATAATCTGGATAACAATCCTTATGAATATTCCTTTACCGTGGTAAGCAGTGAGCAAATCAATGCGTTTGCCCTGCCGGCCGGAAATGTTTTTATCACCAGCGGACTGATTAAAGTGGCTGAATCGGAAGCCGAATTGGCGGGAGTCATAGGCCATGAGATGGCACATGTGACGAGTCGTCATGCGGCCAAAAGAATCTATGCCCAGAAGAAAGGACAAAAAAAGGATATCATTTACGGAACCATTGGGGCGGTCGGGGGAGGACTGGCCGGCATCGGGGTTGGCAAACTTATTTGTAAAAAGGGTGATAAGAAGTGTGTTAAAAGGGCCAGCATCGGTGGCCTGGTGGCTGGAGGTGCTTCTGGCCTTTTAGTCCGGAAATATACTTTTATGAAAAATTCCCAACGGGATGAAATGCAAGCTGATCGGGAAGGTTTCAAATATGCCATCAATGCCCAGTATTCAAAGGAGCATGTGGGGAATTTTTATAAGAAACTTCTGGAGATGGAGGGCCAGTATAAAAAGGGAGACCCGCTAAGCAGTGCCTTTGCGGATGCCTTTAGTACTCACCCGCCCAGCCGGGAGAGGGTCACCCAGATGAACCGTCTGATCATGGACACCCAGCAATCAAATAATTCCATTGTGAGAACAGAGAACTGGAACGAAATAAAAAGCAGAGTTTCAAGATAGTTAAAAGGAGCTATAAATGTTAAGTAATGAATTCATAAAAAAAATACCCAAAACTGATTTACATGTGCATCTGGATGGATCGCTCAGGATTCCCACTTTAATCGAGCTGGCTAAAAAAGAAAAAGTGGAGATGCCTGCTTATACCGAGGAAGGCCTGAAGCAGACGGTTTTCAAAAACAAATATAATGATCTGGGCGAGTATTTACATGGCTTCATGTACACCTGCGCCGTACTTAGAAATCCGGAAAATCTGGAGAGGGTAGCTTACGAACTGGCGGTGGATAACCAGGCTGAAGGAGTTCGTTATATTGAAATAAGATTTGCACCCCAACTGCATATGGACAATAAGAATATGACGATGGAGATTATTCTTGATTCCATTAATAAAGGACTGGACCGGGCAAAAAAAGAATTCAATGCCAGAAGAGAAGTGGTGGATGGGTTGGAACCGGCTTTTAGTTACGGGATTATTTGTTGTGCCATGAGAATGTTTGGTGCCAGTTTTTCACCGTTCTATGCGAATTTTTATGATTTACATAAATTTTCTCATCCAATGGATATCATTAAAATGGGCGCCCTGGAACTGGCCAAAGGGATCATTCGCATCCGGGATGATCGGGGTATCCCCATCGTCGCCTTTGATCTGGCCGGGCAGGAGGCGGGTTATCCGGCGGGCGATTTCATTGATGCTTACCGGCTGGTGCATAAAAAATTCATGCACAAAACGGTGCATGCGGGAGAGGCCTACGGCGCTGAAAGTATTTTTCAGGCGATCACCGAGCTTTATGCTGACCGGCTGGGACATGCTTACTATTTATTTGATAAGGATAAAATTACTGATCCTGATATTGAAAACAAACAAAAATATGTAGATGATCTAGCCTCCTATATTGCCGAAAGAAGGATCACCATTGAAGTCTGTCTGACCAGCAATCTGCAAACCAATCCAAACCTAAAAAATATCAAGGATCACTCTTTTAAAAAGATGTTGGAAAAAAATATTTCCACTAGTATTTGTACTGATAACCGGCTGGTTTCCAATACCACGGTATCCGGTGAACTGAAATTGGCCTTGGAAAATTTTAATATCACCCCGAGAATGTTAAAGGATCTGCTGCTTTATGGATTTAAACGCAGTTTTTATCCTGGTTCCTATAGCGAAAAAAGAAAATATGTCCGCTCGGTGATGAATTACATTGATCAGGTGATGAAAGAATATAAAGTGGTTTAGATATCTATGGAGCTTTTGATGACCAGACAGGAAGCGTTTATTCTTCTAGGCGAATATGTTAAAAATGAAAACATGCAAAGACATTGCCTGGCCAGCGAGGCGGTGATGAAAAAACTGGCCTTGCATTTTGGCGAAGATGAACAAAAATGGGCGCTGGCCGGACTCTTACATGATCTGGATGTGGAAATAACGGGTGCCGATCTTAAAGTCCATGGGCTAGAGAGTGAGAAAATTTTAACCAACCTGGGAGTGCAGGCGGAGATTGTGGAGGCCATTAAGCTGCATAATGAGCATGCCCATCAAATCAAACGCCAATCCCGCTTTCATCATGCCCTGGCCGCTGGAGAAACGATCACTGGGCTGATCATGGCCACGGCGATGGTCTATCCTGACCGGAAACTGGCAAGTGTCAAAGTCAAATCAATCGTAAAACGCATGAAGGAAAAAGCTTTTGCCGCCAGCGTGGACCGGGAGATTATTAAAGAGTGTGAGATGATTGGTTTGCCGCTTGAGAATTTTGCGTCCATCTGTCTTTTGGCCATGCAAGAAATCAGCGATGAATTGGGGTTATAGTTAATAAAAACAAACAAGGCCTAATCAATTAGGCCTTGCTCGTTTAAGGGTGTGCAGGAGAAATTTATTTAAAAACCAATATCAGGAATTTTGGTGACCACAGCGGGATCAGTGGAAAATTTGCTGCTGGCACCATAGAAATAGGTTTGAATCTCTGATCTAACCAGTTCTGCTCCTTGAGCTGTCGGAATGCTGTTCATTCTACCCAGCCCAACCGCCGTTTGTCGCAAATGTGAAACATCAAATAAAACGCCATCAACGGTTCTGACGTGGACAACGGCATCACTTATGCCGTCAGCGATAGGTGTAGTATATCCAACCAAGCTGATTTCACTTGAGTTAGCGTCATGTAAGGTGATGAGGCCAAGTAGTAAGATAAAAATAATACTTAAAAAAATCTTCATATGTTACCTCTCTTTATTCGTAACTTTATCCATGCCCCGAAGGCCTGGAAAAATCTTGAAAATTCATTTTTCAAGTTCTCAATGAAACCTATAGATACAACTTAGGTGCCAAAGGTAAGATTGGATAACTTAGCAAAATGATTGGAGATACTGTTTATGACACAAGGTATCGAATGGAACCAGTGCAAAGTGCCACCGGTAAACATAATTAATTTACTAGATAGCCTATTGATTTTATATAATGGTGGTATAATTTTAGTTTACGGATCGTAATGGCTCTATTTCTTTCAATCCCGGGAATGCCTGGGTTAAAGGATCAAAAATGAAGAAAAAATTATTAACTTCGCTGATTATTTTTTGGATGTCTTTGGCGAATTGGGCACTGGAAATTCCTCAATCCACCGAGGAAGAAGGCATGAATAAACTGGAAAGAATCAATAAGATTGAAAAGGATCTGACCACCTTGTTTGAAGAAGTGAATAAAATGAAAAAGCAAATGCAGGATTTAAAAAAAGAAATCAAAGAGGAACTGAAAAGAGAGTTAAGCAATAAGTAAGTTGTGGTATAAGGCCTTTGATTTGCGAAAAGTTTGACCATGCAGTACTATCTAATACATGGGGCAACCGCAAAAGCAAAAAATCACCCGCAAAATTATCTTTATTGGCAAGGACCTGGCCTGTTATCAAAATATTAAAGATCGATTCCAGGAAATGTATCCTTTGGAGTTATTTGTTTTTGGGGAAATGTTTGAAAACGATAAAAACCAGTTGCTTCGATTAATACCTAGAATTTTATCCGAGTCTCCCCAGGTGGTCTTTATTGATTACTCCATCCATAGGAAGGAGTTGCCTGAACTGGCCAGATTTTTAAGAAATGATATTGCTGGTAAAAAGATTTTAACGATTGGCCTATTGGAAAATATTGAAGCCAAAACCATGCTTTTAAAAAGTGTCGGACGGGGGGTTTTTTTAAATTTTGTCAAGGGGAGTGAGACCATCAATATCATTCATCATACCATGGCGATCATAGGCCCGGAGATGGCCAGTGATGTGGAATTTTCCCTGGCCAAAACCAGTGAGGAACTGGTTTCTAAAACTCTGTTTCGCTTGATTTTTTTAACTCCCAAATACATTCACTTTGAAAGTAATTTCAATTATCTCAAAGGAACTACGATTCGCATTATTTCAGATCTTAAATTGAACCCGGATCTTTCGTTTAATTACATTGTGGCCGGAGAATATGATTATGATCTGAAACACTATTATCAAAAGGCCTATGATTTTAAATTTGATCATATGGATTCCACGGAAATTGACCTGGTTGCCAAAAAAATTGATGAAATTGAAACCAAGCTTGCTTCCAATCCTAAGGACAGCAAATTGCAGTATGATTTGAATGAACGCAATAATGAGTTAATGCAAGTCCTGGAGAAGGCCAATGAAGAGGCGTTAAATAGACCTGTGGCCTTGAACAAGTGGCTGGAAGATTTTAAAGACAAGACCTTGGCGCATAAAACCCAGGTGCTTATCATTGATAAAAAGATGAACTATTTAAGTAATGCCAGCGAAGATTTATTTAATCTAAACTTTAAACTTCATATCCAATCGGACTTTGATGATAAAACCGATATTATTCATCGCCTGCGTCCCTCGATTATCATGGTGGGAATGGACGATGTATCAGAAGATCAAGTGCAAACACCAAAGTCTCCAGATGATGACCAGGTAGCACCTAAGCCACCCGATCAAAAGCTCTGTCAATTGCATTTTCTCATTACCCGGATCAAACAGGAAAAATCCTATCAACCATTCTTTTTTGTTTTTAATTACGATCAGAATGGGGATGAGCTCAAGCAAAAATTAAATTACCCCTCGGTGCTTATTTCCAGTAAGCCGCTGGAGCTTGCTTATTTGAAAAAAAGTGTTTCGTTATTTGAAGCCAAACAAGGGGGGGCGGTGACTCATCGGGGAGCGGGGGATAGGCCTTCCCATGAATTAAGGGTTTACCTGGATGAATCCAATCCCTGCAGCAATCTTTTTTATCAGGTTCCCATTCAAATTACGATGCTTAGTGAAACGGATATGGTGTTTAATAGTGACGTGGAGATTCCACTGTACACCTGTTTATTCACCCATGGGCCAGTGGAGATGACGATCACGGTGGTGCCCTTTAAAACCAAATCTAAAAGAACCGCAGCAGATGGCAAATACTACGGACTCATTGGTGGCCAAGGTGAAATCGAAACCAGTAATTTACGAAAATTTGTAAACGATCTGATCTTTGAAGATGAAAAGAAATTATAATTTATTGATGGTGCGGTCTTTACCGATAATCACTTTTTTCCCGCCTGCCTGATTGATACCATCTCGCAAGTGATAAAGAAAAAAACTGATTTGCTTATGCCAGGAACCCCAATCATGAGGATAGTCCTCACTCCAGACGCTGTACCAGTGGGGTATTTGTTTGGTTCCCAGAATCGAAGCGAGTCCCCATGCATCGTGATTATGCATTTCGTAGCTGCCTTTTCCGTGGCAGATAATCAGATAGGATTGTCTCAGTTTGGAGAGGATCTTTTCATCATTTAGTCCAGGCAGGTAGGCCAGCATGTCGTTAAAATAAACATTTTGATCGTAATAGCTTCCGCAAGCATCATTGGCCCGATAAGCCCCACTCAAAGAAATCGCACTGTCAAAAATGTCGGGGAATTTCAGGGAAAAATTCAAGGCATGAAATCCGCCCCAGCTATTGCCGGTGGTTAAAAATTTTTCGGAAATTTTTAGCTCATTTTTGACAAAGGTTATGAGGTCTTTGGTAATACAGTTTTCATACTTAAGATGATTTTCTCCCATCACCGGGCCGCAATTTCCAAACCAGGACAGATGATCCCGGCTGTCCACGCATATCACTTGAATTTCGCCGTTTTCGATAAAGGAATTCATTCGATCGATCATTCCATTGTTTTCATAATCAAAAAAACGACCACAGGAAGTTGGAAAGACCATCACCGGTTTCCCGGAGTGTCCAAAGACCTTGATTTCAAAATCATCACCTAGATTTTTCGAATAAAACTTGTGGTATTCAACTTTCATATGGTTTCCAATCCGTCTTTTATAATGTTTAAAATGGTAGATTCCATTTCGGATTTAAAGATATAAATATGCTTGCCCATGGTTTCCCAGTAGAGGGCGGGTGGCACAAAGTAGGTGATCATTTCCTTGGCATATTTTTTATAGAGTTCATCAGGCGTGGTTTTGTAATTTTTATTTTGTCGTCCAAAGTAACCGCATAAATATTTTCGATTTTTTAAAGTTACTTTTTTATCGGCAATCATATCGGCCCATGCCTTATAGAGATCTTCCTCTAGGCCATAATTCATCATATCGATAATATGGCCGCCTGGTGGTCTGGAGTTGACTTCCACCGGGGTATAAACACCATTATGGTCAAAAAACTCCAGATGAAAAAATTTTCTTTCGACCTTGAATATTTTTACCACTTTCTGGCCCAATTTTATAAGTTCCGGGGGGAGGTCTTTTCTGATGTAGCAAGCCGGATCATTTCCGCTTAGATAGTCAAGCACTCCGGTTTCATTGTAAACAAAGGAGCTGTCGTAGATAATCTTGCCTGTTTTATCCGTCAGTCCGTCGTAAGTCACCAGCGTGCCCTTCAGGCATTCTTCCATTAAAAATGGTTTCTCCATTTTTTCAAAGTGCTGTTCCAGTTCCATTTGGGATTTGATTTTTTTTACACCGCACGCACCCACCCCGATATCAGGTTTTAAAATGACCGGGTAGTGAAGCTCTTGGGCGAGCTTGATGGCATCATGCAAATCACCGACCAGACGTCCTTTGGCGTGAGGTAAGCCGTTAGCCTTGAAGATATCCTTCATGATTGACTTCTTTTTCCACATCCCCAGGGTGTTTGGTTTAATTCCTGGTATATTGAAGTCTTCATTGATTTTACTTTCCACGTAGAGCCAATGTTCATTATGGGATTCGACGTAATCGAATTTATCAATATGACAAGTGGTCATCATGTAGTGGATGGCATTTTTCAGGTCGTTATAATTTTCCAAATTGGTGTTGATGTAGTATTTTATAGCGCTTCTGACTTTTTCAGACATTGAGTAAAAATCGTTGGAGCCCACCGCATAGACATCGACGCCGGCTTCACACAGCCTGATCACAAAATTTTGAAAATTTTCTGGAAATTCGGGTGATATATAGAGTATTTTCATGCATAAAGGTTAATTTAGAATATGTTATTTTTCAAGCAACTTTGAAGGAGTTTTAATGAAAAGAAAATTGACTAGTAGATTTATCAGATATGCCAAAATTAATACCAGGTCCAAGCATGATGAAACTGGATGTCCAAGTACCACCGTACAATTTGATTTGGCCCATATGCTGGTAGATGAATTAAAAAGTTTAGGTATTACGGAGCTATCTGTGGATGAACATTGTTACGTGGTGGGAAAAATGGCAAGTAATCTACCCGAAGATCATATCGCATATGGTAAAACCCCGGTGATTGGATTTTTAGCTCATTTGGATACGGCGCCGGATATGAGCGGGGAAAATGTCAGGCCCCAGGTAATCGAAAAATATGACGGCAAGGATATTGTCATCGGTTTTGATGAGTCCAAAAAAGAAAAAATCATTATTAAATTGGATGAAAATCCTGAACTTGGTAAATGTGTGGGCCATACCGTTATAACCACGGATGGTACAACCTTGCTGGGGGCGGATGATAAGGCAGGTATTACCGCCATTGTTACGGCGCTTGAGCATATTAAAAATGAGCAGGATTTTCTTCATGGTGATATTTATTTTTGTTTTAATCCAGATGAAGAAATTGGCAGGGGCACCGCCTGTTTTCCGCTGGAAAAATTTCCCGTGGATTTTGCTTATACCATTGATGGAGGAAGCGCCGGAGAGTTAAACAAGGAAACCTTCAATGCCGATAGTGCTAAAATTACGGTGTATGGAAGGGATATTCACCCGGGAACCGCCAAAGACATCATGATTAATGCCAATCGGGTGGCCTCCTATATTATTGAACAACTTCCCAGGGATTTATCTCCGGAAAAAACCTCAGGGCACGAAGGCTTTATTCATCCGACGGAAATGAATGCCAGCACCGGGGAAGCCTGTCTAAAAATGATACTGCGGGATTTTGAGGAAAAAGGCCTGCAAGCAAACAAGGTCATTTTAGAAGAAATTGTATCCCGGGCAAAAAAAGAATTTCCTGGATGCAGTATTGACCTGGAAATTCAACACTCCTACCGCAATATGCTTTTAAAATTGGACCAAAATCCACAGGTATTAAAACGCCTGGAAGACGCCGTGAAAAAGGCCCAAGTGGATTATCAGTGGCTACCCATTCGTGGTGGAACGGATGGGGCGGAGTTGACCAGACGGGGCATTCCAACCCCCAATATTTTTACCGGGGGACAAAATTTTCACGGTAAAACCGAATGGCTTTCCATTGATGTTTTAATGAAGACCACTGAAATTATCAAGCATCTGGTGAGGGTGTAGGGCAAACCGGGTACATTTTGCCTGAAAGATTTTAGCGCTGAATGTAGTAAAATGATAAGCGAGTGTATTAGGGGGGGACTATGATTAAATTAAAATTTTTGTTCTTGTTCTTATTTTTGTTTATATTTGGTGGGTTTTCCAGTGTCGCTTTCGGTGAGAATTATTGTGACACTTATTTGAGTGATGGTGCAGGCATTATCCCCCATTATAGCGATTTTTGGAACATTAAGGAAGATGGTTCATTTAATTTGGATAAGAATGCAAAGGCTGAATATCGTAGGTCCTACTACCACGAGGGTTCCAACGGTGAGATCTATATTGGCGAAAATCCACCTATTGGTTATAAGAGAGTTGTAAAACTTACTTTGGATGCAAATAAACGTGTATCGCAGATGGAGATTAAGGATACGCCTTTTGATATTGAAAAATTTTCCCAAGAAACCGTCGCAAAAGTTATCACTTTGGGATTCAAAGGAGGGAAATGTTACCCATTATCCAAGTCAAGAGTGTTAGTGGATAGACAGTTGACGGATTTTAATACCGATGCGTGTAGAGAGTTGCAAAATTATTTAGATAGGAATAAACAGGCCCTGGATTGTAAGTGTGGTACGGATCGAACGAATCAAGTTCTTCAGAATATTTTAGATGCTCATCATATTGCCTCTCCGTCTTGGTTTGAAATGTCTGATACAAAACCGATAAATGCAAAGCAAGCTAAAAATGGTTGGTTGATTAATGATCATAATCAACTATCCAAGCCGTTGTGGCGCACACTTATGTTGATAGAGGACTGTAAAAGGACTCCAGGTGTGAATGCTGCTTTTGATGATAAAAAATTATGGCAAGTGACAGATCCGGAGGCGGATAAAAACACAAAACCTGTTAATGAAGGAACAAAAGGTATCTAAGAACCAAACCGAGTACCTAGCGATTGATCAAATATTTTAATTGTTCGTTGTAGGCATCGGCGATGTCGTGAAAGTGATCTGATTTTCTGAAATAGATTTGGTTTTGGGTTTTACCACTGGCAACTTCCAGCATATGTCTTTTTAATCTAAACATGGGGCCTGCCACTTTGTGGGTGAAAATGATGCCTCCGGTGATGAGTAAAACCAGGGTGAGGATTCCGGAGGAAAGAAAAAAAATGTTCAAGGCAAAAAAGTATTCTTTTAAAATGACTTCAATATTGGATTCATTTTGAATGGCACCCAGACCGTGGTCACAATAAAATTTCCATAGGTAAAAATAATTTACGGCATAAAAGGTTATAAAGACAAAAAAAGTGAAAACCAGGCATGGGATGATTAAATTAAATTGAAAGTTGGGATTGATGATATACTTTCTATTCCAAAAATATTTAGGTCGTTGATGTTTCACAAGGGGTTACTCCGTTTATTAGAATATTATGAACTGCTTTTCGTCATAATTACAAGGATCTTAAAAAATATGTTTTAGCGGAGTAAAATACTCGGGAAAAAATAAGAATTGCTAAAAATCATCTTTAATCCATCCTTAAGTAGTGTATCCTAACATATATGTCTGTAAATGAATGCGATAATTGCCAAGGATGGTATATGCAAAATAAAAAATGGATGTTTTTAATTCTTATGTTGTTTACGGTTATGCCCGGTTACGGAGAAATCCTGGTTAAGGAATATGATTTTGGCGATCCGGTCATTTTGGATTTTAGGTTTGAAATAGAGGGATTGCAACAAACCGCTGACCCGGGTAAGCCGATCCTGCCGTTTAAACAGGCCAGGATTTTGCTTCCGTCTCATGGAGAGTTTGCCCATATTGAAGTGGTGAGGGATGAAAGCAGGCGGATGGTGCCGCCTGGGCAATTGGAAATATCTTCCGGTTTAATTGGACAGGGATCGGGTACTTTGATCCCGGTAGCTGATTTGGATTTGGATGTTCCTTATCTGCAACATGAGCTTGATTATAAAATTCAAAAATATAAGGGGGCCAGGATCTTGCTGGTGAATATGTATCCCGTTTATATCGATCAACATAAAGATTTTTATTTTTCCCCCAGGTTGAAAGTGGTGGTGCATTTTGATGTTTCAGAAATTAAAAACAGTGCCAGCATGCATGCCAGGGATTTTGAGGATGTAAGGGCCTTTATCGATGATACTGATTTTTTAACTACCTATCAGGTGGAAAAAAATCTTACCCAAAAGTCCTATGATTATTTGATTGTGACTACCAATGCTTTTGAAAATTCTAAAAGTTTAAAAAAGCTCACTACCTTTTTACTGCAGGAAAGAAAGTTAACCAGCAAAGTGATTAATATAAACAAAGAGCTGCCCCGTCTGGAAGGGGTGGATAATGCCCAGAAACTTAGAAATTTAATCAAAAGCGAGTATCAAAATTATGCCCCTCGCTTTTTATTATTGGTGGGGGATTCCGATGGGGCCAGTCCTTTGATGCCGGTGAGAAAATTGTTTGCTTCGGTCAGAGGGTATATCGGCGGGAATTGGAAAATTTATAATGAATACATTCCCAGCGATTTTTATTATGGATGTCTGGATGGGGATTTTAATTATGATGGAGATAACAGGTGGGGTGAACCCGGGGATGGGGACCAGGGCGCAGATGTAGATTTTTTATGCGAGCTTACCGTGGGAAGGTTTCCCGTTGATAGCGAGACCCAGCTGGATATTTTAATTGAAAAAACCAAGGCTGCTTATAATCTTGAAAATCGCCAGAAAAAAGTTTTAATGCTGGGGGAGTTATTGTTTAAAGAAATGGATTTGTGGGGAGGAGATTACATGAATCAGCTGCTGGGCACGGTGGATGATCATGGTTTTGTAAGTCGCGGGTATGACTCAACCTGGGATGTTTTTAAGTTATATGAAAAGGAAAAAGACTGGAGCGGCAAAGATGCCATCAATCTGATTGAGAAGGAAAATCCTTTGATGGTAAATCATCTGGGGCATTCCAATGAGACGATGAATATGAAAATAGCCTCCTTTACTTATCGGGGCATGAACAATATTGATCCCTATTTTTATTATTCCCAAGGCTGTCTGGCAGCCAACTTTACCAAAAATGATTCTATTATAGAAAAAATGATTTACACCAAGGGCGGCCCTTTTGCGGTTATCGCTAATTCCACCTATGGGCTGGGCCCGGAAGATCCCGAGTTTGGTAGCGTCAAGTATCCGGGAACCTCCCAGATTCTTCATCGGTACTTTATGGACCGGGTTTTGAATGATCAGTATTTATTTTTTGGTAAGGCCCATCAAGGATCAAAAGAAGACATCTTAAGATATATTGCTTTTCAAGAAGCCAGGTGGGTGATTTGGGGAGCAAATTATTTTGGTGATCCAAGTATTGCACCATAAGTTAAGCAGGGGAGATAATGATTATGACAAAAGAAAAAAAAGGTATGGAAGAAGTTTGGCGATTGGTGGAAGGAAGATATCTGGGCAGGGATAAAACCAGTCTGGAAGAATCCTTTGCCAAACATATGGAATTTACCCAGGCAAAAACCAGATATACCGCCACTGATCTGGATGCCTATAAGTGCCTGGCCTATGCCATCAACGATCGCATGATGGAGTTATGGAATGATACCCAGACTTCTTATTATGAAGCGGACGCCAAGCGAGTTTATTATCTTTCTTTGGAATATTTGATGGGTAGAACACTTGGGAATAGTATTATCAATCTGGGCATGAAAAATGAATCGGAGGAGGCCATGAGAAATCTAGGCCATGAACTTTCCGATTTGGAAGATTTCGAGCTGGATGCCGGGCTTGGTAATGGTGGACTCGGACGACTGGCCGCTTGTTTTTTGGATTCCATGGCATCGTTGCAGCTGCCTGGTATGGGATACGGGATTGGCTACGATTATGGAATTTTTGAACAAAAAATCGTGGACGGTCAGCAGGTGGAGTTACCTGATCACTGGTTGAAACGAGGAAATACCTGGTTGATGCAAAGACCGGAATACACTTATCAAGTGAAGTATTATGGCAAAGTTGAATCCTCCAGGGATGCTAACGGCAAATTGCAATTTGTCTGGGCCAATTCGCAGAATGTGCATGCGGTGGCATACGACTTACCAATACCAGGATATAAAAATAATACTGTTAATAATTTAAGGTTATGGAAGGCCGAGGCGAGGGATAAATTTGATCTGGCGGTGTTTAATAAAGGTGATTATGTTTCGGCGGTGGAAAAAAAGATTCTGATCGAAAATATTTCCAAAGTACTCTATCCCCGGGATGATTCCTACGCTGGCAAAGAACTGAGACTCAAGCAGGAATACTTTTTTGTGTCGGCATCCCTGCAAGATATTATCCGAAGATTTAAAGCAACGCATACTGATTTATTGGATTTCCCGAAAAAGGTGGCCATTCAGCTGAATGATACCCATCCGGTTATCGCTATCCCGGAATTGATGAGAATTTTAATGGATGAGGAAAATATTGAATGGAACATCGCTTGGGGTATCTGCAAGGAGACCTTTTCATTTACCAATCATACGATTCTCCCCGAAGCTTTGGAGACCTGGCCAATTAAATTGGTGGGGGACTTGCTGCCTCGGCATCTGGACATTATCTATGAAATTAATCATCGTTTTTTAAACCGGGTCAAAGAAAAATATCCCAAGGATGTGGGACGCTTGGTGCGCATGTCAGTCATTGAAGAAAGAGGCGGTAAAAGTGTTAAAATGGCCAATCTGGCCTTGATTGGAAGTCATAAGGTAAACGGTGTGGCCAAAATTCATACCGAGATTATCAAGCATGAATTATTTAAAGATTTTTATGAATTTAATCCAGAACAGTTCACCAACAAAACAAATGGCATAACTCAAAGACGTTGGTTGTTACACGCCAATTCCAGACTCTCCAATTTAATCACGGAAACCATTGGTGAAGACTGGGTGACCAATTTGGATTGCTTGAAAGGATTGCTGACAAAAAAAGATGATCCAAATTTTCAAAAAAGATGGAAGCAGGTCAAGGATGATAATAAAAAAGATTTTGCCGAATTTGTAAAAAATAAAACCGGCATAACCATTGACCCCGCCTCCTTGTTTGATTGCCAGATTAAAAGGATTCATGAATATAAAAGACAACTGCTTAATATTTTGCATGTCATTCATCTGTATAACAAAATCAAGGAAGGAAAGGCCCAGGATATGATTCCCCGGACCGTTTTCTTTGCTGGCAAAGCAGCTCCCGGATATCAAATCGCCAAGGATATCATTGCCCTGATTTGTGCGGTAGCTAAGACTGTTAACGATGACCAGGATACCAAGCATCTGCTTAAAGTGGTGTTCCTGGAAAATTACAGCGTATCGCTGGCCGAAAAAATTGTCAGTGCCAGCGAATTATCCGAGCAGATATCCACCGCCGGGATGGAGGCTTCGGGTACCGGGAATATGAAACTCACTTTAAACGGTTCGCTGACCATTGGAACCCTTGATGGTGCTAACGTGGAAATCAAAGATGAGGTGGGTGGTGAAAATATTTTTATTTTTGGATTGACCGCCGATGAAGTCAGTGGACTTCGTCGCAGTGGCTATAACCCCAGCGGTTATTATCATAAGGATGAGGATTTAAAAAAAGCGATTGAGAAGATTAGAAATGGTGCTTTCGATCACAATAAACCTGGCCGGTTTAATGAAATCATTAAAAATTTATTGGAGCGAGGGGATTATTTTTTGGTTACCGCTGATTTTACCTCTTATAAAAATGCCCAAATGGAAGTGGAACGCTGTTATAAAAACACCGCCGAATGGACCCGTAAATCCATTATTAATACTGCTTGCTCGGGTAAGTTTTCCAGCGACCGGGTGATCAAGGAGTATGCCGAGGAGATATGGAAAATCAAACCCCAAAAACCAAAATCCAAAAAGAATCGCTAGGGGACTTTCTATGAGTTTATGTGATGTGGGGGTGATTGGCCTGGCGGTAATGGGAGAAAATCTTGCAAAAAATTTTGTAAGTAATCATTTTAAAGTGGCGGTCTATAACCGGACTGGCGAGGTGACCAGGAAATTGATGAAAGCTAGTCCAGAACTTGCAGGAAAGCTGGTGGCCTGTTTTGATCTGGCGGAATTGGTGGGTAATTTAAAAACCCCGCGTAAAATTATTATCATGGTCAAGGCCGGATTGGCGGTGGATAAAGTGATTGAAGGGCTCCTGCCTTATCTTTCCAAGGAAGATATTATTATTGATGGAGGAAATTCCTATTATCGTGATACCAGTCAAAGATTCAAAGCCTTGCTTTTGCAATCCATTCATTATGTCGGGATGGGGGTTTCGGGAGGGGAAAAGGGGGCCTTGCAAGGACCAAGCCTGATGCCGGGAGGATCGGAAAAAATTGTTATGCAAATACTACCCATGCTGCAAAAGGTGGCAGCTAAAAAACCGGTCCCTTGTGTTTATTATATGGGTGGTGAAGGTGCCGGACACTTTGTAAAAATGGTTCATAACGGCATTGAGTATGCTGAAATGCAAATCATCGCAGAGGTGTATGACATTTTTAGAAAAATCTATAGTTATGATAATGAAAAAATCGCCAGCATCTTTCAAGACTTTCAAACCAGTGATTTAAATTCTTATTTACTGGGTATCACTACGGATATTTTAAAAAGAAAAGATGATCTGACCGGCCTGTATCTGGTTGATCTGATAAAAGATCAGGCCCAGGGTAAGGGAACCGGGAAATGGACCATTATGGAATCATTGGAATATGGTACACCCGTACCTTCGATTTACGGTGCCTTTAGCGCCCGAACTATCTCGGCTGAGCGCCTGCTGCGGGAGCAAATCTACGCTATCCATGGTAAAAAAATCCTTAAAAAAATTCCCTCGGAAAATCTGCTGGATATTGTAAAAGACGCCATGCGGGCAGCTAAAATTTTATCCTATGCCCAAGGGCTTAACCTGATTGCCGAGGCTTCCAGGGTCAATGAGTGGAAAACCAATCTGGTAGATGTGGTTAGCAGTTGGAGAGATGGTTGCATTATCCGCTGTTTTATGCTTGAGCCAATGATCAGTGCCCTGGCCCAAAATTCTAATTTATTACTTACCAGGGAATTTGCTGGAACATTAAATGAAGCGATGACGCCGCTGAAACAAATATTGTTTTTGGGATTGGAATCCGGGGTTGCTACTCCGGCAATGTCGGGGGCATGCTGGTACTTTGAATATTTTTCGGCAATCAACCTGCCCACTAATTTGATCCAGGCCCAAAGAGATTATTTTGGTGCTCATACTTATAGTCGTACTGATCGAGACGGGGTTTTTCATACCATTTGGGAGTAGGCATATTAAAACAAGTAACACCTTGAATATTATTATTGTAGGGGCTTCCGGAGATTTGACCCAAAGAAAAATCATGCCCGCTATTTATGATCTGTATAAGGATAAGTTGTTACCGGATGATTTTCACATCGTTGGATTTTCAAGAACCCAGATGACAGATGACGGGTTTATAAAAAAACTCGGCGCTTTTAAAGACTATGATCAAAACTTTTGTTCCCGGATTGAATATATCTCCGGGGAATATAGCAATTTGGATAGCTATAAAAAACTGGGGGAAACCATTTTAAAACATGATGGGAACCGGCTTATCTATCTGGCTATTCCGCCGGATATTTTAAGGGATGTCACGGCCAATATTTCCAAGGCCCATATCGTTACCCAGTGTGCTTGTGAAGAGGATAAAACCAATAGCTATTGTGTGAAAACCGGCAACTGGTCCAGATTGATTTTTGAAAAGCCCTTTGGCACAGATACAGATTCGGCGGTGGATTTGAATTATTATTTGCAGGCACTCTTTGATGAACACCAGATTTATCGCATTGATCATTTTCTTGGTAAAGAGACTGTGCAAAATATCATGATTTTTCGTTTTGCCAACAGCATCTTTGAACCATTATGGAATAACCATTATGTGGATCATATTGAAATCAATATTTCCGAGGAAGTGAAAATTCAGTCCCGGGGTGCCTATTTTGATAATGCGGGAATTGTCAGGGATGTGATTCAAAATCATGCTCTTCAACTACTGTCATTGCTGACCATGGAGCCACCGATTTCCTTTGATGCAGATGCGATCCGTGACGAAAAAGTGAAATTGTTAAAGTCCCTTGCTTTGTATGATGAAAACACTTATAAGGATCATACTATCAGAGGGGTGTATCACGGTTACTTACAAGAGACCGGAGTAAAACAAGATTCTAAAACTGAAACCTTTGCGGCCATCAGATTTTTTATTCAAAATTGGAGATGGGCCGGTGTCCCCGTATATATCCGCGCCGGCAAGGCCCTTGCCAGTAAAACCACCCAGGCCCATATCTATTTTAAGGAATTACCCCATAAATTATTTAAAAACATAGCACCGGATAGAAATTTACCCAATCAAATTATTTTTAAATTTCAGCCCCATGAAGGAATTCATCTGACCTGCCTGAGTAAGATACCCGGAAAAAATTTTGAATTGGTGCCGGTGGAGATGGATTTTAATTATCAAATGAATTTTAATTCCAGATTGCCGGATGCTTATGAGCGATTATTGCTTGATGCCATTAATAATGATTTGTCGCTGTTTATAAGGCATGATGAAATCAAGGAAGCGTGGCGCTTTGTTGATAGTTTTTTAAAACGTTGGGAAAATAACTCCCAATTTCCGCTTTATGAATATAATCCAGGTCAAAATGGTCCGGAACAAATGCATACATTTATAAAAAGGTTTGGGCACTTATGGAACAAAGAGTATTGTCGTCTGAAAATATAGCAGAAGGTAGCGCAGTTTTAATTTTTCAGTTTATGCAAAAAATCCTAAAGCGCAAGGGCGAATTCAACCTGGCCCTCTCGGGCGGCGAAAGTCCAGTACAGCTTTACCAGTTGCTGGCGGATAAAATCAATATTTTAGAAAATATCACGTTGAATATTTTTCAAGTGGATGAAAGATATGTTGATCAAAATCATCATGACTCTAATCAGTTGATGATTAAAAAATGTTTTTTAGACCGTTTGGACCGGCCAGATAAAAAAAATAAGCTTAATTACTATTTTTATAATACGGATCTGCCCATTGCAGATGCCGCCAGTTTATATGATGAATTACTGGGCGGGCATGTGATGGATCTGGCAATCATGGGCGTGGGGACTGATGGCCATACCGCCTCTTTATTTCCAGACGAAAAATATGCCCAGATCCGTTATGATAAAAATGTTATTTGTACTAAAGAATATAATGGACATCCCCGGTTGACCATGACCCATCGACCGCTTCTTTGCAGCGGTCAACTGTTTTTTTATGTTCCGGGTGTTTATAAGAAAAAGATTGTACAAAAAATTTTGGATGTGAAAAACATGGATAGTTTGCCAGCGGCTTTCTTATTACATAAACATTCAAATGCCATTATGATGTGTGAGAAATAATAACCAGGGAAGAAAAATGATTTTTAACAAAGATTTCCCAGCGACCATTTTTGCTTTTTTGTTTATTTTGATCCTCTATTTGATGTGGCAGATGTTTCACGATTTGGTGGGAGCCTTTTTTATGGGGATGATCATTGCTGGAAGCTGTTACCGGATTTTTACCTGGACGTATGCTACCACCGGACTTAAAAAAGAATGGGCATCGGCGCTTATTTGTTTGCTGGTGATCATAGTTTTGTTTTTACCACTGATTTACATCGGAATTCAGCTTTCCGGTGAGGCGGTGGGAGCTTATAACCTAATCAATCAAAGCTTGAATCACGAATCGATCAATGATTTTTTGCATAACCATGCTTCGTTTTCCTTCCTTTCCAAAAAAATCTCGGCTTTTCTAGGAGTTGAGCTTGGACCTGAAGTGATCAAGGAAAAATTAGGCAGCCTGGTTTCTTTGATCTCCCAAAAAATTGTATCATTTATAAATGCCTGGATTGGAAATTTCGTTGGTTTTATCATCCATTCATTGATCACTATTTTTACCGTGCATGTGTTATTCACCTACGGTGATGAATTAAAAAAATTTATCTTCAAATTGTCTCCACTTCCGGATGATCAGGAGCAATTATTACTGGATAGATTCAATCAGATGAATTATGTGACATTGGTGTGTAATGGGGTAGGTGGACTGATCCAGGGAATATTGGCCGGCATAATGTTTTGGATCTTGGGAATTCCCTCGGTGTTATTATGGTCCACCATCATGGTTATTCTGGGCTTTATTCCGTTACTTGGAATATCTGTTATTTATATTCCGGTTTGTATTTACCTCTTTATCCAGGGGGCCGTGATTAAGTCCATTGTCCTTTTCATTTGGTGCACCCTGGTGGCACTCATTGTGGAAAATTGGTTTAAACCCCAATTTATTGGCAAAAGAATCAAACTTAATTCCTTTTTTGTCATGATTTGCATTATTGGTGGAATGAGTGCTTTTGACATGGCCGGCATATTCTATGGCCCGGTGATTGGTATTTTGTTTCTTACCTTAGTTGAGCTTTATCATCAGTTTTACCTGGATAAAGGCAAGTGAGAAAAAAAGTTTGAAACATCTTTCCATGATAAAATATTCTAGATAATGAGCATATAGGAAGGTGAAAATTGGTATGAGTACAAGTATTACATTTGATCCCATGGACCTAAGAAATAAATTTGATGCAGGTCCTGAGGCCTTTGACACTTTTTTTTCCATATTTAAAAAAAATTACCCGGAACGCATCGGTAAGTTGGAAAATTGTATAACTCAAAATCATGATTTTGATCAAATGTACGGGGTTGCCCATACCATCAAAGGATCGGTCAGTTATTTTTATTTGAATGATTTGACCCAAATTTGCGTCAAGATGGAAGACGTCATAAGAACTAGGGATCTGGTAAAAATCAAGGAGCATTTTTCAGTGTATAAGGAAAATTTGGATTATTTTTTAAAAGAAGTTACCGCCGGTCTGGAGACACTATGAAAAAAATTATCGGGATTATTGATAATAATAAAAAAGATCTGGAGGATTTAAAGAGCAATTTATCTAACGCCAATATGGGTATGTGGGAAATAGATACTGGCCTGGATATTTTGGGTCAATTACAGGCCTATCCTCCTCATTTGATTATTACTGAGATAAGTTGCGATAATGTGGATTTGCTCGAACTCATTGTTCAATATAAACAAAATGATGTTTATAAAGATATTCCGGTGGTGGTTTACACCAGTGAAACAAATATCCAGCTCCTTAAGGAATTGGATGAAAAATATTTTTGCAAGGTACTTCCTAAAAATAAAAAGTGGGGTGCCATTTTAAATGAGATCAATACCATTTTTCGGGCCAGCGAAAATCAGCTGTTGATAAGAAAGATGGATCCTTTGATGATGGAATCTAATGGTAAGGTCTTTGAGATGGGGGCGGTCATTGGCCTGGGGGAGACCTCTTTCATGTTTGCCAGCGATCTTGCCTTTCGACCCAATATCATTTTAAACGTGAACAATCCCATTTTGGATACCATCAAATATGATGCCTGTGTTTTAAAAACTATTCGCTCCCAGCCACTTTTAAATTCCAAGTATAAATATAAAACCAAATGCAGCCTGCCAGGACTATCGGAAGATAGTTTGCAGAATCTAAGGGAATGGATGCACAAAAATTGTCAGAGAAAGATATAGGACCAGATGATGATAAAAAATAAAAATATTTTAATAGTAGAAGATAATGAAGAAATTCAGTTTTTGCTTACGGATTTTTTAAAAGCTTACGGCTTTGGCTATACTTGCGCTTATTCGATTGATGAGGGAGTTGATATTTTAAGAAGGGCCGAACCTAAAAAATTTGATCTGGTGCTACTGGATTTGTTATTTCCCGATAAAAATGGATTATATTTAATAAACGAAGTTCGCTCCGATTTGAAATACGAAGATCTCAAAATTGTGGTGATCTCCACACTTAAAGAAAAAAAAGTGATTTTAAAAGCCTTGGAACTTGGCGCTGAGGATTATATTGTCAAGCCGATAGATCGGGATGTTTTATCGGATAAACTAAACACCCTGATTGCTGATACAAAGCTTTATTCCCTGCCCTTGCTGGGAGTAAAACCGGACGCCAAATATTCTTCTCTTGAATTTGATTTTGATATTGTTCTAAGTGAAATTGATGAAGAGGGCGTGGTTTTTTTCACTGATTGTTTGCTGCCTAAGGGACTGGTCATTGATGTTCAGTTTAATATTTTTAGTGATCTTCATTTGCAAAGGATTAATTTGAAGGTGATTTCAACCCAGATTATTCATAATGCAGTTTCGACTTATGAAACGCTTGCCAAGTTTAATGAGATTGATCTTGACCAGCAACTTACGATTCGTCGCTGGCTGCTTGCTAATGGGCGGTATGAAGTACTTGATTGAATTTACTTCAGTAATGCATAAATGACTTCGGTAAACTTTCTTTTATCAACTGGTTTTTTAAAAAAATGCAAATTAGGACCAAATTCTTCATGTAGATCCCGCTCAAATGAAGCGCTCGAGGACATGAAAACAATTGGCCCACGAAAAACATCCAGATCATGAATGGCCTTAGCTAGCTTGATTCCTGAAGTTTGTTTAAGAATGATATCAAGTATGATTAAATCAGGAGGGTGCCGGGTAATTTCTGATAACGCATCAAATTCGTTGGTAAATGTTTTTATTTCATGAGTACCGAGTGTTTTTAAATAGGCAGACATCATAAAAATGGTTTCTTCGGAATCATCAATGAGCATTATGTATTTATTTTTAAGATGGAGCATTTCTTTTTCAGCGATCATATCAAGTAGTGATCTTTTTTCCTCGGCTAATTTATCCAGCAGTTTGTGGTCCATGTTCAATCCTTGGTGTGAGCACATGCTAATTATAAAGCACCAACGGTAATTTCAGCAATAAGTAAAAGCATGTTTTTGTTCCTTGCAAGATTTCAAAAGCAAGCGGAAAATAGAAAGGAGACTAATAAAAGTAATGGGAAGGAAAAAATGAGACTCACGAAAATTGTGGCCACCATCGGTCCTGCCAGTAACACCGACGAAATGATCAAAAAGCTCATTGAGGCGGGGATGAACGTGGCGAGACTTAATTTCAGCCATGGAACCTATGATGATCACAAACAAACATTTAACAAGATACGAAGTATCAGCCGGGATATGAAAAAGCACATCGGAATCCTCCAGGATTTATCAGGCCCCAAGATCAGAGTGGGGGTTATCAAGGATAATGGAATTTCCCTGGCTGAAGGGGATACTTTAATTTTAAGTCAAAATGAATCAGATGACGGGACCAATAACAGGGTTTATATAAAACTGCAAAATTTTCATCAAGAGGTAAAACCAGGTGAACGGATTTTATTGGCCGATGGATTACTCGAACTGGAAGTCCAGGATATTGATCAAACCGATGTGATTACTAAAGTGCTTGATGGAGGTTTGTTGTCTTCACATAAGGGCGTTAATCTTCCTCAAACCAAGCTATCCCTGCCTTCGCTTACCCAAAAAGATAAGCTGGATTTGGAGTTTGGACTCAAGCTGGGGGTTGATATGGTGGCCTTGTCGTTTGTAAGAACACCAGACGATATAAGGAATTTAAAAGAATTGATAGCAAAAGCAGGCAAGGATCTTCCCGTTATCGCTAAAATTGAAAAGCCGGAAGCCTTGGATAGAATAAATGAAATTTTATTTGTGGCGGATGGAATCATGATCGCCAGAGGTGATCTGGCCATTGAGACACCTTTGGAGAAAGTTCCAATTATTCAAAAAGAGCTGGTGAGAAAGGCCCGGACGGCCCATAAACTTGTGATCGTGGCCACTCAGATGTTAGAGTCCATGACGGTTGAAGAGCGACCAACCCGTGCCGAAATCACCGACGTGGCGAATGCCGTATTTGATGGTACAGGAGCGGTTATGCTATCAGGAGAGACTGCCGTGGGAAAACATCCAGACAAGGTGGTCTCCCAGATGGTGAAAATTGTCAAAGAAGCTGAAAAAACCGCCTACTCTCCTCACGGAGATATTGCCCCTTATACGGATAATCAAAATATTGAATTAGCCGCTGCCAATTCATCGGCCACCATGGCGAATGCAATAAAGGCCAAGGCGGTCTTTGCGCTTACCATGTCAGGAAGATCGGCCAGTTTGCTATCTTGTCAGCGACTTGGAATTCCCGTCATTGCCTTTTCTGCGCAAAATAAAACCCTGAAAAAAATGTCAATCCTGTTTGGCGTGCATGCGGTGGAAATCCAGTTGTTTGAACAATTGGACGAGGTGATTACTGAATGTGTAAAAAGGGCCAAGGAAGAAAATTTGGTGGTTCCAGGAGATTATGTGGTAGTGACGGCGGGCTATCCCTTTGAGGAAAAAACGGAAACTAACCTTGTTCATGCCCTTAAAATATTATAGATTGATTCATGTTTTTAATTTTAAGAAATAGAAATTTTCTTTTGGTCTGGCTCGGTCAGGTGCTAAGTCAGGCCGGTACCCGCATGTATCAAATTGCCATTATGTGGTGGATGCTTACCACCATGAACGGTAAAGGTAGCGAGCTGGCATACTTTTTAATTATTTCATCTTTGCCATCATTGCTTTTTGTAAAACATATTGGCAATCTGATCGAAAAAGTGGATTCCAAAAAAATTTTTTTATTTGCCGAATTGTCAGGCTTTCTTACCATCCTTGGGGTGATCTATCTTATCCATCTGGGTTTGTTTTCCATTGTTTTGGCCTTGATCACGGGCTTTCTACTTTCTCTTTATCAGGCGTTTATTGATCCCACCTTGTTTAAAAGTGTTCCTGAACTGTGCCCAAAGGAGGACTCCACCATGGCGGTGGCGTTTATCACATCCACCCAGTCACTTGCCAATTTTGCCGGTGCCATACTCGGTGCTTTGCTCATTGAGATGCTTGGAATTATCGGGGTGACGGCAATCAATGGAATTAGTTATCTATTGTGCGTTTTGTTCATTTTTAGGGTGAGGTTTTCCCCTATGGTGGCGGCAGATGATTCTTCCGGTACCTACGAAAATCTCAAAACTTTTGAACTTTTAAATAGAATGCCTCTGATAAAAAAAATATTATTTGGTTTTGGTTTGGCCAATTTTTTTTTAAATCCCATTTTGATTACCTTGCCGGTCTATACTAAAAATGCTTTAAACGAAAACGCTTCTATTCTGGGAATGTTGGAGGGAGCCTTGTGGATTGGAATATTAATTGGCGGTTTCGTCTCCAAATATGTAAATATTTTTAACAATAATCCTATTAAAATAGTCATGGGTGCTCTTTTGTTGCAAGGATTAATGCTGTTTGCTTCGGGAATGATTATCCATACTCTTTTTTTTATCACAATCCTTTTGTGGATTGGTCTATTGCTGGGGATAATCAATGTTAAAATCATTGATTATTTTCAACGCAATGTGAATGAAGCTTACCGCGGTCGTTTTTTTGCCATTTTACAGGCAGTCATTACGTTTACCTTTCCGATTGCCTATTTTCTTTTTGGACATTTGATCGATCATATTTTAATAAATCAGATTTGTATGATTCAGGCTACGGGTCTTTTGTTTGTTGGAATCTACTTTTATCTTCTTGGTAAAATGAATCGTGCGATTGCATAACTAGTCCAAATTTCCCTTGGGAATTTTACATATCACCCTCCTCAGGAGGGTGGAAAACTTTTTTAAATTTGAAATATCTGTATAGGATCTTTGAATTCAGTATACAACCAATATCATATAGTTTTATAAAATCGCCTTTTAACGAAGGAGGGAAGTATGGATATTACAAAATTGGACGATAAACAATTGTTAGAATCAACCAAGAATTTGATTAAGCAAGAGCAAAAATTACTTTCAAGCATCCTTTTGCATCTTCAGGAAATTGAAAGGAGAAAATTGTATTGTGACCTTGGGTATTCTTCGCTTTATGATTATTGTCTTAAGGAGCTTAGATATGGGCCACAACAGTCATGGCGCAGAATAAATGCCATGCGCATGTTAAAAAAGCTTCCAGAAATAAAAAGCTCGATTGAGAATGGATCATTGACATTGTCGAGTATTAATCTTGCCAGTAATTTATTCAAGGAAGCAGAGATTGATAATAAGGCCGATCAACTGCAAATTATAAGCGGTATGAAAATGACCACCCAAATTGAATGTGAAGAAAAAATTTTTCAGATTAAAAAAAAATTGGGAATATTAAAGCCACTAAAAAAATCTTTTATAAGAAATATTACGCCTGATCTTTTAAGAATGCATGTCAATTTGAGTAAAGAGACATTTGAAAAATTGCAAAAAGTAAAAAATTTGATGAAAGAGGATGATGTAGATAAAATTTTATCAAGGTTATTTGACAATTTTATTATTCAAAGCATTGAATCTAAAAGGGAGAACCGAAATTTTCAGGCGAGTAATAGTCGCTATATATCAAGAAAAGTAAAAGAGATTGTCTATAAGAGGGCGGGGGGAAAGTGTGAAAATTGTCATTCAACGGACAGGTTGGAATATGAGCATAAAATACCATTTGCTAAGGGCGGATCTAATGATGAATCTAATATTCAACTTTTCTGTGCTAATTGCAATAAGAGGAAAGCTATAAGGGATTTTGGCCTGAATAAGATGGATTATTATTTCAGTTCATATTCATAAAATCACCCTCCCCAGGAGGGTGGAAAATTCCAGTTATACAAAGAAGTCGGGAAAATCAGAACCGAAAAAATTCATTTGGTGTCAAAGTCGGTAATTGTTTTAAAATTCATATGCCCCTATATCCCACCATAAGTTCTGTGGCCTCGATCTTCCATTTATATCTTTTCGAATATCAATTCCGTATCGTGATTGAAAGGCTGCAAACGCAGCTTCTTCATTTGAATTCGCCTTGTCTTTTGCACTGCTATTTTGGAGAAGAGTAAAATCAATTCCTGGATTTATAAACGTAGAAGCTGCTGACCCTGATTGTTTATGAGCATCGGTAATCCATGATGCATCCGATACTAAATTATAATCATGGGCCCAGGAAACATCCACACTCATTGGTGTGCAATTGTTGGAAGAACTGTCTTTTACCGAAAAAATATTATTAGCGATTCGAATATTTCCACCAGCACCACTTGGCATGGCCACAAAAACATCTGCATTAAATACAGTGTTGAAAATTGCTGTGAATCCTCCATTGTTACGATAAGCGAGTGCACCAACATTATAATTGTTGCAAGTTCCTTGATCACTTTCAATATTATAAATTAAATTGCCAATCGCATACCACGGGCCACCACTACCAAAATCAGCTCCAGAGATTTTGATACCGGCTTTAGTATTATGAATTATATTATTGATAAACCAAACATGTTTGGGATCATACTGGCCTCCCATGCCTTGACCATCACCACCGTTTGAGTAATTAATCCCGTAGACAATATTTTGCGACATGATTACATCAGTTGCATTTTTCGTCCATAATCCTGACTGAAGGTTTTCATAAGAAGTATTTCTACCAATGTAGATTTTATTTATTTGAGCAGCTGTGTTGTTGGCATCTCCTACCTGGATGCCATCTCCCTGATTGTGATAAAAGCTAGAGTCAACAAACCACATGTTGGATCCGGCATAGACTTTTACTCCGTGTCTATCAACATCTGTACTGGCCTGCCAATTACCTTGATCATAAACCGTAATACGATAAAATACTAAATAATTTCCTCCCGCACCGATGCCCGCTCCGTAGCTGGTACCTTGAGTGTTACGAAAAAGACAATTGCGGTACATATTGTGATTACCTTCATCAATCAAATTAATGTCCGATAAATTTGTAGCATTCCAATGAAGTGAATCAAATATGAGATAACTACCATTAACACTCCAAGCTCCGGTTAGTTGTGGCTTACTTTCCGGATCATATCCAATGATCCAAATAGGAGCATTGGTCGTTCCATTGTAATTAAGGGCCTGACTTTTGCTGATGATTCCATTTAGCACAATCACTGAACCCGCAAGAGGTGCAGAAGGAAGCGAGCACCTTGACGATCCTGGGTGGCCGTAGGTTCGAGAGTCCGAACACCCTGTGGCGCTTACATAGTACCACCCAGACTGATCTGCAGTCCAAGGGGTTGGAAACGATGGCCGAGCAATATCGATACCCTGATTTGGCCAGGAGGGACTTGGTATTCCAATAGGTGGAATCCAAGCGCCGACATGGCACGAGCTGTTCGTGTAACGGTTAGGATTCCATACTCCGCATACTCCACTCGAACAAATCATTTGTTGAGTTTCTTCATTACACATTCCATTTATTGCAGTTGCACTTTCGTAACGTATGCGTGATATAACACATTCTGTTTGAGTATAAGATCCAGACCAAGCACTGAATTGTCCGTTAGTGCACAGTCTGTTTTGGGTTTCAGAAACACAGCTTTGGCTTTCGCTTGCGACGGCGGCTTGATACATTGTTCTAATCTCATAACCACCACTTGCAATACTGCCACAGCTGGCGGCACCTTGTACTGAACAGGACAGATACTGGTAACTACCTGACCAACTAGACCAGCTACCGTTGTTGCAAGTTCTGGTCTGATTCTGTCCAATGGCAGAACAGAGTTGTCCGTAAGCTACAGAAGCGGCGCTATAGGCCACTCTTGATTCAGTACCATTATGAGGAACGCTGCCACAGCTGGCGGCACCTTGTACTGAACAGGACAGATACTGGTAACTACCTGACCAACTAGACCAGCTACCGTTGTTACAAGTTCTGGTTTGATTCTGTCCAATGGCAGAGCAAAGTTGTCCGTAAGGTACAGAAGCAGCGCTATAGGCGATTCTTGATTCAGTACCGTTATGAGGAATATTTCCGCAGCTTGCATAACCTTGGACCTGACAGCTAGTATAACCAAAATTGTTGGGTGACCAAGTACCGCAAATACCATTTTGGCAGATTTGTCTTTGTACTTCAGTTTGACAGGCTAAACCGGCGGCCACCGAAGATGCGGCATATCTCACTCTCTCGTTGGAACAGCTTGCAAATTGAAAGCTACCGCTCCAAGTGGAGAGTTGTCCGTTTTCACAACTTCTTTTTTGAACTTCCTCTAAACAACTGTCGCTTGATCCCACTGAAGAATTTTGATACATGATCCGTGTTTCTTCTTGATGGTTTAAAAGAGCTCCACAGTCAAGGTTTTGATCGGGGTCGGGATTTGGAATCTTGGGCTCGCATATACCATTGACCAACACTTGATCATCAGTACATTTCTTGCGGGCCTCTGGAATACAGGCGCCCAGCAGAGATAAAATAAACAGGAGATACACCAGATTGAAATATTTCACACAACCCTCCCTGATGGGACACCATTTAGAAAATTATATAATGAAAGAATGTGGCACTTGAAATTATTCTAAAATGTGATTCAACCGATTGATTTTAATTTAAAAAGTTGATTGAGAGGTCTGCATTTTCTGACTTGAAAAGTGGGCATATGGTTACCATTATCTATTTCGGTGATCATTTTTTATCAGTTAAATCAGGAACGGTTATTAAGGACTCAATGGTCTGTAACAATATATGTAAGCATGCGAAGCGGTCTTTGCAAAAGCAAAACATAGTCAATTTGATTCTGATTTCCATGACAAATTGAAACTGGGTTACTCAAGTACTCATTTGAAAATTATGTAAATTGATAAATATCTAGTTATTTTCGACACAAGACGCATTGCGATTGCGCTTGCTGTCATGGCATGTTTGTTGCTCACCCCTTCTTTGTTTCAGGAGATTTGGTTGGAAGGAAAATCAACCATCGTTAATAAATTACACTGGGGTTTCATCACCTTGGTCGTTATGTTAATAACAAGAATCTTTATTAGGGGGGATTTATGAAAAAAATGTTGCTAGGAACTTTACTGGTTATGAGTTTGATTTTTGCTGGTTGTAATGGCGGCGGAGGCGGCGGTGGATATGATATTAGTGGCAGCACCGTTAATTCCTTTGTTCAAATGCTGGAAGCCCATTACGGCGGAGATTTTTCCGTGGTTAAAGGCCCGTCAGAATCTGCTAGCGAAGGCTTCGTGGTGGTTTATGATTCATGGGGCAGAGATTATCTGGCATTTGATATTTATGATTACACTCCAGGCCAGACGCTCAATCAATATCTGGCATCCACTGAATATCAACCTATCGCTATTCATGACATCTATACTTCCAACTGGGGTGAAACCATGTATGTTGGAAACGCATATTACCGATATGGCGGTTATGCCGGGGAATTCGTGTTTGAAGAAAAAGAAGCTGTTGGAAAAGATCTGGAAAAATTGGGTGCTTTCAAGGAAGCTTATAATGTTTCAAAAATTGCAGAAGGGTTGAGTTCGGAATATGGCTTTTCAACCGATCGAGCTGATCAGGTTGCTAAAATGTCTCTTGCCTGGAAAAAACTTTCAGGAACCAGGGAAATGACTGAAGGTGATACTGCTCAATTTACTAAAGAGTTAATTGGCAAAGAATTGGCCGATGCTCAGAGCATTTTGAAAAAAGTTTCTGAAGGCGACAATGAAACCTATGAACAATTTATCAAAGATGCAGCCGCTTTTAATGGCACCTACCCAGAACAAATTAAAGATTTTATTAATACCCATATTTTAAATCAATAATTGTTAAGTGAATTGATTCAATCACCAGGCAAAATAGCCTGGTGATTTTAAGCTGGTGAGGTTTATTATGAAGACAAGCGCTTTATGGATGGTTTTGTTGTGGTTTTCTTTTTCAGTGCTTGCTTCCATTGATGAACTTCCAGGTACGATACCTCTTGAATTTAAACGTCCACCGGCGACAGATCTTTTATATGAAGGGAAGGTTTTGCTTCCCCACGAAGCCCTAAACCTTTTTAAAGCCGGTATCGATTTGGCCCACATTAATCCTTCCGAGAGTGATCTTTGGAAGGACAAGGGGTTTGCTTACGAAGTGGTGCACGGTTATGAATTATTAAATGGAGAAGATGTTCATTACGTTGCTTCAGTACTTTCAAGAATTGGAAATTTTCGGTTTTCAGTTTTTAAGGAAACCGCTGCTGGTCGAAAGTTCTATACCCTCATGCTCAGTAAAAAAATCCATAATGTGCTTCTGCGCTCGGCACTTCTTAAAAAACTTGGGTATAGGATTCCACCAATAGAGTATTTAAAAAATATAAAAATTGCATTTTCTTCTACTTTTGAGAAGGAAAACTTCATTAATCAGATGTCCCAGGACACCTTGGGGGATCCCAAAAGATGGATAAAAGAAAACCAGGAAAATTCCAAAGAATTGGTCTTGCAGGATTTAATTGCCCTGGGTGCTGATAATGAAACCTATAATCTTGCGCTGGGATATATCCCGGCTTCTGTCATTAAGGGTAGAAGAGTTTTTAACTCTTTGCTGATTCCATACGCATTTACCGATATTCCGGAAACGCTTAACCAGTTTTCCTGGCATCTGGGTATTGTGATGGATAAGTATTTAAGACTTGATTACGATGATTCGACAGAGTTTTCCACCCCTTATGAAGATGCTGGGTGGATTTTAAACCGGTTGGAAAAATTAACCGTTAATGATTTTTTTGAGATAGCAAAATCCGGATATTTTCCCAAAGAAGTTGAATTGCTGCTGGCCCATAAACTCATCGCCCGCCGAAATTCCCTTATGAAACATTTTAAAATAGGGGTGGAAGCCTTGCCCTATGATTCCAATATTTCTTGGGGGGAATATTTAGTGGAAGGCAAACTGCTTAAAGAAAATTGGGAAGGCTATGCCTCCAGATTTGCTTATGGCGATGAGGATTCACCGTTATCACCCAGTGAACTTTTTAGTTATTTTAAATCAAGGGTGTTATCCAATACTCTTTTTAATCTGGTTAATTATTTTAATAAAACCATCCTCCCCACTATCGATGTGCAAAGTGAGGTTTATAATAGACAGCTTAGTCGTGCTTTCGAGGCTTATCGGAACTATCTATTAAACGGCGGTTCACCGGAACCGGTGCCGGTTAGTGTGTATGCGATTCCGATGGTGAGCGGAAGTTTGATCGCCTCCCGAGAAATTATAGCGGGAAGTTATCTTGGTACGGATAACGTAGTCCAATTGGTGGATGCAATCGGGGCCAACATCAGCGTGGGAGCCTATCTGGGGACGGACAAGGTGGCATTTCCATGGAGTGCAAGTGGCAATGTGAGCGGTTTTTTGACAAGAACCTATTCCCATGTCCGCCCCATTAAAAGTATGAAAAAAGCGCTCAAGACTCCCTTTAAAAATATTTTAATTCCGTTGCATCAAAGAAAAATTGCTCATCTCTTGGATGATGCCATTGATGAGAATTTGCAAAATCCTGAAATGAATTCAGAAGAAAGACAGGCCAGATTAACGGAAATTTTAAATGCGTTTAAAGAGAATTTGGAAGTTGGTGAATCACTCATTATCAGTGACAGTATTGGCGCAGGTCTGGGGGTGAGTGCCAGTTATCAGATGGCCGATAATTTAAAGGCCTACGTGGCAGGTAAAATGAAACAGATGTTTCTTTCCCGCCTTCATATTTTGAGAAAAGATGAAAATACCATTCATATTTACAAAGATCTTGGTAATCTTGGAAGTATCGGACTGAGTTTTGGAATCAATGCTTTTATCCCAGTACTCAGGATCTCGGTGGAGAGTAAAAAGGGAAGTTCAAAAACCAAGTTTTTTTCACTTGATATAAACGATGATCTGGAGATGAATCCAGACATTTTTAAAAATATCCAGGCGCTTAGAAGCTTGCTTTTAAAAAATTCTCTTGAGCAGGTTAAAATACTGGTCAAGCCTTATGTTTTAAAACATGATTTTAAAGAAGCGGGGAACGAGATATCCCTTTTGTTTATAAAACACAAAGGGATAAAATCCAAGGATTTTATCACGGTCGTTCATCCCGAAGGTTTTCAGAAATATTTTTATCGGGGAATTATCGGGCACCGGGAGGGCATGGATTATCAAAACACCATTATGGATGCCATCAATGCGGTTTTTCGGGAGATCTTTGATCAAGATGATGTAAGTGTGTCAACCCAGGACGGCATTAATCCGGGGGATACCGTTTATGGGAAATCATTTTCCCGATCGGTTATTTTTGAAGGGGAGGTGAAAAATCCCACCCGCTTGGATTATCATGCAGACGGTAAGCTAGAAAAATCGATCATCAACATTGTTCATCGCTGGAAGGGATGGAAAATGTCAAAGCAAAAAGCGCAAGAAATTCTGGCGAGGATAAATGAGAAATATGAAAGCGAATTATATCCCGAACATGTTTTAGACAGTACTACCGAGCTGGAACTCTATCAGGTTTTATTGTTTGTCACCTTTTACGAAAACGCCATCCATCACATTAAACTGATGGATAAGGTCAAGGTCAGAAAAATATTTAGAACTTATGCTGACCGCGAAAATTTAAAAAGGATAAACGCCCATAGGGAAAATATGTCGATAGATGATCTGGTTGAACACACCATCAGTTCATTTTTGTATTATAGAAAAAAATTGGAAAAGGCCACTAGAGAAAATGATTTATCCGATATTTCATCTTACACCGCCAAAATGATTTCTCTGGCGGAAGCCTCCCTTAAAGTTAAAGGCATGATGGAACTGGCGGGCGGAACCAAAGGGTTGTTTATTTATTCGCGCATGGAGGGTTTTCGCGTGGATGATGAGGGCGGGGATAAACCCTTTATCTCAAGTTCCTTAGGTCAGATCGGATCACAGGATTTTAAAGGGCCGCTGTTTGACATGCAAGATAAAATTGGCATGACCGAATCTGAATTTTATGGATATTGGATACAGGATAGATTATGAAAAATGTAATATTTTTTTGGATCATTTCGCTGCCTCTTTTTGCTCAAGATATTTCCTTGTTAGCTTTATTCAAAAAAGTGCCAACCTCTGATCAAATCAAGACGATCAAGCATGGGGTAAAAGCCAGCACGCTTGAGCGGTTTGATGATTTTAATAATGATTATTTTAAAAGGTTGTATAAAATCACCCTGCCCGAGGAAAATGAAGCGGTCTTGAATAACCATCAACTGATTCAGACCGTGGAAAAGATTTACTATTTTGATGCCACCTTATCCATTTCGCCTGGATCAAATGAAACCATCAGTAACGATCATTTTAGTGCCTATCAATGGGGACTTTATAATAGTGGCCAGGTGATCAAAAGGGATATTGATGATATCAACCAGGAAACCATTTTAGGTGAAAAAGGAGTGGATGTTGGTATCGAGAGTATCTTTGAGGGTATGGATGAAAAAATAAAAGAGGATGTTTTAGTGGCGGTGGTGGATTCGGGGATCGATTTTGAACATCCTGACCTGGCTTCCAACATATACCGGAATAAATTAGAATGTGATGAGTTTCTAAACCTAAGAACCAAACCGGTCGAGGATCTGGATGGCAATGGTTATATAGGGGATTGCATGGGCTGGGATTTTACTGCCAGTAAAAACCAGCATCGTCCCACCGATGATAAAGGGCATGGTACTCATGTGGCCGGGATTATTGCGGCCATTAAAAATAATAATCTGGGGGTTAGTGGACTCAGCAATAAAATTAAAATTTTGCCTGTAAAAGTATTACAAAAACAGGAATTATCAGGTACCCAAGGAGTGAGTTCCTTTACAGATAGAGTGGCCCAGGGAATTCTCTATTCCGTGAAGATGGGTGCCAAAGTTATTAATCTATCACTCGGGTGGCCTAAGGCGATTGATACGAGATATTTAAGAGAGGCTATCCAGGCAGCCGTTGATGCCGGTGTTTTGTTAGTGGCCGCTGCGGGAAATAACAATACTAATATTTCCATCTTTCCATGTTCATATCAAAATGTTTTGTGTGTCGGTGCGCTTTCCCTGGATAAAAAACTCGCACGTTTTTCCAATTATGGTGGCAGCGTGGATGTAATCGCCCCTGGTGAGCAGATCCTGTCCACTTTTCCGGCCAAGTTGTATCCGGAATTATTTTCGACCAATGGATATGAATTAAAAGATGGTACCAGCCAGGCCGCTCCCTTTGTCTCTGCTCAGGCAGCTATTTTGTGGGGATTAAATCCTAAGAGCAGTCGCAACGAAATTTGGGCCAGAATTATTGAAACCACCAAACCGATGTCAGGAAGCAAATATACTTTGGATGGGTTGATTCAAATCAGTCAATCAGTCAAAGCGACAAGTGTCCCGGTCATCCGGCCCATCTTTAAGGATTTTAGTGGTATTTTCTACGACAATAAAAGTAAGACCTTTGCCTTTAATTTACCAATTAAAAACTACTGGATGGAGATGCAAAATATAAACGTTGCTGTGCAAGTGATCAATCCAAGTATAAAAAAGCCTGTCAGCGAATTTTTAAATATCACTCTCAAAAACGGGGAGGTTAAAAACCTTCCGATCAAAGGAAAATTAGATGATTTGAATCTGGATTCCAACGTGATGATCAAAGTCACTATCGTTAATCAAAACCACCAGTCCCATTATCAATTTGAAACGCCACTGGTTAGAAATATTTCAAGCGAGGATGAAGAAATTATCAGGGCCAGGTTACACACCTCCATGCCTGTCGAAAAAATACTATTTAAAAAAGATGATAAACTTTACGCCAACATCAATACCGTCTGGGACCATTATAAAATCGATCATTTTCCAAGCTATTATTATAGCGAAGTCATTGATGGAAAATTAACTCTATCCATGTTTACCAAAAAAAATGAAGATCTGGTGGAATTTAAAAGGGAACTTCCGTTGGTCACCAGAATCTTAAATGTCACTAGAATGGATTTAAATTATGATGGGGTTTTGGATTTTTTTATAAGTGCTATCGGTAAAAACGGGGCGGAAGAATTTCTGCAGTATTTGTATCTAGATAATCATCTGCAGGATCTGGTGGCCGGGACAGGTTTTTTTTACAGGCCTCCAGTGAAAATATTTCTAGATACCAAGAAATCAACTTTTATTCCTTTCACCTGGAATAATCAAAGGATTGCCGTGCCGGTGTGGGTGGATTACGGTCTGATACCACCGGCATCTAAAAATCCGGATCCGTTTGCAAGCGAAGATAAAAATCAGCGTAAACATATCTATATGCTTGTGCCCTCTCAAAAAAACCTAGACGATCCGCTATCTGAAATGCATCTGAAAATTCTGGATGACTACCGTTTCAATGATTTGCTTAGAAAAGAACATGATCTCTTTTGGTCAGACCAGATCAGCATCCTGGGAAGTTACACCCAAAATGAAGCCTTTTTAAAAAAAGGGGAGGCCTTATTTCAAATCACCATAGGGGAGAGTTTCCTTCGCAAATATTTCACTTTAAGAGTCAGCCAGGATCTTCAATATCAAATAAGTGAGGTGGATGTTAAAGAGATTGCACTGGAAGGCAGTTACAAGATTCCGGTCAATGTCATTGGTGATGCTCAAACCAAATACATGGAGCATACCGCCTTTGTGGGATTCCAAACGGATACGCTGGCACAATATGCTATGATGAATAATGAGACACTTCACCTGGATTACTTTTTTAGATATGAACAAAAGATTAAATCCGACCATCTCCTCGGAGTGATGGCCAGTTATATTAAAAATGATCGTTTGTTTTCTTTTATGCAATCAAAGAGCAATATTGTTCTAGTTACGATGCTGCATGATCAGTTAGATGTTTTTTATCATCCGATTAATCGAGTTAGTTTTATTGCCGGAAATATTTTCAACGAACTTTATTATCCGGTGGTTTATGGCACGGGAGCACAAAAGCTTCCGGCCTACTACATCGATGCCACCAGTTTACACAGTGGTCATGTTTACATCATAAAGGCATCAGAAAACGGTCTGGTTGCTCCCATAAAAAATAATGTATATATTCCCAAAAATTGCCTGCCCATGAATCCGGTTAAAATTGAAAATGATTTGGAAGCCTATTCGCTACTATGCTTGGAAAATGGCGAGGCGGTGTTTAAATATATTCCAATTCTTTAATTTTAATCTGACACAATACGCATTTACTCATCTATTTGGAAATAGTTAAACATTTTCCAATAGTTATCGTTAAATTGAACACAATAACACTCACTAATTGGTTTTTTTAGACTAAATTTATTATAAATAAAAAACATGTACAAACTTTCGTTATGAACTTAACAGACTAAAATTAAAAAGTTTTATCCGTATTCCGATAAGAGGACAACATCATATTTTAGCAAAACAACACTAAGCGTTATAATGAGATATTAATAGTCTCTCTAAATTTAAAAAGTGGGACGTTGGTTTTGTGGGAGAATATTTTGGTAGTTTTTCTAAAAACATATTTAATCATCCTGTTTGGCTTAATTTTAAGCTCGTGTATGTTTGAAGCGGATAAGCTGAAAGTGCGGATCGATTCACGAGGCGCTGCCGGTGGTGCGGTCGCTGTTAAATTTGTGATTTTGGATCCCCTAAATGTTACGACGAGTGCCACGGCAGTGATTACCATCCAGGCCCAAAGTGCCAGCGGTCAGGTGGTAACCAGTTATCAGGACGATGTGGATTTAGTAAGCGACGGTAGTTCACTTATTAACGGTTTGTCCCAGCAAGAGCGAGTTGATATTGTCAATGGAGTGGGAACGATTGCACTTACTGATTTGGTGGAAGAGACGGTCAATTTAAGCCTGGCCGATTCCCGTGGGTCCATTGGTGATATAACCAGTACGGCAGATATTATTTTTTCCAATTTAGTGGCCACCAAATTTGTTATTTTAAATCCGGTGGATTCGACCGTCGGTATTCCCACCCTGGTTAGAATCCAGGCGCAATCGGCCGGAAGTGTCTTGGTCGCAACTTATCAAAACGATGTCGATTTGGTGAGTGATGGGAATTCGGTCATTGGCGGAATTGGCCAGATCTACACAATCAATATAGTTAACGGTGAAGGAAGCGTTCTGATCAACGATTTGACTTTTGAAACCGTTAATCTTTCTCTTGCTAATCCGCAGGGGACCATTGGTGATGCCACCAGTGTGGAAGACGTGGTTTTTGATCTTGGTGCTGCGGCCGTGGTGGATCTATATGTTACTGGCGTCAGCTCGATTGTAGCGAATGGTTCATCGACGACGACCTTGACGGCATCGGTAACAGATAATCTTGGAAACCCCATACCCAATGAGACGGTCACTTTAAATATTCCACTAAACGGTGGATCAGTGCCTGGCACGGTTAATACCAATGCGGGAGGTTTAGCAGTATTCACGCTTACCAGTTCAACTGTCGCCGGAACTTATAATTACACGGCAACAGCCAACGCAATAACCTCAACTCAAAAGTCTGTAACTTTTACTGCCGGCCCAGCTACCGATGTGGATGTTTACGTAACTGGTGTTTCTTCCATCGTTGCTAATGGATCATCAAGCACCACCTTAACAGCCTCTGTAACAGATACCAACGGCAACCCGGTCAATAATCAAACGGTCACTTTAAATATTCCATTAAACGGTGGATCAGTGCCTGGTACGGTTAACACCAATGCCAGTGGCCTGGCAGTCTTTACACTTACCAGTTCAACGGTCGCCGGAACTTATAATTATACGGCTACCGCCAATGCCATTACCTCAACCCAGAAGTCCGTTATCTTTACGGCCGGTGCTGCTACCGACGTGGATGTTTATGTAACCGGTGCCTCTTCCATACTGGCTAACGGATCAAGTACCACGACCTTAACAGCATCCGTGACTGATACCAATGGTAACCCGGTTAATAATCAAACGGTCACTTTAAATATTCCACTAAACGGTGGTTCAGTTCCCGGTACAGTTAATACAAACGCTTCAGGTTTAGCAGTATTCACGCTTACCAGTTCAACGGTCGCCGGAACTTATAATTATACGGCCACCGCCAATGCCATTACTTCTACCCAGAAGTCAGTAACCTTTACGGCCGGGGTTGCTACCGATGTGGATGTTTATGTAACAGGTGTCTCTTCCATCATTGCGAATGGATCGTCAACCACCACCTTAACTGCGTCAGTGACTGATACTAACGGTAACCCGGTTAATAATGAAACGGTTACTTTAAATATTCCACTTAATGGTGGATCAGTACCTGGCACAGTTAACACCAATGCCAGCGGCTTGGCAGTCTTTACTCTTACCAGTTCAACCGTCGCAGGAATTTATAATTATACTGCAACTGCCAACGCCATCACTTCAACCCAGAAGTCCGTAACCTTTACAGCCGGTGCTGCTACCGACGTAGATGTATATGTAACCGGTGCCTCTTCCATACTTGCTAACGGATCAAGTACTACGACCTTAACAGCATCCGTGACTGATACCAATGGTAACCCGGTCAATAATCAAACGGTCACTTTAAATATTCCACTTAATGGTGGATCAGTGCCTGGCACGGTGAATACCAATGCGGGAGGTTTAGCAGTATTCACGCTTACCAGTTCAACCGTCGCCGGAACTTATAATTATACAGCCACCGCCAATGCCATTACCTCAACCCAGAAGTCCGTAACCTTTACGGCCGGGGTTGCTACCGATGTGGATGTTTATGTAACAGGTGTCTCTTCCATCATTGCGAATGGATCATCAACTACCACCTTAACTGCGTCAGTGACTGATACTAACGGTAACCCGGTTAATAATGAAACGGTTACTTTAAATATTCCGCTTAACGGTGGTTCGGTCCCTGGCACAGTTAACACCAATGCCAGTGGTTTGGCAGTCTTTACTCTTACCAGTTCAACCGTCGCAGGAATTTATAATTATACTGCAACTGCCAACGCCATCACCTCAACCCAGAAGTCCGTAACCTTTACGGCAGATGTGGCCACCGACGTAGATTTATACGTTACAGGTGCATCAACCATTGCTGCAAATGGATCATCCACCACTACGCTTACGGCTTCAGTAACAGATACTAACGGTAACCCGGTCAGTAATGAAACGGTTACTTTAAATATCCCACTTAATGGTGGATCCGTTCCCGGTACCGTAAACACCAATGCGGGGGGACTCGCCGTATTTACACTTACCAGTTCGACTGTCGCTGGAACCTATGACTATACGGCCACTGCCAATGCTGTTACCTCAACTCAAAAACAAGTTACTTTTACGGTCGGTGCCGCCGCCAATGTTGACGTTTATGTCACAGGTGTTTCATCCATCGTTGCTAATGGATCATCAACCACCACCTTAACAGCATCCGTAACTGATACCAATGGTAACCCGGTTAATAATGAAACGGTTACTTTAAATATTCCACTCAATGGCGGATCAGTGCCTGGCACAGTAAGTACCAATGCCAGCGGTCTGGCAGTATTTACTTTAACCAGTTCGCTAGTTGCTGGAACCTATAATTATACGGCCACGGCAAATTCAATTACCTCAACCCAAAAATCTGTAACCTTTACCGCTGATGTAGCTACTGATGTGGATGTTTATGTAACCGGTGCTTCATCCATCGTTGCTAACGGATCATCAACCACTACCTTAACAGCGTCAGTGACTGATACCAACGGTAACCCGGTTAATAATGAAACCGTAACTTTAAATATTCCACTTAATGGTGGATCAGTGCCCGGTACGGTGAACACGAACGCTTCGGGACTTGCGGTATTTACTTTGACCAGTTCTTTAGTTGCGGGAACATATAATTATACAGCTACCGCTAATAGCGTGACTTCAACCCAGAAGTCAGTCACCTTTATCGCTGGAGCCGTGGCCTATGTGGATTTGTATTTAACCGGATCAAATTCGATTGTGGCCAATGGATCAAGTACTACCACCTTTACCGCATCTGTAACGGATACAAATGGCAACCCAATCAATAATGAAGCGGTGGTATTAAATATTCAATTAAATGGAGGATCTGTTCCTGGATCAGTTAATACCAATGCGGGAGGGTTAGCTTCATTTACCCTAACCAGCTCAACGGTAGCAGGTTCATATAATTTTACGGCCACCGCAGATGTTATCACCTCTGGAGTCCAATCAGTAACCTTCGTTGCAGATGTAGCTGACAATGTAGATTTATACGTTACGGGGTCTTCAACCATTGCCGCTAATGGATCATCAACCACCACCTTAACAGCATCAGTGACTGATACCAACGGTAACCCGGTTAATAATGAAACTGTAACTTTAAATATTCCACTTAATGGTGGATCAGTGCCTGGCACAGTTAATACTAATGCCAGTGGTTTGGCAGTGTTCACACTCACGAGCTCTTTAGTCGCAGGAACTTATGACTATACTGCCACTGCAAATTCGATTACTTCAACTCAAAAACAAGTTAGCTTCACCGTAGGTGCCGCAGCTAATGTGGATATTTATATCACAGGCGTTAGCTCTATAGTGGCCGATGGGGTGACTACCACCACTATCACTGCTTCCGTAACTGATACTAATGATAACCCGGTTAATAATGAAACCGTAACTTTAAATATTCCACTTAATGGTGGATCCGTTCCTGGCACGGTTAATACCAATGCTAGTGGTTTGGCAGTCTTTACATTAACTAGCTCACTAGTGGCCGGAACCTATAACTATACCGCTACTGCTAATGGTGTAACTTCGTCTCAAAAATCAGTGACCTTTATTGCAGATGTAGCAACTGACGTGGATGTTTATGTAACGGGTGTTTCTTCAATTGTGGCAAACGGTGTATCAACTACAACCTTAACCGCCTCAGTAACTGATACTAACGGTAACCCGGTTAATAATGAAACCGTAACTTTAAATATTCCACTTAACGGTGGATCAGTGCCTGGCACGGTTAATACCAACGCTAGTGGTTTGGCCGTATTTACGTTGACTAGTTCGACGGTAGCTGGAACCTATAATTATACAGCTACGGCCAATGGTGTGACTTCGTCTCAAAAATCTGTAACCTTTACTGCTGATGTAGCAACTGACGTGGATGTTTATGTAACCGGTGTTTCATCAATTGTTGCAAATGGATCATCAACCACTACCTTAACAGCGTCAGTGACTGATACCAACGGTAACCCGGTTAATAATGAAACCGTAACTTTAAATATTCCACTTAATGGTGGATCAGTCCCTGGAACAGTGAACACGAACGCTTCAGGACTCGCAGTATTTACTTTGACCAGTTCTTTAGTTGCGGGAACATATAATTATACAGCTACGGCCAATGGTGTGACTTCGTCTCAAAAATCTGTAACCTTTACGGCTGATGTAGCAACTGACGTGGATGTTTATGTAACGGGTGTTTCATCAATCGTTGCTAATGGATCATCAACTACCACCTTAACAGCGTCCGTAACTGATACCAACGGTAACCCGGTTAATAATGAAACCGTAACTTTAAATATTCCACTTAATGGTGGATCAGTCCCTGGAACAGTGAACACGAACGCTTCAGGACTCGCAGTATTTACTTTGACCAGTTCTTTAGTTGCGGGAACATATAATTATACAGCTACGGCCAATGGTGTGACTTCGTCTCAAAAATCTGTAACCTTTACGGCTGATGTAGCGACTGACGTGGATGTTTATGTAACCGGTGTCAGTTCAATTGTTGCTAACGGATCATCAACCACCACTTTAACCGCATCCGTAACTGATACCAACGGTAACCCGGTTAATAATGAAACCGTTACCTTAAATATTCCACTTAACGGTGGATCAGTGCCTGGTACAGTTAATACCAACGCTAGTGGTTTGGCAGTGTTTACACTTACCAGTTCTCTCGTTGCGGGAACCTATAATTATACAGCTACGGCCAATGGTGTGACTTCGTCTCAAAAATCAGTCACCTTTACTGCTGATGTAGCAACTGACGTGGATGTATATGTAACCGGTGTTTCATCCATCGTTGCTAATGGATCATCAACCACCACTTTAACAGCGTCAGTGACTGATACCAACGGTAACCCGGTTAATAATGAAACCGTAACTTTAAATATTCCACTTAACGGTGGCTCAGTGCCTGGCACAGTTAATACCAACGCTAGTGGTTTAGCCGTGTTTACTCTTACTAGCTCAACTGTTGCCGGAACCTATAATTATACAGCTACAGCCAATGGTGTGACTTCGTCTCAAAAATCAGTCATCTTTACTGCTGATGTAGCAACTGACGTGGATGTTTATGTAACGGGTGTTTCATCAATCGTTGCTAATGGATCATCAACCACCACTTTAACAGCGTCAGTGACTGATACCAACGGTAACCCGGTTAATAATGAAACCGTTACCTTAAATATTCCACTTAACGGTGGCTCAGTGCCTGGCACAGTTAACACGAACGCTTCAGGACTTGCAGTATTTACTTTGACCAGTTCTTTAGTTGCTGGAACCTATAATTATACAGCTACTGCTAATGGTGTAACTTCGTCTCAAAAATCAGTGATCTTTACCGCCGATGTAGCGACTGATGTTGATGTTTATGTAACCGGTGTAAGTTCAATTGTTGCTAATGGATCATCAACCACCACTTTAACAGCGTCAGTGACTGATACCAACGGTAACCCGGTTAATAATGAAACCGTTACCTTAAATATTCCACTTAACGGTGGATCAGTGCCTGGCACAGTTAATACCAATGCTTCAGGCTTGGCAGTCTTTACTTTAACTAGCTCACTAGTGGCCGGAACCTATAATTATACAGCTACGGCCAATGGTGTGACTTCGTCTCAAAAATCAGTCACCTTTACTGCTGATGTAGCAACTGACGTGGATGTATATGTAACCGGTGTTTCATCCATCGTTGCTAATGGATCATCAACCACCACTTTAACAGCGTCAGTGACTGATACCAACGGTAACCCGGTTAATAATGAAACCGTAACTTTAAATATTCCACTTAACGGTGGCTCAGTGCCTGGCACAGTTAATACCAATGCTTCAGGCTTGGCAGTCTTTACTTTAACTAGCTCACTAGTGGCTGGAACCTATAACTATACCGCTACTGCTAACGGTGTGACTTCGTCTCAAAAATCTGTAACCTTTACGGCTGATGTAGCAACTGACGTGGATGTTTATGTAACGGGCGTTTCATCCATCGTTGCTAATGGATCATCAACCACCACTTTAACAGCGTCAGTGACTGATACCAACGGTAACCCGGTTAATAATGAAACCGTTACCTTAAATATTCCGCTTAACGGTGGATCAGTGCCTGGCACAGTTAATACCAATGCCAGTGGTTTGGCCGTCTTTACTTTGACTAGCTCGACCGTCGTGGGAGCTTATAATTATACTGCTACTGCTAATGCCATTACCTCTGCACAAGTAAGTGTAATATTCTCAGGTACTGTGATTTTATCTATCCGCCCAAGCACCAATCATCCTGCGCAAACCGATGCCACTTCGGTTGAATACACTGTGGTCTTTAATGCAGGAGTTTCAGGACTATCGGTCAGTGATTTTGATTTATCAATGACTGGCACAGCTACTGGATCTATTCAAAATGTGACCACGGTTTCAACTTCAAGTTACACCGTTACTATTAATTCAGTGGATGGACTGGGATTACTTCGTTTGGATTTCAATGATGATGATCTAAGTGTTTTAGACGAATTTTCTGGCCCATTGATAACCACCACCGCCTCGGGACAAAATTTTGAAATCACCGATCGCTTTGGTTTTGGTGGTGCTCATTACGGTGTAAAAGTCGTGGGTAATTATGCTTATGTGGCCCAAGCTCAAGGATTATATATTTATGATATTGCTACGCCAGCCACTCCATCCATACTGGGAAAATATAAAACATCTGGAGTTACCAAAGGTGTGGATGTATCTGGTGATTACGCTTATCTGGCCGATAGTGCAAATGGTTTAGTAGTGGTTGATATTAGCAATCCTGCTAACCCAAGTTTTGCCGGAAGTTATAATACCGCCGGAAATGCTCTTGGCGTGGCAGTATCGGGCAATTATGCTTATGTGGCGGATGATACTAATGGTCTAGTGGTGGTCAACATCACCAATCCGACCAGTCCGACCTATGTTAATTTTTATAACTCCGCTGGAAATGCTTACGGAGTGGCGGTATCTGGTAGTTATGCTTATGTGGCCGATGGAACCAATGGTCTCGTGGTCGTCGATATCAGTAATCCGGCAAGCCCTACCTATGTTAACCGTTACGATACCGCCGGAGATGCCCGAGGAGTTGCCTTATCTGGAAATTATGCTTACGTAGCCGACTACGATAATGGCCTGGTTATCGTGAATATCAGTGTTCCCGCCACACCCACCTTGGCGGGAGGATATGTAACGGCAGGATGGTCCCATGGAGTCGCTGTCTCTGGAAGTTATGCTTATCTCGCAGACGATGAAAATGGTTTGGTAGTCGTCAATGTCAGTAACCCCGCCAGTCCGACTTTGGCCGGAACTTATCCGGTAGCGGGAGATTCCTTTGGCGTCGCCGTCTCCGGAAGTTATGCCTATCTGGCCAACGGTTGGAATGGTTTGGTGGTGGTGGATGTAAGTACTCCAGCTTCGCCTACTCTGGAAGGCCGTTATGCTACAGCGGGATTTAGTTCATTAACCACCATCTCGGGTACTCATGCTTATGTAGCCGATGATGTAAACGGGGTGGTTATTCTAGATGTCAGTGATCTACGAAGTGTCAGTGTGCTGGGACGTTATGATACTGTCGGAGCAGCTTATCGAATAGCGGTTGTTGGAAATTATGCTTATGTGGCAGATGGTAGTAATGGCCTGGTGATTGTAGATGTCACTGATCCGGCCAGTCCGACTTATGTAGGTGGTTATGATACAGTCGGAGAAGCTTTTGATGTCGTGGTATCGGGAAATTATGCTTATGTGGCCGATGGAAGTCAAGGCTTGGTGATCGTTAATATCAGTAACCCAGCCAGTCCGACTCTGGCAGGCAGTTATAATACCCCAGAAAATGCTTTTGGAGTCGCCATTGCTGGAAATTATGCTTATGTTGGGGACGATGTAAACGGTTTGGTGGTGGTGAATATTAGCAATCCTGCCAGTCCGACATATGTTAATAATTATAATACCGGTGGACATACTAACGGTGTCACTATATCTGGAGATTATGCTTATGTAGCCGATGGAGATTTTGGGTTGGCGATCATAGATATAAGCAATCCATTGATTCCGACCTGGGCAGGAGGTTACGATACGGCAGGGACTGCTATTGCCGTTAAAGTTTCGGGAAATTATGCTTATGTGGCAGATGAATCGAATGGTCTGGTGGTATTTGATGTAAGTGATCCGGCCAATCCAGACCCGGTAAAAACCTACAGTACGGTTGCCATGTCTTATGGCGTGAATGTTTCCGGAAATTATGCCTTTGTAGCAGACGATTATAACGGCCTTGAAATCATCAACGTCGCCAGATCCCTTGATCCAACCCTTTTATCTATTGTAGGAGATGCCGACTTACTTTATCAAACCGATAGCGAGTCTATTGACTTTACGATTACTTTTAGTGAAGCGGTCACCACTCCTTCCACCCTTGATTTTACTTTGGTGACCACTGGAACCGTGACTGGAACGATCGCTTCAGTTACCCAAATTGATGATCATACTTATACCGTCACCGTTAACACGATTACCGGTACCGGAGAGCTAAACCTTGAATTAAATGACAGCAACTCGAGCATTACAGATTCTCAGGGCAATACCTTGATTTCCACTACCGCTTCGGGAGAGGGATTTGAAATGACCAGCCGATTTGGTTTTGGTGGTGCCCATAACGATATTGTCATTGTAGGTGATTATGCCTACGTTGCGCAAAACCAGGGTTTATACATTTATGATATTTACACACCGGCCACTCCTATCCTGGTCGGAAGATATAAGACCTTAGGCGTTGCCAATGGTGTGGAAGTCGTTGGTAATTATGCCTATGTGACAGACGTGGCAAACGGCCTGGTGATTGTTGATATCAGTGACCCGACCGATCCAAGCTATGCAGGAAGGTATGATACGGCTGGTACGGCAAATAAAGTGGATGTCGTTGGAAATTATGCCTATGTAGCGGACGGCACTACTGGTTTGATAGTGGTGAATGTCACCAATCCGGAAAATCCAACTCTGGCAGGAAGCTATAATACGACCGGTACCGCTCATGATGTGGTCAAAGTGGGTAACTACGCTTTTGTCGCAGATGACACTAACGGTTTTGTGGTGGTTGATGTAACCAACCCTGCCAACCCGACTTATGTCACCCGCTATGATACGGTTGGCACCGCTTTAGGAGTTGCAGTATCTGGCAATTATGCTTATGTGGCAGACGCTGCCAATAGTTTGGTCGTTATTAACATTACTACTCCAACCAGCCCGACTTATGTCACAAAACTTGATATACCATCTGGGGTAGATGCGCTTGTTCTGGAAGGTAATGTTGCCTATACGATCGGTTGGGGTGGCGCCTTCCATATTGTGGATATAAGCGTCCCGGCAAGCCCAAGCATTTTAGGATGGTATTATACCTCCTCAGGGCCTATGGCTGTGGCCAAAGCAGGCAATTATGTTTATATAGCCAGTGCATTTAATGGTCTTACCGTCATAGATATAACTGATCCGATAAATGGAGGCCCAATCTTCGCATATAACTATGGTACCGTTGGTATTACGGCGGGAATAACGGTTTCAGGCAGTTATGCTTATGTGACAAATATGGAGAATACGGGTGTGTCGAATGCAGGTCTGTCAATTGTAGATATCACTGACCCCACTAATCCTCAATATATGGGATTTTATGATACGGCAGGATCTGCATGGAATGTCGATGTATCTGGTAATTACGCCTATATTGCCGATGGTGATAGTGGCCTGGTGATTGTAGATGTCACTGATCCCGCCAGTCCGACTTTGGTCGGAAGCTATGATACTGCCGGACATGCTTATGAGGTAGTCGTCTCCGGAAATTATGCTTATGTAGCAGATGATGCCAATGGTCTGGTCGTAGTGAATGTTAGCGATCCGGCAACTCCGAGTCTGGCCGGTCATTATGATACAGATGGAGGGGCCAGTGGAGTTGCACTATCGGGAAATTATGCTTATGTCGGGGATTATACAAACGGTTTGGTGGTAGTGAATATCAGTGATCCGGGAAATCCAACTTATGTTACCCGTTATGCTACTCTCGGTAGTGCCAACGGAGTGAGCATAGTGGGAACTTATGCTTATGTGGCCGATTCCACCCACGGTTTATCGATTATCAATATTAGCAATCCAGCGTCCCCAACCTATGTGGGAGGTTATGATACACCAGTCAATTCTTACCAGGTGGAGGTTTTAGGAGATTATGCCTATGTGTCCGATGATACTAATGGAGTCGTGGTGCTTGATATTAGTAACCCAAGTAGTCCAAGCCTGTACACAACCTACTCGACTAAGGTTTCCAGTATCTGGCTTACTATTTCTGGAGATTATCTTTACGTGGCAGATACGGAAAACGGCCTTGAAATTATCAATATTGCCAGGTAAGCAAAAGGCATTTTGAAAATTTTATGAAGGTTTCAATTTTGGATGCTATTCCCGTTTTGTCATGGCAAATCGGGAATTGACTCCATGTTTGCCCCCCAGGTAATGAAAGAAGTGAGTGCCCATTTTGCAAGCCACAAAACGCCGAAATTTAAATAATAATTTTTAATAATATCAAAAACTTAAGCTAGAATCCAAACGAATGTCAATGGTAGCCATTTGGGGTGATATAATTTTACTCATAATATCCAAAGTTTAAATTCAATTATACAGGGAATGGTATGAAGTATTTTAATCGGGTGGTTTTTTTATGTGTGCTGTCTTTGCTTGGTGCTTGCGTCCCAGAGGCCAATAAAAAATGTAGTGGTGATCAAGTGTTGGTTAATGGATTGTGTGTATCCAAGATTTCTAACAATGATCTTGAGCAAAACCTCGACTGCGGGGTGGTTTTAAATCATCAAGAGGAAACCCGCATTATGTATCAAAGCTCTTCGGCGAGATATCCGGACAGTTGTAAGGAAGAGGTTCAAAAAAGAAGTTGTGATAATGGCCAGCTCCTTGCTTGGAGTGGCAGTTTTAAATCTGTAAGCTGCTCCAATGAGAAAATAAGATATGCCGCCTCTTCCGTGGTTGCCGGCCAGTCCTGTCAATCTGAAATCCAAAAGCAAATATGTCAAAATGGTCAATGCGGGGACTGGTCACCCAATAAATTTAGTCAAACCAGCTGCCAGGTTCAAGGCTATTTAAGCTGCGGAAATGTGCTTCATAACGGATCAGAATCGAGAGTGGCCTATAGCTCCAGCTCCGTAGCCTATGGACAGGTTTGTATCCAGCAAAACCAAACTCGTACATGCAATAATGGAAGCTGGTCTGCGTGGTCTGGAACCTACGCTAACTTGTCGTGTTCTGTACAAGCGGCAGCCGCTTGCGGAAATATTGCTTCGGGTGCTGTTGAAATGCGAACCATGTATCAAGCAGCGGCAATCAGTGAAGGACAAGCTTGCGTTTTTGAAATACAAAATCGAAAGTGTACTAATGGACAATTTGAAAGCTGGTCCGGAACATTTTCCCAGCCAAAATGTGTGATTTCAAGAATCCGCTATGAAAGTGCTACGGTAAATCCAAGTGCTACCTGCAAATCACAAACTCAGATCATGACTTGTGAAAATGCTATTTGTGGAGTTTGGATACCAAACACCTTTACCAATAATAACTGTAATATTATTGCCGACGCTTCTTTAACAACATCGATTACCCAATATGGGATCACTTGGACATTTGCTACTCCAGTAAAATATGGCCAATTTGTTAATGGTGATTATTGGATAGTAGACCCAGGGGATGGAGTTAAAATCACCAAAATAGATCCAGGAGACGTAGTTCACACCGACGGTATCAGACATATGAATGGGTCTATGATCAACCCCAATACTACCATCCAAGGTTATGATGGTGCTGGTGATTACGATGCCACTAAAAATGTGGGCATCGGAATATCTGCTCAAAAGCCACTAATATTGCGAGGTAATGTTTCCCTGGTATCAACCATCAGCAATTTAACTCCAGGTGGTGCCTGGCATGTTAGTTACGTTAAAACCGCTGCCGTTTTAACCTGCTTATCCTCAATTCCTCCAACTGACAGTTTTAGGCCCGGAATAAGTGCTCCCAATAAAACATTACTTAATCTAAAAAATATCAATTACTCTCTCTTAAAAAATTACGCTTCACCGGTAACTCCACCGGATATATCTACACTTGCCAACCAGTTCCAAATGGTCTGGTTGGATCATGGGGATTGGAGAACCAGACTTATGAGACCATCAGATGGCATTCCTGAGAATTATTACTACACTCAATATTTTGCCAGCGCCGCTTTACTTCTTCACCTGAATTATACGTTGGAACAAAAAAAGAAACTGCTTATTAATTTCATGCAACTTGGTATAGATCTATATAGTTTTCTTGAAAGCGGAAGCCAGGGATGGGCACCAGATGGCGGAAATATGAATGAAAGGAAATGGCCCATTATGTTTGCCGGCATAATGCTTAACTATGCCCCAATGAAAAACATTGGTTTTAAATCAGGAGATTATCTTTACGCCAATGGGCACGGCCCAGGAAATCCACCTAGCGACTTTGTGTACTTTGGAGAAGATGGCCAAACTTTTTATGTGGCCCAATCAGATATCGATATAACCAACAGCTCTTCTTGGCACCCCGACACTCGCACAGCTCCTAATTATCCCTACACAAAAGCAATGCTTGGTATGCCAGAATGGGGAATAAGATATTCGACAAGTCCGTCCCTTTCAGACGCTTCTTGGAATGCGAACTATAGAACGATTGGCACAGGCGTGAGCACATGGGCCGGAACATCTATCGCCGTGAGAATGATGAGTGCCAAGACGTTATGGAATCATAATTCTTATTTTGATTACATTGATAGGTACATGGCAATTTCTAAAGGAGATCGTGATCCCTTCGGATATGTAGTACCCGGCGAAAAAGCAGGGGCCCGAGCGACTGGATTTATCGGCGCTATGTACGATACTTATAGAAATCAATTTTAGCTGGCTCACCATAGTAGGGCAGTTAAGACTATTTAAGATAGGTATAATCGTTTAAACACTCGGAAAAAAAGGTGGCGAGATTGACGCCTTCCTTGGGGCTTATCTTGCCTCGCTGGACCTGTTTTTCGATATTTCTTTTTATGGTTAAATTCAGGTATTGGGGATTGTATTGCATGTAAGTGAGGGCCTCCGAGGCGGTGCCACCGGGAATATGATCTTCAATATAAAAATCTGTGGGATCCTCGTCATCACAAAAAATATGTACTTCGTTGAGTGCCCCGAAAAGATTATGCATATCTCCCATGACATCCTGATAGGCGCCGGTCAGAAAAAAACCAAGATAATATTCTTCATTATCTTTTAATTGATGAACAGATAAAGTGCAGTTGTCATCCTCTGGACCTATGAATCTTTTAATTTTTCCATCGGAATCACAGGTGATATCAGCGATGGTACAAAGCACTTCGGGCTTTTCATTTAAACGCTGGATAGGAAGGATCGGCAGCAATTGGTTGATGGCCCACAGGTCAGGCACCGATTGAAAAACACTAAAATTGCATAAATACTGGGAGGCCATTTCTTTTTCCAAATCCCCCAGTTCTTCTGGGATAAATTCCAGGGACGATTTTAACTGAACAATCTTGTTCATGATCTGCCAATAAAAGGTTTCAACTTTCGCCTTTTCATCCAGGGAAAGGACTCCTAGCTTGAAGGCATTGGCGGCCTCATCTTTAAGTTGAATGGCATCGTTGTAGGTTTCTTGCACATTTTCGCTACTCAGTTCCCCCAGGATATCCCGCATATTCATAACGAGAATATGTTCACTGACCGATTTATCAGTGGGGTAGTTGGTATAACCAGGATTGATTTGATCAAAGACTGGCGCAATGATGCAGGAGTGGTGAGCGGTGGCGGCCCGGCCCGATTCGCTGACGATATGGGGATGATCAACTTCTTCCAGATCACATATTTGTTTTAAAATATACACAATGTCTTCAATATAGTCGCTGGTGGTATAGTTTACCGAGGAGTCGGAAGTGGATTTGGTGCCATCATAGTCAACGCCGAGTCCTCCTCCCACATCAAAATATTCCAGCTTAAGATTGAGCTTGTTTAGCTGGGTATAAATGCGTGCCCCCTCGTTGATGGCATCCTTGATACAACGGATGTCAGGGATCTGGCTGCCTATGTGAAAATGGAAAAGCTTCAGACAATGTTCTTTCTTGGCGTCCTTGAGGATCTTCACCGCATTTAATATTTCCGGTGCCGTTAAACCAAACTTGGCATTTTCCCCGCTGGAGTCACTCCATTTTCCGGTAGCCTTGGTGGAGAGCTTGGCGCGAATTCCAATCACCGGTTCAATTTGCATTTCGTTTGCCAGCGATAATAATGTGGGCAGTTCGGATAATTTTTCAATGACGATGATGACTTTCTTACCCATTTTGTTTCCCAGCAAGGCCAGGCGCAGGTAAGTGGCATCTTTGTAGCCGTTTACAATGGTAAGGGAATTGGGGTTGGTATTGTAGGCCAAAGCGGCCATGAGTTCGGGTTTGGAACCGGATTCCAGTCCATAATCATAAGGCCCGCCGGCATCAATGATTTCTTCCACCACTTCCCTTAGTTGATTGACCTTGATGGGGTAAACTCCAAAATACCGTCCCCGATATCCGGCACTCTCAATGATCTGGCGAAAAAGCCGGTTAAGGGTGACCACTTGGCTGCGCAAAATATCATGAAACCTGACCACACAAGGCAGGGCAATCTTTTTTCTTTTGATTTCATCAAGGACTTCCTGAATATCAATGACCGGTCCTTCCTTTGATTTTTCTGGAAGAATGGTTAAATTGCCTTTGTCGTTAATGGCAAAATAACCTTGTCCCCATCTATTGATGGAATAGAGTTCGTCCGAGTCCTGGGTAGTCCACTTTTCTTTGGGAGTATCTAAAATATTATCCATAGGGCCTTTTAACCCAGTTCCTCTTTTCCGGCAAGACAAAGTATGATTTCACGAATAATTTTCGCAGCAAAAATACTGCTAATGTGGCTGGGATCTTCAGGAGGGGAAAGTTCCACCACGTCAGCACCCACCAGATGTTTGGTTTTTAAAATGCTCAGGATCTTTTCAAATACTGGATAATCATACCCGCCAGGCTCTGGGGTACCGGTTCCCGGCAAAACACTGGGGTCGAAAAAATCGAGATCCAGGGTTAAATAAATGGGGGTTTTAGCAGGTAATTTTTTCAGGGTCTCAAAAAATAGGGGAGCCTTTTTAATCAACCATTTTTTTTCTTTGATCAGTTGGAATTCTTCCTGGGTGCCACTTCTAATCCCAAACTGGATCAGTTTGTGTTTAGGCCCAAATTCCTCCCATACCCGTCTGATGACCGAGGCGTGGGAATAAATATTTCCCTCGTAGTCCTGACGTAGATCCGCATGGGCATCCAGATGGAGTAAAACCAGGTTGGGATATTTTTTAAGCATGCATGAAATGGGGGTATAGGAAATGGAATGTTCTCCTCCCATGATCACAAATTTGACATTTTTCATGGCAAGAGAGTGGTTCAAAATGGTTTTCAAAGTATTGGAAGTCTCCAAATAGTCCTTGGAGGTCTGTTTGGTTCCAACTGCCAAATTGCCCAGATCAAAACAACGCACATTTAAAATATCTTGATCAAAAAAAGGCGAGTAGCTTTCCAGTGCACAGGCCACATTTCTTATGGAGTCGGGGCCAAACCGGGTGCCTTTCTTATAGGAGGCAGTGCCATCAAAGGGAAACCCGATAAGATTAATGGAATAATCCAGCAAGGTATTATTTTTTTTTATCCATTCAAATGATTCGTGGGAGGTGATTAATGGGGAAAGAACCATAGCCTATAGTTCCTTGCCAAATCTTGCCCGCAGTTCAAGCGCATATTCTATATTTTGTTTTAGAAAATTGCTTTCACCCAGTTGAAACAGTTCAATATCATGAAAGGTGCACAGCTTAACTTTGAGTGGTTTGTTTTTTAAAACTCGATAAAGTGTATTGACAATAATTTTATTACGTTCGGCTCCATTTAAAAGATAGCTATCAACCCCTAAGGCCTTGCAGACTTCGCATGCGGTTTTAACTTCTTTTTTTTCCATTTCTTAAACAATCTTAAGTTGAATTGTTCCAAATATTTCAATACAATACATACATGTATAATATATTAGTTATTGACGATGATCCAGATATTCTTGACGTTATTTGCGACCTTTTGGAAGTAAAGTACGAATGTTCCCTTGATCGAGCACTCAATGGTGAAGAAGCATTGCAGAAAACCAATTCTAAAAAATATGATTTGATTTGTACTGATCATCGGATGCCTATCGTGAATGGTGGGAAATTTGTGGTTTATCTGAGAGGACGTGAAGGGCTGAATCAACAAACCCCCATTCTGATCATTACCGGTCACTACGACAAGGTCAAACAATATCAAATGGCCTTAAAACATGTTTATGTCCATGTTAAGCCGGTTATTCCGCAAGAATTGTATTCAATCTGTGATCTGGCCCTTACGGGTGTAACTCAGGATCTTTTAGATAAATAATTACCAATTGGGCAATCAAAACCGTAGGGTTTTTTAGCGTAAAAGCGCTTGGCATGCTCCACGATCAGGGCGTGATATTCGTTAAATAAGATGTAATCGGGGGGAAGATTTTGTTCGAACATTTCTCTGATATCCTCGTATTTAAAAGAGGCATCAATGAGTTTTAAATGTAAAAAAATTCTGCGAGTATAGGCATCTACGACAAAAATAGGTTGATGCCATCCATATAACAGCATCGAGTCGGCAGTTTCCGGGCCGATTCCCCAAAGGGAAAGCAGTTCATGGCGGAGTGGGCATCTATTTTTTAGCTTTAAAAAAAAATCAGTGAATATAAAAAGTTTTTTGGTTTTTTGATTAAAATAGCCGGACGGTTTGATACATGTTTTGATTAAGTCATCAGAGGTGGTAAGCAATTTTTTGGGATCAAGTAACTCTTTGGTTCGTAAATTGTTTAAGGCTATTTCGACGCTTTTAAAATTGGTGTTTTGGGTTAATATGGCACCCACGCAAATTTCAAACAATTCTTCCGGGGTTTGGGGAAAAGCATAGTTTTTCGGGTGATAAGTGGCCCTAATCGGCCACCATCCCTGGGGCCCGTGTAGGGCAAGTAGCTTTTTATATATAACTTGAAATCTATTATCCTTTCTCATTTTGTAAAAAATATTGTACAAGGATTTATTTTTAAAGAGTAGCAAAATAAACCAAGGGTATTTTATTATGAAGGTAAATGGGCACCATTATCGAACCATCTGGTTAAAGGAAAACGATCCTCAAACCGTTTGTGTCATTGATCAAAGATATCTTCCCCACGAATTTGTAGTGGCCGAGTTAAAAACCTCCAGCGAGGTTGCTAAATCCATCAAAGATATGTGGATCAGGGGGGCGGGGCTGATTGGTGTGGCCGCAGGATATGGAATGTATCTGGGGGGGATAGAGGCGGCGGCGACCACTCATTTTGATGCTCACCTGTTAAAAGTAAGTCAGCACATCAAGGCCCAAAGACCTACTGCGGTCAATCTGGCATGGGCAGTGGATAAACAATTGGAGTTTGTAAAAGGAAAATCCACTATTGATGAAAAAATTCAGGCATTGCTGGAAGGGGCAAAATGGCTGGCAGAAGGTGATGTTGAATTTTCCAAAAAAATTGGGGAACATGGGCTTTTGATAATTGAAGAAATCAGTAGAAGAAAAAAAGGGGAGACGGTTAATATCCTGACTCATTGTAATGCTGGCTGGCTGGCCTTTATTGACTGGGGAACGGCGACGGCCCCGATTTATTTTGCCCACGCCAAGGGAATCAAGGTGCATGTCTGGGTGGATGAAACCAGGCCGCGCAACCAAGGTGCCAATCTGACCGCATGGGAGTTAAATGAAGAAGGGGTTCCCCACACGGTTATTCCCGATAACGTTGGTGGACATCTTATGCAGCATCAGATGGTGGATATGTGCATCGTCGGTACTGATCGAACCACCCGCTCTGGAGATGTTGCCAATAAAATTGGAACTTATCTGAAAGCGCTGGCTGCTTATGACAATAACGTTCCATTTTATGTGGCCCTTCCATCTTCCACTTTTGATATGAGTTTAACCGATGGGGTTGCCCAGATTCCTATCGAGGAACGTGATGCCGAGGAAGTTAAATACGTCTATGGAAAACTAAACCACAAAGTGGAAAAAGTTTTAATCACCCCGCTTGCCAGTAATGCTTGTAACTACGGCTTTGATGTCACTCCCAGCCGTCTCATTACCGGGCTGATCACGGAACGTGGAGTGTGCAAGGCCTGTGAAGAAAGTATAAGAAAAATGTTTCCGGATCTTATAAAGGATTAAATTATGATTATCAAAATATTAGCGCTAACCATCTATGCTTTAACCATCGTGGTGTTTGGGTTGCTCAGCATGAGAAAAACCAAGAGTTTCTCGGATTATTTTTTAGGTGGAGGCAAGATTGGAGCATGGGCCACCGCTTTCACCTACGGGACCGCTTATTTTTCGGCTGTGCTTTTTATTGGTTTTGCGGGGAAGATCGGTTGGAGTTTTGGACTATCTGGAATGTTGGTGGGGATAGGTAATGCGATAGTCGGCGTTTTTCTGGTGTGGTTTTTGCTTGGGCCTAAAATAAAAAAAATGTCTGTTGATCTAAAAGTCTCCACCATGGCGGAATATTTGGAAGTGAGATATGGCAGCCGGTTTTTAAGATTATTTTCCTCCTTGGTCATTTTTGTTTTTTTTATTCCCTACTCGGCTGCGGTCTTTATGGGGCTTAGTTATTTATTCGAGATTAATTTTGAAACCTCCTATCTGGTAGCCTTGGTTTTTATGGGCCTTTTTACGGCCTTTTATATGACTCTTGGTGGATACAAGGCTATGACGATGATTGATATTGTTTTTGGGGTTATCATGCTTTTTGGAGTGTTTGTCCTGGTGTGGTTTACTTTTAAAAGTGTGGGGGATGTGGAGGCGATAATGTTTTCGCTCAATAGAATTGATCCCAAGCTGCTATCGATTGCGGGTCCTCCCGGTGCCTGGCAATTGTTCTGTCTGGTTTTTTTAACCAGTGTTGCTCCCTTTGCCATGCCTCAGTTGGTACAGAAATTTTATGCCATCAAGGACAAAAAATCTATTCATATTGGCATGCTGGTGTCCACCATGTTTGCCCTTATCATTGGAGGAGTGGTTTATTTCATTGGTGCCACCACGCGGATTATGTTAACGCCAGAAGGTGCCCCCAATGCTTTTACAGCGGATGGCAGGCCCATTTTTGACATTTTAATGCCTGAATTTTTTGTTAGAATTTTACCAGACTCCATTTCCATTATTTTACTCTTGGTGATCTTATCGGCTTCCATGTCCACCCTGGCGGCGCTGGTGCTTATTTCCAGTTCATCGGTGGTGAAAGACTTTTATAACGGATTTATAAACCCTGGTGCCAGCGATAAGAGGCTTACTCTGCTCATGAGACTCATGAACATTCTTTTTATTTTTTTATCGGTCATCCTCGCCTGGTTTCGTCCTGATTCCATCGTCAGCATATTGGGGGTTTCCTGGGGGGGAGTGGGATCATTTTTCCTGGGACCGTTTGTGTGGGGCCTGTTTAGTAAGTTTGCCAATATTTATGGGGCCATCATTTCAGGCCTTGGGGGCCTTCTGGTTTGTCTTTTACTTTACGGTATGGGTCTTTCTTCACCGGAAGCAGGCACCATCGGCATGCTTGTTTCGTTTGGGCTTAATCCCATCGTGAGTCTATTTCATACCAAATTAATTAAGAAAATAAAGTAAAAGAAGGATCAACCCCAGATACAGCGTAATTTGGATATAGCTTGGAATCTTGGTAAACCTTCTGCCCATGGCAAAGATATTCGATATGAAAGTCAGATTTTTATCCCATTTAAGCAGTTCATGCATGGAGGAGCGAAAACTGATTTGAAAAACAGATCTGCAAAAAGGGCAATTGATTTCCAAAGTTTTGCCAACTTTAATAGGGATTCTGATTTTTTTATGGCAAACCGGACAGGCAATGATTTTTTTAGTTAAGCTGTTTTGCAGTTTTTCCCAGTATTTCATCCTTAATTTTTAACAATAAATAGCTAGTTGTTCAATTGGAAAAAAAGTATAATGAACCGTTTTAATAAGCGAGGAACCATGGCGATTGATTATGTGGTTGCCACCAATCCTGATCAAAGAATTATAAACCGGGCCATCTATTTTTTAGAGCAAGGGCAGATCATTGTGCTGCCAACGGACACCAATTGGGTGTGTGCTGCTAATTTATTGAACAAAAAAGCGGTGGAATGCCTTTATGACATCAAAGGCATTGATCGTAAAAAGCACTTGAGTCTGATTTGTGAAAATATTTCCCAGGCCAGTCGCTATGCAATTATTTCGGACCATGTTTATAAGCGGATAAACAAGGCCGTGCCCGGCCCTTATACCTTTATTTTCAAACCCACCAAGGATATTCCAAGATCAATTAAAGATTATAAAAAACAAAGGGAGATAGGCATCCGCATTCCCGATTCCATCATCTGTGACCGGATTATCAAAGGATGCCAGCATCCCATCATCACCACGTCGATCACAAGGGATATGATGTTACCTGATTTGCCTGCAGATGCATTGGCCGAAGATCTTTTGAGCTATCAGATTGAGGAGTTTTTGGGTAATAAGGTTTCTATGATTATTGATCCTGGTGAATATCATCTGCCCCAGGCGGGCAGCACGGTCATTGATTTTTCCAATGAATTGGAAGAGCCGGTTATTTTAAGAGCAGGTGCCGGTGATATTTCTATCTTTTAATTTTTTGTCTTTGTTTTAAAAAAAATGTAGTATTAAGGCATATGCAGCAAAAGGAAGAAAAAAAGGCAACCGGCAAAGAAAAAAAACTGGTTTATCTGGGCAAGGACGATAATTTTTGGAAAACTTTGCAAAAAGCCTTTAAAGAAATTTATCCGGATAAGACCTTTATTTTTGAGAGCCTGACTTTTGCCGCGGAAAACGAGATCAAGAGTTTAAGAAAAAATATCGGGGTTTCCCTGCCGCAAGTGCTTTTTTTGGATAATTCCTTATTTCAAGATGAAATTCTGCGCCTGACCACTGATTTGCAGAAAGATCCCGCCACCAAGCACATGATCCTTATTTCACTTTTACCCAATTTAAATTCAAGGGCGGTGATCAGGAAAAGCCTGGCCCTGGGGATCAAAATGAATTTTATCAAAGGCATCGACTTGCTTGGTATTATTCACCATTCGTTCAAGCTGGCCTTTCCCAGTGAACTGAAAAAATTGGAATTGGCGGTTGCCAAAGTGCAGTTTGAAGCGGTGGCGCTCAATTTGTTTAATATAGGTTATGTCACCAAAGATTACATTCATGTGGAAACCAATTTTATTTTTTCCGAGGGTGAGGAGTTGTCATTTAATACAAATATCTTCAACCCCATTTCGATTAGTGGATATTTTCAGGTGGTGAAAGTCTATAAAACCAATCTTTATACCCAATACCGGCTGGCCTATGATTTGAAGTTTATTCATCGAAATGAAAAGAAACTAAAACTCGCCATGCAAAAAATAGAAAAATATGAGGGCATCCTGAAAAAGGATGATAAGAATGCGGATGCCCGGTTGGAACTTTCCATGGCAAATAGTGAAAAGCTCCAGATTCAAAAAGAAGAGGAAAATAATAAGCAAGTGATGGAGAAAAAGCTGAGAGAATGGGTTACGAAGCATTTGGAGCAGTCCAGGCCTAAAAGATCCAGGATCTTGATTGTTGATCGTGAGCTGACCCTTTTGAATCAAATTCCCGGCAAGTTGGAGGAATATTTTTTTTCGGTAAGGATTCGCACTAGCATTGATAAGGATTTTAAAGTTATTGAACAGATGTTTCCGGGAATAATTGCCTACGTTTTGGAGGACCCTCGCAAGGATAACCAGGAAGAGATTGATGAGCTAAGTAAAAAAGAAGTCAAGAAGGTGGTGGAGCGGGAATATAACAGCATTGAAGCGCTTTCCAAACTGGTGACCAAGATCAAGTCCTGTGAAGGATATCGCCCGTTTATTATTCTTTTTAATTGTTATGAAAAAACTGATTGTATCAAGGAAACTATCGGCTATGAACGCATCATGGGAACCCGGGGTGAAATTACGATGGATGTGATCGTGGAGATTGTGAAAAAATACGAACAAATGCGGGCAAAAAATTTAAGTCATGCGACTTTGGATGATGCCGCCAAGGATGAAGTGCATTTTTATGTCAGTAAGTTTAGTGAGATGAGTGCTGGTGAATATACTTTTCCTATTAACGTATTGGACATCTCGGAAGGGGAAATCCATTTTCAATCCTTGCAAAAAATCCCTCCCTTTGCCACTTTGTATATCAAAGCTCCGGTTAAAATGACGTTGACCGTGGTGCCGGAGGAGGACGACGAAAAGAAGAAGAAAAATAAACCCACCAAGAGCAAAGGCATGATTGATTATTATGCCTTGATCAGTGGTTTGGGGGAGATTGAAACCTCCAATCTTAGAAAATATGTAAACGAATTGTTTTTCAAGGATTTAAAAAAACAAAGAGAAGAGGAAAAGACCAAGTTTTTGGAATTAAATCAGCAAGTGCTTGGGCAAATTGATCGAAAAAAGCAAGAAGAAGAAAATTAATATTCTAAGTAAAAGGGAGACTGGATGAAGTGGTTACTTTTCATTTTTTTATTGATGGTTGCGGTACCAGGTTTTGCATCTGTCAATGTGGATGCTTTGCTTAAAACCAATCGAAATGTTGAATGGCTTGACAAGGAAATAGAAAAAATAAATCTTAATCTGCAAGGCAAACATAGTTTTTCCACCAGAAGGGCACTGGAAAAACAAATGGATGAATTAAAGGGACGTAGAAAAAAAGTATTTCTTCAGTTTTTAGAGGAGTCCTCCGGGGTGGATATTGAAGCGCTATCGGAGGGGAAACCAGACAAGAAGGAAAAACTCTTAGATGAAGTGCAGGATATTTTACTGCCGCTTTTAGAAAGTATTAAACGGCTAAGTGCCAAACCCAGGCAACTGGAAAAGATTAAAAATGACATTAGTAAATTACATGAACTTATTAACAATCGTAAAAAGGCTAAAGAGTCCCTTCTTAATATTCAACATGACGAACAATTTATAAGCACTTTGCCGCTGATTAACCAGGGTATTGATGAACTGGAAAACGAAATTATTAAATTGGAAATTGAGCTGGATGGCAAAACCAGATTGATAAAAAAAGAGGAAGCGGGCAAGACCTCCTTTATCACCAGACTGCGGGCTTTCATATCCGATTTTGTAAAAACCAAGGGAAAGAATCTCTTTTTCTCTCTGACCACTTTGGTGCTTTTATACTGGGTTTTGTTGGTTTCTAGAAACCAGGTTTTCAAGTTTCAAATTTTTACCGGAAAGCTTGAATTTATCCGCAAAACGTTGATGACTCTCTATAGTTCTATTTCGTTGACCATTGCTTTTATGGGGGCCATTTTGGTTTTATATGTGCTCAATGATTGGCTGCTACTGACCTTGATTGTGGTGATACTGATCGGGGTATTATGGTCGCTTAAGCAATATTTACCGCGCTATATTGGGGAGGCGAGGCTTATATTAAATATAGGCCCGGTCAAGGAAGGTGAATTGATTATATGGGAGGGAGTGCCCTATCTGGTAAAGTCATTGGGATTTTCGGCGACCCTTTGCAATCCTTTATTAAGTGGAGGGATGCTGAGGATTCCGGTACAAGAATTTTTCAGTAAACAATCGCGTAAAATTTCTGGCAACGAGGCCTTGTTTCCCACTCAAAAAGACGATTGGATCAGATTTGATGATGGTTCCATCGGGCAGGTTAAAGAGCAAACGCCAGAGGTGGTGAGTGTTTTAAAAATGGGGGGAGGAATCAAAACCTATAATACCAAGGATTTTTTTGGGATGGGCCTTGAAAACATAACCAAGGGGTTTGTCATATCTGAAGTGCTGGGTCTTGACTATAGTATTCAAGCGGAGGTGTTAAACCAAGTGGTGCCGGTCTTTTTTAAAAAAATGAAAGAGTATTTATATCAGGAAAGCTATATCAGGGACTTTGCTTTGAATTTTAACTGTGAATTTCATTCGGCAGGGGGCAGTTCTTTGAATCTTGTGGTGTTTCTGGAATGCGGCGGTGAACTATGCAAGTATTATTATAAAATAAAACGGGATATCCAACGTAATTTTGTAAGAATTGCCAACGAAGAAAACTTGACGATCCCATTTGAGCAAATGACAATACATCAAGGTTAATGCCATATGAAAATATTAAACTTTCTTAAAAAGAAACAGCCGGAAGTCAAGTCACCACCACTCCGGTTTAAAATCACCAAGAATGACTCGTATCTTGCTCCGTTTGATGGGGCTATAGGTAAAAGATATGACCATATGGTTAATCTTAAAAATATGCTAACGGCGGGTGCAACTCTTAGCGATTTTTCCAATGGACATAAATTCTATGGATTGCATAAGACCAAGCACGAGTGGATTTTTAGAGAGTGGGCCCCCAGTGCCTCTCGCATCTTTTTCGTGGGTGGATTTTCCCATTGGCAAGAGCAGGGTGAATTTGAACTGAAAAGAACGGATTCCAATGGCACCTGGGAGATTCGTCTGAATTCAGGCGTTTTAAAACACTTGGATTTTTACAAATTAAAAATTTATTGGCAGGGCGGAAGTGGAGAACGAATTCCAACTTATGCCAATTATGTCACCCAGGATGCCAAGACTCATGTTTTTTCAGCGCAAGTCTGGAATCCCCCAGAGCCTTATCAGTTTAAACACACACTCCCTAACCGGGTAGATGAACCGATCATTTATGAATCCCACATTGGCATGGCTTCCCAGGAAGGCAAGGTGGCCACTTATCAGGAGTTTAGGGAAAAGATATTACCCTATATAAAGTCCTGCGGTTACAATACGGTGCAAATTATGGCCGTGCAAGAGCATCCCTATTATGGATCTTTTGGTTATCAAGTTTCTAATTTTTTTGCCCCTTCCAGTCGTTTTGGCACTCCTTGTGAACTTAAGCAATTGATTGATAGGGCCCATGAACTGGGGCTTCGGGTGATCATGGATATCGTGCATTCCCATGCCGTTAAAAATGAAAACGAAGGACTGGGTTTATTTGATGGAACCAGCTATCAATTTTTTCATGATGGTGGCAGAGGGAATCACTCGGCCTGGGATACCAAGTGTTTTAATTACGGAAAACATCAGGTCGTTCATTTTCTTTTATCCAACGTAAAATATTGGATGGAGGAATTTAAATTTGATGGTTTTAGATTTGATGGGGTGACCAGCATGATGTATCTGCACCATGGGCTGGGCAAGGGTTTTTCTGGTTACGGAGATTATTTTAACGAGGATGTGGATGAAGATGCGATTATTTATCTCATGCTTGCCAATTCACTTATTCATGAGATCAATCCCTGTGCCATCAGTATAGCGGAAGATGTCAGCGGACTGCCCGGGCTGGCTTATCCCGTGGATGATGGTGGGGTTGGATTTGATTACGTCCTTGCCATGGGTATTCCCGATTTTTGGGTCAGGACTCTCAAAACGATGAAAGATGAAGATTGGAATATGGATCATCTTTTTAGCGAACTGACCAATCGCCGACATGATCAAAAAACGATTACTTACGTTGAATCCCATGATCAGGCCTTGGTGGGTGATAAAACGGTGATTTTTTGGTTGGTGGATGCCCAGATGTATTGGAATTTTAGCAAGGATCGAAGAAATTATATTATCGATCGCGGGATTGCCCTGCATAAGTTAATTCGTTTGATTACTTTGACCACGGGACGTGGTGGTTACTTGAATTTTATGGGCAACGAATTCGGTCATCCCGAATGGATCGATTTTCCAAGGATCGGTAACAACTGGTCTTATCATTATGCCAGAAGGCAGTGGGATCTTAAAGACAACGGTTTATTGTGTTATGAATACCTGCTGAATTTTGATAAATTCATGATCAAGTTTGTTAGAGAAACCAATTTGCTTTCTCTTCCTGATCCGCAAAAGGTGTGGAGTCATTGTGATGATAAAACCCTGGGATATAAACGGGGTGATTATCTTTTTATCTATAATTTTCATGGTGATAAATCCTACACTGATTATAGTATAAATGTTGAAAACCAATCGGAATATAAACTTATCATGCATTCGGATACCGAGGAATTTGGTGGATTTTCCAGGCTGACCAGTGGGCAAACTTATCACGTCATTGATGGCAAAATAAAGTTATATCTTCCCAACCGGACGGTACTGATTTTAAAACCAGTTAGATGAGTTTTTGCAATCCGGGCAGACGCCGTGGGTGAAATTGGCCTCCGAGTGATGCCGGATATAATGTTCAATGGGAATCCATTCGTTGTGTGGGGTGTGGATTTTGCGACAAAGTGGACACATGGACAAACACCCTTCCAGAATTTTAATTTTTGAAAGCAGGCGGTTGACAAACAATATGTAAACGATAAAAAGGGTGGTTATAAAAAAAGTTTCAATCAGGCATTCTTTCAAGTTAACCGGAGTGGCCGGCGCATTTAGTAGCAGGCGGGGCAAATCAAAAATTTCGTTGGACCATACCACCAGCAAGATGGCAGTATAGCCAAAAATTGAGTTTAGCATATGGATGGTTTGCAGTTTATTTTTTATTTTATTTTCGTTCATGGGGCAGCTCACCTTCACTCTTGATCATATTATTATTCAGCCACGGTTTGCATTCGGGGCATAGTTTTTGCGAAAAATGGACTTCCGAATTTTGGTGGATATAATCTTCAATGGGCATCCATTTACTGGAGGAAATCCGGATTTTTTTGCACACCGAACATATGGGAAGAAGACCATCTAGTAACTTTATTTTTTCAAACAGGTAGTTGGTAAAGATCGCATTGAGTCCATAGATTATAGCAATAGAGAAGGTCTCGATCAGACATTCTTGCCAGTTGATAGGGGTAGCCGGTGCGTTTAATAGCAGGTGGGGCAAGTCCAAAATTTCATTAATCCAGATGATGATTACGACCAGCACACATCCCAACATTAATCCATATGAATAAATTCTCAGCAACCGGTCTCTCATGTTTTTTCCCGATAAAAAAAATTTGAATACTTAGAGTGAAATTGTAAACCAGAATAATTATCTTGAATATTTTTTTTCTTGATGAATTTTGAGTCACCCTGTAGCCTGGCGCAGCAAAGCCATGGTTAATTTAAGGAGTACCAACCCTTGGTACCCTTGGAATTTAAAAGAAGTTTACACCAGCAGATCATATATATAGTTAGTTCAGCATAAACTATATATTGATTACCTATTATAATAGGTATAATATAATAGGTATGAATATCGGAGAAATTATTCAAAGCCGGCGCTTGATTCTTGGGATAACCCAGCAAGCCTTGGCGCAAAAATCCGGGATTTCGCTTGCTACCTTACAAAATATCGAAGCCGGGATTGCTAATCCCTCGCTGTCTATTTTGGATAAGATCTTGGGACCTTTGCATCTCTTGACCCAAGTGGTGGAGAGTCATTATGATTGGAATATTTTGTGCCAACTGGGGCTACCAATAAACGCGCAGGAACAAATTAAAGGCGTGGAATTTACACCAGAAATCCTGATAGATAATATTAAGATAGGATGTTTGAAATTATTAAACCTTCCAGATAGTAGATTACAAATTGCTATGGAGGCACTTATCATTGCTATTAAACAACACTATCCAACCCTTTTTAAAAAAAGATTAGAAAAAATACCTCTGGTTTGTGAAAATTTTCTCCCAACAAAAATCACCGGATCGCATATCAAGCTTCGGCGTCTGGCCTTGGCAAAAATTGGACAGTACTTATGATCAATAAAAAAATCCTGGACAAATTTTTAAAAATGGCGGGGGATCGTTTATCAGGTGATTGGATATTGATTGGAGGATGTGTCTTGCCCGTGCTTGGTATTGATGTGCGGGTAACCGTGGATATTGATTTTATCGGTAAAACGCCAGAACAACAGACCCAGATGCTTGAGCTTATGAATATTGTCGCAGAATTGGGACTCCCGGTTGAAACCATCAATCAGGCCGGAGCTTATTACCTGACCAAGATTGAAGGCTATGACCAACATTTGTGTAGGTTACATAAAGGTAAAAAAGCGACCATTTACACACCTGACTTATATCTATTTTTAAAACTGAAACTCGCACGTTTTACAGAGTCGGATTATATCGATTGCCTAGAATACATTGCTTATTCCAAAAAACAAAATATAGACTCAACTTTAATAAGAAAATGCAAATCCCTGCTTAAATCAAAACTGGCGGCTTCTGATCTCTGCGACAGGATTTTACAGCTAATTAAAGCACTGGAAAAAAAATAGAGGATGAGGATAGGGTGTGTAATTCTTGCAAATATGGATTATATTTGTTTGGATTTTTTGCAAAATGTTATATTCTTTGAAAACCTTGAACCATACACGATGATCCTGCACCAAAAGGGACATAACACAAACGGGGGAAAAATATGAAATATTGGGGACAATTATTTATAGTGGGTTTGTTTTCTATGCTATTTACTGCCAATCTACTGGCCACACCTGAAGAGCGGATTGCCGTGGGAATACTTACCCGGGGTGAAATTAACCTGCAGAATATCAAGATCGGAAATTTCGCTTATAGTATCGATTTTTCAGGTAGTGATTATAATCTAATCTATTTTTCCGCCATGGTGACGGAGAATCAGGTGGCCTTAACTGATCATTCATTGGTTTTTCGTTTCGAAAGACGTGATATTGATGATGCCTATGCAGGTGATCGCAGCGTTGATGGCAATATTTATATGGTGGTCGGAGAAGATGTACCTCAGGATGGCGTTACCCAGTATAACTTAGCTTTTTTAGAGATCAATGCCAAAAAACAATTTCGAGTTTCTTTCCATTTTGGTGTTAAAAATGGATATCGATCCCAAGGCAAATTCTTAAAGACTAACTATAACAAAGAAGATCCTTTGGCGGCCAGCAAAGTTGTTACCACCAAGTGGCATGATGTTGAATAAGCGTTGCATGGAATCTACTCTCCAGTGATTTGACATTCGGGGCAGATGCGGTGGGAGCATTTGGCTTCGGAGTTGTTTTGGATGTAAGTTTCGAAGGGAACCCATTGCTTGGAGGGAGTGCAGACTTTTTTACAAATGCAGCACACCGGTATTAAACCTTCCAGTAATTTAATCTGGGAAAAAAGATATTTTATAAACCAAGCATTGGTGAAAAAGAGAAACAGCATGCAAGCGGTCTCGATCAGGCATTCATTCCAATTGATCGGAGTTGCTTCAGAGTTTAATAACAGACTGGGCAGGTCAAAAATCTCGTTAAGCCATATTACGGCGATATTCAGGAAGTACCCCAGGGCCAAACTTAATAAGCTGATCTTTTGTAATTTGTTCTTCATACCAATTTATTAATCCTAGTTGATTTGGTGATTGGTTAGCAAATAAATAAGTTTATCCATAAAAGAGCTAGATTATATGCCTACCAGTATGAGAGCTACCCGGGGCATAAATAATTTTTTATGGCACTGAAAATGACATGGAAGCGCTGCGGCTTTTGGAAATGTTTTTTTGTTTGGTATTGGTCAAAAATTGAACAGCATTTTGTTAGGGATTCGGGTTGACGAGTGATCTTAAATCAAGGATTATGGTTCCAAAATCAGCCGTGATTTAATAAACAGTTATTTTTTTATAAACCATACGTTTAAATGGAAGGAGTCAAAATGAACAGGTATGCAACCGAAGTATTAGAATCCCTCAAGAGAAAATACCCTTGGGAAGAAGAATTTATTCAATCAGTAACTGAAGTAGTAGGATCGCTTTCAGAAGTTTTGGATCAAAATCCAAACTATAAAAAAAATGCGATTTTAGAAAGACTGGTGGAACCAGATCGAACTATTTCTTTTAAAGTTCCTTGGAGAGACAATCAAGGAAACGTTCAAATTAACAATGGTTATCGGGTAGAATTCAATAATGTGCTGGGGCCATACAAGGGCGGACTTCGTTTTCATGCCTCCGTTACTTTAAGCACTTTGAAATTTTTAGGCTTTGAACAGATCTTTAAAAATTCATTGACCGGACTGCTCCTTGGTGGAGGAAAAGGTGGATCAGATTTCAATCCAAGAAATAGAACCGATGGAGAAATTGAGAATTTCTGCCAGAGTTTTATGATGGAAATGTTCAGACATTTAGGACCAAACAAAGATGTTCCAGCGGGTGACGTTGGTGTTGGTGGAAGAGAAATTGGATATTTGTTTGGTGCTTATCGAAGACTGAAAGGCTCATTTGATGGCGTACTCACCGGTAAAGGTGCTGGTTGGGGTGGAAGTATTCTTCGTCCAGAAGCTACCGGTTACGGTGCTACTTATTTTCTAAAAGAAATGATGGACACCAGAAAAGATAGCATTGATGGTAAAACCGTGGCTGTTTCTGGTTTTGGAAACGTATGCTGGGGTGTTGTTAAGAAAGTTAACGAACTGGGTGGTAGAGTTGTTACTTTGTCTGGACCAGATGGCTATATTTATGATCCGGAAGGCATCCGAGGCGAGAAAGTAGATTACTTGCTGGATATGAGAATTAGCGGCCGTGATCAAGTTGCAGATTATGCCAATAAATTTAAAGTTGAATTCCGTCGTGGAAAGAGACCATGGGAAGTAAAATGTGACGTAGCTATGCCATGTGCAATCCAAAATGAAATGGACGAACATGATGCCGCTAACTTGATTAAAAATGGAACTAAATACATTGTTGAAGGTGCTAACCTTCCACTTACCTTAGGTGCCATGAAAAAAGTTGCGGAAGCAGGTATTATGTATGCTCCAGGAAAAGCATCCAATGCGGGTGGTGTAGCCTGTTCAGGTTTTGAAATGTCACAGGATGCCCTGTTTACTAAATGGTCGGGAGCTCAGGTTGATGAAGCACTCAAAAATGTTATGAAGAATATTCATACCCAATGTTATGAAGCTTCTAAAGAATTCAACCGACCAAATGATTACGTGTTTGGTGCTAACGTTGCCGGTTTTAGAAGAGTGGCAAACGCTATGTTAGATCAAGGTATTAACTAATATTTTTTTAAATAATTAGTAATAAAAGAAGGGGAGTCCGTGTGGGCTCCCTTTTTTATTATTAAAAAAGTTTTCGTCATTTATTAGGAATTTCCATATTAAAATAAACCACTCAATTTCACATTTCAACTAGATTGAAGACAACCCTAGTACGGGCTAGGTTGACGATTTCCAATTTTTTTACATACAATGTGAGAATATTTTTTACGATCTTTCACATGGAGAACTAATTGATGAAATGTACAAATAAATGGCAGTTTACATTAATCTGCCTGCTAGTTAGTTTTGCCTGCAATAATTTAAAAAGTATGGCCAGCGCCTCGACATCTCTTGCCACAGATTTCAAGGTCTCAAATGGAGAGACACCATCACAGGAGATGCTTAAAACTACGAATTCAATATCACAAAACAGCATAACTTGGACTTTTTCTGTTCCTGTAAGTTACGGGCAATTTGCTAACGGGGATTACTTCGTTATTGACCCTGGAAGTGGCGTAAAAATAAACTCAATCAATCCAGCTTCTGTCTCTAGTGCGCGGTCAATGAATGGCAGCATGATAAACCCCGGAGGAAATATCAACCAGGGATATGACGAAGGAATGTATGGGGCAGCTTATGCCGATAGCCTCAATGTAGCGCTAGATATCAATTCTAACCGCCCTTTGTTATTACGTGCAGGTGAATCCTTAGTATCCACTCGCAGCTTAGCCACGGCAGGAGCACGTCCACAAATATCTGATATGGCAATTTTAACATGCCTGTCTTCTGTTCCAGCCTCAGGGGCATTCCGCCCACCGTATGTTGGTTCTAATAAAACAATTTCTTTCAATATCTCAGACATTAATTACTCTGCATTAGGGATCCTTAATCCTCTAACTGGTGCACCAGATATTGCAATCTACGAGACAATGATGCAGAAAGTTTGGTACGAGGCTATGCCTGGGTGGATAGGCCAGTTCCCAAGGGCAACTAATCATATGCGGGGAATGGTTAATATAGGATACAGTTCGGACATGGGAAAGTGGAGTAATGTGGCGTTGCTCCTACTGCAATGTAATTACACGAATACTCAGAAAAAACAATTACTCATATACATGCTTCAGTACGCTATTGACATATCTGGATGCATTGTAAATGGGGTAACTTTTACTGATAACGGAGGTCATGGTCACGGCAGAAAAAGTATACTGGCACTGGGAGCAGCCGTATTTAATAACTCGACAATGATTGCTCAACTTGACCATGCAAAATACGGGGTATTTGGTGAAGATACTTTGATAAATGCGGTTACCTCAACATATTACTCAAAGACTGCTTGTGGTTATAATGGAACATTCTGCTCTGACCCTAAGGCCCAATACAATTCCAAAAGCCAACCCGTTGGAACACCTGAGTGGACATTTGACGGGACTATAAATAGTGCCAACGCTAATCGACAAGCAGACTATCGGGATGCATATGGCAACAATATAGCCGGGATGCTTAGTGCTTTGATAATGGGACAAGAAGCTCACTGGAATAGGGCCATATCTTTTGACTACGCTAAACGATTCAGAAATTTAATGAAAGAGGGGACGGTCGGTGCATACGGGGAATACACTCCAAGTGTATGGGTTACAGCTATGATTGATGCGTATTGGGATATGTATCTAGGCACAACATCTTCACCTCCTGCTTCCAAATCCCCAATAGCTCCAACCGAGTTGAGAATTAAGCCATAATTCAAAACGGTGCAATGAATTTCTTGGTAATAATTTTTTAAATAATTAGTAATAAAAGAAGGGGAGTCCGTGTGGGCTCCCTTTTTATTATTTAGTAACAACTGTATCAGTTGTAAGTCTGGTATAAATATCATAATACTCTGATTCTTCTTTTATCTTTTGTTCTTTGGTTCGTTGTTGGTCGGTAATTCCCATTGTATCAAGATCCTTAGTGTATTTATTTAGGCAGTTTTCCAAATCTTTTAGAACGTTACATGCATCTTCGATTTTTTCCAAAATAAACTTATCATAAGACATGCCGACATAATTTTTTAAGCGCTTTCTTTTTAGATTTTCACACGAAAGTAATTCATATTCCTTATAAAAATTTACGAAATTAATAAATTTCAAGGTCTCGTTGTCTACTATGACTGTCTGCTCTTTGGTTTGTAGCGTTTTGAGATCAGTTTCGCAGGTTTCTACAGATTTTTTTAACTCATCTAACATGGTTGCCAGCTCTTTATCCGTAGACATCCGACGATTAGCTGACACAGCCAGTACAACTAGAGTCATGACTGCCACTACAGCTGGATGTGCTTGCGCATTTGGTATCAACCAATTCATAAGACTTAAGCTATTTTTTTTCTTAAGAATCAAAGATAATTGGTTTTGTAAATCATTGAAGGAATCTTTTTCAGGGTTCCAATTGATTTCTTTATCATTAATTATCATGGCACCATTAAAACCAATTTCCGAAATCGTTAAAACTTGATTCTGGTAACTGATCTGGAAATTGTCATCTTTCATGATGGCCTTTACTTCTTTAATTTCTTTTGCGTGTCGATTGGTTAGTTCAACTATGTTTTGATAATCTTTGATTTTCTTATCCTTGAATTTTGCCATGAAGGTACTTGGGTTTTTTTGAAATGAGGTGAATGCGGTAGAGAGGTTGGTAAGATGTGTGCGATTTAAAGAGTAAAAAAAAGCATTCATCTGCTTTTGATGAATCTGGTCGCTTTCAGCAAAAATAGTATTAATAAAAAGAAGGTAAGCTTGAATGGAGATAAAGAGAAATTTCATAAGTGCTCCCCAGGGGATCATCGTTGTTATTATAATTATGTTGTATCAGAAGTTATTAAGCAACTCGGGAAAAAATACTCACTCGATTTGCTCAATATGGTGACGTGGCCGGTTTGAAATGAGTAGCAAGTACCATATTGGATTATCCGACAGAATCTCTCACTTATTGATTTTGTCAAACAAATGGTTTTACCTAGATGATAAAAACTCCTGAAACCGTTATAATCTTTATAAACCATGAACCTAAGTAAAAAAAGATTGATTTTGCATGAATGAAATTGATGATTCTAAAATATCCCGCATAGGACGCTATCTGATTTTAGATAACCTAAATCAAGGTGGGATGGGTAAAATCAATTTGTCATTGATGCTTGGTAATGATGCCAATAAGGTGGTCATCATCAAGCGGATCAAGCAGGAATTTTTTGGCAACGAGATGTATGAAAATATGTTTCTGGATGAAATCAAGGTTACGATTGATTTTAATCATCCAGGGATAACCCAGGTATTGGATTATGGAAGGACTGAGGGACAATTGTATCTGGTCATTGAATACGTCGAGGGTAAAAACCTAAGCGATTTTCTAAAAAAACTGCAAAACAGAAATCTGGTATTGCCCCTGGAAATATCGGTTTATATCATTTCAACGATCTGTCAGGCTCTCTATTATGCGCATAATTTCACCAATAAGTTAACAGGTCAACCGGCCAAAATTATTCATCGGGATGTTTCACCGGAAAATATCATGATCACCTATTCGGGAACGGTCAAACTGATTGATTTTGGCATTGTCAAAAGTAAATTTAATACGGAAAGTTCAAGTCCCGCCGCCATCAAGGGAAAATTGAGTTATATTGCCCCGGAATATCTCATGGATATTCCGCTGGATCATCGCTATGACATGTATTCCACCGGGATTGTCCTATGGGAGCTTATTTGCAATAGAAAATTGTTTGAGATGGATGAAGATCAAAATAAATTTTCTATTTTAGAAAAAATTGTGGAAGGAAAAATCCCGGTACCTTCGGCCATCAATCCCAATATTCCTGATGATCTGGATCAGATTGTTTTAAAAATGCTAAAAACTGATCCCAATGACCGCTATACGGATATGGATGCCGTCAACAGGGAACTGACTAATTTTTTACATCGCAGATTTCCAGGTTTTAATCCAACTGATCTGCGGAAATATGCCATCAAGCTTTTCTCGGCGGAAAAAGAACAGGAGGAAAAAAAACTATTACAAGTGGGGAAGATGGATTTTAGTCCTTATCTGGAGGAAATTCAAAACGAAAAAACCTCCACCAGTACTAAATTATATCCAGAAAAAGAAAAGGGCTTTGCGGATAAAGGAAAAAATTCAAAACCGCCAAAGGAAGAGGTTAAAGCTTCTGCAAGTAGTATACATCATAGCGATATAGTCTTTAATTCTGATTCAATGGTGACTTGCCGGCCGGTGGGTAAAGATGCTGCTAAACCATCATTGAAATTAGATTTGGCCACCATCACCACCCAGGTGGCCAAAAAGATCAAACGCACTTTTCGAGATAAATTTAATAACCTGTCAGAAATGAAACCTCCCAAAAGAGCCGCCGAAGCCTTTCCTAAAAGATTATCTGTGGATCAAGCCTCGAATATTATTTTCATTGATGATCATGCTCATCCACAGAATACGAATTTAAGAGTGCATCCCTCCAAACATGTGCCAGGGCATAATCATTTTTCCATGAGCAAGATTATGGTGGTCATGGTGATGGTGGCAGGTATGGTGGTCATGTTGATGCAGATACCATCCGTGAAAATCCTTTATGGTGAAATCAGGGGGTATCAAGGCCATGTTATTTTAAACAATATTAAGGCCACCGAGGTCACCCTTCAGCTCAATGAAAAAATAGTGGAATATTCTGTCCAGGGGCTCCCCGTGCCGGTTCACCAGGAATTTTATCTGCAAGTGATCAAAAAAGGGTTTGCTCCCTATATCAAAAAAATATTAATCAATAATAATAATGAAAAGGTGAACCTTACCGTACCAAATTTTTTAAAGCAACCCAAAGGATATTTGCAGTGTGTGGGAGAGAATTTTCCTCCCAATTCGTTCTTAAAAATTGAAATGCCCAAAGATCAAAACTATTATTTTGTTCCGGTGCCCTTTAAAAAGATCACCCTGCCGGTGGGTGAATACAATGCGTTTTATCAGGATCAGCCCCTAAAATTTATCATCCATAAAGAAAGTGTGGCTTCGTTTAGGATCAAGTGAGCTTACAATAAATAAGAAATTTCCAGCATGATGACGATGCCTGCGGCAATCTTGTCTTTATTGGCTTCTACTGCCAGTTCTGGATTTTGATATAAGTAAGTCCAGCCATTGTTGGTGTTGGTGGTGGAATAGGTTTGTTTGTAGATGTTTTGAGAAATTTTAATTTTCCGATTATGTTTCTGATCAATGGTTTCACTGATTCCCAGTCCGTAGATCAGGCCATTGGAGGAAAACACATCGTAAGGGGTGACATATCTGTCTTTGTATAATCTGGCGGTGATATTTGAAAATCTGACAAATTCAAATCCGAGAAGTGGACCAATACTTATAAAACTAAAAATCCGATATTTGGGAATGGTGCGGAAAGTGAAGTGTTTGGATGAGGAATAATCCTCCGAGTTAATGGTGGATCCGATAGAGGCTGAAAAAATTTCAATATCAAAACGATCATTGATCCAGTGGATTTGAAAGAGATTGGCAGCGACATATAATTTGCTGTTCATGATGGATATGGGGCTAAGTCCCAGGCCAAAGTAAGTACTGCTGGTCGGTTCATTAAAAACAAAATCTTTTAAATTGGGAAACTCCTCCAGGAAAACTGCTTGGCATAAACCCGAATAAAACCAAAATAAAAGCACAATTAATCGGCGTCTCATAAAATATCTTTTTCCATTGATTTGAGTTTACTCAAACATTTATTTTTCAAACCGTTATAGTCACTGGCGTTTTTTAAATAATATTTAGCCTCATTATGATGTCCCAGGTGTGCTACGCTGCAACCGATGATGGCATTGAAAAGCGGTACGGATTTTCCTCCCATGGAGGCTCCCGATTCTGCGGCAGCCAGGGCGTAATTGATTTTTCCATCGGAGTAGTATTTGGTGGCGATATTTAACAAGGCATCCGAACCTTTGCTGGCAGCAAATAAGTTTTTTTGTTCGCTTAGATAATCATTTTCCTCATTAATTTTTTCAAACTCGGGATAGTCATTAACATTATTGTAGTTCAGCGCACTTTCCAGGGAAGGATTTTGCCCTTTTAAACAATATTTATTGGCCGGAGTTAAAATGTTTTGGACCGCAATGATTTTTTTACATCTGTTTAGATACTGGGTGGCGGTTTTCGAGCTATCCAAAGACTTGCTGGCCAATACATCTTTAAGGGGTGGGTTGGCCACAGCAACCCGGGTGAGGAATTTGCTTAGTAAATTATAAAGATGGGCACTCCTTAGAGAAATCAGGATTTCCAAATGAGGATCAGAGCTATTACTTGCTTGGGTGAATTCTTTTAGAAGTTTTTGAAAGTGGGTGGCATTTAGCTCGACAGCTTTTAAATCCAGTTTGGATTTTTGTAATTTTTCCTCGAAGACCTCCATGTCCTTATCCAGTTGCTCCACTTTTCTCCAAAGACAAACGGGTAATCCTTTTTGCCGATTGCATTTACGACCGACCTCTTCTTGCATTGTGGAGACATGACTTTTATTTAAACGATTGGAAGCCTTATACATGGCCAGTAGTATTTCATCAGTAAGGCCCACGCGGGAGAGCATGTTTTGCATATCATCGGAAAGCGAAATGGGGGACTCTAAAATATCAATCAGTTGATTTCTTAACCGATCCTTGGTGGTGGCAGGTACTTTTTGCCAATATGGACTTTCAGATAAGGCATGTATTTTTTCCCAATCCCGCAAGGCGGTTGCAATATTCAGGGAATCGGTATAGGCACTGCTTCGATTAGCTTCCTGATTTTGCTGGTTGGAGGCAAGCGTTTGATAGATCTCCATGGCAGCATAATATCTGGTGATCCGGACATTTTCTTGGGCCATGGACCCTAAAATATTAAAACGTTTGGAGGGAGTTTTTTCGTTCTTCGCTAGCACGGTGGCGGTTTTAAAAAAGGTTTCGATATCTTTTTCCTTTTTACTTTGTGCCAGCGCATTTTGTAATGCCAGGCTCATCAATTTAACATCACCACTGGATAAGGCAGCCTTGAGATAGGTTTTCCCTTGGGAAAATGAATCATAATCATCAAAAGCTTCCACTTGGGATTGTAATTGGTTCATTTGTGCCTGTTTTTTTATGCCGGCCACCTTTTGATTAAAGGGACGGTTATTTAATTTTAAAGTGAGTAAACGTTCGCAGGCCTGTACCAGCTGGGGAAAATCATTCTTGGTGTTAAAGTAATCCAGGATCAAGTTGGCAGCATCCATGGCATGTGGGCTGCTTTTGAATTTTTTAATAAAGGTATAAAGCTCTTCAATGGCCAGATCATAAAATCCCTGTTCATACCGGCTTTTGGCCAGGATGAAGTTTAACTTGGGATCGGATTTGCGTTTATTGTCGGAATTAATATAGATGGTGAGGACCTCTATCAACAGCCCTTTTCCTCGTAGCAGCTCGTAGAAAGAATAATCTTTCTCCTTTTGTAAGCAAAAAAGCGAATTCTTGATCAATTCAATTTTTTGTTGTTTGGTGGTTTTACCAAATTCGTCGGCATAAGTTCTTAGATAAAAATCTCCACTGCTGACGTAATCTCCCTGTTGAAAATAAACATCCGCTAAATTCATGGCGATTTTCACGGCATTTCCCGAGCCTTTAAAATACGCCAGGTATAAATGATAATAATGAATTGATTTTTGCGCATAATATTGCATTCTTTCCTGGAGATTTTTGTTGGCACCCGTTTTGGTGGGTTTTAGGGAGTGAAACATTTGCTTGGAAAAATCGTGTGACCTGGTTCCCAGATCACGGACTTGTTTTTCAAAAAAAACATAGGCCTGTTTGGTGAATTGCGGTGGTACTTTGTAATAATTGATCCAGTAATTATATCTTTCCAGTAAAAATTGAATTTCCTCAACCGGAAGATCAATGCGATCTTTGACCGGAATCATTAATAACACCTCTTGATAAATATTGATCACCTGCTGCACGTTCACCGTTCTTTCGCTTAACGTACGCAACAATTTTATGGCAAATTGAAATTGTTTTAAATAAATGTATCGGTAGGCCAGTTTTTCAATCGTCTCCTGGAACAGAATTTCGGTGGGGGCGATCTTGGAATAGTAGCCCACCGGATCGGCATCTTTTTGGTAGTAGCTGGTAAAGGGTTTAATGGAGTCAATCAGTGCTTCTCTTTTTAAATTGGATTTTACCGATTTGGCCTTGAGGGAGATTTCAAAAGAAGCCTGACTGTCTTTCAATTCCTCGTCGGTGATAATTTTTTCAAAGATATCCAACGCCTGTTTATGTCTTTCAAAGATGGTGTGAATGAGTCCCGTATGATATCTTGCCAGATTTTTTTCATGTACAAATTCAGATTTTAAAACCGGAGCCAGGTTTTTTTCCGCCTCTTGGTACATTTGTTTTTCAAAAAAATACTGTCCAAGTAGCAGTTGGGCCCGGGCAGCCTCTTTGGTCTTGGCATATTCATCCAGGAGTTTTTTGGTGGTGGAAATAAAAGCGGGGATCTCATCGATGGATTTATACGAGGTGGCCAGCAAATATAAAACCTTGCCTTTTTTATCAAAATGGGGAAACTCATCTAGTAGTCTATTAAAAATGGCAATGGCTTCTTTTTGATTGCTCACTACTTCTTTAAAGTTATTAAGGGAGGTGGTGATGGTTTCACTGCTTTGATCATTGGATTCCATTTTTATGTAATAAACAATATTGGCCTTCTGGGCCAGTAATTCTCCCAGTTGCAGGTAAAGGTCAGCCAGGAAGGGGGCATGCTGATTCTCGGTTATTTGCTGCCTGACCAGTTTGATGGTCTTGTTGGCGCGATTATACATTTCAGAAAGATTTTTTCTAAATTCCTCAGAGTTCAAACTATCGTCGGATGCTAGGGAGCAAACCGCATAAAGTAATAAAAATAGGAAAATATTTATTTTACACATTGGTTTGAAATATCTCCAAAATATTTGTTCCTTTCATCACGCCAATAATCGCCTTTTTGCTCCCAAATCAGGGTGAATCCCTTATCTCCGATATCTTCAAAGGAATTTTTGAAATCCTTTGCAATAATGTTGTTAAAAACTGTATCCGGGTTGAATTTTTCCCGCATGACGGAAAACTTTAAAAATTTAAGTGATTCGGCAGTCATGATTAACTGGGTGGCAGAAGCATTGTACACATTTTCCAAATAAAAATTAATTTTTTTAGAAAGCATCATATATTCACTCTTATAAATAAATGAGGCCAGTGGTTGGCTGTCCCTGGAGAGTTTTTTGAGTTTAGTGCTAAATTCGGTTATCAGATTATTGATGGTATTTTGAGTATCATAGAAGTTTTTATTTTGATTGCTATAAATCAGCAATAAATCCTTATAATTGCGCAGAGGCTTTCCATTGATGATTCCTTGAATGGCACTATCATAGGTTTTTTGAAATTTGGTAATGAGCTTTTCCACATTATCAGTGGCACATAAATCCAGATAAACCAGCGCCCGGATAATATAATTTTCAAGATTATGAGGAGGGGTGACCACCTGGGATTCCAAGTTGTATAAAATCCCAAGGCTTTCTTGATACCTTTTTAAATAGTAGAGATTCCATCCCATCTCCAGCCAGTCCGAAGGGGTGACGGGATTGAGCCTGGTTAGAAATGTTTCATAAATATCCAGGGATTTGAGATAGTTTTCCTGTTTAAAATAAATTCTGGCCAAAGTTCTGGCGGCTTTTTTAATAAAGGGTAGATGTTTTGCTTCTAGGGGTAATTTAAGTATTTTCTCCAGCAGTGTGATGGCCTTGGGATAATCGTTGAGCGCATAAGCTTGCACTGCTTGGTAGAAAAGATATTTGTAAAAATTATCCTTATCAATGTTAGCAAAAAAGTCATCGGCCCATTTTTTCATGCCTTTGGCTTCGTTGGCGATGGCCTTGTATAAATTATAGCTGCTGATAAAGTCAGTATTGTCAGTGGGTTCAATATCGCCGGTGACAAACATGTTAAGCACATTTTCTGGATACCCCAGGTCGATCAAGGCCACGATGGTTTGATAGGCTTTTTGTTTGGTGGCCAGGTTGTCGTAGTAGAGTAATCCCCGGTAGGCGGTGACCAGTGCCCCATAATACATTTCTTTTTCCAGGAGTTCGTTTAATAATATTTCCCAGGTTTTGTGATCCTGGGCAATTTTGGGTAGCGTGCCTTCCCATTTGACACCTGCCCAGGGGAAAGTGCTATAAATGATTAATGTGAGTACCAGAATTTTTTTTTTCATATTAACAATTTAATTAATAACTGATTCCTGTAACAATTTTAACCACAATATAATTGGGGGACGCAATACTGGAACCATTCAAGGCCATGCTGTCACAAGCTTCGAATTTAACAGAAAATGAATCGTTGACAAAAAAATTGATATCAAATCCAAAGTTGCCGGTAAAATAGCTGCGTTCGTTGGTGGAAGCCAGTCCCACCCCAAAAATAAAACTGCTCCGGTAGTAACGGATGAATTTTTTTAGAAAGATCAGTTTGCCGTATGAGTGCACATATTTGAGATTGGAGCCCACCAGAAATTTAATGCGTTCAATCTGTTCTGGTTCTACGCCGAAGTCTTCCGCCAAGACGGAGATCAAATCCTTGTCAAAAGAAAAAAAACTCATGCCGTTGACAATATCCCATGCCCACGTTTTGTTAAAATAGTAGGTAAAAGATCCCCCCAGTCCGAAACCGCTGTAATAAGCGTTATAGGGATAAAGTCCAACTCCAAAATTGAATTCTTGGGTTTTGGGGTTGGGATAGGTTTCAATGGCCTTGACATACACCCCGTCCAAAGTGCCCCGCTCGTCCACATTACTTTCCCCATGACAGACATTGATAACATTCCATGAATGAAAAGTTATTAGAGATAAAATAATAATAATTTTAAATGCCATTGGTGAATGATTAAAAAATAGGGTTGTTATTGTTAATAGGTTAGTGGGCGCCGGGGGGCATGTCAAGCATTTGCTATTACAAGGAGGAACTTTTGAAATTAAATGGATATTCGATTTCCACCACTCCACCTCTCGGTTTTGGAAAAGAAATCATTTTTAATTCACTGATAAAACAATTATGCAGTTTTTGTTCATTCAGTTCTGATTTGGTGATTCTGGCGGTACTGACCCGTCCATTTTCGTCGATCACCCATTTGGCCCATAAATTTCCAATCAAGCTGGCATTGAATAAAAGTGCTTTTTCGTAACAATGTTGAAGTTTATGGAGTTTATCTGCCAAGGTTTTGTGAATGTCGGAGTCAGCCATGGTTCCTTTGCCAGATACTTTCATGGAGTGATCATTACCCAGAGCACCCCCCACCTGGCCATCGGCTTGATAGTCATAGAGCCGGGATAAAACGACTTTACCCTGAACGCTATTTAAGGATTTGCCATCTTCGCTTCCTCTGATGTCACCGTCTGAGATCACTTTGCCGCTGGCGATGCTTCTGGCTCCGGTGGTTTCAATGGGACCCGTGCCACCTGATCCGGAGTTTGCGACTAATTTATTGAGGTAATTCTTCTGCTTTGAATTGTTGCCCGCACCTGCCTTGCCACCACTTCCGCCTGCAGCGTATCTGGTGGAGGGCGAGCCGATGCTGGGGGCATCGACCGAAAATTTTGAGGGACCGTCGGATAAAAAGCCCAGCGAACTGGACAAGGCACTTTTTACTTTGGCATCATAAGTGGCCTTGGCGGCACCTGCTCCGTCAGTTCTGGCCTGAGAACTTTTCACTTTGCGTCCACCACCACCGCCAGGGGTATATTCCTTGGTGATGCGTTCACCGCCGGTTTTGGGGGGGCCCTTGACCGCTACTAATTTTTTAGCGGGTCCGGTGGGGGGCTTGGGGGATGGGGTGGCAATCTTTTTTTCGGTGGAAACATTGGTTTTAGGAGCCGGTTTTTTGGGTTTAGCTTGGACGATTTTTTTCTCTGGTACAGGTGTTTTAACCGGTGGTGGTGGCGCGACTTGGACGACTTCTTTCACTGGCAAAGGTTCTATTTTTTTATTTTGCTTAACTTTTTCCATCAGTTGTTTGATTCTTTCAAAGTCAACGGTGACAGCGGTTTTAACCAAAGGGGCAGGGGTGAAAAATTCGACTAGATAAAAAATAACTGCCACGGTTAAATGAAGGATCAATGATACTTTGATAAAGGTTGAAAATTTTTTAGTGTCGGAAGTTATAAAATCGTTGGTCAGTTGAAAACGGTATTTATGATCCTCATCGGGTTGAAAGATTACCGGTTGATGCAGGGATAATATTTGGGAATTTTTGCCAAAATCATCAATGAAAAATAAGATCTGCTTTTGTTCCTTGGTCTTGGTGATTCTAAACGAGGTGGTGCGCACCGGAACCGTCAATTCATCATCAATATCAGACAAGGGTATGGATGGGGGATAACTGGTCTGGTTTTTGTATGAATAGCTAACTTGTAATATCGGATTTTGCATAAACTATCCAAATCCCCTAATAGGTCGTTTCTTTTATTTCCTCATCATAATTCGTGCGAGGTTGAATAAAATCAATTTGTTCTTTTTTATTTTTCAACACCAAACCCATGGACAGGGTCCTGGTTTGTCCTCTGATCTCAATAGCTTTTTTTTGTCCATCGATGCTGCTGATTGACCGCCCCTGGGGTTTATCCCCATAGCGTTTCGGATTTTTTTTGGCATAGGAGGATAATGGTCCAAAAAGTAAAACCCAAAAAATAAATAACAACATCAACCTTTTTTTCATTGCTTTAATCCGGTTGCTTTAGTGACATTAATTCTATCTGGGTAATGCCGACACTGGCGGCACTCAAAATCACTCCGTCGATAATTTCGTAGGGGATATCCTTGTCTGCCTGGAGTGCTAGGACGGATGGTGTTTTATTGACATCATTCTCCTCTTTGATTTTCGCCATGGATTCCGCCAGACGTTCCATAATTTGCGCCTGTTGCGAGACAAAGTTGTTAAATTGAATTTCCTTCCCGTCATTAATCTTGATGCGATCCTTGCCCACGACCAACTTCAAGGTCTGTTTCAAGCTTTCGAGCGTTTTGGCCTGTACTTTGGGAAGTTTGATATAATCAGGGACCTGCATATCCTGCTCGACGCTTGAATAATTAACCAGCAGAAAAATAAGGATGATGGTCAGTACATCCATAAGGGAAGTGATATTTAACTTCTGATTAGGCCTTTCGGAGGCACTAAGAAAACTTACTTTGGATTTCATACATCCTCCCCTTGGGGCATGATCACCAAAGTCATTTTTTTCTGATGGTTGGCAATTTCTGTAAAATGATTAAGTATTTTAACAACATCCTCGTATCGGATTTTTTTATCAATTGAAACCAGGGTGGTATCGAGTTTATGATATTTCTCCTGCAGCTTTAAAATCATGGTTTGAATTTTATTGAATTCCTCTTCTTTGTTTGCAATATTTTCCTCACTGACGGTCTGGCCATCGGTTTCATTTAGCAGGGTGAAAATGAGTTTGTCGCTATCCACCCTTAATTGCAAAATCACTTTCTCATCCATCTTGCTGGCTTCTTTCAACTGCTCTGGTTTATTTTTATCCTGATTGATACCCGGGATATTAACTTCGATGGATTTAAAGTGATAGAACGCAATATTGCCAATTAATACGGGAATAATAATCAGCAACAAGCTCATAAAGGGTAGCATCGGATCTAATTCATCCTCAGAATTATCGAGAAAAGTTTTTTTAAAAAAGCTCATATGTTACGATGCCTTCTTAATGGTTTCGTCATTACCTGCATTAATTCTTGGATCACTGGTTACAATATGAATGACCTCGGACAACACTTCGTCATATTTTTGTAAAATGGCCCTTTCCTTGTTGGAAAGAATGGTGAATGAAACGATACAAGGGATGGCCACAATCAAACCTAGCGCCGTGGTGTTCATGGCGGTGGAAATACCGCTTGCCAGCGCAGTAGCTTTGGCAGCTGCATCCAGGGCCGCCAGACTTGAAAATGATTGGATGAGTCCTTGAATAGTTCCAAGCAATCCAAGCAGTGTGGCCACGTTACCGATCATCTGAATATAATTGGTTCTTTTTTGGATCTTCGGTATGGTTTTTTGAATGCTAACATAGGCCGCTGATTCAATCACCTCTTTACTTTGCCCGATGTTTTTGATCACTTCCGTAATGGTGACGGCCAGAGGATGGGAGGTTGAGCGGCAAAGCTTGACCGTATTGCGAACATTTTCGTGTTTTAAGGAGCGGATGACTTTTTCAAAAAAATGAGATTTGAAGGTATAGCAAAAAGTCAGGACAAAAAATCTCTCGCAAATCAAGGCTGCAGCGAAGAACGAAACGCCCAAAATGATATACATAAACGGGCCACCAGAATGAATAAACTGCATCATGTTGTGTTCTCCTTGATAATGAAGTCAACCTCAAATCAATCTTGACTTGCTACTTGTCTTATTCGGCTTATTAAAAATAAAAATTAGAAAAAGGTGCCACTTCTAAAATTGAATATTTTAGTCGGTTAAATAGTTTTTTTGATCAACCTTAAAATTGATAACTCCACCCAAATTTCATAAAATCCTGGATGGATTTACACTGTTTGATTTGCCGGTCGTCATCCTGGTCTATGACAAAGCGGTTACATGATTCCAGCCAGTCTCCAAACTCCTTGATGGTCTGGATTTTCTCCCGGTTGCTAAGGACCGTGGATTCTTTGCGGGGACGGATTACCAAAGGTTGAGCATTGGCGCCAGATATTATGATGATCAAGATAAAACCTGCAATTATTTTTATCATTTGTCATCCTCGTTATGATTGGTAATGGAGTCCAGGGCGCCGTTGATCAAGGCCGGCAGGTCGGAAAAGAAATCGCCATTTCTAAAGGAGATGGGGGCCACTTTTTGGGTCTGGGTGATGTTGGCGAAGTAGCGTTTAAGACGGATCATGGGGCCTGAAATTTTATGGGATAGGATTAAAAAACCCAAAGTGGATAAAACCAGTGCCACCAGCGCAATTTGCATCAAGGAGCTTTCCAAACCGGCTTCTTGCAAGGAAACAAATTGAAAATAGATATGGTCACTTGGAAAGGAGGCATCCTCACCCAGTTTTTTCATGTGATTGAAATAAGCATTGATCCGCCAGTTGGTTAAAAACAAGATTCCCATGACAATAAAAAAATTAAACAACAGGATAGTTACTTGAAAACGTGGATAGATCAGCAGTTTGTAGCGAAAGATTTTGCGTTTTATCTGGTACATCAAATCTCCTTTCAATTCCTTTCAATACGTTAACAAACACTAATAATCTTAGTCAGTTTTGACGAGTCTTGCTAGGTGAAACTCAATTAAAAACGGCTAATTGATTAGTTTATTGATATTATTAAATTATACCCGGTTTGCCACAATTCTCTGCCAAATTCTTAAGCCTGTGACCCGTTTCTGATTTTTTTATTGAACGATAGTAACTTGTTGAAATTATTAAACAAAAGCAATATTCGAGTGATTTATACACGCTGCATCGCAATGGGAGGTAAAATCAATCAATACGGCTCAAAAACTCATATTAAGGAGAACCATGCGCCAATTATTAAGTGTCCTGATTATTATGTTTTTTTGTTTATCATGTGAGGATTCACTTAAGAAGCTTGATCGTCTTTCGGTTAAGGAGGCCAATCGGGTGCAAAATATTCAAGTTAATTTCTGTACGATGGATGCTCAAGTCTTAAAGACCAAGCTTAAGTTTCTTTTCGTTTTGGATAAGTCAGGAAGTAATCAAGAGCGCAGTAATCTCGGCAATATTCCACCAACACTTCCTGGCAGTGATATCAGTGGAAGTCGAAGGTATGACCCTCTCATCAGTTTTATCGGTAGTATTCAAAAGACCTATACCCCGGGAAGTTCCGATGATGATAGTATCTCTTACGCCTTGGTGAATTTTGCCAGCTCTGCTAGTATCGTCCGCAATTTTAGCAGTGATGAGGAAAGCTTTATTGATTTGATTATCAATCAAAAATATCGTAATGGTTGCCAGGCCCCGGTAAGATCCGCTGACACCAATGCCTATCCTCCTGTCAGCGAACATCCGGCCGGTTGTCCAAGTGATTCTGGTGGCACAAATTATGCCAATGCATTTACCACCGTGAAAAATATGATCAATTTGGATAGTGAGGCGGAAAAAAACGCCAACCCCAATCAAATTATAAGTTCCCATTATGTGGTTTTCTTTATATCTGATGGAGCTCCGGTGGTGGGTTTTGATGCCAACGGCTTGCCTCAAATGCAGACCCTCACAAGCATCAGGAACGTGGTGGATGATATTATCGAGTTATCCCAGTCCTCCACCGATGGTACCGCCAACAACAGCGCCTGGGTGGAAAGTATCCAAGTTCATACAGGGTATTATTATTCTGACACAGATGCCGATGCCACCGCTAAAAATTATTTAAGAAGTATTGCCGAAGATAGCGGAGGCGGCCAGGCCCATGAATTTGCCGGCAGTCAGCCTATCGATTTCAGTTCGTTTAGAATACCCCAAAGAAACGTTGAACGCTTACTGGATGAAATAATTGTAATTAATAAAAGTAGTCTTTGGAACGGTGAATATTTAATTCCGGATACCGACGGTGATGGCATGAGCGATATCCTGGAGGCAACTTCCGGATCTAATTTATTCAACCCGGATAGTGATGGTAACAAAGTCGGGGATCTGGTGGAATATAAATTAAACGGTTCTCCTTGTCTGCATCCAGCATGTAATCCGTCCCTTGCCATGAATTATGCCTGCACCAACGCAGAGAAAAATGCTGATTTGGATCGGGATGGACTTTCTGATTGTGAGGAAAAGTTGCTGGGTTCCCGTAAAGAGTTGTTTGATTCGAATCATGATGATTTGCCGGATGATCTGGCCCTTCGATTTAATCTGGGACTGGAACCAACTGATCCGCAAGATGCTCACGATAACCGGGATGCCGATTCCCGTGACAATTATTATGAAATCAAACATGATTTGCCGATCAGCTTTAATAACGACAAGTTGTTTAACCTGGTTTCCCAGACCTATGAATTAACTTCGCTTGGAAAACATAATGGGCGAAGTTGTTACCGATTGCAGGTGCGGGATTTTAAAGAAGTCAATACGATTAATAAACAGACCATTATAAAAGTTTATATCAAAGAAAAAACTCTACTTAGCGAGCGGTTGTACTTAAGGACGTCGGAGAAAGCTGTAGCCAACGGAGTCGATGCAATTTTTAATGATGATGAATTGATTGGAAATTAGAATAAGCAAGGTGGGTCCTTATGAAAAATTTATCACTGCTTCTAACTGTGCTTTCCATGTTTTTGGTATCGGCTTGTAATGATCAGGCCAAAAGAGGTAATACGGCCGTCAAAAATCAGGGCTTCGTTGATAATATGACGAAAACGACCTGGATTGCCGCCGATGACAACCAACCTCCCAGGTTGGATATGCAGGTTTTAAAAGGTGGGCAGGAATTAGCTTCGTTTGAAAATAATGTATTTAGCAGGGAAGAGACGGTCGGCTTGTTGGTCGGGGATGTTATTAATTTTAACATGTCTCAAACCGCCGATGACAAAGATCTTCCATCCTCGCTTCAATACGATGTGACCATTACCCATCCTAGTGGAGTGATTGAAAAACGTACCAGCGGTTTTTTTAACATAGCCATGCAAGCTGCGGGCAGATTAGAGGTGCTGGTCAAAGTAAGTGATAGTAACTCTAAGGTTACGAGCAAGAATTTTGTCTTTTATGTCAGTTGTTCTGATGCCCAGAAATATTCGCTTATAGGGGATGAAAGTTTTGGTCAATCGATCATCAACCACGGCAGTCAGATAATTCCTGATAGTATTTTTAATTTCTTCAATTTTAATGTTACCGGTCTGGCGATTGATTCCCCCAGCCTGGCATCAGGAGGATACTCATACATATTTGACTTTAATGGTGATGGAATGTTTGACACCAATTGGATCACCGTTCCAGGTAATATCATCAAGGAGTATGTAGTTTATCGGGGACTACAAGATGTCAGCATCAAGATCAAGGACAAGGCTTGTCAGATTGAGAAACGGGTAGTGATTAAAAATGTGGATTTTGGCCAGACCAATTGCCAACCAAACAATATACCGTGGGAAGATGGAATTATTAACGTTCCTGCTCCTGCGGCCAGCAACTGCGGTACCAATTTAATTGGCAGTTATCTGTTTATCCAAGGTGAGATCGAGGATGCGGCATTGGTTGAACCTACCAAGCAGGTGATGGTGTCACAGCAGGTGGCTCCAACTCCCGGGTCTCCCCAGTATATGACGTGCACCATGCATTTTAGTAATCCTACCGCTGGTTTGAATTCAACCCAGAAAGCAACCCTGTCAGTAAAAGGGGTGAATAAATATAACCACGGGATTGCCGGCAAAAAGGCCCATGGACTGGAAGTTCGCTTTAGTAATATTGATGCCAATGTTTTAGCTGACAATATAGGTATGGTGGTAGCCTTTAATTCCGCCACTGCTCAAAATGCCGTGTTTGAGAAAGTGCAATATTTTACTGACGAGGAACCGGATGCTGTCGGTAAAAAACAAAGAATCTATTCCATGTACGACAGTAATGGTAATGGACAAATTGTCGATGATGAGTGCCAATACCAACTGGCCTTCCAGCCGATGAATGGTTTTGGAGTGTGTGGTGTTGCTGGTGGAAGTTGGGGCGTGGTGGTTTATGGTTCTTATAGCTGTAATGCTTTAAAAACCTCCGATGCCAAGTATTTTGCCAAACTTAAGAAAGGTGAATTTCATTGCTTGATCAATAGTGTTCCTCCATGCCCGGTTGGCGGTGGAGGCGGTGGTGGACTTCCCCCACAATTGGAATAAACTGTTTTTAAAGGTGAAAGGTTGAAATAAGATGTATAGCACACGTTATTTTGGGATGGTTTTAATAATCAATTTGATGATGATCATGTCATGTCAGGAGCAAAAATCGCCCTTGCTTCCGCTGGTGCAAGAGGGGTTGAAGGCGAATCAAAAAACCGTAACTATAAAAATGAACAATTACTGTTTGAATGCTAGCATGGAAGCCAGTGGTTTTTTTGCCATCAATATGTCCATGAAGGTGGAAGATGGCGGTGCTTACATTGACTTTGACCGGGACGGTATTCCCAATTATCGTGATGAAAGCATGGCCTTGAATATTGCCCTGGATGACGGGGATTCCAACGATGATGGTTACTCTGACCTGATGATTTTTCTGGCAGGAATTTCTGCCCAGGAGCAAGTCCATTTGCAAAGCAAGTGCGATGATCATACGGCAGATTCTGATCATGATGGGCTGACCGATTGTGAGGAAACCCTTTTGAAAACCAGCCTGGTTAATTTTGATACCGATGGTGATGGGATACCGGATTATCTGGAAGTCAGGTTTGGTCTGGACCCTCTGGATGCTATCGATGCTTCGCTGGATACAGATGGTGACGGGGTTAACAACTTTAATGAAGTCAAGGCCAATACTCCGGTGGATGAATCAAACAGTAATGGAATCATTAAAGCGCTGGAAGTGAAATATGATACTTTCCAAACTAGCACGCTACCCCAGGTTTGTTATTCATACCAGCTTAGTAATGTTTCTATCGTGGCGTCGAGTAATTTTAATTTGATCAGACTTTATTTTATAGAAAAACAAAAAACCAATTTGAATAATACCACGTTGAAGATTATCAATCTTCAGATTGATCCTTCGGTCTTAAGCCATGCAACTTTGGAATATAATTTTGATGATTATTAAATAAGGACGTAAGCGACATGAAGAAATTGTTTAACATCTTAACCATTCTTCTTTTTATCTTGATGTACAGTTGCCGGGATAAACTCAAGCCGCTTTCCCGGGGATCGGAAATCAATTTGAAGGAGATCACGGTGGAAGCGGATTTTTGTACCATTAATCCGGAACTGTCGAAGTCCTTTTTAAAATTCATTTATGTCATCGATAAATCAGGAAGCAATCGCAGTAATCCGGGCACTGATCCCACCGGTAGCAGGCGATATGATAATTTGATCCAGTTTGTAAATACCGGTTCCAGCGATGATGCGGTTTTTTATTCACTTATTAATTTTTCCACCGAGTCGTCACTGGTTTCTGATTTTGTCACTCGTAATACGTTTGACAGTACGGCCCGTAATCAAAGGAACCTGACCAACCCTCCCGCACCGGCCATTTCCAACGATGACGGCTGGACCAATTATGGCCATACCCTGGACCGGATCAGGTCACTAATCGTAAATGATGTCAATAGATCCAAAGAGGCGTTAGGCCAGGTGGTGTCTTCTCATTACGTTATCTTTTTTCTAAGTGACGGAATGCCCACCGACGAATTTGGTAATGCGCTTACCGAGGAACAGATCCAAAATAATTTGCTACCCAAGATTGATTCCATCTCTAACTTGAAAACCACCACGGATAATGATTTTGATAAATGGATTGAGTCGATTAAATTTTCAACTGGATATTATTACAATACCACGGTCGATGCGACTGCCGTGCGTATCTTGGAGGATATGGCCGCTCGAGGAAACGGGGAGGCCCATACTTTTGCCGATGGACAGGCCGTAGATTACACCAAATTTACCCTACCTGAAAGGTATGTTAAACACGCCTTGAAGGAGGTGTTTGTTATCAATAGCAGCACCGTATGGGAAGATGAATTACTGAGATTTGATTATGATGGTGATGGTATCTCCGATGCGCTGGAATTTTCCCTGGGCTCTAATCCCGATCATGCTGACAGCGATTTAAATGGAGTGTCTGACGGGGTGGAATATATTGTTACGGGTATGCCCTGTGCACATCCTCAATGCGATTCATCCGGTGCCAACCCCTTTCACAGTTGCATTGCTTATATCAAGGATGACTGGACTTTTGGTGACCCCGATAAATATACTGATGCGGATGGTGACCTGCTTAATAACTGCGAAGAAAAGGCGTTGATCGGGAGTGATATTTTTAAATTTGACACCAATGACGATTGGATAACGGATTATTTGGCCTTGCGAAGTAAGGGGGCCATTTCAATTTTAGCGGACCCCAAGGTATCCGGACGATTATTGGACCCGGATGCTGACGGTGTGACCAATTATTACGAGTTAAAGTTTCATACCCCTTGGGCCATCAGGAACGCCATTATCCCTGAGCGATTTAAGCCTTACCAGTATAAGCTAACTCAAACCGCTAAAGAAGTGTCTAGAACTTGTTACAATCTGGTGGTCCATCCGGTAATGGTTTATGACGATCAGAATCTTATTCAACTTCATATTCTGGAAAAAAGTGCGATCATTGATAATCGAAAATTTCTGCGGGTTATAAAGCAACGGGCAAGCGGGCCGGTGCTTAAAATCGATATCCGCTAAACTAAGCTTAAAGTAGTTGGCTTTTTGTTGTGCATTAGGAATTTCCTATAACTATTTGATGCTGGATTGAAGCATTTTAGGTAGAACTAATAAAAAAAATATTTGAGACTATTATGCAAGATTAAGTTATTAATTAGTAATTATTTTTCAAATAATACACTATAGGTAGGGAACCAAAAATGGTTCCCTTATTTTGTTGCCAAGCATGAATTATATAATATTTAATCTATAATACATTTATATAGTGACAATAAGGGGGTACGGATGAAGGCTTTTAAAAAATTGTATTTTTTGATGATTCTTTCTAGTTTAAGTTTTGGCTGTAATCAGCAACCCAAAGCTGGTATCGAAGCCGGCCTGGCAGAAGGTAATGCCAGTCCTTCTAGTCCCAGTCATTCGGTGAGTTTGGTAAACTCAGTGAGCAACCCGGTGGAGGCAAAAGTTAACACACCACTAACGTCAGTAAAGGACCTGGTCGATGTTAATAATGAATTTGCTTTTAAGCTCTATCACAATCTGGAATCCAAGGAGGGAAATATTTTTCTTTCCCCTTACAGTATTTCGGTGGCCTTGAGCATGGCCTATGTCGGGGCAAGAAACGCCACCAGAGAGCAAATGAGCAAGGTGCTGGAGCTTCCTCTTTCGGATGAGTTTGCGCCATTATTTTCCTCATTGCAGGAGCAATTGAAAGCGGTGGCAGGAAATAATGATATTGAGTTGTTGATAGCCAACGCCCTTTGGGTCGAGGCCACCTATCCATTATCGGAGAGCTTTCTTGCCAGCATGAAAAAAAATTATGATTCGATGATTTTCCCGGCTGACTTCAAGGAAAATTTTAACAAGGAAAGACTCAAAATCAATGAGTGGGTGGAAATTCAAACCAAGGATAGAATAAAGGAACTCATACCTTCGGGTGTTTTAAATGAACTGACCCGTTTGGTATTAACCAATGCCATTTATTTCAAAGGTGTATGGCAGACCCAGTTTGTCAAAGAATCCACGATGGAAGAGGCGTTTTTTGTTTCCCGGGATATGAGCAAGGAAGTATCGATGATGAATTCCACCGGATCATTTAATTATTTTGAAGATAATGATATGCAGATGGTGGAACTGCCCTACAAGGGGAATGACTTGTCCATGATCGTGGTGCTTCCCCAGGTGAAAAATGGGATTAAGGAATTGGAAAAAAAGATCAATCGAGAAAGTTGGTTGAAAAACTTCGCTCAGATGAAAAATCAAAAAGTCAGATTATTTCTTCCAAAATTTTCTGCGACGGAACAGTTTAGATTGAAAAACACCCTGGCGAATATGGGAATGTCAGATGCTTTTACCATGAATGCGGATTTTTCCGGGATAGATGGCACGAAAGATTTGTTTATTGCCGAAGTGGTTCATAAGGCTTTTATCGATGTCAATGAAAAGGGAAGTGAAGCGGCAGCGGCCACGGCAGTGGTGATGCAACTGAAATCAATGGCCGTCAATCAGCCACCAGTGCCAGTTTTTAGGGCCGATCATCCTTTTATTTTTATGATTGTGCATGGGCATACCAAAAACATCTTGTTTATGGGAAGATTTGCCAAACCTTAAGACCGCTGCTAAGTAGTGCGAAAAAAATTCACGGTTGGATGGATCATTTTTTTAGTTGAAAATCGTTAGCAGTGAAAAATAAAATCACACAGTTAAATCTTATTTGAGGATGTTCACAGGAGTGGGGACAAAAATGTGTCCCCACTTTGTGGGCATTGCGATTGACTCGGATTAGGTTCATTGGTACTTAATGCCCCATGAAGGAAAATATCACAGACAATATTTCTCCTGAAAAATTCAGATTGTTTTTACAAGATGAATTGATCAGACGTTGCAAATTAAACCCGGCGTACTCGTTGCGGGCCTTTGCGCGAGATCTGAAAACGGATCATTCCGCTTTTTCCAAAATATTAAGTGGCAAAAGGCCAATTGGTCAAAGAACCATAAAAAATTTTCTCCAACATTTAACCATGGGACACGAGGAAGTAAAGAGATTGATTGATGCTGGCGATATTGATGATTTGCAGACCGACTATAAACAGCTGGCAATCGACTCCTTTGCCATCATATCAGATTGGCATCACTATGCAATTTTGGAGTTGATCCATGTGGAGAGTTTTGAATCAGATATCAATTGGATCGCAAATGCCCTGGGTATTAAAATGATGGAAGCGAAGATTGCCATTGAAAGACTGAAAAGAGTAGGTCTTTTGGAAGTCAATTCCAAAGGTGAATATATCGATGCTTCGGGTGGAAAATCCACCAACATTTCCAATGATATGACCCATGGAGCGCTCAGGAAAATGCAAAAACAGTTGTTGGAAAAATCGATTGAATGCTTGGAAAAAATACCTTACGAAAAAAGAAATAACACCTCAATGACCATGGGAATTGATACCAGAAAATTGCCTGAAGCGTTCGAGGAGATAAAAAAATTTCGACGAAAAATGGGGAAGTTTTTAGGTGACGTTAATCATAAAGATCAAGTCTATAATTTAAGTATAGCGCTATGTCCGCTGAGTAATATTAATGATGAGGAGAATTTATGAAGGGATTACTAATTGTTTTACTATTAACCACGGGTTTTACTACATTCGCATTTGTCCCAGGACAAAGAGAAGGTGGCGGCGGTAATGTGCTGGCCGCTGAGTTTGCTTCAGTAGGTAGGATTGCCTTGGAAATTTTAGGGAGGGGTGATGATTCCCTAGATGTAATATCAATTTTGGAAGCAATTAAGTCAACCAAGATTACTCCTGTGAGGAATATTTGTTTTCTTGATTTAAATACAGGTTCACAAAGTTGTTTTACTGCCTATTATAATGCATCAGAAAATGAGATTAAATTTAATAACAGGGAATGGAAGGAACTTAATTGCCGATCAAAAATGATGCTGGCGTCACATGAATATTTAAGAGTAGCGGGTGTGGAAACAGAAGATTATAAGTTTTCCGGAAGATTTTTATTAGGCAATTTTGTTCGAGAAGGGATGGATTTCGACGAATCACTCAAGCTTCGTGTGTATGTACATTCTGTCTGCGCAGATATTGAAGGGGGCAAACAATGATCACTAAAACCAATAAATATGTTTTATCAATATTATTAATTTTTACGGTATGTGTTCAGGCAGAAACTATTTCAATCAAACTTACTCAAGATGATCAATCTGCGCTGGCCAATCGTTTTTCAAAAATTGATTTAAACTATCGAACCGAAGAATTGTTTCAGGAATCACCATATGATTGGACCAGAAAAATACAAGCTCGTTTCCTTGATGAAAAGTTTGGCCTTTATATAAAATGTTCCCAGGATTTTGTGAGGAATGCTGTGGTACCAACAAATGGAGTATGTGAAGTTGTTTTTAACTATGAACAAAACGAAGAAGGTATTTTGGAAGTCCATGATGGATTTATGCCTTTGTTTGCTATCGCAGAAATTAAAGACAAAAGTATGGCAAAAATTCTTTATGGAGCAATTAGTAATGGAATTAATATGGAAAAAGCATTTTTTCAAACCCGGGAAATGTTGACCTTTAAGCATCCAACTACGGGCAAAAATTTCAGTGTATTTAGACTAAGAATCGATTGTCAGCGTGATGCGCACTTTGAAAATTACAGTTGTGTTGTTAGCGCAGTAAAATAGTTGTTCGTGTCTAGGCGTGTATCCCAAAAGTGGCCATAAAATATTTTATGGTAATGGTTCTAGCGAATGGACATTATATTATTATAAATAATTGCAAAAATCATTGAACTTGACTCGTTGTTTTGCTTCAAACATACTAATCATAATCGCTCTTTTAAATTTATTGAGAATATTATGGCCCGTTTAAAAAAAATAAATCATAAAGTTACCATCGTTCATGAACATCCATTCCATGTTTCGATAAGTAAAAAAAATCCAAACGGTATAACAATGAGGGATCGTCATTTGCGACATCTTAGTGGTACATATTTAGACCCCACAGAAATTGAGAATGTTTTCTCGAACTATGATCGTAAAGGGTTGCTTTACCCTACTTCAGATAAATTGGAAGAATATAAAAATGCTGATATCTATGATGATGTCCTTGCTGTTTGGACAGATTATTTTAATAGGAAATTTAATACCAACTCGCCAATTGATCCGGATGTTATTAAAGCTCTTATTGCCAGTGAGTCAGGCTTTCGATCTGATCCACCGGAAAACAAAATTGCTCTTGGGATTGCACAAATTACTCGAGAAACGTTTAAAATACTTCAAGATTCTAAAGGTGAAGCAAAAGATTTTATCTTCAGTAAAATTTGTCAGAAAGATTTAAAAAATCCAAACATTGCGATTCCAATGTGTATTCGGTGGTTGCATAGAAAAAATGCAACTGCCAAGAGTAAACTTGGACGTGATCCAAATCATGAGGAATTGATACTCGAGTACAAAGGAATACTGAAAAGTAAAACTGATCTAAAAAACAAAGCGCTTAAAAATTATAGGAAACATTATGGGCTGCTTAAAAAATAGTCATTTTTTGTTATACATATTATCTTTTTTGGTTTGTGGTTGTGCCGGTCCATCATATAAAGTTCTTCATCAAGGAAGACTTGCGGTTGAATTACAAGTCAGCCCTGACCGTGTTTTGCTTGAATGCGAGTACCAATACGACAATGATATGAAAAATCTCTATGGTTTTATGATGCATATTCTTGACGATGAAAATACTGTCCTTTCTATATCGCAGTTTAATTTTCTTGATAAAGAAAGTTGCTATAAACGAATAAGTAAAATTGGTGAAATTTTAAAGACCGGGAAACAAATTTATATTGGTGGCATGGGGGATTTAACAGAGCCTAGGATTCAACAAGAACGGCAATATGTTTTTCCAGGTAAAGGTACGTTTTTTTATAACAACCGGGTTTTGCAATTCATGGTCATCGCCAACGAGCATGGACTTTGCTTTGACGCCTTCTCTGGCGCTGAAAAACCATGCCCGCGAGATCCGTTTCCGATTAAAAAATAAGTTAATTGCAATAAGCATGGATCATTTTTCGAATAAATCAGATCTGTGGTGCTTCCCAAACGAGTGTCGCTTTAAGACATTGGTATTTGGCTTGGCCTTCCTTTTGATGATTTAAAGTGTTTGGGCATTTTCTGTCCGGGAAGGGTACTGGGATTTAAATACTGATCCATTTTTTCAAGTCCAAAGTCCTTGATGGCCTTACGCTTATTACAATTGGCACAGTAAATTTTGATGTTCGACACATCATTCGTTCCACCCATGGCAAAGGGGATGATGTGTTCATATTCCAGATTATTGCTTAAGGTGTTTTTGAAGGTGACTTCTAGTAAGTACTGATCCCCAACAAATAGCGCCAAATCATCAAGTTTTTTCTTTGGTATTAATTTCCATTGTTTGATAATATTTTTTATATAGCTTGGTTTAATCAAAGAGACGACGATAGGATATTGCCTCGTCAATGATAGGATGTGAGGTGCATATGAAGACTAAACAAATCGCGATACTTTTATGTGGATTATGTTTCATAATAAGCCTCACCTTTTTTTCCAGTCATCAAAGTTCATCGATGCGCATGCCGGCCAAAGCGGTTATGCCCAAACACTATATTTATTTAATTCATGGGATCATGGGTTCGCAGGGACATTTTGAAAAGATGAAAGAGGCCTTGGAGCAACATCTGCCTGAGTTTGACAGCGCCTTTGAACATAAAATTTTTTATTTTAATTATGATACCGGAAACGATGAGTTATCCACCTATGACTTTGCCAGACAGTTTTTTAAATATTTGGATCAGACGATACCTAAAGACGAAACAGATTATAAGATTTCACTGGTCATGCATTCTCAAGGAGGCCTGGTAGGAGCGATTTGGTTATATCGCTCCTTTGTAAAAGATGCACAATTTTCCAGCGATAAAGTAAATCATCTTGATGCATTTATAACTTTAGGGACACCCTTTTGGGGGGCCAAGACCGCCGTGATGGGGTCGCTTATTAATAGGGTACTGGAAAATCCTTCGGTGTTACCTTATGGGGAAAAAGAGATTAATGAGATGTCATTTTTAAGTGATACAATCTATAACTTTAGACAGGGTATCATTCATAATAATAATTTTTCTAATTATTTAAAATCAAATGTTCGCATGCTCAACATTGCAGCTGTTGCTCAAGCGATGAATTTTTTGAATATTTTTTCTACCGGCAAAAACGTTTATGAGGATGACTCGGCGGTTATTCTTCCAAGCGCCCGGTTTGATTTTTTCTATCAGGAGGTGCTTGCGGATCATTATCCAAACGAAGAAATAATCCCTGCTTATACAACGAAAAAAATTGAGTTAGCACCATTTTTAATTGTTGATGCTGTTCATCTGACACCGAAATCGCTGATAAATAAATTACCAAGTGTCGTGCAAATCCCATCAAACTGTGTGGAGGATGCCTTGTGTGATCACCCAACTTTTTCGTATATATTAAAACATTTGGCAAATGTACCTTTTCAAATTAATAATAATGAAATTCATAAAAAATTGACCTCTTTTTTTCTGGAATTAAACATCAGGTTGGAAGCCGTTCATAAAAATATAAAACTTAGTGATTTTCAAATTGAATATAGTCCAAAGGTGAAGGAGCTGGTTTCCATTGATTCCAAAACGGAGCTCTATTCAAAGGGAGAATTTCAGTCGCAGGAAAATCCCCACCATTATCGATTTTATAAAACCGGTGATATCACTTCTAATCAAATTGATGACCAGCAAATTGTTGTAGTAACCATCAAGCTAAATGGATACAAATCAAAAATCATCGAGATTTATGTAAGTAAGGGCCAGTCGAGTTATATTGATGTTTTGCTCGAAAAAAACCTAAACCTATAGGATGGTCTATGGGAAATGATAGATCCTTTTTTAATCAACACGTCCTGGAAGGGTAGATCCCTTTTTATATGTATTTTTATGTAAAAATAGTCTTTAAAATCAATAAGTTGTTCCGAAAAAGTAAAATCCGTGGCGCTACCACGGATTTTGCTTTTTCATCATTTCTATATATATAAAAAGAAAAATTCCCATGGGAGGACTTTTTGAAATTGCTTTGGAGTGGGGAATTGATTTAGTAAAAAATTATATTTTACTTATCCACACTCCCCGGGAGTGTGGATAACTTTTTGTCATATAATTCTAACTGATTTTTTAGAAATTATTATTTAGTTTGAGTATGGATCAAAGTCGTTTGGTAGATTGTTTGGCCAATGATCATATTTGCAGTAGTTGGGGGCGCAAACAAGTTCAAGTTTGATACGGTTTGGATCTTCAAAGAAAACAGCAAAATAATCATCATCTCCAAAAGGTCCTTCTTGATAAAGAGGTTTAATCTTATTTTTAAGCATGATTTCCAGATAAAATTGTTTTACTTTTTCTTTTGATTCGGCATAAAAGGCCAAATGGTTTAGGCCGGTACGTTTACGATGAAATCCAAATGATAGAAATTTATCTTCGGTAGGTATTAAAATAATTTTAGTAGCACCATCGGTATAGGCGGTATATTCTTTGGTACAGTTAATTCGATTGATGCCCATAAAGGGGAAAATTTTATCATAAAATTGTATGGATTGTTTGTAATCGCAAACATTAAATTCAATATGTGAGATTAATGATTTTATTTCCATGTTTTACAATCCTAAAATTTTTCTCGCCTCATCTGGACTTGCTACTTCTCTTCCGAGCTCTCTTGAAAGTCTTGTAACCCGCTCTACAAACTGGGCGTTACTTTTGGCGAGTTCACCCTTTTTATAATAGATATTATCTTCAAAACCAACACGCACATGTCCACCCATAAGGATGGCCATGGTGGAAAGTGGAAGTTGATATCTCCCAATACCGGCAACTGTCCATGTTTGGTTTTTATCAATTCTATCTACGAACTCCACCAGGTTTTTGATTTCACCGCTGGCACCGCCGGGAACTCCCAGAACAAAATCCAGGTGGTATTTGGAAGGGATCAGTCCTTTTTTTAAAAAACGAGGAATTGCTTCGAGCATACCAAGATCAAAAATTTCCAGTTCGGCTAAAATATTATTTTCCTTGATACCATTTGCAATCGCCGTAATAATTTCGGTGGTGTTTTCAAAAACCTCATCACCAAAATTCATCGTACCCATCGATAAAGTTGCCATTTCAGGTTTTAGATTGAGAGGAGCACAACGAAGTTTAGCTGGAGTGCCGACCGCTCCTCCTGTTGAAAATTGGATGATTGGATTACAAAGTTTTTTAATTTTGGCAGTAACTTCTTTGAAAATTTCGGGATCTTGACTTGGTTTTCCCAACTTGTCCCGGACGTGAAGATGGACAATACTGGCCCCGGCATCTACAGCTTCTTTAGCGGCCTTGGCGATTTCATCCGGAGTGGTGGGGAGCTTGTCAAAATCCTTTTTGTCGATTTCAGCTCCGATCATGGCCGCTTGGATAATTAATTTTTCCATATTAAATCCTTATAAGTATTTTTGTTTGAGTTCATCCAAGGTTTCACCAATCGAGTCGGCTACGTAGTCAAGATCCTTATCGGAGTGCCTAAAGGCGATGTAGCCATGATGATAGGGTTGCAGAAAAATTCCTCTTCTGATGAGCTCGGTATAAAAATCAACCCTTATTTTTTTATAGAGATTCTGACTGTCCTTATTGAAGGTGATAAAGGGCATAAGGGGGGCACCAGAGAGTGTGCAGTCCACGGGTGAATCACTTATAATTTTTTGAACTTTTTTTCCAAAGCGAGTCCCTTTCTCTTTTATTTTATCAATGACTTTTTCCCGTTCCATTATTTCAATGACTTTAAGGGCCGCTACTTGCGAGAGACTATTGGGGAAAAAGGTCGAGCTGATAAAGGCTTTTTCTCTATACATGTCCATAAATTCCTTTTTTCCCACGACGGCGCCAATGGAGTAACCGTTACCAAGTGCCTTGCCAAAAACCGATACGTCTGGGGTGACCCCTAACTCTTTTTGAGCTCCGCCTAGGTTAAATCTAAAACCACTTCTGATTTCATCAAAGATTAAGACACATTTATGGTGAGTGGCAATTTTTCTGATTTCTTCTAAAAATCCCGGTTTGGGCATTTGAACTTCATGGGCCAGAGGGTGACCGATCGGGGTTATGATAATGCCTGCCAGATCGTTTTTATGGGTTTCCACCAGCTTGGTTACTTCATCTAAATTGTTATAGTGAAATTCATGAATATCCTCGTAGAGTTTTTCTGGTACTCCGCCTTTGACCTCAACACACCAGTCATGCCAGCCATGATATCCGCAACGGAAAATTTTTTTCTTTTGGGTATAGGCCCTGGCAATTCTAATGGCGGCAGTGGTGCCATCGGAGCCGGTTTTTACAAATACGGATTGTTCGCAGGAAGGAATAAGTTCTCTCAGTTTTTTGGCCAGACGGTTTTGCACTTCCTGGGTCAGGGACATGCAAAAGCCTTTTTCTTGAATCTGTCTTATGACCGCATCATCGACCTCTTTTTCCCTATGTCCTAAAATGATCGGACCATAGGCACAAAGCATGTCAATATACTTGTTCCCATCAACGTCGTAAACATTTCCGCCTTCGCCTTTATCAAAGAAGATCGGGTATTCACCAACTACAAAATTATAAGGACGTCTGATACCCAGTACTCCTCCAGGAATGAGATTTTGTGCCTCTTCAAATAGTTTATTGGATTTGCTGAGATTTAATTTGGTGGTCATGATTGTGCTCCTTTTCGTTCAACCATTTTATTGGCGACATAACTTGCTACATGGCTGGGGAGAGTGCCCGGGCCAAAGCCGGCGTCAAATCCAAGTTCAATGGCGAGATCGTTATTAATTCTAGGCCCTCCGGCAATAATAATAAAACGGTTCCTGAGTTTTTCGGCTTCAAGCATTTCAATAAATTCGGTAAAATTTCTAATGTGGGCATCTTTTTGGGTGACTGTCTGACTGATTAAAATTGCATCGGCTTTATAGTCCAGGGCTGCTTTAATCAGGGTTTCCGGGGGAACCTGGCTGCCTAAGTTGTAGGCTTCAATTTCAGGGTATCGCTCAAGTCCGTAATCCATGTTATAGCCTTTCATGTTCATGATGGCATCAATTCCCACGGTGTGAGCATCTGTTCCAATCGTTGCTCCGATAATAACCAGTTTGCGATTAATTTTTTCTTTTATGAGGGCATTGATTTGATAGAAATTCATTTCTTTGATTTGTACTTCAGTGGCTTCGATCTCATCGTAATTGAGCGTGGGGATGGCCCGGGCAAAGGCGACAAAGTAGGTAAACCCGTCAGTTAGTTTTTTGGCAGAAGAGATGGCAACATCCACCAGGTTCAGTTTGGTGAGATAGACTTCGGCAGCTTTCTTGGCCCGTGCCGAGTTTTCCACTGGAAGGGTGAAGGCCAGTTGCATGACTCCATCATTCATGGTGTCGCCGTAGGGCTTGATTAAATTTTTACTGGTCATGTTTGCCTCCTTTTTTAAGTTCATCCATTATAGGATTTGAGTAGGTGGGAGCTTTTTTAATAACTCCTGGTCCTCCTTTGCCACCGTCGATGGGCCTTTTAATTCCAGCAAACAGGCCGTTGGAAATGGAGGTCATTAATCCCATTTTTTCTACTTTAATTAAAAATTGTTCAGTCTCATTTAAAACAGTTTTAGCACGATTTTCAATGAAACCACCTGCTTTAAATTCAATTTCATCACCCAGATTTTTGGCAATGTTAAAAACATAATTGATGGAATCCAGGGCCTGATAGCGATCTTGCATAAGTGGTGTGTGAATGGCCTCGGTTAATATTCCGGCCAGGTGAATTCCTTGATTGGTGGTAATGGATGCCAGGTTAAACATGGTGTCCATGGCATGAGAAAAGAAAATATCGGTTTTTTTGTACTTGGTGGGTGGCATGTATTTAAGTGGGGATCTAGGAAAAAGTTCTCTGGCAAGCTGGGCATGGGCCAGTTCATAAAGGAAGGCATTTTCCACGGTGGGATTGATTTCATAAGCGTGTCCGAGTCCCAGTAGTTCAGGTTTTAAACGGGCATTGATTCCCATGGCCTCGTTGATGAGTTGGCTGGCGGTGACCGTATGGGCACTTTCAATGGCATCGGACGTGGTCAGATAATTATCTTCTCCCGTGTTGATGATGATATTGGCTCTTGAGCAAATGAGCCGGCTCATATACTGATCCACAAAAGTTCGCTTCATGTTGATGTCGCGAAATAAAATTCCATACATCGAATCATTCAAAAGCATGTCCAGATCTTCCATGGCCGCACAGGCCGCAATTTCGGACATACATAGCCCTGAGGAATAATTGACCAGTCGGACGTAGCGACCTCGTTTTTTCATCGATTTGTCGAGGGCCTTTCTCATGATTTTAAAATTTTCCTGGGTGGCATAGGTTCCACCAAATCCTTCGGTGGTGGCGCCGTAAGGAATATAATCCAGAAGGGATTGGGCAGTGGAACGGATGACGGCAATAATATCCGCACCGGAATCGACCGCACTTTCAGCCTGTACCCTATCTTCGTAAATATTCCCGGTGGCCACGATTAAATATTTCCAAGGGGTGGGGGGAACCGGGCATTCAATTTGTTTTTTCAGTTTTTTATTATAGGTATTATCCAGGGCGTGTATGGCCTTTTTGGATAAATCTTTTTCAATTTTTAAAGAATCTACGTCAAGGACACTTAAAGTATCCTTAAAGGAGATATGATTTTGATCTAGAAGTTCCGCCGTCGTTTGTCCATCTCTTTTGGATAAAACCATAGCCTTGGCAAAATATTTAGAAACTCCTTCATTTAAACCAACTTCTGCAAGCAGTTTTTCAATGATCTTATTGGGCAGTGGGGTTTTATCCTCATCCACACCATCAACCCCGTAAAGTCGAAGCACGGTCCGTTCCACCGATTCGGTAGAGTGTTCATCTACAAACTTTTGAATGTCATCGGCGATTGATTTGGCAATGGTCTTTACCGTTTCGACTTGTGATTTATCCAGATTGATCTTGGCCATAATTTATCCTTTTATTTTTTTGCTGATACTTTGTTTAATATTTTCGTTTTTGATAAAATGTCTGGCGATCAGTAATGCCATGGTACCTTCCTTGGTAAGATAAGTTTTATCGCTACTAACTTTTTCTACTTGAAAGGGCATGTTGTTAAGTAAATCATTGAGCGTTTTAATAGAATTAAAAATGTTTTGCTTAACGTCTTTCATCTTATAAAGATTGAGATTTTTTATTTTTATAATTTCCGGGTATTGGGTGGTACAAAAAAATAATATGTTCTTATGGTTATAATATTTAAGGAAAATGGTGGAGAGATCTTTCCCCGCCAAAGGGTTGGTGGTTTGAAATAATTCATCCACCAAGACCACACCGCCAGAAGGAAAATCTTTGGAGAAAAAATCCAGTTCCTCCCCGAAACTGGATAAGTTACTGGCAATGGTGCCGGATGATTTTAAATGGATTTTTACCTCACTGGGGATGGAGGTGACAAGCTTTTTGGCAGGCACCGGAAGGCCCAGACTTACCAGAAAAGAAAGAAAGTAGATGGTCTTTAACACCGAAGTTTTTCCGGCCATGTTGGCGCCAAATAATACGTTGGAGCCTTTGTTTAGATGGATATTTAGAGGAACGTATTGTTTTTGTCTTTTATTTTGAATGGCGGGCAAAATCCCGTCGGTAACTTCAAAGCAAAGAGTCTGGGAGATTGTGGGTAGTACAAGTTTATGCTTTTTCATGCAAAATAAAAGGATGTATTGGTAGGTAAGTTTAACTCGCTCCTCATATTTTAGAGTAATTATTTTTTGTTTTTTGGAAATCGCCATGTTTAGCTTGGAGATGATTTGTTGGTAGTATGCTGAAATTATTTTTTCAAGTTTTTCTTTTTTGGCTATTTCCGCAGTTAAATATTTAGGAGGAATATATTCAATGAGTTGGTAATCATTATTTTTGACGGTTTTTAAAAGGGGTGATTTTTTGATTTTTTCAAGTGCGCTATGATCTGGTGATATTTCTTTAGGCCAGGGGTAAATCATTTTTAAGGAAGTATCTTTTAAAATATCCTCCTCATATCGCTTGGAAAGTGCATCGATGGAGCTTTCCAGTTCATCTATCTGTTTTTTTAATTGATTGATCTTGGCATCGGAGTTTAGGCATCCCTTTCGGGCATCAAGATAAATATCGATGTAATCAATCAATTTTTGCAGGGAGGGGATGTCCTTTTTGGAAAAAGATTCGTTCTCAAGCAGTTGAAGGTTTTTTTTCAAAAAATGATAAAGAGCTAAAAGCCCCGCTTGATTGATGGTTTTGTGTTCAATCATAGGAAGGACCCAATCTAGATTGGGTAGCTCCTTGGAGAGGTTCATTATTTTTTCAAGATTTTGAGTTGATTTATTTAAAAGGGTAAGTTCCTGATAAAATTTTTGAGCATGCGATTTACCGAGGTGATTTAAAACCTTGTAAGGAAGTATCGGTACGTCAATATTAAAAAGTTCAAGGTATTGAAAAATACCTATTTCCGTTCCAAGGTCTGGGTCTTGTTGGTAGTTTTTATATTCTAACTTCATCAAAGGCCTCTTCGCGGAATAGATTATAAACCGGAACATTTTCAGGAAGAAAAATATCGGATTTTTTGGAAGTTTCTTCTCTTAAAAAAATACCACTTAATTTTACCTGGTTTAAAAGTAGTTTTTTAATAGAGTTTTCCTTGAATTGTGGAAGATGAGAGATGAGTTCCTGGGTAAAAGAATTAAGGATCAGGGTCAAGTTTTTAAATGGGGAAAGCATTTCCCACAAATGATTGGTTAAGGCCCCGTTTAAATAGATGTAAATCTTTTTCGTAGCGTTTTTTTTCAGCTGGGTCAAAAGATTTTTATCTAAAAAAGAAATTTCCAAACCTTTATAGATAATATTCAAGGATTCATCAAAAATAATGGTTTTTTCCTGGTCGCCTGAATGTTTTTTAATAAATGATTTTATGGGGGGAACCACCACTTCATAGGCCAGCGGTCGGATTAAATTTTTTATTTTTTTTATTTGCTCAAGTCTTTCGGTGATCAGTAATGAAAAGTAAAATTCATCACTGATTTCCTCCGAGGCTATAAACTGGCGATCAATAGATCCATCCAGCAAGATATTGGCCTGGTCAAAATAACTTCCGAGAAACTCCTTAATTTTTAAAATTTCATGTTTTTCATTTGGTCCTTCCAGTACGATGGGAAGATTGCCATGGGCCCGGGAGAGAATATATATTTTTTTAAAATTTGGAGGTGAAAAAATTTTAACAACGTCATAGAGCCCATCAAGTCCCTTAACGCGATTTTGTTCGGTTATAAAATAATCATCCTTTTTGATCACAATTTTGGGCTTGATATGATTTTCCAGGGAATCAAAATCCTCACCGTTTACTCCAATAGAAAGTAAAATAGTATTGATCTTTTTCTTGCCAAGTTTGGCATAAATAAAATTAAAGGCAGTGGTTTTTCCTGCATTTTTGTCAGATCCAATAAAGCAGATAGTGTGCAGTTTTTTCATGTTTATGATTTAGGTCTGCAGTAGCAAAACTACAGACCCGAAGTTTTATTTAAACGTATTGTTCTTCAAACAGTTTTCTAAGTTCTGGATGTTTTCTGATCACGTCCAGGGCAATTTCATCGTGGTTGGGTGCATATCCGTTTCCAATAATGAGGAGTGCATCGGAACCAATTCCTTCTGCCCCAAGTGCTGCTTTGGTAAAGCTGGTGGCCATGGTGAAGAAATAGACGGTGCCCGAGTCTTTCGCGCAGATAATGGAAGACATCTCCGTATCACTGACCGGAGCGCAGTTAATCACTAAATCGGCCATCTCATTGTCGGTCACTTTTTTTACGGCTTCAAAACAGGCCACCGGACTTTGGGCGTTAACTTGTAAAATTTCGTCGCAATAGCCAAGAGTTTTTATTTTTTGAATACCTTTTTCACTGGGTTGAATAGCGATTAGTTTACCTGAATTACCCAGGATATCCCTGGCAACGGCACAACAGATGGAACCGGATTTTCCACCCGCACCAATAATAACTACATTCATGCCAGGCTTGACCAGATTTTTTGCCTGAGCTGGAGCTCCGGCCACGTCGAGTACTGCCAGTGCCAATGTTTCTGGCATATCGCTTGGAATTTTGGCCAGAATACCTGAATCAAACAAGATGGCGTGACCTTTGATTTTGACCTGGTCTCTTTCCGGAAAAATTTCAATAATTTTTTCGATTTTTAGCGGGGTGAGGGAGAGGGACACCAAACTGGCAATTTTGTCACCCACCTTGAGATTTTTTTTATTGGAGTATTTAGGACCTATTTCTTTAACGGTGCCAAGGAGCATTCCACCTGAGCCGGTCACGGGATTTTGTTGTTTGCCTCGCTCGGCCACAATACCTTTGATCATTTCGCCCACTTTACTAATATCACCACCACAAGCCTCTTTCATTTGTCGAAAAGAGGCAGAATCCACATTTAAGGTATCCACATCAATTAGAATTTCGTTATCAAAAATAGGCAGACTGTTATCAACTTTTTTAGCATTTTGCGGAAGAGCATTCGCCGGATTAATAACTCTGTGTGTTCCAAATCTACAACCACCATTTCTCATGAGGCCTCCTTAAATTTAAAAATTAATCATTATATACAAAAGTGGATAGAGACTACACTAGTAGGCATAAAAAAGGAATTAGAATTACCAATATTTCATTGGACAGCCACATGCGTCAGACTGATTTTCATATTGAATTAATGTAACATTATTCCTAGAATATTTAAATCGGATTAACAGGAGATAATTTTGTGAATGATAAAAAGGCCATGAAAAAACGCAAGGAACGCGAAGAAAGAATCAGACTTGGTAAGGGGAAAACCGATTTGCCGAAGGGGTTTACCAAGGAAGAAAAGAAAAAAGGTCTTTTGGGAATCGTACTTATCGTCGTTATGGCCTCGGCTGCTGCTCTTTTAGGCCTTTATCAGTTAAGTCAGTGATAGGTGTGTTTTTATTTATTTTGTCAAAAATGTATTGAATGAAATTTTGTTAAAAAATTCTACCAAAGTTGTATTAATATTTTTCATTTTTTCTGTTTATTCTTTTTCAAAAGACTTGAATGTTGGCATTTTTTCAGGAACATTTGATCCTCCTCATGGAGGACATGTTGCGATGATAAAAGAATTTAAGAAAAAATTTGCATTGGACTCGTTCTATATTATAACTAACGTAACCAGTGAGCATAAATCAAATGTGACTGCTTATCGCCATCGAAAGAGGATGGCCCAAATAGCGTTTGGATCTATTGAGGGGGCAATTGTTGGAGATAAGAAAATAGAAGCGGCTTTCTTGGTTGGTGATATGGATGAAGTTGTGAAAGTCATTCGCTCTGTTCACCCGCACGCACAGCTCTACCAAGTAATGGGAGATGACAGCTTAGCGCGGCTTCTTAAAGTTATGGGAACAAAAAAAAAGACTCTTGATAATATCAACATTGTTGTTAATAAAAGAGATGGTGGTGTGGTAATCCCTAAATCTATTAATGGAGCAAATGTTATTGAGTTTGATTCACAGACCCCGGCAGATTCGTCTTCCAGAATCAGGAAAGAACTTTTAATAGATCCTAAAATGAACAGCAATTTAGATGAAAAAGTTTATGAATATATAAAAAGTCATAAACTTTATTTCAAATCGGAGATTATTCCTGCATGCTTAAAAAGGATCTTACTATAAAACTTGAAAAGGATGTTATTTCTTTAGCCGGAGAGATAAAGCAAAGTGAAAAAAAAATGCTAGATATTATTGCCAAGAAAGAATGTTTGGTACTTTTTTGGAAGACGCCTTTTTATTATGTATGTATTAAGTCGTGATGCATCCCTAAAAGTCAGGCCGTACCTATCTGGCAAAATTGGATAAGTCGTTGTCGGTAAAACATCCGATAACTGTGTCACCGTATTTCTTTTGGATTAGATTGAGACTGGAGGTTTTCACTAAATCGTTTAGGGCCAGTTGACACAACTCGTGTGTGTACTTGATCTTATATTTCAGGCAATATTTGGAAAAGTCTGCGCTGGCACTTGGGATTCCCTTATATGATTTCATGGAGAGGAGTTCACAATCATTTTGGGAATATTTTTTTTCACAACCGATGACAAGTAATACAAGTAAAAGAAGACAGGTTTTAAAGATCAAGAATACCTTCTTTTTTAAGTAAATCTTTGAAGCTGTGGATCAGTTCCAGATCATAATTGCCAAGTTCACTGATTTGAAAATCCTTGAGGGCCTCTTTGGGACCTAAAGTGGAAGTGATGATTTTTTTGTCATAGCAATTGACCATGGATAAAATCGCCTCGGTTTTAGTTAAAACTTTTTTTCCCTGGGCACCCTCGCCATTTAAATTTTCACCGTAATTAAAAATCAAATCCAGGATTTCCTTGTTGATATAGGGTTTATTTTGTAAAAGATCGGTCGCTTTTTTAGGATGGGACTTGTAGATTTTCCTTTCTTGCATATTGAGCGATTTTTTGGGTTTCATAAACATCTTCACACCCTGCTCATCCAATTGACCAATCCCCAGATCGTGTAAAAGTGCCGCCACTGCCAAGTTGTCTAGGGACTCTCCACTGACTCCCTCTTTTTCGGCAAGCTTGGTTGCCAGCATACAGACGTTGAGGGAATGCTTGATAATCTTATCATCATCCTCGCTTTCCCTGCCAAAAATAATTTTCAAGGCATCCGGGTTTTTAGTGATCACCTCTCTTAAACTTTTTACCGCCACTTTACTGGCATTAAATGAACTTTCCGAAGTCGGATTTTTTTTCATGCGCTCAATGGCACGACTGGTGTTGCCTTCAATAATATCGGCTTTTTCCTCTACCGTAACATCCTTGCTATCGGCCAGGTTTTCCAAAATATTGTCCAAATATTTTTGGTATTTGTTTTCATCCACATCATCAATAAAAAATTGGGCAAATTTTTGTTTTTTTAGCTGGAGAATCAGGTCCTGATTAAAATTGGTGCCGCTTCCCCGATACTTAAGATAAGTGTCTTTATAAAAAATGAACAAATCAAAAGTGATTGGGATTTTGGGTTTGATGGTTTTTATTCGAAGCGGGGTATAACCCATGTTATTCCTTAAAAAATTCAGTAGAACCTATAACCATTTTAAAAGGGGTTGTTTTTTTTCACAATGAGGAAAAATAATATAAGACCAAAGAGATCAGTTATCCTCCCTAAGGGGTTTGCAGGCCTTGATGGCAAATCTGATGGGAGCCGGATAACCTTCAATGGTTTTGTGATCATCATGAGGATCAAGAAAATCCTCAAGCGATTTACTCGGACACCAAGGTGTGACTCTTTGTTCGGCATGAGAAAGTTTAATGGATGAGATGAGTTCAATATTTTCAAACTTGGTTTTTTTAAGCCAGTTGATCAGGCAGTTGATCGTCGGGATAAAGAAGACATTTTTCATTTGGGTATAGCGCTCGAAGGGAAAAAGCGCCACCGGTTCGTCGCCGGGGATTCCCAGGGTTTCAATAATAGTCATGCCTCCTGGGCGTAATGCTTGCCTGATATCCAGCAGCTGATCAATGGGAGATCTATGATGATAAATAATCCCCATATTAAAGATCACATCAAAAAAATGATGAAAAAATTTGACCTCCTCCATTCCCAGCAGCTCAAAAAATAGATTGGGGGTGCTGATAAAATGATTAAGCAGTTTGAATTGATAAAAACAGCGGGCCACCGGATCAATACCCATCAGCAGTTCAGGGCGCTGGGTGGACATTTTAAACATATACCACCCATTGTTGCAGCCTATATCGAGAATGCGTTTACCGGTAAGTGGGGGCAGAAAGTTTTTGAGTCGTTCCCATTTATATTCACATCGCCATTCACCATCAAGATCAATGCCAAAGAGGTTGTAGGGGCCTTTTCGCCACGGCATTAAAATGGTGAGGGCCCTGGTGATTTCTTCAAGCTGGCATGAGGATAATTCAGTCGCTTTGCCGATTTCCAAAACCTCCTTGGAAAAATCCACATGACTGGTTTTGATATCAGGTAAATGATCCAGACAATAATGGAAGGGCTTGGCAGAAAGGGCATTGGGTAAGAGATTCCGTTTTGTGAGAATGGGGAGTAGATTATGCAATTCAATATGAGAGGCGTATTTTTTTAAATATGAAAGAAGCATTATTTTATTCCTATAAAACAGGCAAAATTGTACCAGCGAAAAATCTCTTCGGATTTTTTAAAACCGGATTTTTGGAGAAGTTGCAGCTGTTGTTTGGCTTCAAGAGGGATGAGCACATTCAAAAGGGCATCTCTTTTCCGGGCAATTTCCAAAGCACTATAGCCGTTTCTTTTTTTAAAATCATGATAGAGGTCGATTAAAAGGTGATTGACCGTCTGGTCCTTGGATTTGATTTTTTCACTTAGGATAAAGATTCCGCCGGGATGAAGTGCTTTATAAATCCGGCCCATGATGAGCTGTCTTTTTTTAGGATCAATAAATTGCAGGGTATAGTTCATGATGATTATTTGCGCAGGTTGAAACTTAAGGTTTAAGATATCATCGCAGGTGAGGGTAACCGTTTGTATTTTATTTTTTTTTATTTTTTCGTGGCATTTTTCCAGCATGCTTTGGGAGTTATCCACTCCGATAAAGTGCGCCGACTTTTTTTGATTTTTTAAGTGTCTATCAATGAGGGAGATGGTGGTACCGGTGGAGCAGCCCAGATCATAAATCAATCTATTTTTTACATAAAACTGGTCAATTAAATCCAGAATAATAGCATGAATTTCGTCATAAAAAGGAATTGATCTGGCCACCATATCATCAAACACGGAAGCCACCTGGTCATTAAAAACAAATTTGTGAAACCTCGGATGATCTAAAAAAATTTTATCTTTTTTTTCCATATTTGCCTTCGGATGGGATAGTCATGGTGTTACCTTGACAATCTTATAATATAAATACAAAATGCATCAATTTTAAAATGCAAGGTCACCCCCATGATTTATCTCGATTATGCCGCCAGCTCACCAGTGAAAGAGGCGGCCATAAAAATTTTGATGCATTCAACGATCCATGATTTTGCCAATCCTTCAAGCAGTCATCAATTGGGTCTTGATTTAATGGATAGGATTAATGTGATCCGGGAAAAAATGCTCGATCTTTTGGGGATCAAACGAGGTTACCGGGTGATTTTTCTATCGTCTGCCACCGAGGCGAACAATCTGGTGATCAGAGGGCTTTCATTGAAAAAAGGGGATCATGTACTCATCTCTCCCACGGATCATCCCAGTATCAAAGTTCCCTCGTATCAACTAATGAAAGAAGGGATTAATATTGACGCACTCGAGCATACGGCGGATGGCCTGATTGATGAAAAGCTGCTGTTGGAAAAAACTTTTTTAAAAGAGAAGTTGTTGGCACTTTCTTATGTGAATAATCAAAGCGGGCATATTTTTCAAATTGATGAGATGGTGAAAAAGATCAAAGCGCGCAATAAAAGCATCCACATTCATGTGGATGGAGTGCAGGCGGTGGGCAGGCTGGCCATTAATATGGGTGATATGCTGATAGACAGTTTGACCATTTCGAGTCACAAGCTGGGAGGACCCAAGGGGATTGCGGCCTTGATCGTGAAGGAAAATGTTGATTTAAATCCATTGATGTTTGGAGGCGGTCAGGAATATTCTCTCCGTTCATCCACGCTGGCCCCGCCTTTGATTTTTGCTTTTTTTGCCGCCTTTTTGGAGGCGATGGAAAAAAAAGATGAGCTGAATTTAAAGCTTAGTGCCTTTAAGGATTATATCATGGAAAATTTGCCCACGCATTGCAAGACGGTGATTTTCCCCTTCAGGAAGGAGCTTACCAGCCATCACATCCTGATGATGATTTTTCCCCAGGTTAAAAGTGATATTTTGATGCGCCACCTGGAAATGAAAAAAATTTATCTATCAACTTCCTCCGCTTGTTCTTCCAAGCATAACAAGGATAATGAGGTGTTTACCCACTTGAAAATTAAAAGTGAGTATCACCATCATGTTATAAGATTATCTATGGGCGAGGAAACCACTTTGGATGAAATAAAGCTTTTTATTAAGGAGATCAGTTTGATCCACCTTGACCTGGCCGGTATCGGAGTAAAATAAAATATGTATAAGTTACTTGTGATCAGTATCGATGAATTATGGTTAAAGGGAAAAAACCGGCCCGCTTATTTTCGGGCGATTAAAAAACATGTGGTGGATGTTTTGACTTACTACCAGGATGAATTGATTTTAATCAAAAATGAAGAGCAAAGACTGGTTTGCACCAGCGAAAAGGGGTTTACCCAAGAGGCTATCGGGGCCTTGCAAAAAGTTCCCGGGCTCCATTCTATTCAGCCTTCCCGGGCCGTGGATCTGGATCTGGAAAAAATAATTGATGAAGTTGATTTGGAGCTATCTGCCATGCAAATGGTGCCTACTACTTTCAAGGTTATAACTAAAAGAACCAATAAGCGATTTCCGCAAAATAGCATGGAAATTTCCAGGTATATCGGGCATTTGATTTTAAAAAAACTTCCCAAGTATAAACTTACCGTCGATGTCCATAAACCCAAACTGATTGTTTCTCTTAAGGTCACCGAGCAAAATATTTATATTGCCACCAAAACCTATGCGGGCATTGGTGGCCAGCCTTTTAATACCTCCGGGCATTTGATTACTTTATTATCAGGGGGATTTGATTCACCGGTGGCGAGCTTTTTGATGAATAAGAGAGGATGTCGGCAGACCTATTTGTTTTTTTATGCTTACCCTTTTGTCGGCCAGGATGTTTTGGACAAAATTTTAAAACTGGTAAGTATCCTTGGTCAGTATCAAAATGGTTCCCAATTATATGTCCTGCCTTTCGGTGAATTCCAAAAAGAATTATCCGAGCATATCAGGCCGGATTATCGGACTTTGTTTTTTCGAAAATATATGTTGGAGGCAGCGTCTCTTTTAAAAACCAGGTTGAAAGGTGATGCCATTATAACCGGGGATGTTTTAAGTCAAGTATCCAGTCAGACCATTGGAAATCTGGCAATAGTGGATCAATTGACACCGACAATGGTGCTTAGGCCTTTGATTGGATTTAATAAAAGTGAGATCATTGAAATATCCAGAAGGATTGGCACCCATGATATTTCCACCATTCCTCACGATGATGCCTGTTCCATGTTTGCCCCCAAGCATCCGGTGCTTCGTCCCGACCCGGAATATTTTATGAGTTTCGTAAAAGAAAACCAGGTCAAATATGAGGGGCTTTTAAATCAGGTGCTCGATCAGGCATGGATCTATCAGATATCAATTAGCGGGAAAATTAACAAACTAAACTAAATTTTCTCCCTTTATCCTTTCCAAATAAAGGTCTAATATTAAAGTACTTGAAAAGCTGAGGAGAGTTTGATGAAAAAATTGAGATTATTTTTAGTACTGCTATTAATTATAGGGATTGGCTCTGGATTTAGTGATTTTAAAAAAGAGTTTTCCGAAAAGGACTATATCAATCCCAAAAGGGTAGCCGAGCTTGGATTTTTATTAAAAAAAATGCTGGATGTTTATCATTACAAGAAGATGAAATATGACGATGATTTTTCCCAGCTGGTTTTCAAGCAGTATTTAAAAAAAATTGATTATGGAAAGCAGTTTCTTTTAAAGTCAAACGTGGAAGAGCTGGCCAAATATAAACTGGAAATGGATGATCAATTTCTGACCGGTAAAATCAGTATTATTGATATGACAGATAGAATTTTCAGGGAAAGAATCAAGAAAGTAGAAAGCTTGCGTAGCTTCTTCTTTAGTAAGCAATATAATTTTTCTTTTGATAAGGATGAATACATTGAAACGGATGCAGACAAAAGAGAATTTTTAAGTACCGAGGAGGAATTCAAAGATTATTGGGAAAAAAGTTTTAAACAGGCTGTCATTGTACGCTATCTGACTTTTTTGCAGGAACAAAAGGACAGTATAGATGAGGCGAAAGATAAAACTAAACCTAAGGACAAAAAAAAGAAGAAGAATAAAGTCAAGCAACCGGTTTTATCAGAAAAAGCCTTAATGGAGAAGGCCAAAAAAACTGTAGGCAAAAAATATGAAAAATTGCTGGTGCGACTATTGGAAGATGACCGGGGCACCCATTTGGAGAGTTTTTACAATTCCGTGGCCAATATTTTTGATCCTCACACTGATTACATGCCTCCTAAGCGGAAAGATGATTTTGATATTGATATCTCTGGCAGTTTGCAAGGTATCGGAGCAGTTTTAACCGAAGATGACAGCTATATTAAAGTGGTAGAAATCATTCCCGGTGGTCCAGCTTGGAAAGGCCGGGAGTTGGAGGCGGATGATAAGATTTTAGGTGTCACCCAGGGTGAGGGAGAGCTAGTTGATCTGATTGATATGAGAGTTGATGAGGCGGTTAGATACATTCGTGGCAAAAAAGGCACGGTGGTCAAACTGACTGTCAAAAAAACCGATAATCGAATCAAGGTTATCTCGATCACCAGAGATATTGTGCCAGTGGGGGCTTCTTTTGCCAAGGCCTCTGTATTACATCATAAAAAACTGGGGATCAAGGTTGGATATATCAGACTTCCCAAATTCTATAGGGATTTTTCGGACGGAGTCAGAACCTGTACTGAGGATGTAAAAAACGAGTTACTTTCCCTTAAAAAGCAAGGACTCCATGGTGTGATCCTGGATCTTCGTAATAATGGTGGAGGTGCTTTGGAAGACGCACGCACCATTGCCGGTTTATTTATTAAATCAGGCCCGATTGTCCAAGTACGGGATATGGAGGGCAATGTGGAGATCTATGAGGATACCGATGGGGTTATTCAGTATGATGGCCCGTTGATCGTCATGACGAACCATTTTAGTGCCTCTGCTTCGGAAATTGTGGCAGCGGCCATGCAGGATTATAACAGAGGTCTGATTGTGGGGGGAGCTGATACCCACGGAAAAGGGACCGTGCAAGCGGTGATTGATTTGAACCGCTATCGCACCTCTGAATTTCCCGATCCTCCTCCAGGGGCCTTAAAAATAACTACGCAAAAATTTTATAGGGTGACAGGGGGGTCAACCCAATTTAAGGGGGTTGTTCCAGATCTGACACTGCCGGATCAGTTTAGCTATGTAAAAAATCGTGAAATGGACGTGGAAAACGCCCTGGCATGGGATGAAATTAAAGGTAAAAAAGTTGAAATATGGACCAAGCATAAACTGGATTATGAGCAACTCAGAAAGAAAAGTTTAGCGAGATTAAAAACGGATGAGAGTCTGAAGAAAATTGAAAAGAGTATCTCCCATTTGATTCAAAGACGAGATGATACCAATTTCCCTTTGAAACTTTCAAAAGTCATTGAGCAAGATGAGCAGAATAAGAAAATTGCCGATGAACTCAAAGATGATAAACCTAATTTGGATTTGGAGGTCACTGACTTTGAAGAATCACAAACGGAGTTGGTCAAGCAGTTAAAAACTGAAAAAGAAAAGCAGCAATGGAAAGAGGATTTTATCGAAAGAAAAAAAGAATGGGTGGAAGAATTGCAAAAGGATGGAGTCTTGATTGAAACCGTTAACATTATGAAGGATATGGTTAACGATAATTAGGAAAATTTATGAGTGATCATATAATTGATAATCAGGAAATTGATCTGATCATGGAAAAATTGGAGTCCTTGGAAGACGAGAAATTGGCGGTGTTGCTTTTAAAAGAGTTTAATGATGCCACTGGCAATTATGGAAAACTTTTAATGAACAAGGACCTGAGTCTTACTCATGAAGAGTGGAAAAAAAACTGTGACCAGGCCCAGTCTAAAGTTGATCGTATTGTAAAAAAAATTATGAATTTGTAAAAAATCCGGGTTAAAAATTATTATGGATGATAAAAAGAAAGTGGTGCAGAAAGAGGAGTGGACGTTCCAAGTTGATCAAGACCAGATCAGGGACTTGGAAAGGAAACGGGAAGAAAAGAGATTGGAGGAGCTTCGGTCGAATAAAATCAGGGAGAGAAAAAAAATTCTGATTGAGGAAATCAAGGAAGATACCAATTCAAAAAGTGATTTGAGAAAGGAACTGGATGCTAAGCATATAAGCGATGAAAAAAGGCAAAACCAGGAAAGGGAGCGTGCGGTTTTGGCCCCCTATCTGCAAAGACTGGCAGCCTATTTGTTAGATATCATTTTGATCGGACTTTTATTGTTAGCTTTTTTCAAGGCCTCTGCCACCTTGATGCTTTTTAAACAGGTAAAAATTTATTCCGGGGTGGATGTCATCTCTTTAACCCGGCAGCTTTTGATTCTCGAGGCCCCCAATTCCCTCAAGCCCAAAGATGATTTGCAGGCAAAAAAAGAGGCTTCGCCAGAACCCAGTGATGCGCGGGTTGAATTTAGAAAAACCGAACTGGACTTTATTCATGACCGGCCGGATTTTACCAAAACCACCAGTCAATTGGAAGGATACCGGGTAATTCTTTTGAAATTCCTAGAGCAAAATAAAATCAAACTGGAGCCGGTCAAGATATATTCTGTTTTAATATTTGGTTTTTTATATTTTGTCCTCTTTATTTTTTCGGTCATGTGCTGGGGAAAAACTCCTGGTAAAAAGATTTTAGGTTTGCAAGTGGTGGGGGAAAAAGGGGACCTGCTCAAGTGGAGAGCCGCCTTTTTAAGAGAAACCATCGGTAAATCTCTTTTCCTGTTTGGGATTGTTACTATTTTGTTTACTAAAAAAAGACAATCCTTATACGACATGCTTTTTCATTCCAAAGTTATCAAGTACGATGACCGGTTGTTTAATAAAGAAAAAATTGGCAAGGTGGCTTGAAGTTTATTCAATCTCCAGATTAAGAATGAAATCCGACTGACTGGTGGCCGCATTCAGGGCCTCGTCTTTGCTGATGATTTTCTTTTTATAGAGATCCATCAGGTGTTGATCAAAACTTTGGCTGTGATTGCCGCTTTTGCCTCTACCTTCCTTAATAATACTGATAAGTCTGCCAAAATCATCCTTTCCTGAAATACAATCTTTAACCCCGGGATTGGTGATCATGATCTCAAGGGCCACTACATTTTTGTTTTCCAAACTGCGTAGCATTCTTTGGCTGATCGTTGAATAGAGATTATCGGCGAGACGGTTGCGGGCCTCTTGCTGTTCCTCTTCCGGGAACATGGAAATAAGTCGTCCAATGGTTTTCATGGCATCAGTGGTATGAACAGTGGCAAACACGGTGTGCCCGGTTTCTGCGGCCATCAGGGCAATCGAGATGGTTTCCAGGTCTCGCAACTCACCAATTAAAAGGACATCGGGGTCCTGTCTAAGAGCACTCCGCAAGGCCACATTGTAATTTTTGGTATCAATGCCCACTTCCCGTTGGGAGATCCGAGAATTGTTTTGGGTGTGAATATATTCCACCGGGTCTTCAATGGATATGATGTGGCAGTTTCGTTCATTATTTATATGATTGATCATGGCAGCCAAGGTCGTACTTTTACCACTGCCAGTGGCCCCGGTCACCAGGATCAATCCCCGTTCCACCAAGGCGATATTGGCCAAAATGGAAGGCAGTTTCAGTTCTTTGATGGTGGGAATTTTATCCCGGATCAAACGACAAATAACGCCATATTTTTTTTGGAATTTAAAAACATTGTATCGGATCCGGCAAATATTCTCGGCACTGTAACTGCCATCCAGCTCATTGACATCATCCACTAATACGTCGGCACCGGTCATTAATTTTATAATATCGACCAAGTTCTCCCGGGTGAAAACTTTAGTACGAATGGGTACCATTTCACCTACAATTCTAAAACAAGGAGCCTCATCCTCCCGGATGTGGATGTCGGATGCATTGTTATCCAGAGCTGCTTGAATAAGGGAGTGTAAATGTTTGCTACCAAATGACATAAGTAATAATAATCTTAAAAAAAGATTAATACAAGATGTTGTAGCCTGGTCGTCTTTTAAATCAATTATTATACACTTTTGTTCATTTCATAATTCCATTTCCAAATCGCAAAGATGGCAGGATAAACCAAAAGTTCCATCGCAAACGAAGTGATCACTCCTCCGAGCATTGGTGCGGCTATTCTTTTCATGACGTCAGCACCGGCATCAGCAGTGCTGGCAAACATAATGGGAAGCAGGGCAATCAGCAGAGTGCCCACGGTCATAACTTTGGGACGTATGCGTTTGACGGAACCATTATGGATGGCCTCTTTTAGATCGTTAAATGAATTCATTTTTTTGGCATTTTTGGCCGTTTCATAGGATAAATCCAGATACAGCAGCATGAAAATGCCGGTTTCTGCATCGACTCCCAGTAAAGCGATGAGACCAACCCACACCGCAATACTCATATTATATCCCAGCAGATAGAGAAAACAGATCGCTCCAATGGCAGAAAAGGGAACGGCGGTTATGATAATGGCGGTTTTAATCCAACTTTTGGTATTGGCATAAAGCAGGAGTAGTATCAAACAAAGGGTAATGGGAACGATGATAGTTAATTTTTCGGCCACCCTTTGCATATTTTCAAATTGTCCACTCCAAACCAGGGTTATTCCGCTTGGGAGTGTGAAATTTTTATGGATTATTTCTTTGGCATTTCTTACATAGGTTCCAATATCAATCCCGGCCAGGTCGATATAAACATAACTGGTGAGCAATCCGTTTTCATTACGCAGCATGGCCGGTCCTTGGAGCATTTCAATATGGGCCACTTCCCCCAGGGGAATCATCGCTCCCTTGGGCGTTGATAAAAGAATTTTCTTCAAGGTATCCGGATTTTTTCGATAGTCAAAAGAATAGCGGATATTGACACTATAACGTTCTCGTCCTTCAATGGTGGTAGTCACCGGTTCTCCACCTATGGCGCTCATTAGGACATCTTGGGCCTCACCTACGGTAATGCCATAACGGGCCAGCTTTTCCCGGTCGAAATGAAAATCCAGAAAATATCCACCGGTAACCCGTTCGGCAAAGACACTTCGGGTGCCTTTTATATTATTGATAGCCTTTTCCAGTTCAATGCCGGTTTTTTCCACTTGAGCTAAATCATTACCCATGACCTTGATGCCAACCGGGGTGCGGATACCGGTGGTCAGCATATCGATGCGATTTCGAATAGGCATGGTCCAGGCGTTGGTGGTGCCGGGAAATTTGGTTTTACTGTCCATTTCGGCAATGAGTTCTTCATAACTCATAAAGCGAGGACTCATCCAGGCAAATGGCCATTGCATAAAGCGGGGTAAGAAGGAGTACCAGCGTTCCTGTTCCCTCCACTTTCGTTGATCTTTTAAAATCACAGTGGTTTCCATCATGGAAAATGGCGCCGGATCAGTCGCAGTGTCCGCCCTGCCGGCCTTGCCAAAAACCCTTTCCACTTCGGGAAATGACTTGAGTACTTGGTCTTGCCTGATTAGTAATTCCTGGGCCTGTTTTACCGAAATTCCTGGCATCGTGGTGGGCATATAAAGAATAGTTCCTTCATTTAAGGGAGGCATGAATTCCGCACCTAATTTGAAAAAAACCGGGACAGTCAAAAGCATGATCATCAATGCGGAAATAACCACTTTATATCTATGTTCCACCACCCAATAAACAATGGGCCCATAAAGCTTGAAAAAAAACTTGCTGAGAGGATGATCATCTTCAGGATGGATTTTACCTACTAAAATGGTATTTCTCAGTTTTGACCACCAGAGTGGTTTTAATTCTTTATAAGTAAATGCATTCATGGCCACTCGTAGGGCAGGGTCGAGGGTGATGGCCAAAATGGCAGCCACTATCATGGAAAGATTTTTAGTGTATGCCAGTGGTTTAAAAAGTTTTCCCTCCTGGGCCTCCAATACAAAGATTGGAATAAAGGCCACGGCAATCACCAGCAGTGAATAAAAAGATGCGGGTGCGACTTCTTTGATGGCACTCACGATGACGGTATGCTTGTCCACTGACTTATCGCTTCGATCCCACTCCTCCAAATGTTTATGGGTGTTTTCAACCACGACAATAGCGGCATCCACCATGGCACCGATAGCGATGGCGATTCCCCCCAGGCTCATAATGTTGGCACTGATGCCTAAAAAATACATAGGAATAAAACTGATCAGGACCGCCAGGGGCATGGTGATAACGGGAATCAGAGAACTCGGGATATGCATTAAGAAAATAAAAATTACCAAGGAGACAATGATCATCTCAAGTAAAAGTTCGTGGGTCAGGGTACCTATGGCCTTTTTGATAAGATCTGAACGGTCATAGGTGGTCACGATTTCAATTTCGGGAGGAAGTGAGGCCTTAACTGAATTTAATTTTTCCTTAACTGCCTCAATCACGGTATTGGCATTTTCACCGTGGCGAATAATGACAATGCCACCCACGGCATCTCCCATTCCATCAAGATCGCTCACTCCTCTTCGCATTTGGGGCCCAAGGGCAACCTGGGCAATATTTTTAATATAGATAGGGGTGCCGTTATCATAATCCACCACAATATTTTCAATGTCCAATACATTTTTAATATATCCCCGGGCCCGAATCATATATTCAGCTCCAGCAATTTCAAGCACCCGGGCACCAATCTCATTATTGCTACTTTTAACGGCAGCGATAATTTTAGGTAGGGGGATTTTATATATTTGCAAAGCACTGGGATTTAATTTTATTTGATATTCTTTTTGAAATCCTCCCAAGGATGCCACTTCGGCCACGCCGGGAGTGGCCGACAGTACATATTTTAAAAACCAGTCTTGCATGGTTCTAAGCTCTGCCAGGGAGTGTTTGCCGCTGGTATCCTTCAAGGCATATTGGAAAACCCAACCGACGCCGGTGGCATCAGGGCCTAGTTGGGTTTTGGCCCCGGCAGGTAGTGACGAATCAATTTTGGAGAGGTATTCCATCACCCGTGAACGGGCCCAGTAAGGGTCGGTTCCATCCTGGAAAATGACATAGACATAAGAAAAACCAAAATCGGAAAATCCGCGAATATCTTTTACCTTGGGCGCTCCCAGCAGGGCGCTGATAATGGGATAGGTCACCTGGTCCTCGATGATATCGGGGGAGCGATCCCACTGGGTATAGATGATTACCTGGGTGTCAGACAGATCAGGAATGGCATCGATCGGGATTTTTTTCATCGCCGTCCAACCAGCAATGGTGAGTAGAATAACCCCAACGAAAACCAGGAATCGATTATTAATCGAAAAATCTATAATTTTTTCAATCATAAAAGTTCCTTAGGTTACATGCAATGATTCATTTGTTCGTGCCATTTTTGTCCTTCGGGACAAACTGGACTTTGGGTCTTGACGGTATCTCTCGTTCCTACCATGCGTGATTCTGAATCAATCAGAAAATTAGCACTGGTCACTATTTTTTCGCCGGCCAAAACTCCTTGTTCTACCGCCACTTCGTCACCGGCATAATGTTTGATGGTAATTGTTCTAGGTTCAATCACTCCATTTTCCTGGATTACAAAAACCCAAGCTTCTTTGCCCGTGTCCATTACGGCATCATAGGGGATGACCACTTGCTCGCCCAAAGGGGAGAGAATGCTGACTTCCACATAGGATTCCGGGCGTAAATCAAGAGGGGCATTTTTTAAGGAGATCCGAACCTTGGCGGTTCTGGTGAGTGGATTAATCACCCGGTCCACCGAGATCACTTCGCCTTCCAGGATTTTTCCTCGTAACGATTGTCTGGTTATCTTGGCCAGTAATCCTGGTCTTATATGGGGCAAATCCATTTCGTAAACTTCGGCGTAAATCCATACCCGGTCACCAGCTTTGGGGATCAGATAATTGGTGTTTAAGTGAGAAGAATTTTTTAAGGCAGTGATTTGAGAATCAGACAGTCCTAATATTTTTAGGCGCATTTTGGATGATTCTACCATGTTTTTGGCCGAGCGCTTGACGTCAGAAACCGGAGAGTCTTTTACACTGATTTCTTGTTTGATGGCCTCCATATATTCATTTTGCGCCGAAAAAAGTTCGGGATCAAAGGCCACTCTACCGGCGGTATCAATGGATTTAAACAGCTCTTTTTTTACAACCATGCCAGTTTTGATGCCAATCATTTCCTGTTGAGATTGATTAAGCACAATGGTCCCATGACCTTCAGGTGCATTCTCATTAGTTTTAATGGTGGCCGGTGCGGTGGATGCTTTAATCAGATCCATACCACAGATAGGGCATTTGCCGGGTTTGTCTTGGTGAATTTGGGGATGCATGGAACAAGTGTAGTATTCTTCATTTTGGAGATTATTGGTATCTTGGTGTTTGGAGCATCCGGAAATATTTATAACCAAACCAAGCATAAGGATGGAAAGAACAAATAATTTCATAGAATATCTCCAAAGGGCAGGGTGCTGATGGATTTACCGGTAAGACGTTCGAAGGAGGCAAGTGTTTCCGAAAAATCTTTAAGCTCCTGGTAATAAGAAATATGTATTCCGTACAGAGTTCGTTCACTATCCAGTAATTCCATAAAACTGGTCTTGCCAGATTTATAGGCAAAACGGGAGGAGTTAATGGTGGATTCGGCCTGGGGGATAAGAGTGGTGGTATAAAGTTTTAATAATTTTTGTTTGGCAATAATTTTTGCACTTAGGCTTCGTTGTTCAAAATTAATTTTTCGTTTGGTTTCTTCGTGGTTTAAAACCGCACTGGCCGATTTGGCGGAAGCGGAGGAATATTCACCGGATTCCTTGGCAAAAAACCAGAGGGGAATTTTCATTTCCAGGGCAATGCTTTTTTCATCTCTATCCTGTTCTAAAGATTTTTGGAAGGTTATTTTAAAATCCGGTAGAAAACTGTCTCTTGCTAATTTTTTCATGGCACTGGCTTCCTCAATGTATAACGAAGCCATGTTTAAGATAGGCGGAGGAGATATCACTTGTTCCACTAATTCATTGGTAGAAACGGTTAAGGAGGGAAGGGGAAGATTTTTAGTATTAAGAGGATTTTCAATACCAAAATATTCTTTAATTCGAGCTTGTTCACTAGTGATATTCTGCTGCGCTATCAGTAAGTCCTTTTCAAGATTGGCCTGTTCGAAATGGGCCTTCATTTCATCTTGGGCCGAAACATGTCCAGTGATGCGCCGGCTTTCAGCGATACGGGCGATTTCTCGAAGTAAATCTTTTTGAGCATTCAGGTATTCCAAGTTTTTTTCCAGCATAAAAAGAGCATAAAAAGCACTGATCACTTGTTGTCTTATTTCCAATTTTTTATCGATTAACTCTTCCTTGGAAATAAGCGAGCGTTTGGTTTGAATATCGGCCCGGTGGTAGTATTTGGAGGGAAACAAAATCTCCTGGGATACACTCCAAGATTTCATTTCATTTTCTTTCATGATTCCAAGCATGGGATTATCCGGGAAATAAAGCGGTCTTATTTGCTTGGTCGCGGCGGTAACCTGATATTGGGATGATTCGATCAGGGGATGGTTTTTAAGAACTTGTGAAAGGGCTTCGGTTAGGTCGATGTCTTGAGCATAAATGACGTTGGGGCCTAAAATAAATACGATGATGAAAAATAATTTCATAAGGAACCTTCCGCCAATCGTGAAAATTTTTTTTAAAAAATTATTTCTTAGCTAGCGGGGCTCTTTCCAATACGATTCCCTTCGCTTCCATTTGTTTTATAATTTTAGCAGGGTCTTTTTTAAATTCTTTAACACAATCCATGCAACAAAAATAAACTCTTTTACCGTCGTGATCCGCATAGACGGTCCGGGATATGGGTCCCACTAGGATGGGACAGGTGGTTTGGGTTTTAGTGATGGTGACCGTCTCATCCATGTTTTCCATCTTCTGATGTCCACTCATCTCTGCGAAACTAAAACTAACAAACGTCAGACACATTATCAGTGATAATATTTTCATAGTTACTCCTTAACGAACCCTTTTATATTGAGTGTTAAAAATAATTAGTTTATTACACTTTCGATTGATAAAAAAGCGTTTTTTACCCTTTGTTTTAAAACCCAGGTTTCACTCAGACAGGAATATCTGTTCGATCAAGGAAAATGTCTCTTTTGTGAGACAGTGTATGCGGGGATGTTTGTTTAATTGTTTTAAAATTTTTTTTGTGAGCAAAGCAATGCGTGTCCTAAGTAATATATCTAATTTTTACAACATCGGTCTTTTGCAAATCCATTTTTGAAAAAGAATAAAAAACAATATGTCTTTTTTCTCGGAAGAAAATCAAAACATGATAGATGGCCACAAAAGACTTTTCAAGAATTTGAAAAGTTTTCTGGTGGTTGAAGGAAGGCACTGCAAATTCCTAACACTCAACTACCAGTTTAGATTTTAGCAGAACCTAAATAAAATTCAATAGAAGTTTTTTTATAATAATTGAAAGGTTGATTCTGGTATTATTTTTGATTCTCCGTCCTTGTAAATGTCCCCCAGAAATGAGTTTCACGGTGGCCCAAAGCAATTCAGAATAGCTTTTACAGTTTACGATCAATTGAACACTATTGTGTAAAAAAGATATTTCTTTAAAAAATTTAGAGAAATGTTTTTTAGTAAATATTCTTATTTATCAATTAGTTGTAGCAAATTGCATAGTCATCTTAAAATTGTTTAAGAAATCTTTACTTTACGATTTAAAAAATTTGGTTTGAAATTTCTGAACCCAGAAAAAGTAATTTTATCTTCGGAGAATCAATGAAATTTGAAAAAAGAATTTTAACGAGCATTTTTTTGTTTTTTTTAGTTTTTCCGTATAATGTGTTTGCTAAATTTAACCTGACGGCAATCATTCGTAATAATTTGCTAGAGAATGTTAACGAAGTGTATTTGACCCTAAACATTGCTCTTAAAAAGATTGAGTCAACAAATATTAGGAATGTTTATCTAAAAATCGATTATGTTGGAAAAAGTAATCAATTACTAAAAAGTGCTAAAAACCCACTTGCTTACGATGAAATTTTAAAATGTTTTGTCGCTGATGATCCAGTCAGGCAAAGTTATTTTGATTTTAAGATTACCAGGCTTGGAATCGTGATTTCAAATTATTATAACGTACTTGAATCTATGCTTGATTTAGTGACAACAAATGAATCAGTGGTTTTTATTAATCGGTAAAAAAAGAAAGAACGTATGAACAAACGATGGATAGTGTTAATCTCACTTTGGTTGATTACCAATGCTTTTGGGCAAGGACATAATGCACTGATAAGTGAGGTTAAAGATTTTTTAAAACAGGATTGGAGTAGTGAAGAACTGGAAATGGCAGCGGCCATGTATACAGGCAATAACTTCTTGCAGGTTTTTCCCAATCACTCGAATTTAACCTACAGGGAGGGCGAGCAGGCCGGTTTTGTTTTACTCCTGGAAGGCCAAATTAATAATCCAACTTATCAGATCGTTGCGCGTGGAATGTTTCCTGCAAGAAATAGGGAAGTTGAATTACTGGATACCGGCCTTAATTATTTTTATCAATCTCCGCCTTTAAATTATGATGACCAATATCACTTTATAGGCCAGGCCAGGATTGTATATGCTGAACAACTAAAAAGGACGAAAGACTATCTTGCACGATTAAACCCTAGTGATCCAGAAGAAAATAGATATCGAGAGATATTAAAAAACAGATGTGATAATCCCTATATTGTGCTGGAAGAAGTGGATTTGACCATAAATGTTCTTCCGGCAGAAAATCAACCTCCAGTGGCCGAGATTTATGCCTCTGTAATAGAAGGTTATGCCCCTTTGCAAGTTGAGTTTAGTGGTGAAAATTCCTATGACCATGATGGAAATATAACTCAATACCAATGGAATTTTGGGGATAATTCTACAGTTGTGAGCACGGCATCGGTTTCGCATGTGTTTTTGAGTTCAAATACTTTTGATGTAAAACTTACGGTGGTCGATGATCGAGGAGGAATTGGTGAGAAAGTCATTCAAATAAACGTCGAAGAAGATACTCAACTTCCGGAAATTCTCCCGGAAATTGAAAGTGGTTCAAAAGTTATAACAGATACTCCTATATTTATTTTCAACCTGAGTGATCATGAGTCAGGGATTGATCAGACGTCAGGCCAAATGTTTGTCGATGGTGAGAATGTAACTGATAAGGCCATCTTTATGGAAGATCGGGCCAGTATTCAGTTTACCAGCGATTGGCCATTATCTGTTGGTAGTCACACCATTGAAGTTAAAATTAAAGATAAGGCGCAAAATGAGAAAACTATTAGGGTGACCTATGAAGTTGATCTTGGACAAATTGAACAGGGGTTTTTATCTGGAACCGTTTTAGACTCTAGTGGAAATCCCCTAGAAGGTGCTTCGGTTATACAAAGTAAAGGGCCTGTAAATGTAAGGCTTAGAGGGACAACAGACTCCGAGGGAAACTTTGTTATTCCATTTTATTCATCGGGTGAATTTATTATAAAAGTTTCCAAAAGTGGTTATTTGGATGTGGTTAAACCAATAGAATTAATCATTGAACGAGATCAAAATCTTGGAATCTATACTTTGACTCAAGTTGATACCCAAGTGACACCTTTAACTGTTGCAAGTGGTGGGACGGCCAATAATTCGACCGGAACTTTAAGTTTTTTTGTTGCTCCAGGGGCACTTCCCTACGATATCGATTTTGTCGGAACAGAATATGAAAATGTTGAAACACTTCCTGCGGAACTTCCCGAACTCTCGGTCTTTACTTACGCCTTCGATGTGAAACCTACTCTTTTATCATTAACTGGAACATCGGCTCTTTATTTAGAAAATACACTTGGATTTCCAGAAGGCGCATCACTGGTTTATGGAATATTTGATGAAATCCTTGGAAGGTGGATTGATAGTGGTAAAAGTGTAATGGTGGGAGCAGGTGGTAAGATTAAAGCTGCTCTTCAAATAGGACCTCTAGAAGAAAATCCACTAAGGCCTGGAGATATAAATCATCCAGTCACCTGTCTTCAAGGGGGAAGTCTGCCAAGCTGTGAAGTGCCAGTACCCAATCCACCACCACCTCCACCACCATGCACCCCAAATAATCAAGGCGGGGGAAGTGGTTCTGGTGGTAAAAATAGCGGAGGCGGAGGGATTGCGTGTCCAAGAAATGTTAGTGGTTCAGAAGTTGATATGGACACCGGCAATGTCAAAGTTGATTATACAACTCCATCGGTAAAAAGATTTGGAGAAACGATTTCTTTAAAATTTGCTTATAATAGTAGAACGGCCTACCCAACATTTTTTGTAGGACAAGAGATTATTAATAATTTTCCTGATCCGGCTTCTGCAGTTGAGTATGAATTGCAATTGGCCGGAAGAACTTTAAAATTGAATTTTAGTGGTGAAGCGATCACTTCAACCTCTTTGTATCGAAGTGTTTTCCCAGGGATAAATGCCGAAGGAAAATTTTTAGAAACAGGAGTTTATAGCTATGAAGCAAAATTCGCCACTCTCTATGAAAATTCGGCATACGCTACGGCAAGTTATTTTGGCGCTCCTCCAGGGCCTTATTTTAATCCGGTTATATCTTCCAGAGTTCCTTTAAGATTTAGAGATAACCTTAAAGGAAATATTGTGCTTATCAATAATAGGCTTTCATCCTTTGGCTCAGGGTGGTCACTGGAACAAATGGAAAGGTTATATTTTTCTCCTGACGGAATGGTGGCGTTGGATAATGGAGTTAAACCCGAAGGACTTAAATATACTCCGGTGGTACCAACTACGGGAGGCAAATTTAAAAAAATTAATTTAGATCAACAGCTCAGTAAAAAAGGGATTATTAGAAATTATAGTGGGGAAGGGATTGTTAATCTGGCGGCCAAATACGGTATTATTTATGCGGCCGATTGCCAGGCGAATATGATTTACCGAATTGATAGCACTGGATATGTGGATGTAGTTGCCGGGACTGGAGTAAGTGGATTTTCTGGTGATGGTGGCCTGGCCACCAAGGCAAATCTTAATTGTCCTATGGCCGTATATCCGGCCGAACTTGGCGGTTTTTATATTGCCGATTCTGGAAATTACCGTATTAGAAAAGTGGAAAAGAATGGGATTATTAAAACGATTGCCGGTAATGGAACCGGTTTATTTGGGCCTGATGGGGTTAAGGCGACCAGTACTGGTATAGGGAAACCAATAAGTATTTCAGAAGATAATATGTTTTCAGTCTTTTTCACGGTTGGTGACAAAGTTAGATTTATTAATCCCAGAGGGGTTTTAGAAACTTATGCGAGTAGAACATCAGGGTATGTTGAGACAAATTTACAAAGGCCTAGTCAGGTAATTTTTGATGATTATAATTACCCTGTGATTGTGGATAAAAACAACAATCGGATTATGAGTCTTTATCCGCAAAGTAATGTGACTCAAGTGCTTTTAGCAAGAGATGAAAGGAAGGGAGACGTTCTTGATAAGATTGTTTTAAATCGTCCCAAAGTTATTAGTTATGATACAAAATTAAAGAGATATTTTATTTTGGAAGAAAGTGGACGAGTACTTCATTGGGAAGGAAGAGGATCAAAACGTCTGGTGGAAATAACCTTAAAAAATGAATCTCTTGGAGTTAATTATCAAGATAAAAAAATAAGCGCTTCAGAAGACCTAGAGCTCAAAGAAAACCAAATTAAGGCCATGGCGTATCTTCCCAGTATCGGATTAATCTTGTCTGACGGTAGCGATATTATAATGAGACGCACGTCTGGTAATAGTCAAAAAGGTATAAATGATGCCAAGGAAGATGGGGACATTGAGTATATCGCTGACGTTAATGACACTAGTCGACTTTTTAAGAAGGCCGATGGAACTTATGAAAGAAAGCTTTCAAGCGGAGTTGTCGTAAAATATGATGGAAAAGGATTTATGACTTCCAGTGTGGATAAAATTGGAAGAGTGAATAGATACCAATATATTGGATCAAGAATATCCAAAATTATTTTACCAACCCTTGATTATTATGAATTTAATTATCTGGGGAATGGATATTTGGAATCGGTAATTGATCCAGCAGGAAGAAAAACCACTTTTGATATTGATCAAAATGGTGACTTGCTATCAATTACCGGGCCGGATTTTTCAAGCAAGAATTTTACTTATGTTGATCATATGTTAGCAAGTGAAACCAAAGAATCTGGTGAAACAACTGAATACCTGGTTACCAAGGGACGAATTAAAAACGAAATTTTACCTGGCGAAAGATTAAGAAATTTTGTGAATGGACATTCGGTGGCTGTTTTAACTGGAAGCAAAGATGATTACGAGGAAGATGTAATTGATTTTTTCAAATCATTTTTTATCAGCAAGGATGAGCAGACTCCTATTGTAAAACCAGAGGATTTAGTGATGAGATCATCCTCCAAGGGCGGTGATTGTGAATCAACTTCAACCTACAATGGTATAAATTTGGTAGTAACGGATTGTATGGGATTTTCTTCAACTTATACCGTTAATGAGGTTAACCGCTTTACGGGAGTGATTACTTCAGAGGGAAGAGAAGTTTATAAGGATACTTTTGATAGTTTGGAAAGGATTATTGAAAAGATATCTCCTAATGGACATCAGTATTTTAACTATGTGGAAGAGAGCGAAAATGTAAGTGAAAGCTGGTTATATGGGAATGCGAAAACCTTTTATGTTTATAATAATCAAAATTTAGTTACTAAAATTACTGATCCTCTGGGTTATGAAACCAATCTTAATTATAACGAATATGGGCTCTTGACTTCTATTTTAGATTCACTTGATCACCAAACCCAAATTCAATACGGAAGTCAGGGAAATGTGAGTAAGGTTATTGATCCGCTTGATCAGAGTGTTGAATATTTTAGAGATGATGCAGGCAATGTTACATCAATTAAGGATCAGGCAAATAAATTTACCAATTTTGTTTATGATAATCAAAACCGTCTCCTTGAAATTCATGATCCAATGAGTTTCAAAACCCAGTTTGATTATGCCGAGGACGGTAAATTACTTGCGTTAACTGATCCAAAGAATCAACAAACCAGATTTGAATATG